>Ga0315904_10005706_pt1 | contig 17213 bp, 16 predicted proteins | sample LakEriMetagenome_6_FD_203529 | JGI IMG/M metagenome (GOLD analysis project Ga0315904, IMG submission 203529) | Freshwater fungal communities from buoy surface, Lake Erie, Ohio, United States - Buoy 12 MA120 | ecosystem: Environmental > Aquatic > Freshwater > Lake | place: USA: Lake Erie, Ohio...
TGCACGAGGTCTGGGCGCGGCGGAATCCTGATCGGCGGCGGCGGCCCTGGTCGCTGCACAGCCGCCTGACGCTGGCGACCACGGTCGTGCTGCTGGTCATGGGCACATTGCTGGTGCTGGTGGCTGAATGGGCCAATCCGAAAACACTGGGCGCAATGCCATTCGGCACGGCCCTGCTCAACGCCGCGTTCCATTCGGTCTCGATGCGCACGGCCGGGTTCAACGCAGTGGACATCGCCGCCTTTGCCGATCCCACCCTGTCGATCAACTATGTCTTCATGCTGATCGGCGGCGGCAGCGCGGGCACGGCGGGTGGCCTCAAGGTGACAACCTTTGCCCTGCTGGGCTTCGTCGTCTGGTCGGAGGTGCGCGGCCATGCCGAAACGACCATGTTCGGCCGCCGGGTCGGCTCCGCAGTGGTGCGCCAGGCCCTGTCGATCGTGCTGATCGCGATCGGCCTGATCGGCATGGTCACGCTGATCATCGACTGGATCGAACCGGCGATCGATTTCCGCTACATCTTGTTCGAGACGATTTCCGCCTTTGCCACGGTCGGCCTTTCCGCCGGGATTACCGCCCAGCTTTCAACCCCATCGCAATTGCTGCTGGTCTTGCTGATGTTCGTCGGCCGGGTCGGCACGATCACCTTCGTCACAGCGCTGGCCCTGGCGCCGCGCTCGGTTCATTATCGCTATCCGCAGGAGCAACCCATTGTTGGCTAAATCCAGACGCCGCAAACCCGCCCCCGAAGCCGTGGCCGTGATCGGCCTGGGCCGGTTCGGCACGGCCGTGGCCGAAGCGCTGCTCAAGTCCGGCCATGACGTGCTGGCGATCGATTCCGACGAAAAGCTGGTCCAGCTGATGGCCGACGAAATGCCGCACGTGCTGCAGGCCGATACCACCGATCCCGACGCACTGCGCCAGATCGGCCTCGCCGATTTCCAGCGCGTGGTGGTGGGCATCGGCAGCGATGTGGAGGCAAGCGTCCTGACTGTGATGGGGCTGACCGACCTCGGCATTCCCCAGATCTGGGCCAAGGCCGTGCACCGCACCCATGGCCGCATCCTCGAACGGGTCGGCGCGCATCACGTAGTCTATCCCGAAGAGCGGATGGGCCGCCAGGTGGCCCGACTGGTCACCGGCAAGATGATCGACGCGATCGAATTCGACGAGGATTTCTCGATCATCAAGACCCGCGCGCCCAAGGCGCTGGTCGGCAGCCTGCTGGGGATCATCGATACGATGAAGGATCACGGCGTGGCGATCATCGGCGTGAAGCCGAAGGATGGCCCGTTCCGCCATGTGACGCAGGACATCGTGATCCAGACGGAAGACCTGCTGGTCGTCGCCGGTTGCAACGAGGCTTGCGAGGCCTTCGCCGCGCTGGATTGAGGCCTAGGCTCAGCGCCCTTTGAAGGCGGCTGGACGCTTTTCGAGGAAGGACTGCACGCCTTCCTTGAAATCCTCGCTGGCGAACAGCGGGAGCAGCTGCAGGTACACGTGCTGGACATGGGTTTCGAAGCTTTCATCCAGCCCCATCCGCATCATCCGCTTGGATGCCAGCACCGCCAGAGGTGCATTGGCGGCAATTTCCTCGGCCATGGCCCGAGCCTTGGCAGCGACCTCGTTGGCCGGAACCACATGGTTGGCGAGGCCCTCGGCCAGGCAATCGGCCGCGCTGAGCGTGCGGCCGGTGAAGATGATTTCCGCCGCCTTGGCCCAGCCGAGCATGCGCGGCAGGAACCAGGTGCCGCCGCTTTCAGGCACGATCCCACGCTTGACGAAGGCGGCGGCCAGCTTGGCATTGTCGGCCATGATGCGGATATCGCAGCCCAGCGCGAGGTCCATGCCATAACCCGCGGCCGAGCCATTGAGCGCGCAGATCACCGGCTTGTCCATCGCGAAGAGGACCGTCGGCGGCGTGTTGCGCAAGTCGATCGTGGCAGGAAACTTGCGATTGGCACCGCCGATCCCCTCGCCCGACGATGCCTCGTTAAGGTCAAGACCAGCGCAGAACGCCCGGCCTGTCCCGGTCAGGATGACCACCCTGACCTGCGGGTCCTCGTTCACTGCCACCAGCGTCCGCGTCAGCTCATCGAGCATGGCCGAGGAGATGGTGTTCATCCGCTCGGGCCGGTTGAGCGTGATGGTGGCGATGTGGTCGGAAACCTCGCAGATCAGGGCGCTCATGTGGTTCAGATCCGCTCGATGATGACCGCCGGAGCCATGCCGCCGGCGGCGCACATGGTGACGAGGCCATAGCGGCCGCCCGAACGCTCAAGCTCGTCCAGCGCGGTGCCGATCAGGATCGAGCCGGTGGCGCCGATCGGGTGGCCCAACGCCATCGCGCCGCCGTTGATGTTGACCTTGTCGCGATCAAGCTCGAGGTCGCGGATGAACTTCTCGGCCACCACGGCGAAGGCCTCGTTGATTTCCCAGACGTCGATGTCGTCCTTCTTGAGGCCGGCCTTTTCCAGCACCTTCCTGGCCGCCGGAACCGGGGCGTTGAGCATCAGCGTGGGGCAATCGCCCTGGTTGGCATAGGCCACGATCCGGCCGCGCGGCTTGAGGCCGTGCTTTTCGGCGTATTCCTTGCTGGTGATCAGCAGTGCGGCCGCGCCATCAACCACGCCCGAGCTGTTGCCAGCATGGTGCACGCCCTTCCAGTCGAGTTCGGGATAGACGCGCTGGATCTGCTTCTTGAAGGTCATCCCGCCGCCAAGGTCGAAATCGGCCATGGCATCGAAGCTGGCCTTCAGCGCCGAAAGCCCTTCCATCGTGGTTTCGGGGCGCGGGAATTCCTCGTGGTCGAGCGCCACGGTGCCGTCCTCGTTGTAGACGGTGACCACCGACTTGTCGAAGCGGCCTTCGCGGATCGCCCGGGCGGCGCGTTCCTGGCTGACGAGGGCCAGGGCGTCGAGCGCCTCGCGCGGGATACCTTCGCGTGCGGCGATCGCATCACCGCACACGCCCTGGTGGCTCTGCGGGTGGATCGCGTCGAGCGCGCGGTTGCCCGAACCCATGCCCAGCGGCCGGATCCCGGCATTGGCCAGCTCGGCGCCATAGGCAGCGGTGAAGCTCATCATCTCGGTCCCGCCGGCGATGACGCAGTCTTCCATGCCCGACATGACCGTGGCTGCGGCGAGGTTCACCGAGGTAATGCCGCCGCCGCAGAACCGGTCCAGCGTGGTGCCGCTGGCCGAAATGTCATAACCGGCGGCCAGTGCGGCCATGCGGCCCAGGTCGCCACCCTGCTTGCCGTTCTGGCTGGAGGTCGACCAGATGATGTCATCCACCGTGGCGGTGTTCAGGTTGTTGCGATCCTTGATCGCCTTGAGGCACGTGGCGGCAAGGTGCTGCGGGTGCAGGTGCGACAGGGCGCCCTTGCCGGGCTTGCCGATCCCGCGCGGGGTGCGGACGGCGTCGATAATATAGGCTTCGGCCATGGCGGTTCCTCCTCGGTCAGAAATGCAGTTGCGGGCCTGTTGCAAACCTGCTTTGACTCCGGTTTAACCGATCAATTAAATTGCGCAAGGATTGATGCAATGAATCCCGACCTGCTGCCTGTCATCGTTGGCGTCGGCCAGATCAACGATCGGCCCGAAAACCCGCTGGAGGGCCGCGATCCGGTGGCGCTGATGGCCGATGCCCTGCGCGCGGCAGAGGCTGATGCCGGGGTGCCACTGCTGGCCGATGCGGACTGGCTGGGCGTGGTGGCGCAGATCGCCTTTCCCGACATCACCGACGCCAGCGCGCCGGTCGCCGCCGCAATCGGCGCGGCCAAGGCCGAATTGACCCAGTCGAAGGGCCCCAATGGCGACAGCCCGATCCTGCTGCTCAACGAAGCTGCGAACCGGATCGGCGCGGGCGAGATCAGCATCGCGCTGGTCACCGGCGGTGAGGCACTGCGCACCGCCGGGGCGCGCAAGGCGGCCGCAACGGGCGGGCAAAAGGGCGATGCCCTGCGCGATGCCACCCATCGCGTGCGGCTGGGCTATGCGCAAAGCCACGGGCTGGTCGTGCCGACCGATGTCTATCCGCTCTACGAGAATGCCCTGCGTGCCAAGCTCGGCCAAACTCTCGCCGAGGCCCAGGCCGAAAGCGGCGAGATCTGGAGCCGCTTTTCCGAAGTGGCCACCGCCAATCCGGCCGCCTGGATCAGGAAGCCGGTCAGCGCCGCTGATGTGGTGACGCCCAGTGACAAGAACCGCCCGATCGCCTTCCCCTATACCAAGCTGCAGGTCGCCAATGCGGCGGTCAACCAGGGCGCAGGGTTCATCGTCATGTCGGCTGGCGAAGCCCGGCGACGCGGCATTCCTGAAGCCAAGTGGATCTATGTCGGCAACGGCGCCGCCGCGCACGAGCCGGGCGCGATCCTGGCCCGCGATGGCTATGTCCACAGCGCCGGGATGGAAGTCTCGATCCGCAAGACGATGGAACTCAACCAGCTTAGCACGGCCGATCTCGACGCGGTCGAACTCTATTCCTGCTTCCCCTGCGTTCCCAAGATGGCGCGACGGGTGCTGGACTGGCCTGTCGAAAAGCCCGCGACCGTATTCGGCGGGTTGACCTTTGGCGGTGGGCCGATCGGCAATTACATGAGCCACGCGGTCGCCAGCATGGTGCTCAAGCTGCGCGAGGGCGGCGGCACCGGCCTGCTCTTCGCCAATGGCGGCTATGCCACGCACAACCACACCATCGCGGTCAGCACGGCCCCGATCCCGGCGGCGAGCTTTCCCCGGGCCTACGATTTCCAGGCCGAAGCCGATGCCCTGCGCGGGCCGGTGCCGGAACTGGACGAAGGCTATGTCGGGCCCGCCACGGTCGAGAGCTATACCGTGTTCTATGACCGCGAAGGCCAGCCCCGCTCGGGCGTGGTCGTGGCGCGCACCGAGGCAGGCAAGCGGACGCTGGCGCACGTTCCTGCCAATTATGTGGCAACCATCGCGCGGCTGCAGGGCGAAGGCGCCGAGCCGGTGGGTGCCAGCGGCACGATCACCACTGGCGAGCCGCTGCGCACCTGGCGGTTTGCCTAGGCCTTAGGCCACCATCCCGGCAAGGCGGCCCTTGATGATCGCCTCGGCATCCTTGACGATCCGGCTGACCAGTTCCTGGCAGGTCGGGATGTCGTGGATCAGACCCTGGATCATGCCCGCGCTCCAGATGCCGTGATTGGTGTCGCCGGTCTGCAGCCCTTCGCGGCCGCGCACGCCCTTCACCAGGTGGGCGACTTCCTCGAACGGCTTGCCTTCTCGCTCGGCGGCGACAACCTGCTGGCTGATCTCGTTCTTCGCCACCCGCGCGGTGTTGCGGAAGGTGCGGAAAATGAGGTCGGTCGAGCGTTCGTCGTTGGCGACCATCGCATCCTTGAACGACTGGTGGATCGGCGCCTCGACCGTGGCGGTAAAGCGGGTGCCCATGTTGATCCCGTCGGCCCCCAGCGCCAGCGCGGCAGCAAGGCCGCGCCCGTCGCCAAACCCGCCCGAGGCCAGCATCGGGATCTTCACCTTGTCGGCCGCCGCCGGGATCAGGATCAGGCCGGGGATGTCATCCTCACCCGGATGGCCGGCGCATTCGAAGCCGTCGATCGAGATCACGTCCACCCCGGCGCGTTCGGCCGAGAGCGCGTGGCGCACCGCGGTGCACTTGTGGAGGATCTTGATGCCGTGGGGCTTCATCATCTCCCACAGCTCGCGCACCGCGGGCGTCCCGGCGGTCTCGACGATCTTCACGCCGCTGTCGATGATCGCCTGGGTATAGGCCTTGTAATCGGGCGGATTGATCGTCGGGAACACGGTCATGTTCACGCCGAACGGCTTGTCGGTCATGCCCTTGCAGCGCTCGATCTCGGCGGCGAGCGCCTCGGCGCTGGGCTGGGTCAGGCCGGTCAGGATGCCAAGCCCCCCGGCATTGGAGACGGCGCTGGCCATTTCGGCCACGCCAACCCACTGCATGCCGCCCTGGACGATCGGATGCTCGATTTCGAGCAGTTCGGTGATGCGGGTCTTGATGGCCATCGGTTGTCTCCCCCTCAATAGGAACGCGGCAGGCCCAGCACGTGCTCGGCCAGATAGGACAGGATCAGGTTGGTGCTGATCGGCGCGACGGTATAGAGCCGCGCCTCGCGGAACTTGCGTTCCACATCGTATTCCTCGGCAAAGCCGAAGCCGCCGAAGGTCTGGACGCACATGTCGGCGGCGGCCCAGCTGGCCTCGCTGGCCAGCATCTTGGCCATATTGGCCTCCGCCCCCGGATTGCCGCCGCTGTCATAGACCGAGGCGGCGTGATGGACCATCAGCTCGGCCGCGCGCATCTGGGCATAGCACCGCGCGATCGGGAACTGCACGCCCTGGTTCTGGCCAATCGGGCGGTTGAAGACCTTGCGCTCCTTGGCATAGTCGCTGGCCTTCTGGATGAACCACTTGGCATCGCCGATGCATTCCGCCGCGATCAGGATGCGCTCGGCGTTCATGCCGGAGAGGATGTAGCGAAAGCCCTGCCCTTCCTCACCGATCAGGCTGCTGGCCGGGATGCGCAGATCATCGAAGAACACCTCGGTGGTCGAGTGATTCATCATCGTGCGGATCGGCTTGATCGTCATGCCGCTGCCAACGGCCTGGCGCATGTCGACGAGGAAGATCGAGAGCCCTTCGGTCTTCTTCGCCACCTGTTCGCGCGGGGTCGTGCGGGCGAGCAGCAGCATCAGGTCGGAATGTTCGGCGCGGCTGGTCCAGATTTTCTGGCCATTGACCACGTATTCGTCGCCATCGCGGACCGCGACGGTCCGCAGACTCAGTGTATCGGTCCCGCTGGTCGGTTCCGAAACGCCGAAAGCCTGCAGCCGCAGCGAACCATCGGCAATGCCCGGCAGATAGGCGCGCTTCTGCTGCTCACTGCCGTACTTCAGCAGCGTGTTCATGATGTACATTTGCGCGTGGGCCGAAGCCCCGTTGCACCCGGCGGCCTGGATTTCCTCCATGATCACCGCCGCGGCATCGAGCTTCAGCCCCGAGCCGCCGTATTCGGCCGGGATCAACGCTGCGAGGAACCCAGCCTGGGTCAGCGCATCGACGAATTCACCCGGATAGTCCCGGGTGCGGTCCTTCTCGCGCCAGTATTCACCCGGAAACTCCGCGCAGAGCGCCTGCACTGCGCGGCGGATTTCCGCGATGTCCTCGCTTTCGGTCATGCCGCGATCAGGCCGGGATCGCGTTGAACGGCACGCCCTTGTCCGGACGGTGGTCCTGCGGCAGGCCCAGCACCTTTTCGGCGATGGTGTTCAGCAGGACCTCGTCCGAACCGCCGGCGATGCGGCCCGTGGGCGCATTGAGCCAGCTGGTGCCCCAGTCTTCCTTCACATAGGCATGGGGATCGAAATCGAAGGCCTGGTTGCCTTGCAGGTCGAGCGCCATTTCCGACAGCTTCTGACGGCTGCGCACCGCGACCAGCTTTTGCAGCGAACCTTCCGGCCCCGGCTGCATCCCGGCCTGCATCATCGCGAAGGCGCGCTTGGTGATGCTGTCCAGCCCCGCGCGCATCGCGTGGTTGCGGGCGATGGCCGAACGGATGCGGCCGTCCTTCAGCGCGGGCTTGCCATTGATTGCCAGATCGCGCGCGGTATCGACAAACAGGTCGAGGTGCGGGCCGAACCCGGCGCTGTCGGTGGCGATGTAGCGTTCGATCATCAGCGTGTGCAGCGCGACGCCAAAGCCGCCGCCCACTTCGCCCATGCGCTGGCTGTCTTCCAGCCGCACGGCATCGAAGAAAACCTCGTTCACATGGCTGTCACCGCCGGCGAGCTTGATCGGGCGGACCTCGACGCCCTCGGCGCGCATGTCGACCCAGAAATAGGTCAGGCCCTTGTGCTTCTCGACCGTCGGATCGGTGCGGACCACGATCACGCCATAGTCGCAATACTGCGCCCAGCTGGTCCAGATCTTCTGCCCGGTCATGCGCCAGCCGTTGCCATCAGGCTCGGCCTTGGTGCGCAGCGCCGCAAGGTCGGAGCCGCCCGAAGGTTCGGAGAACAGCTGGCACCAGATTTCCTCGCCCCGCAGCGCCTTGATCACGCGCTCCTTCACCCAGGCACGGTCCTGCCCATAGTGGATCAGGATCGGGATCGGCATGCCCAGCGAAATGCCGAAATAGACGTTCGGCATGCCGAACTGCATCTCTTCGCTGTCATAAGCGATCTTGTGCATGTTCGAGAGGCCCTGACCGCCAATTTCGGTCGGCCAGTTGATCCCGGCAAACCCGGCATCGAACTTTTCCGCCATGTACTGGCGGCCAAGCGCCAGGTCTTCCTCGACCGTCAGGTTCAGCTTGCCACGGGCTGCGCGCGAATACTTCGGCGCCACCGATTCAAGCCAGGCACGCGCCTTGGCGCGATAGGTTTCGATCTCGCTCATGCGGCTTCTCCCGTAAGCTTTTCGACCAGCAGGTCTTCCCAGAACAGCAGGTTGCCCTGCTCGATCGCCAGGCTGCGAGCCCGGCGCATGTGGAGGTGGAGGCCCTGTTCCCAGGTCACGCCGATCCCGCCGTGGATCTGCACGCAATCGCGCGCGCAGGTGTCATAGGCTTCGGTGGCAGTGAGGCGCGCGTCGGCAGCGGCGACGAGGAACTCGTCGGTTCCGGCCACGGCAGCGGCGTGGATGCAGTTCGCGCGGGCGATTTCCACCAGGCCATACATCTCGGCAATGCGGTGCTTGACCGATTGGAAGGCACCGATCGGCTGACCAAAGGCCTTGCGCATCACGGCATAGTCACGCGCGATGTGCAGCAGCGCCTCGGACCCGCCGACCTGCTCGTGCGCCGTCACTACGGCCATCCGGGCGAGGACTTCGCGGGCAAGGTCAAGCGCCGCGGCACCCTCGGCCAGGATGGTCGCCGGGGTGCCGGCAAAGGTCAGGTCGGCATAGAGCCGGCTGTTGTCGAAGCTGGAAACAGGCTTGCGCTCCGCCCCGGCCAGTTCGGCAATCGCCAGTACCGGGCCATTCGCGCCGCTGGCCCAGACCAAGGCCAATTCGGCCTTGATCGCGCCGGGCACGGCTGGCTTGCTGCCGGTCAGCTTGCCATCGGCAAACTTGGTTGCGGGCGTGGCGGGGAGGATGTCGGTCCCTTCTGCGAAGGCCACCGCACCGCGCACATCGCCGCTGGCGATCTGCGGCAGGTACTTGGCGGCAAGATCGGCATTGCCCGCGGCAACCAGCGCATGGGTAACCCCATAGCCGGGGGTCAGGAAGGGCGCACCGGCAGTCGCCGCGCCGCTCGCCTGGGCCACCAGACCCAGCTCGACCAGGCCAAGGCCCAACCCGCCATGCTCTTCCGGCACGGCCAGGGCGGTCCAGCCCTGTTCGACCGCCGTATCCCAGAAGGTGGCGTCATGTTCGCCGACCTGCTCCAGCAGCTTGAGCAGCCGGTCTTTGGCCACGCGGGCATCGAGCACGCGGCGCGATTCGGTCGCTATCGCCTGTTGGCCTTCATCATAAAGGATTGACATATCGTCCTTTCCTGTCTCCCTATGGCGCGAGACCTGAATTCAGCCAGGTCGCTTTGCCGACGATTTAATCGAACGATTAAACGCTTGCTGTGCGACCGACAAGTGGGCTTTCGGTCAGGCCGCAGATGAGCGGATCACAGCGCGCGCTCGGCCATCCAGCCGCGCACGATACCTACCGCCTCGGGCAGCAGGTCCGGGCGCGAAGTATAGTAATGATCGGCCCCCACCACGTCGCGATAGGTCTTGTCGAAGCTGCCCAGCGCCGCGAACAGGCGGTGAGCGTGGCTGGGCGTGCAGGCCAGGTCGGCGGTGTTGTTGAGCACCAGCGACGGGGCTGAAATCCGCGCGCCATTGACAAGGCCGTTGGCGTTGCTGGCCGAATGGCTCCACTGTGACAGCCAGGACCGCGCCGTGGTGAACCGCGCCAGGCCCACTGGCCCGTCGTTCACAATCCGGGGATCGCCAAGGTAGCAGGTATAGGGTTCCCGGTCGGACGGGTCCTGCGCGGGATCGAGCCAGCGCACGTCGCACATCGTGCCCTGTACCGTGAAGCAGCGCTCGCCATCGGGCACGCGCGAAGCCCGGATTTCGGCCAGCATGGCGCGCGCCCGCTCGGTAATGCGGTCATTGCGGGCGATCTGCGCCGCGCGGAACCGGGCGACGAATTCGGGGGTGAACGGGGCCTGGTTGGGGCAATCGGGGTGATGGATATCGAGTTCGATATCCCGCTCGAACGGGCGATCCTCGTCCACCACCGAAGGGTCGAGCCACTCCGTCATCGTCACGGCACGGCTGATGTGTGCGGCCAGCAGCATGACCCCGTCGGCCGGTTGCAGCCCCGCGTTGACCAGATCGACCGCATCGCCCGCCGGGGTTTGGGTGATGGTCGGATGCTCGGCCTGGTCCTGATAGAACAGCGAGAGCGATCCCCCGCCCGACCAGCCGCCGAGCACCACCTTCTCGTAACCGAACCGCCGCTTGCAGTCGGCAATCGCTGCGCCCAGGTCGAGCACGCATTTTTCCATGATCAGCGCGGTATCGTTGCCGCGATAGCGCGGGTTCACATAGATCACGTGGCTTCCGGCGTGGGCCAGGGCCGAAACCAGCGGCAGGAAGGCCCCGCCGCCGATCGGGTGAGAGAACACTATCGCCGTCTGTGCCCGCTCGCTGCCCTCCGGCCGGATCCGCATGCATTCGATGAAGACGCGGCCGGTCGGCCCGCCATAGGTTTCCTTCAGCGGCGAAGGGTCCTTGTAGATGAAGCCATAGGGCTCGCGAACGATAGTCATCGATTCTGCTTCCTCTCCACCCCCAGCGTGGATAGGATTTCCCCGCTTGTCGAGACGGGAGAGCAACGATGCGCGTGCAGCAGCCGGACGGGATCCACCACATCGCGATCATGAGCGCGGACATGAAGGCGCAGCTCACCTTCTTCACCCAGGTGATGGGCTTTCCGCTGAAGGGCCTGTTCGAAATGCACGGCGTGCCGGGCGGCAAGCATGCGTTTCTCGAGATGGGGCCGGACAGCTTCTTCTCGGTGGTCGAACTGGCCGGGATTGATGAAGTCCCCAGCACGATCGGAATCACCCATGCCGGGACCGGCGCCGGCAAATGCGCCGCCGGGACCATGCAGCACATCGCCTTCCGAGTGCCGGACGAGGATGGCCTGATCGCCATGCGCGACCGGATCCGCAGCCATGGCGTTCCTGCCATCGGCCCGATCGGCCACGGCTTCTGCAAGTCGATCTATTTCGCCGGGCCGGAAGGCCTGACGCTGGAGGTCTCTACCCAGGTCGCCCCGCTCGATCCGGCGCGGTGGGTCGATCCCAATATGCTGACCGAATGCGGCATCTCCGGGGCCGAGGCCGAAGCCATGCTGAACCCGCCACCCTGCAACCCGGACGGGCCGGTAGCGCAACCGGCTTACGATCCGGCCGTGCCGAACCTGGCCTATCCGCCCGAGGCGCTGAAGGCGATCCTCGCCGCGCCCGATGCCGCGATCACGGCGCAGGGGACCTATGACGAGCCCCCGGTCCTGGCGTGACGCCCCTTGCCTTGACGCGCCCCGCCCCCTAGCGGCTCCGGCAACAGCGCAAGGAGTCGAACATGGTCCCCCGTTATGCCCGCCCCGCGATGGTTGCCATCTGGGAACCGGAAGCGCGTTTCCGGATCTGGTTCGAGATCGAAGCCCATGCAACCCAGAAACTGGGCGAACTGGGCGTCGTCCCGCCCAGCGGCGCCAAGGCGCTGTGGGACTGGTGGGCGACCAACCCCGCAATCGACGTGGCCGCGATCGACGCGATCGAGGCGGTGACCAAGCACGATGTGATCGCCTTCCTCGATTGGGTGGCCCAGCAGGTCGGCCCGGAAGCGCGCTTCATGCACCAGGGCATGACCAGCAGCGACGTGCTCGACACCACGCTGGCCGTGCAGCTTGCCCGGGCCAGCGATATCCTGCTGGCCGATCTTGACGAGCTGCTGGCCGCGATCAAGCGTCGCGCCTTCGAGCACAAGTACACCCCCACCATCGGCCGCAGCCACGGCATCCACGCCGAGCCAACCACTTTCGGCAAGAAGCTGGCCGAGGCCTATGCCGAATTCAGCCGCTGCAAGGCACGGCTGCTCGCCGCCCGCGCCGAAGTGGCGACCTGCGCGATTTCGGGGGCGGTCGGCACCTTCGCCAACATCGATCCCTCGGTTGAGGAGTACGTCGCGCAGCAACTGGGCCTGGCAGTGGAGCCGGTTTCGACCCAGGTCATCCCGCGCGATCGCCACGCGATGTTCTTCGCCACCCTGGGCGTGATCGCCAGCAGCATCGAGCGCCTTGCAGTCGAGATCCGCCACCTCCAGCGGACCGAAGTGCTGGAGGCCGAGGAATACTTCTCGCCCGGCCAGAAGGGCTCGAGCGCCATGCCGCACAAGCGCAATCCGGTGCTGACCGAGAACCTGACCGGCCTCGCCCGCATGGTCCGCTCGGCCGTGACCCCGGCGCTGGAAAACGTGGCGCTGTGGCACGAACGCGATATCTCGCACTCCTCGGTGGAACGCTTCATCGGCCCCGACGCGACGATCACGCTCGACTTCGCGCTGGCTCGCCTGACCTCCGTGGTCGACAAGCTGGTCGTCTACCCGAAGCGGATGCAGAAGAACCTCGACAAGATGGGGGGCCTCGTCCACTCGCAGCGCGTGTTGCTGGCCCTGACCCAGGCCGGGCTGGAGCGCGATGCCGCCTACCGCCTGGTCCAGCGCAACGCGATGAAGGTCTGGGAGAGCGACGGACAGCTCAACCTGCTCGAACTGCTGAAAGCCGATCCGGAAGTGACCGCGGCGCTCTCGCCTGCTGAGCTCGAGGAAAAGTTCAATCTCGATTACCACTTCAAGGCGATCGACACGATCTTTGCCCGCGTGTTCGGGGCCTAACTTGCCCTTGCCCGCCATCCCGCCTAGCATCGCGAGCAAGCAAGCAGCGGGTAAAGGAGACATGGGGCCATGCAGGTGATCCGGACAGTGATCTGGGTGCTCGTGCTGGTGGCGCTGGGGCTGTTCACGCTGAACAACTGGCAGCCGGTGGAAGTGAAGATCTGGGAAGGTCTGATCCTTGAAACCAAGCTCCCGGCGCTGGTCATCATCTCGTTCCTGATGGGCCTCCTGCCGATGTGGCTGCTGCACAAGGGCGTAAGCTGGCGGTTGAACCGCCGGATCGGCCTGCTCGAAAACACCGTCAAGGCCACCAGCCAGGGCAGACCGGTAGCCGTGGCCACCGCCACCCAGCTTGAAGCCGAAGCCAGCAAGAACGAGGGCGCCGCCTGACATGTCGAACCCGATCTATCTCGCGCTCGACGTTCCCCGGCTGGATGCCGCCGAAGCCCTGGCCCGCAAGGTCAAGGGCCATGTCGGCGGGCTGAAGCTGGGCCTCGAATTCTTCTGCGCCCATGGCCATCACGGCGTGCACGAACTGGCCAAGGTCGGTCTGCCGATCTTCCTCGACCTCAAGCTGCACGATATTCCTAACACCGTAGCCGCAGCGATGCAGGCGATCCACGTGCTGGAGCCGGCCATCGTTACCATCCATGCTGCCGGTGGCCGCGCGATGATGGAAGATGCCAAGGCGGCGGCGGGCGAGCATACCAAGGTCGTGGCCGTGACCCTGCTGACCAGCCTTGACGAAACCGACATGGCCGCCACCGGCGTTGGCGGCAGCGCGCATGATCAGGTTATGCGCCTGGCTGACCTCGCCCATCAGTCCGGCCTCGATGGCATCGTCTGTTCGGGACACGAAGTGGGCGCGGTCCACAAGCAGTGGAAGGACGGCTTCTTCGTTGTCCCCGGTCTGCGCCCGGCCGGCGGGGCCATGGGTGACCAGAAGCGTGCGGTAACCCCGCGCCAGGCCCGCGATGCCGGGGCATCGGTGCTGGTCATCGGCCGCCCGATCAGCCGCGCCGAGGATCCGGTTGCCGCCGCCCGGGCAATCGAGGCCACGCTCTGACGTTCAGCGAGCGGCAAGCATCGTGGGTGCAAAGAGGCAATCCATAAGGAGAACCTCATGAAATTCCTGCGTTTTGCTGCCGCCCCTCTGGCCCTTGCCCTCGCCCTGCCGGGTGCTGCCGCCATGGCCCAGACGGCCAGCCCTGTGGCCGCCATCGCCCCAACGTCCACCCTGCTTTCGATCAGCGCCGAAGCACGCACGTCACGCAAGCCGGACCTTGCCGTGTTCAGCGCCGGGGTGACCAGCCAGGGCAAGACCGCTGCTGCTGCCCTTGCCGCCAATTCGGCCGACATGAACCGTTTTATCGGCGCGCTGAAGGCGGCCGGGATTGCTGACAAGGATATCCAGACCAGCAACCTCAACCTCAATCCGGTCTATGCCCCACCCGTAATCGGCCCCAACGGGCAGGTCGAAAACCAGGAGCCGCGGATCATTGGCTACCAGGTCAACAACCAGGTGACAGTCCGCCAGCGCAAGCTGGCTGAGTTCGGCAAGGTGCTGGACACCCTGGTTGCCGCAGGAGCAAACCAGATCAACGGACCCTCGTTCGAGCTGGACGATGCCGATACCGCGCTGGACGAAGCCCGCAGCGCCGCCATGACCAAGGCCCGCAAGCGCGCCGAGCTTTATGCCAGGGCCGCGGGCCTGAAGGTCAAGCGGATCGTCTCGATCAGCGAGGGCGGCGGTTTCACTCCGCCAGTGCCGATGGTCTACGCCAAGGCCGGGATGATGGCAGAGGCAGCCGCCACACCGGTCGCCTCGGGCGAGCTGACCATGGCCACCACGGTTTCGGTGCAGTTCGAACTGGCACCCTAGGGCTCTAGGGTTTAGGGGGGCGGCAATGCCCGCCCCCGCCATCAAGATCTGCGGCGTTGCCGCTGCCGACGCGCTGGAAGCCACCATTGCCGCGCGCGCGGATTGTGTCGGCTTCAACTTCTATCCGCCCAGCCCCCGCTTCCTGCCGCTGAACCTTGCAGCCGAGCTGGGCGCGCGGGCGGAAGGCCGGATCAAGCGGGTGGGCGTGTTCGTGGCGGCCGAAGCTGCCGCAATGGCCGAAGCTGTGGCGGCGGCCCGGCTCGATGCGATCCAGCTCCACGGCGGCGAATCTCCCGCCCAGGCGGCGGCAATCAAGGCTCGCTTCGGGCTGCCGGTGTGGCAAGTGATCAGCGTCGCGGGTGCTGGCGACATTGCCAAGGCCGAAGCCTATGCCGGCGCGGCCGATTTCATCCTGTTCGATGCCAAGACGCCCAAGGGCACCCTGCCCGGCGGGATGGGGCTGGCTTTCGACTGGTCGCTGCTTACGGCCTATCGCGGTGCGCTGCCCTGGGGCCTGGCGGGCGGTCTCTCCCCAGCGAACGTGGCCGAAGCCGTGCGCATTTCGGGCGCGGGGATGGTCGATACGGCATCGGGGGTCGAATCCGCGCCAGGCGTGAAGGACCCGGCCCTGATCGCAGCCTTCTGCGCCGCGGCACGATCCGCCTGACAGTCTGACGCAGCGACCAGTATCTGGACTTTCGCCCGCTGGACAGCGCCCGCCCGCCGTGCCAAGCGCCTTTGCGTCATGACCGCAGCCAACTCATACCGCAACCAGCCTGATGATCGTGGCCACTTTGGCCAGTTCGGTGGACGCTATGTCGCCGAAACGCTGATGCCACTGATCCTCGATCTTGAGCAGAACTACCGCGCGGCCAAGGCCGACCCGGCGTTCCAGGCCGAATTCGACGACCTGCTGGAACATTACGTCGGCCGCCCCAGCCCGCTCTATTTCGCTCCCCGCCTGACGGAAGAATTGGGCGGCGCGCAGGTCTGGTTCAAGCGCGACGAGCTCAACCACACCGGCGCGCACAAGATCAACAATTGCATCGGCCAGATCCTGCTGGCGATCCGCATGGGCAAGACCCGGATCATTGCCGAAACCGGCGCGGGCCAGCACGGGGTTGCCACGGCCACGGTCTGCGCCCGTTTCGGCCTGCCCTGCGTGGTCTACATGGGCGCGACCGACGTCGCTCGCCAGGCGCCCAACGTGTTCCGGATGAAGCTGCTTGGCGCGGAAGTGGTGCCAGTCACCTCGGGCGCGGCGACGCTGAAGGACGCGATGAACGAGGCGCTGCGCGACTGGGTCGCGAACGTGCACGACACTTTCTACATCATCGGCACCGCTGCCGGCCCGCACCCCTATCCCGAGCTCGTGCGCGATTTCCAGTCGGTGATCGGCAAGGAAGCCCGCGCGCAGATGCTGGCCCGCACCGGCCGCCTGCCCGACCTGCTGGTCGCGGCGATCGGCGGGGGCAGCAATGCCATCGGCCTGTTCCACCCGTTCCTCGATGATCCCTCGGTCAGGATGCTGGGCGTGGAAGCGGCTGGCTATGGCCTCGACAAGGAACACGCCGCCTCGCTCGCGGGCGGGCGTCCGGGCATTCTCCACGGCAACAAGACCTACCTGTTGCAGGACGAGGACGGCCAGATCACCGAAGGCCACTCGATCAGCGCGGGGCTGGATTATCCGGGCATCGGGCCGGAGCATTCGTGGCTCAAGGAAGTGGGCCGGGTCGACTATACCAGCGTGACCGATACCGAAGCACTGGAAGGCTTCCAGCTGCTCTGCCGGACCGAGGGGATCATCCCCGCGCTCGAGCCCAGCCACGCCATCGCCGCCGTTACCAAGGTCGCCCCGACCATGAGCAAGGACCAGATCGTGCTGGTCAACCTCTGCGGCCGCGGCGACAAGGACATCTTCTCGGTCGCGGAGCACCTCGGGGTGAAGCTGTGACGCGCCTTGCTGCCGCTTTTGCCAAGGGCCGCCCGGCCCTCGTCACCTTCGTCACCGGGGGTGATCCGACGCCGGAAGCGACCCCCGCGATCCTCGATGCGCTGGTAGTCGGTGGGGCCGACGTGATCGAACTGGGCATGCCCTTCACCGATCCGATGGCCGATGGTCCGGCGATCCAGAAGGCCAACCTGCGCTCGCTGGGCGCGGGCACCCGCACGGCGGACATCCTCAAGATCGCGACCGATTTCCGCGCCCGGCATCCAGACGTGCCGCTGGTGCTGATGGGCTATGCCAACCCGATGACCATTCGCGGTTCCGACTGGTTCGCTGACCAGTGCACCGCTGCGGGCGTCGACGGGGTCATCTGCGTCGACATTCCGCCCGAGGAAGACCCGGAACTGGGCCCCGCGCTGCGCGCCAAGGGCATCTCGCTGATCCGGCTCGCCACCCCCACTACC
>Ga0315904_10005708_pt1 | contig 17210 bp, 11 predicted proteins | sample LakEriMetagenome_6_FD_203529 | JGI IMG/M metagenome (GOLD analysis project Ga0315904, IMG submission 203529) | Freshwater fungal communities from buoy surface, Lake Erie, Ohio, United States - Buoy 12 MA120 | ecosystem: Environmental > Aquatic > Freshwater > Lake | place: USA: Lake Erie, Ohio...
GTTATAACCTCATCCAGCTGACCGCCGTCCATTTCAAGCACATCCCATCCGAAAGCTTCGAACTTCTTCCTGATATCACCCATTGGTAATACAGCATCCGTGGCTCCGTCAATTTGTTGTCCGTTAAGATCAATGGTAGATATGATGTTGTCCACTTTGTGTGCTGAAGCATACATTGCAGCTTCCCAGATCTGACCTTCCTGTAATTCGCCGTCTCCATGAAGGCTGAACACTAAACTGTTTTCCTGATTCAGTTTTTTAGTCAGGGCAGCACCGATTGCAACAGACAGCCCCTGCCCCAGTGAACCTGATGCCACCCGAACGCCGGGAAGCTTCTCATGTGTGGCAGGATGTCCCTGAAGACGGGTATTCAGTTTTCGAAAGGTTGCCAGTTCAGATACGGGAAAGTAACCGGCCAATCGGGCCAGAACGCTGTACCAAACGGGAGAAATATGGCCGTTCGACAGAAAAAAAAGGTCTTCTTTCCGGCCATTCATGTCAAATTGACCCTTGTTATAAATCATCACTTTCCCGTAAAGGGCTACAAAAAACTCCACACAGCCGAGCGATCCTCCCGGATGCCCCGACTGTACGGCATGAACCATACGTACAATATCGCGGCGCACTTGTCCCGCAACAGACTTTAAATCAACTTGTTCCGACATGAGAAAGGGGGTTTGACCTGTTCCGCAAACTTCGGCAAAATATGGCGGATGAAGAAAATATACTTTTAAACAGTGTGTTAATAGCCTGAAGAGACCAAACCCTAAACAAATGCTATTGTACTTCTGTTCCCACGAGTCCGATTCGGATTTCAATCCCGGTCGATTATTAACTGAAAGGCACAGGTAGAATCAGCACAATAACAGGCGATGATCCCTACTTTTGTCCGTCGAAACCTGTTGCCGTGCAAATCTTTCCCGGAAAATCACTTTTAACCGACGAATTCGAAAAAATTCGTGAGTTGCTTTCCGGATTCTGTATCTCTGAAATGGGACGAACGGAGTCCGAAAAGATTCGACCTATAACTGATTTTCATGAGATTCAGGAACTGATGAGCCGATGTGAACAGATGTACAGAATTGTTTCGTCAGGGTTGCCATTTCCATCCAACGGTTATCCTGAAACCACCAAAGGACTTTCGCTGCTCAGAATCGAAAACAGTGTCCTCTCTGAAGAAAGGTTCATGGAAATTCTTCAGATGATGCATGTAGTGAATGACATTTACCGCTTTTTTAAAAACAGGGCTGGCATTTTCCCGTCACTGGAAGCCATCACTGCAGATGTTCCTTATGAACCTTCTGTAATCCGTTTAATTGAAGAAATCCTTGACGAAACAGGCCTGGTACGCACTACAGCTTCGCCTGCACTGGCATCCATCAGGAGAAGTTTATCCAGAAGCCGGACCGAAGCAGACCGGATCTATCAGCAGGTCATCAATCGCTTCAGAAAGCAAGGCTGGCTCACAGAATCGGAAGAAAGCAGCAGAGCCGGAAGAAGAGTCATCGCCATCCAGGCTGAACAAAAAAGAACAGTCAAAGGCTTCATACATGATACCTCCGCAACCGGGAAAACCGCCTTTCTGGAGCCGGAAGAAGCCATGGGTATCAACCAGACCATTTATCATCTGGAACAGGAAGAACGGCTCGAGATCCAACGAATACTTCGTGAGTTGTCAAATACCCTGAGACCATTTGTTCCCCTGATGCTCAAATACAGACAGCAGCTAGGCATATTCGACATCAATCTGGCCAAAGCGCAACTGGCAAAATCTATTGACGGAAGGTTTCCGAAATTGCTCAATGAGTCAGCCTTCGACTTAAGGCAGGCACGTCACCCCTTACTGGTTCTCCACAATCAGAAACTAAAGCAACCTACCATACCATTTGACCTCAAACTGGACCGCGAACAACGCATACTCGTAATCAGTGGACCCAATGCAGGCGGTAAAACTGTGTGCATGAAGACTTCGGGATTACTTCAAATGATGATTCAGTCAGGACTACCGGTCAGTGCAAGTGAAGACAGTGTATTTGGGATATTCGGCAATCTGATGGTTGATATCGGCGACAGTCAGTCGATAGAATATGAACTGAGCACCTACAGTTCAAGATTGAAACACATGAAGGTTTTTCTGGAACAAGTAGATGAAAAGAGTTTGTTCCTGATAGATGAATTCGGAACCGGAACGGATCCCAATCTGGGAGGCGCTCTTGCGGAAGCCATTCTTGAAGAACTCAACGAAAAAAAATCATGCGGGATCATTACCACGCACTATCTCAACCTGAAAGTGCTGGCCGACAAAACACCGGGTATTTTCAACGGATCCATGGAGTTCGATCTTAAGCGTCTTAAACCATTATTCAGACTGGTTACTGGTAAACCCGGAAGTTCCTATACTTTTCTCGTTGCGGAAAGAAGCGGATTACCGAGACATGTGATCAAAAAGGCCAGGAGAATGGTTCCGCGAAAAAATCTCATGCTGGAAAAACTACTGACAGAGGTACAGCATGAAAAGGAGTTGTTACAGCAAAAACTCAGTCAGGTAAGGGAAAACGACCACCAGCTTAAGGAGCAAATACGCCGCTATGAAGTGTTTCAGCGTACTACACAGGAGAAGATAATCCAGCTTGAGCAGAAGGTAAAAAAGTCGGATGAACGCCTGAAGCGCGAAACTGAAGAGCGTTTCCGCAACTTTCTGAAGGAATGGAAAAAGGCAAAAAACAAGAAAGAAGTTTTCGATAAATATTATAAACTCTTTGTTCAGAAAAAGAAGACAGAGAGCCCTGCTGCCATTGAGAAAAAACGTCAGGAAAAACTCGCCCGAATCAAAGCAATACTCAAACCCGGAATGCTCGTTCGTCTGGTAAACGGCTCTACTACCGGTGTGGTCGACAAAATTGATAACGAAAAAGCCTTTGTGATTTTCGGTCAGTTCAAAACCGAATGTGAGTTAACGGGCCTGGAAATAGTGGAACATACCGAAAAAAAAAATAAAAACTGAATCTCGGTGATTATTCGGTAGGATGGAACGCTGATTGAACGGATCCGAATGATAAACGCGGATTTTAATCCGTTACAATCCGGCCTGATCCCTGCCTGCAGCAGGCAGCCGCAAAATCAGCTTTCTATAAAACTTTTAATTGAAGTACAAATGTCAATTAGAATCGACAAATACCTTTACTCCATTCGCGTCTTTAAAACCCGCTCACTGGCAGCGCAGGCCTGTGATCTGGAAAAAGTGAAGATTGGCGGACAGTGGGTAAAGGCATCCAGGAATGTGAAGCCAGGTGATGTGGTTTCCGTAAAGTTCGGCCCCTTTGAGCGAAGCTGGAAGGTAATAGAAGTGATAGGCAACAGGCAACCCGCCAGAAAAGTTCCGGAATTTTGTGAAGAGACAACCCCTGATGAAACCATCGCCCAAATGAAAGCACACGCCGCTGCCAGGGCCGCCTGGCGTCAACCCGGACTGGGCAGGCCAACTAAAAAAGAACGGAGGGATCTGGATGATTTCATGGATGTGGATTTGGATTTTGATGATTGGTGAAGATCAATTATGATTGATCGATTATGATTGATTAGTTGTGTATTCCCCACTACCCCACTACCCCACTATCCTACTATCCCACTAACCTACTATCCCACTACCCCACTACCCCACTATCCCACTTTTTCCCTACCTTTGCGCGCTTAAAATTTTTAACACCATGGGATTAAAATGCGGTATCGTGGGTTTGCCGAATGTGGGTAAATCAACTTTGTTCAATTGTTTGTCGAATGCCAAGGCTCAGGCAGCCAATTTTCCGTTTTGCACCATTGAGCCCAATATCGGAGTCATTACCGTTCCCGATGAGCGTCTTGAAGCTCTGGAAAAGCTGGTGAAGCCTCAGCGGGTGCTGCCAACAACTGTAGAAATCGTAGATATCGCAGGCCTCGTAAAAGGTGCCAGTAAAGGTGAAGGTTTAGGAAACCAGTTCCTCGCCAACATCCGGGAAACCGATGCCATTTTGCATGTCTTGCGTTGCTTTGATGACCCCAACGTTGTCCACGTTGACGGCAACGTGAATCCGGTTCGCGATAAAGAAACGATCGACCTGGAATTACAACTCAAAGATCTGGAGGCTGTAGACAAAAAAATTCAGAGGGTTGAAAAAGCCGCGAGAGTTGGTACTGATAAAGAAGCCAAAAAGGCATATGAGGTACTAAGCATCTATAAAAAACACCTCGAGCAGGGAAAGTCGGCCCGTTCAGCCCCTGTTCAGCCTGAAGATAAGCTCTATATTGAGGATATCTTCCTGCTGACTGATAAGCCGGTGATGTACGTATGCAATGTCGATGAAAAATCAGTTTTGTCAGGCAACAAATATGTTGATATGGTAAAAGAGGCTGTTAAAGACGAGAATGCCGAAGTGCTTGTCATCGCAGCCGCGATTGAAGCAGACATTGCAGCAATGGACAGCTATGAAGACCGCAAAGTTTTTCTGGATGATCTGGGACTGACTGAATCGGGAGTTTCTAAACTCATTAAAGCCGCTTATCGTCTGTTGAATCTGTCTACTTACTTTACCGCTGGTGAAAAAGAAGTCCGCGCCTGGACCATCCACACCGGCATGACAGCTCCCCAGGCTGCCGGTGTCATTCACACCGACTTTGAAAAAGGTTTCATCAGAGCAGAAGTCATCCACTACAATGATTATATCAAATACGGATCAGAACACGCCTGCAAAGAAGCCGGTAAACTCTCCATTGAAGGGAAGGAATATGTGGTGCAGGACGGAGATGTGATGCATTTCAGATTTAATGTTTGACGGTGATTAGTCATTAGTCAAAAAAAAGAGAGAGCTATAACGCTCTCTCTTTTTTTTTGACTGTTAAAATCTGTTACTTCAGTTTAGAAATTCTCAGGGGTGCTGATTTTGATTTTTCTGAAACAATCTGTGCGATATATATACCGGCACTCAGGTTTGATCCGAAAGTGGAATTGTTAAATAATGCAGCGTTCTCAGCTAAAATAATCCTACCGGAAAGATCGGTTATAATCAATTCAGCATTTGCTCCAAACAAAGCGGGATCGAATGACAGAGTGAAAGCATCAGATGAAGGATTGGGGTAAACAGCAATCATGGAAACAGTATTCTCATTCAATCCTGCAGGACCTTCCACTATTTCAAACTCATCGAGTGCACCTTCCACTATATGACCACCTGGTCCGGGCCAGTCAGCTGTTTCAATAATGAACTGCATGGTTGACGTTGGAGTAATCAAAGCCCCGATCTGGAAGCTTCGGCTCACCCAGGTACCATTGTTGGGTGTGTTGTTCAATACGGTTTCGAGCGTAACTGTAGTAGTTCCGTTTGATAATTTCACGGTAAGCGAATCATTCGGATTACCCTGGCCGCCGGCATTATAAAACCAGCGATAATAGTTCACATAAGGATTGAGGAACTGGGTAGCATCAAAAACAGGTGAGGTGAGTACAGTATTTCCGTTGTCGACATCATTGCTTCCGGCCTGACCGCCTCCGTTATCTGTAACATAGGCCTTATCACGACAATCACCGGTAATATCAAAATCCGGATTCGACTGATCACCGAATAAGGTAGTTCCTTCCGGTTCACCGCGTTCCCAGGCGTTTGCAGAAACTCCTGATACCGTCCAGCCAAGATCAAATGTAAAGTCATCGTAAATTCCAGGTTGAAGAACGATGGTCAAAGGCACTGTGGAAGGATCAACGGTGACGTTATCGGAACAATAAGTTCTGTATCCCCATTTACCGGCATCAACACTGTAGTTATCGGGGAAAAATGCAGGTATTGCAAAATTGCCATTGGCATCAGTGGTGAGCAAGTCATCGCTGCCGGAATTGAACAACTCCACCGAAGCACCTGCTACCGGCAAACCTGTAACACCGTCAATGACCTGTCCGGTGAGCGTAAAGGCAGAAATAGGATTCAGTTCTACATCAACAATAGTCAGCTGACCATTGGTCAGTACAACATTGTTGATGGTTTTGGTGATATAGCCGGCTCGCGAAACCTGAACTGAGACAGTGCCGGGCGTAACAGTTCCCGTTTTGTACTCACCCTGTACATTGGTGTTTTTTGAAATATTGGCACCAATAATGGTGACAGTAGCATTGTTTAAAGGTAAACCGGATACTGAATCAGTAACAACTCCTTCCAGGTAACAGGCACGTGTGTAAGTAGGAGTAAGTACGAATAAACCGTTATTGATGTCGGATGCTACAATGGTTCCGCTTGGCAGAAAAGGATAAACACCCCAGCAACCACTGAAGCCTCCGCCGGTCCCTTGTGGGTAAGTGTCGTAACTGGCAACAGAAATAATATTATCAGGACGGGTGACATCCGTAATAGAAACACCATCTTTATACCAGGAAGTTACAGCGTAATCGTTGGTAACATGAGTATTGTGTACGATAGATCCGGAACCGGGCGTGATCTGGTATCTTGTCAGTTCCTGAATGTTGCCAAGGTCAGAAATATCATAAGCTGTCAGGTAGGAGTTATTTACTTCATCTGTTGTAAGCAATACATTTCCGGCATCATTGAGCCAGGTATTGTGAGTGAAGTTCCCTGGTGTATTCTGTTGAGCAAGAAGAACAGGCTGAGCTTTGTTGGTTACATCATAAACGGCAAAATAGCCATCGTAAATATGCCCGGCATAAAGCACATCATTTCTGACATAACCGTCATGAATATAAGAACCCGGTGTTCTTCCTAAATAAACAGGATTCCAGGGGTCAGCAAGGCTGACGATCAGAGCCGCTCCATTAAACAGGTTGCTTCCGAAAAGATAAACATGGGCATCTTCAATATGAAGCGCATGGATGGTTTCAATCTGATTGTTGATGGAACCGGAACCTTTCCAGAACTTGGAGTTGATACTATTGGGGAGATTGGTCAGGTCAATAATTTGCAGTCCTGAATTACCTCCTTCAGTTGTCACATAGGCGTAATTGCCCCAGGTTTTGACTTCCCGCCAGTCGCTCTGAGGACCGTTTACAGTAAACTTAATGACCGGATTGTCAGGATCGGTGACGTCAACAATGTCGAGACCGTTAAAGTAGCCTACCAGTGCATACTCATTGCCCTGCGAGTCTACAAAACCGCCTATGTTTGACAGTGAAACTCCGTAGGAAATGGTGGACCTGAGAGTAAGGTTAAAATTTTGTGCAGACAGCACTGTTGACAGCAAAACTGTCAGGGTAATCGTCAGTAACTTTTTCATGATTTAAAGATGGTTCGGTGGCAAAGATATGGAATTAGCCAGAAAGCCTAGTCACAACTTGGTAATTCTCAGTTTAGTACAAGTACCAGCTGGCAGAATCAAACTGCCTGGACTCTATAACTTTTCTAAGAGTGCATAATACATTGAATCTGAACAATTTTCAATTCCGCTGATGGTAGACATCTCAACAATCTTAAGGTTTAAATTCCTTTCCGCCCAGGCTGCAATTTCTTCGTTTTCAGCTTTAAATACCGAACAGGTGAGATAGGTGATGATACCACCTTTATTTAAAAAGGGATTAATTTTACTCAGGATGTTTCTTTGACGTGTAACATAGGCCGTAAGAGATGACTCGTCGAAGAAGGAGAGCCATTCAGGTGTTCTGCCCCAGGTTCCCGATCCAGAACAAGGAACATCGGCAACAATGCCATCGAATTCATCGGGCCCAAATGGTATCACATCGTTCTCAAGATCGATCACTTTGAAATTCAGGAAACGGAATTTCTGATCAGGAAGTCTCTTTTTAAATTCAGCAATGATACTTTCACGCTTATCACTGCAAGTTAGCCTGATATCAGGATGTTTGTCGAGTAACTGTAATGACTTCCCTCCTGCCCCACTGCAGCAATCCCACCAGCGCTGATCAGAATTTGCAGGTATTTTGGATCCGACCAACTGCGATGATAAGTCCTGTACCTGAAAAAGATGTTTCCGGAATGAAAGCATATCCTGTAAACTGACTGAAGCTGGTAATGCATAGGTCTGATCAGATAATTTGCTGAATGAAATATTTCGTTGCTTCAGTTCTTCTTCAACACTGTGGTTACAACCTGAGTTGACCCTAATAAAAACATCAGGTTGCTTCAGGAGAGAAATTAAAAGCTGATCCGAATCAATCCCAGCCGAAAGTTCTGACGAAAAAGGAAACAAATCCTGCAAAGAGAATTCAGGCAAAACAGATCTGAGGAATTTAATTCTTTCATGCAGATTTTGGGTATCATGCTGCGCAAATTCAGGATAACCTGCATGCTTAAAAGGAAAACCTGATGAGCCATTAACCAGATAATTGCCCACTGCCATTCGCTGCATAGTTCCTGAATGAATCAGTGCCTTACCGATCCGGAAATAAGCATAACACCAGCTCCTGTACAATCTTCTGTCGGTAGAGCCGAATCCCTTGTTGGCTGAAAAGAACCTGCTGAGGAAGTGATGAAACGGTTCCGATCCATCGTAACTGTCAATAATACCGCAGGCAATTTGAAGCCTGTTACGGTTGAGTGCCGAGTCCTTGGCGGGATCAGAGATCAAGTTTGATCTGTGTTTTGGATTTGCCTTCGGTCGTGGTTGAGGAAGAAGCGGCAGCAGCGGTGGCGGGAGCGGCTGCGGGAGCGGAAGTGGATTCACCTCCGACAACTCTGATTTTGGCTATGGGAAACTTAGTGAGAACATTACCAATGGCGGAACGGTTTTTCACCAGGGTTTCGTTGAAGTTAACATCAAGAATCAGATTTTTCATTTTCGGGCGAGGCTTCAGGTGTACCTGCACTTTGGGTGCATTGTTCGGTCCACTGATTCCAAGATAAAGAATCCTTGAACCTTCAGTTCCCTTAGTCAGATCATAAATTTTTTCACGGGTGATTCCTGAAATATTAAAGCGCTTGCTCATAATAGCTCCGCGAGGACCATCCTGATAGATCAGATTGTAAATTTTATGCTCTTCATTTTTATCAAACACGGAGATAAACCTGATATCCTTTCCAAAATATGATTTTTCGGAAATTTTCATCACAGTAAATTTCCCGTTGCCGGTGATGGCAATGATATCATCTATGTCGGAACAATCACCAACAAACTCATCGCGCTTCATTCCATAGCCGGCGAAACCTTCTTCGCGGTTTACATACAGCTTTTGATTGTTGGCAATTACTTTGGTAGCAACAATGGTTTCAAAAGAGGCAATTTGTGTTTTTCTCTCTTTTCCTTTACCGTATTTTTTGAGCAGATCCTTAAAATACTGTATGGCGTAATTTTTAAGATTGGCCAGATCATTATTGATCCTTTCGAGCTCAACCTCAATTCCCGCAATTTTCTCTTCAGCTTTGTTTACATCGTATCGTGAAATACGTTTGATCTTCAGCTCGGTCAAACGTACCATATCATCATATGAAACGGGTCTTTTAAGCTTTTTCAGATAAGGCTTGAGACCGGATTCAATGGTTTCAATAATCTGCTCCCAGGTTTCGCAGGTTTCAAGATTCCGGTATATTCTTTTCTCAATAAAAATCCGCTCCAGAGAAGCATAATGCCATTCTTCTTCTTTTTCCGACCTGGCTATTTCAAGCTCCAGTTTCAGCAGGTCTACCGTATTTCGTGTTGAAATATCGAGGATGTCATTGACACTGACGAAGCGGGGCCTTCCGTCTTCAATAATACAGGCGTTCGGAGAAATAGAAACTTCACATGAAGTGAAAGCATACAAAGCTTCAATGATTTTATCAGGATCCTGCTGTGCATCCGGGTGAAGATGCAGCACGATTTCTACTTTTGCAGAAGTATTGTCCTCCACCTTTTTTATTTTAATCTTACCTTTTTCGACCGCAGTAAGAATTGATTCGATCAAAGTGGATGTAGTGGTTCCGTAAGGCACCTCGCGAATCACCAGCGTTTTCTTATCTAGCTTTTCAATAATGGCCCTGACCCTGATCCTGCCACCGCGCAGACCGCCGTTGTATTTTGAAAAGTCAGCCACACCACCTGTAGGAAAATCAGGCACCAGATCAACTTTCTTGCCTTTGATACTATCGATGGAAGCCTGCAGCAATTCACAGAAATTATGGGGCAATATTTTACTGGCAAGTCCGACAGCAATACCTTCAACACCCATGGCAAGGAGCATCGGAAACTTTACCGGGAGTGTCACAGGCTCTCTGTTCCTGCCATCATATGAAAGTTGCCAGACAGTAGTTTTAGGATTAAAAACTACCTCCTGGGCAAACTTCGAAAGGCGTGCTTCAATATACCTTGGAGCAGCCGCACTGTCACCTGTGTAAATATTACCCCAGTTTCCCTGTGTGTCGATGAGCAGGTCTTTCTGACCCAACTGGACCAGGGCATCACCAATTGACGCATCACCGTGGGGATGATACTTCATGGTGTTTCCGATGATGTTGGCGACTTTATTATAGCGCCCATCTTCCATTTCAAACATGGAATGAAGAATACGGCGCTGTACAGGCTTCAATCCGTCTTCAATGTATGGTACGGCTCGTTCAAGAATAACGTATGAGGCGTAATCCAGAAACCAGTTACGGTACATTCCGGCAATGGCTGCCGAATCAGTTGAAGGGTGTTTATGTTCAGGTTGTTCGTTGATATTCTCTGACATTTTGTTCTATATAAAAGTTTCCGGGATCTTATCCGAATAATTCTTCTGTTACTTCTTCCGTTTCAGATTTTTCTTTGGAAGGCTCCACAATCAGCTCTTCTTCCATCTTGAGATTCTCGATGATAAATTCCTGACGATCGGGGGTATTTTTACCCATATAATAATCGAGCAGTGAGTGTAATGATGTTTCACCTTTGAGCTCCACCTGATCAAGTCTTATTTTCTTACCGATGAATGCCTTAAACTCATCAGGAGAAATTTCCCCGAGTCCTTTGAATCGGGTGATCTCAGGCTTCGGCTTCAGCTTTTCAATTGCATTCACTCTCTCCTGCTCGGAGTAGCAGTAAATGGTTTCCTTCTTGTTCCGGACACGGAAAAGAGGCGTTTGAAGTATATAGACGTGCCCGTTCCGAACCAGTTCCGGAAAGAACTGAAGGAAGAAAGTGAGCAACAGCAAACGGATATGCATGCCGTCAACATCGGCATCAGTAGCAATCACGATCCTGCTGTAACGAAGATCTTCAAGCCCGTCCTCAATGTTCAATGCATTCTGCAACAGGTTGAACTCCTCATTTTCGTACACGATTTTCTTGGTCAGTCCAAAGCAGTTGAGTGGTTTTCCCTTAAGAGAAAAAACTGCCTGCAAAGCAACATCCCTTGCAATGGTGATGGATCCGCTGGCTGAATCTCCTTCCGTTATAAACAGTGTGGAATACTGTCTGTCGGGATGTTTGGAATTGAAATGAACTTTGCAGTCGCGCAATTTTTTATTGTGAAGATTGGCCTTCTTGGCTCTTTCGTTGGCCAGTTTTTTGATGCCTGCAATTTCTTTACGTTCACGCTCCGACTGTTGTATTTTCTTCAGCCAGGCATCAGCTACTATCGGATTCTTATGAAGGAAATTGTCTAGTTCTGTTTTGACAAAATCATTGATCCAGTTTCTGAGTGAAGGGCCTCCGGGCGAAGTATTCTGTGAACCCAGTTTGGTTTTGGTTTGTGATTCGAATACCGGTTCCTGTATCCTGACACTGATGGCTGCTGAAATGGAAGAGCGCACATCACTCGGATCAAATTCTTTCTTATAAAATTCTCTGGCGGTCTTTACAATGGCTTCGCGGAAAGCAGCCTGATGGGTTCCTCCCTGGGTGGTATGCTGTCCGTTGACAAAGGAATAATAATCTTCGCCGTAAGCAGTGGTATGGGTAAAGGCGATCTCAATATCCTGTCCTTTCAAATGGATAATCGGATAAAGGCTTTCATCCGTCAGATTTTCCGAAAGCAGATCCAGCAATCCGTTCTTTGATGAAAATGGTTGTCCGTTGAAATTCAGGGTGAGGCCAACATTCAGATAGGTGTAGTTCCTCACCATCTGTTCTACATAGTCATTCCTGTAAGAGTAACCTGAAAAAACAGACTCGTCAGGTGTGAAAATGATGGATGTACCATTGGGCGAACCGGGTGCTTTGAGCTTTGTTTCCTTTATCAGATTACCCTGATGAAACTCAGCTTTGACACTTTGTCCTTCACGGAACGACTGAACAATAAAGCTGTCAGAAAGTGCATTAACGGCTTTGGTACCAACACCATTCAAACCAACAGACTTCTGAAATGCCTGACTGTCATACTTTCCGCCAGTATTGATTTTAGATACGCATTCAACTACTTTTCCCAATGGAATACCTCTTCCGTAATCACGGACTTCAACGACTCCGTTATCGATGTGAATATCGATAGAGCGACCATTGCCCATAACATACTCATCGATGGAATTATCAATTATTTCTTTTAGAAGCACATAAATACCGTCATCACGCGAACTTCCGTCACCCAGTTTACCGATGTACATTCCGGGCCTGAGCCGAATATGTTCTTTCCAATCGAGTGACTGTATACTATCCTCATTATAAACGTTTTCCTGAGCAGGTTTCTTGGCCATGATGTTTTGGGGTGGAAAATTTGACGAAAGGGCAAAGTTAATGATTCAAGGGGACCTTACCGTAACAAGTCCACCTTCGACAGCCATTTTTTACACCGGTTACTGTTAAAAATAGGATTGCAATACTGTCAATACAAACGAGTTAAAAATGAAAAAGACCCGGTCGAAACGGCCGGGTCTTTTTCATTAAATACGCTGGTGTCAGTTGACTATCAAAGGCCTGGAATGACGCTGTCCGGGTGATGACACGGTAACCATATAGTTACCTTTTGCCAGATTTCCTGTTTCAACCGGAACAGTTGTGTAATACTCGTTAAGCTCAACCTCGTTAACGGCAACCATCTGTCCCATGAGATTGGTTATCAATACCTGCGCGGTTGTATTCATATCAGATTCAATTTCAAGCTGAGCTTCTGATCCGCGGGCAACAGGATTTGGATACATCTTCACATTTAAAACGGCAAAATCTTCGAGGTCTGCCTGATACTGCTCTGCTCTCCACTCCCCTATTTCATTATCCTCAGGTGAACCAGACAGTCGAGGGGCATTCAGATTGCAGGCAAATACATAATTGAAGTCTACTGTCTTTTGCTGCAGCTTCCACTCAAATTGCTCGAGTGTTGGCTCATTGAACTTCATGAAATAACGCATGAAAGATACCAGATAGTAAGTAGTGGCAGTGGCGGTAGATTGCCAAGAATATGGCATAGGGCCTCCACAAGTGATCTGATTAGAAGTACACGCACCTGCATTGGACGCCCAGTCGCAACGAGGAACGGCGGTAAAATTGATCAGCGTTTTACAGGTAGAATTCATATTATTGAAAATTCCTTCCTGAACAGTGGCGAATGGGGAAACACAATCCTGTCCACCACCAACCACTACAGCAGGCTGAGTTACCTGTGAAGCCGCGGCAATGGTTCCAGGTGAGACTTCGTTTGCGGCAAGTGTGATCACAGTGGTGATCTGGGGATGATACTGAACAGCAAATACAGCTGCACTGCCGCCTTTACCATGTCCGATTACAGTAGATTTATTGTTGACCTTTTTATACCAGAAGGAATTCGGATCCTGCCGGATGACCAAAAACTGCGAAGCAATAAAGGCCATATCCTTGGCGAACTCCTCGACATCCATAGTAGGCCCCATCTCAGTTACGGGCAATACAACTATGAAACCTTTAATGGTCCATCGATTCCATATATACTGATAATTGTTCCATGCAGTTCCTTCATCATGTCCGAAAACAATCAAAGGAAATCTTTTGTCGAAGGGAGAACCGAGTGGAACATTGTTGCCCGTAACATCCGCCGGGTAAAACACATTGGCATCAATCACCCTGTTTCCCCTGGAGGGGTCGGTGAATGAAATGGTGGTGTAGCCGATTTCCCAAATCTGCGCACTCAGGTTCAGAAACCCAAATGAAAATAGAGCAGACAGGAAAATCCATTTTTTTAATAATGAATTCATTGTTTATGGTTTTAGGATAAGTTCAACTGTGGACGAAAGTATAATTGTTATTTTATCAAAATATCATTTTTTGGTAAAATCAATCATTTTATTGGTTAATTAATATTTTTTAAATGCAAACTAAGCAACATCTTAATCAATTGTATATCAGTATATTAAATAAAATCATTGGTAAAAAAATGAAACCATATGGCGAACAGCTGCGGCAGAGGGATAAAAAACGCTTGAGTACAAATATAAACACCCTGTTCATAACTCCGGATTTGTGTAAAATGAGTTATCAGCAATGGCTTGTTGATACCAAAACCTATTAAATATAATTCCTACTTTCAACCCCTCGAATGAATATGAAAAAGCTGCAAACCAACTCTCATCTTTACTCCCTGTCTTTATTGAGTACCCTGTTTTTTATGTGGGGATTCATTACTGTTCTGAATGACATTCTCATTCCGCACCTGAAAGGACTTTTCGATTTGACCTATGCGAGAACGATGCTGATTCAGTTCAGCTTTTTTGGTGCATATTTTATTACTTCCATTCCTGCAGGGACTATCATTTCTAAGATCGGATACAAGAGAGGTATTGTGATGGGATTGAGCGTGACCGGAATCGGCGCAATCCTTTTCTTTCCTGCCTCCATGCTGATTTCCTATCCATTTTTCCTGACGGCATTGTTCATACTGGCTTCGGGAATTACCATATTACAAGTTGCTGCGAATCCTTTTGTTGCTTTACTGGGTCCGCCGGAAACCGCATCCAGCCGGTTGAATCTGACACAGGCTATCAATTCACTTGGAACTACTATTGCGCCGTATTTTGGCTCCATGCTGATTCTTGATTCAGAAGGTGTATTCAGATCACCAGCTGAAGAAGCTGCAAGTGTGCAGGGTCCATACGTAGCAATCGCACTGGTACTTGGAATGCTGGCATTGCTGGTGGCATTTTCGAAACTTCCATCAATATCAGACGAAACACTCGAAGAATATCACGACACCAACCACTTTGGCAGAAAAAGCGCCTGGCAATATCGTCATCTTGTTTTGGGCGCACTCGCCATTTTTCTGTATGTTGGAGGAGAGGTAACGATTGGAAGCTTCCTGGTCAATTATCTTTCGGATCCCGCAATCGGAAATCTTCAGGAGAGTACGGCAGGCAAAATGGTTTCACTTTACTGGGGCGGCGCTATGGTAGGTCGTTTTATCGGTGCTGCCGTACTTCAAAGAATCAAACCACAAATCGTATTGTCATTCTGCTCCGTTGCAGCCATCATCCTAATTCTGATCAGCACCAATACTTCCGGAGAGATTGCGATGTACAGCATCCTGGCGGTTGGACTGTTCAATTCAATCATGTTCGCCAATATATTTACCATGTCAATGGAGGGGCTGGGTAAATTCACAGGTGAAGGCTCGGGAATTTTGTGCATGGCCATTGTAGGCGGAGCTGTTATTCCACTGCTGACTGGTTTCCTCGCTGATTACTCAGGATTACAAAATGCGCTGATGGCGGTAGTGGTTTGTTATGCGTACATTCTTTACTTCGGAACGAAGGGGTATAAGAGAGGTGGGGAAGCAGTAGGCAATAGGCAGTAGAAAGGGTGCAACAGGAACACGGATTCATTGAGGGCACCAATTCGGACGGTGATTACGGATGGGGTCCAATTGTGAAGCTAACGGATTTCATCCGTAATCACCGTCCGAATTGGCGATCCTGTACGAATCTATTTCGACAGGCTCAATACAGGTGTATTCCCGTTGTCTGATTCAACACTCACAATTCAACATTCATCATTCATCCCTATGTCATCAAGAAGAAAATTCATTAAACTTTTTTCCTCTGCAGCTTTGGCAGGAAGTGTATTTCCGCAGATATTGCAGGCTTCGGCTAAAAAGGTGGCTGCCGGGCAAAAGAGTTTTGCCGGTAAAGCCAAAGTGATTTCCACCTGGAATCACGGACTGGCGGCAAATGAGGCAGCCTGGAAAATTTTGTCATCAGGGGGAAGGGCACTGGATGCCGTTGAAAAAGGGGTTATGGTCACTGAAGCAGACCCTGATAATACCAGCGTTGGTTTGGGAGGTTATCCCGACCGCGACGGAAATGTTACACTGGATGCCTGTATTATGAATGAAAACGGCGAATGCGGGTCTGTGGCATTTCTGCAGCACATCGTACATCCCATTGCCGTTGCCAGAATGGTGATGGAAAAAACACCACATGTCATGATTGTAGGCGAAGGAGCGCTTCAATTTGCTCTTGCCAATGGTTTTAAAAAAGAAAATCTGCTGACCCCAAACTCCGAAAAGGCTTGGAAGGAATGGCTCAAATCCGGCAACTATAAACCTGTTATTAATATTGAAAATCATGATACCATCGGGATGGTGGCCATTGATGAAAAAGGAAATCTATCGGGAGCCTGCACTACCAGCGGACTTGCATTCAAAATGCATGGAAGAGTCGGCGATTCACCAATAATCGGTGCCGGTTTGTATGTCGATAACGAGGTAGGAGCAGCTACCGCAACAGGACTGGGGGAAACGGTAATTCGTCAGTGCGGAAGTTTTCTGGTAGTGGAGCTGATGCGCAACGGTATGTCGCCTAAGGATGCCTGCAAAACAGCTGTGGAAAGAATTGTTAAACAGGAAAAAAACATCAATGACATTCAGGTCGGGTTCATCGCCATTAATAAAAATGGAGAAACAGGTGGTTATGCCATTCATCCCGGATTCAATTACGCGCTGCATGATAAAGACGGCAACAGAATGATTGATTCTGATTTCACAAGAAGATAATGCAATCTAATTACTCATGATCAAACAACTGGTAAACATCATTATTTGGGTTGCTATTCCCTTAGTATCCTTTGCTCAACCTTCAAAACTCACCAGACATGTGGACCCTTTTATAGGAACAGATGGTTTTGGCCATACATTTCCGGGAGCCATCACACCTTTTGGCATGGTACAGCTCAGTCCGGATACTCGGATCAAGGGCTGGGAAAACTGTTCAGGATATCACTCTTCCAACAATACCATCATCGGTTTCAGCCATACTCACCTCAGCGGAACCGGCGCCACAGACTACGGTGATATCATGTTCATGGCGACCAGTGGAGTTCAGGTAATGCCCGGTGATGAAAACAAGCCGTTAACAGGCTACAGATCACAATTTGAC
>Ga0315904_10005710_pt1 | contig 17208 bp, 8 predicted proteins | sample LakEriMetagenome_6_FD_203529 | JGI IMG/M metagenome (GOLD analysis project Ga0315904, IMG submission 203529) | Freshwater fungal communities from buoy surface, Lake Erie, Ohio, United States - Buoy 12 MA120 | ecosystem: Environmental > Aquatic > Freshwater > Lake | place: USA: Lake Erie, Ohio...
TCCTACCACGAAAATTGGTGATGAGTCTGTTATCATACGGAATGAGGAAAGAAATTTCTAGAAGCTAGCATTTGATGTATCAAATTGTTTGGAAATCTACGAGATAACCTTATAATTTGTATTCCTTTCAAACGCTACCCCGCTATGAAAAAAATCCTCCGATGGGCTGGTATCAGCCTACTCATACTTATTTTATTGACCCTAGTTTCTGCCATAATAATTTTAGGCAGATACAACAGTCGCAAGGAAAAGGTCTACACCATTGCGGTGCCTGCACCCCAAATCCCTGCCGATTCAACATCCATCGCTAGCGGCATGCATTTCGTTCCAGTGTGTCAATCATGCCATGGTGAGGCCTTGGAAGGCAAAGTCTTTTTCGAGGACCCGGAAATTGGAAAAATTTACAGTCCAAACCTCACCCGAGGTAAAGGGGGCGTTGGATCCAATTACACAGATGAAGATTGGATTCGTGCCATTCGGCATGGAATTAATCCCAAAGGAAATGCATTGTTAATTATGCCCAGTGCAGATTTTAGCGCCATGTCTCAGCATGATTTATACGACTTAATCGCCTACCTAAAACATGCACCACCTGTAGACAATATAAAAGGTGAAAATAATATTCCTTTTTTTACAAAGGTATTGTTACAACTCGGCGCATTCGGGAATGCATTTCATGCAGAAGACATCAATCACAAAGCACCATATCCTGTTGCTCCTTCCGCTGCGGTGAGCAATGAATATGGAGCTTATTTATTGGAAATAACAGGCTGTAAAGCCTGCCATGGTCCTGAACTAAAGGGAGGAAAAAGTCCTGATCCAAATTCACCCTATGTCCCTGATATTACAGGCAATGGGGTTATCAAAACTTGGTCTGCAGAACAATTCGCCATCACCTTAAAAACGGGTATCACACCTGAAAACAAGTCATTAAACGACAAATTCATGCCATGGAAGCATATAGGCCAATTGCCTGAACAAGACTTGAAAGCCATTTACACTTATCTAATGTCAATTTCCAATTAATAAATGGTGCAAAACAGGATTTTGGGTTGATTTCTAAAATGATTACATTTGCTAAACAACAGAATATGAAAAAACTCTTAATAACAGTGTTTTTGGCTTGCACCGGAGCAGCCATGGCACAAGTTGGTCTGAACACTACTGTGCTTGTGAATGCTAAAGCTGATATCGGTGGAACCATTACCCTAACTTGGCCAAAATTCAATTCGGCAGGGTCTATTAAAATTTACAAAAACTCGACCACAACACCGATGAATTTCACCACGGTTACGGTTACCCTAGATACATCAAAAACCCAATGGACAGATGCAAATGCACAACCTGGAAACGCCTATGAGTATGCAGTTGTTAAGGTAAATGCAAGCAATGCTACTACTGCAATTGGTTACATTATGGCAGGGAATAAAGCTACTGAAGTCACGGCTCAAGGTGGTGTTATTCTGGTTGTAGATAGCAATTATATAAAGCCCTTGGCAAATGAAATTAAAACGTTGGTGCAAGATTTAAATGGTTCTGGCATGCCTGTTACTCTAATTTATGCGGGCAGAACGGAGAAAGTGAATAAAGTAAAGGACCGCATACGCGCAGCTTATGACAACACCAAACCTACACCATCCTATTTGTATTTATTGGGCCACATCCCTGTGCCATATAGCGGAAATTACACCGGAAACGTTGACCGTTGTGCGTATCCTCCCGATGGCCACGTAGAAGGTTCAGGCAACCATACTGGTGCATGGCCTGCAGATATGTATTATGCTGAATTTGATGGTTTTTATACAGACAATGTAGTCAATATTACTACGGGAAGCCTCTCACGACAACATAATATACCTGGTGACGGCAAGTTTGATGAATGCAGAAATATCAATGGTATGACGCTAAAAATGGGTCGTGTGGATTTATTCGATATGCCCATTTTCCAGAAAAGCGATACTGTATTGGTGAAAAACTACCTCAATAGGGCGCATGATTGGCGTATGAATTTGATTTCCTATGTTGACCGTGGCCTTATTGATGACAACTTCACCAGTCTCGACCTATCTGCTACCGGTTGGAACACCATTGTTTCCTGCATTCCCCGCGATTCTGTTTTTGGGAATAGAGATTATTTCACAGCCCAAAACAAGGGCAATTATTTGTGGAGCTATGGTTGTGGCGCAGGTTCTTTCACTTCCTGCTCTGGAATTGGTGCAGTAAACAACTTTAATCCTGGTATTTACAACAACATTTTCACTGCTTTGGCAGGAAGCTTTTTTGGAGACTGGGACATCACGAACAACTTCCTCAGAGCACCCTTGGCTTCTGGTTCTTTGGTTTCTTTTTGGGGCGGCATACCCAAGTGGTACAACCACTACTTCGGACTCGGCGGCACCATTGGAACCTGTACACAAATTTCACAAAATTCAACAGCACAGAGCTTCAATGATGCTCAAAACAAGTTGCATATTGCGCTTATGGGTGACCCTACCCTCACCCTTAGAACGGTTCCCGCAGCAGGAAAATTAACCGCTGTATCTCAGACGGGTTCCGTAAAACTCAATTGGGTGAAAGCAAAGGGCAAATTTGATGGGTATAATCTATACCGTGTGGATACAGCTACCAATACCTGGACAAAAGTAAATACCACCATTATTGTAGATAGCTTTTACACGGATAGCAAAAACTACGTCAATGGCAAGCACAAATATGCAGTGCGGGCTGTACGTTTAGAAACTACCGGAAGTGGCACATACTACAACTTGGGCACAAGCAATTTTGCTTGGGTAAATCACACAAATGCCATTTATGAAATGCCTAAAATTCAGGTACAATTGGCACCCAACCCAGCTGAAAACAGTTTCGAAATTCAGTTGAATGCACTATCTGCGGCAGCAGCAGAAATTAAAATCCTAGATATTTCTGGAAAACAGGTGGAATTTATATCGGCAATTATGAGCTACAACACGCTGCGCTGCGACGTTTCTAAGGTGCCAAATGGTATTTATTTCGTTCAAATCACATGTAAAGAGGGACAGGTTACAGAGAAGTTGATTATCCAGAACTAAGCAACTTACACCTAACCAATTCACATTCTAATAGTTACAAGCTAACAAACTCTTATTTTCAATTACCGCGAAGAATTGCTATTTTCGCGCCCCTAATAATAGTACTCTAAATATTTCTATGAAAGATACAATCCTATACCTCATTCCAGCCCTTGGACTTGTAGGTCTAATTGTGATGGCACTTAAAAGTGCTTGGGTTTCAAAACAAGATGCAGGTGATGAAAAAATGCAAAGCCTTGCTGACAAAATTGCTAAGGGTGCTATGGCATTCTTAAGAGCAGAATGGAAAGTTCTAGGCTATTTCGTAATCATCGGCGCCTTGCTATTGGCGTGGATTGGTACCATGAAAGGCAGCCCAGAACACCCTGTACATTCTAGCCCAATTATTGCAATTTCTTTCATCATTGGAGCTGTATTCAGCGCATTGGCTGGTTATTTCGGCATGCGTATCGCGACCAAAGCCAACGTGCGCACTACACAAGCAGCGCGCACAAGCTTAGCTAAAGCACTTAAAGTATCTTTCAACGGTGGTACCGTTATGGGCTTAGGTGTTGCAGGTCTAGCGATCATGGGCTTGGGTGGCTTGTTCATTGCATTCCTTGCAATGTTCAAAGTTGTTGAAGTACAAAGCACTGAAATGATGACTGCCATTGAGGTTCTTACTGGTTTCTCACTTGGTGCAGAATCTATAGCACTTTTTGCCCGTGTGGGCGGCGGAATCTATACCAAAGCCGCTGACGTTGGAGCAGACCTTGTAGGTAAAGTAGAAGCTGGTATTCCTGAAGATGATGTAAGAAACCCTGCAACCATTGCAGATAACGTAGGTGATAACGTAGGTGACGTAGCAGGTATGGGTGCCGATCTTTTCGGTTCTTATGTTGCAACGATCCTCGCAACTATGGTATTGGGACAAGAAATCAATGCTGGTGGAGATAAATTCGGAGGCTTCTCTCCTATTTTGTTGCCAATGGTAATTGCAGGCCTAGGCTTGTTGTTCTCAATCGTAGGTACTTGGTTTGTTCGTATTAAAAATGAAACTGATAGCGTTCAGAAAGCATTGAACTTGGGTAACTGGGGTTCAATTGTGCTTACAGGCGTTGCTTCTTATTTCCTTGTAACTTGGATGCTCCCTGAAAAAATGTCTTGGTTCAACGCTGCAAGAGGTGCTGAATTTACAAGCATGGGTGTATTTGCCGCAATTATTGTGGGTTTGGTTGTAGGAACCTTAATGAGTTTGATTACTGAGTATTATACTGCTATGGGCAAACGCCCAGTGTTGTCGATTATTCGTCAATCTGCTACAGGTCACGCTACCAATATTATTGGTGGACTTTCTGTAGGTATGGAAAGTGTGGTATTGCCAATTTTGGTACTTGCCGGTGGTATCATGGGTTCATATTATTTCGCTGGTCTATATGGTGTGGCTATTGCTGCAGCAGGTATGATGGCAACTACTGCAATGCAGTTGGCTATTGATGCCTTCGGACCTATTGCTGACAATGCGGGTGGTATTGCTGAAATGAGCCAATTGCCTGAAGAAGTTCGCGGAAGAACAGATAATTTGGATGCTGTAGGTAACACTACTGCCGCTACAGGTAAGGGCTTCGCTATTGCTTCAGCTGCATTGACCTCATTGGCTTTGTTTGCTGCATTCGTAGGTATCTCTGGTATTGATGCAATTGACATTTACAAAGCTCCTGTTTTGGCAGGTTTATTTGTGGGTGGCATGATTCCATTTATCTTCTCTTCACTTGCTATTGCGGCTGTAGGTCGCGCGGCAATGGACATGGTAAATGAAGTACGTCGTCAGTTCCGTGAAATTCCAGGTATCATGGAATACAAAGCGGAACCTGAATATGAAAAATGTGTAGCGATCTCTACGAAGGCTTCTATTCGTGAAATGATCCTTCCAGGTGCCATTACTCTTATCAGCCCAATCATTGTTGGATTCATATTTGGCCCTGAAGTATTGGGTGGTATGCTCGCAGGTGTAACCGTTAGCGGTGTGCTTATGGGCATGTTCCAAAGCAATGCAGGCGGTGCATGGGATAATGCTAAAAAATCTTTTGAAAAAGGCGTTGAGATCAACGGTGAAACCTATTATAAAAAATCTGAACCACACAAGGCATCCGTTACTGGTGATACTGTAGGTGATCCTTTCAAAGACACCAGCGGTCCATCTATGAACATTCTTATTAAGTTGATGTCTATTGTGTCATTGGTTATTGCGCCATATATCGCTGGAATTGGTGCAACAGATACCAATAAAGGCTCTAATTGTGCAAACAAAGAAGCTTGCAGCATGGGCCACAATGGCATGGGAAAGTGTGACATGAACAAATGCGCTACTATGTCTAAGGCTGAATGCGCTGCAATGTGCGATAGCCTTGGTTGCGATAGCACAGAGAAAGCGGCATGCATGAGTCACTATGGTGCTGATGGCAAATTCAAAGCCTGTGATAAGGCATGTTGCAAGTCTGATGGAAAAGCTTGCGCAGGTGATGCAGCCCATTGTAAGAAAAAAGAAATGGGTGGCGCTTGCTGCAAAGACACGGCGAATTCAGAAGAAAAGCCTTGTTGTAAAAAGAAATAAATACCTAAAAAAAGAGCTCCAAAACGGAGCTCTTTTTTTAGGTATTTGGTCGAATTTTTAAGTTCACCTGAAATATTATAATCCGAAACGCGTTTACCTTAGTTATTGATGAAACGGCTACTCCTATTTGTAATTTTCTTAACTCTCACTTACTGTCTAAAAGTTAATGCACAAATTGCACGCATTCAAGGAGTGGTTGTGCGCGAAAGCAATAACGCAGCAGTGCATCTTGCATCTGTAGTATGTGTTAATGCCAAAGACTCTCTATTAATTACCGCCTCGCGCAGCGATGTGAACGGGCATTTTGTGTGCACTGTGCCAAGCAACTCCACGGTGAAAATGTACATTCATTTTCCTGGCAGTTTGAGTTATAGCGACACATTCACCATTAGCGGAGATAAAAGCATGGATACGGTCTATCTCATCGATGTGTTTCAAAGCCTGCAAGCAGCCGTAATTAAAGGCTATACTGATGGCATTAAAATCAATGGAGATACTACAGAATACTTTGCCGATTTTTTCAAGACCAATCCTGGAGCTACCGTAGAAGACCTGCTGAAAAAATTACCAGGTATTCAAGTAAACCGCAATGGAGAAATCACGGCTCAAGGGAAGAAAGTAGATAAAATCCTCGTTGATGGAGAGGAATTTTTCTCAGATGATCCAGGTATAGCTACAAAGTACTTGCAAGCCAGTATGATTGACAAGGTGCAAGTGTACGATGAAAACAAGGACACGATGAGTGGCACCACCGGAGATGAAAAACGCACCCTAAACCTCACCATGAAAGAGGGTCAAAACAAAGGTGTCTTCGGCAAACTCGAAGCAGGAAGCAACTTCAAAGAATTTAGCAATGCAGGTGCATTCGTGGGCTATTTCAATCCCAAAATAAAAGCAGCGGCCTATTCAAAAATCTCAAACTTTGAGAATTCATCTTTGAACTGGGACGAAAGAGGACAATATGGCGGCAGCGCTGCCGGTGGAAGTTTTTCCGAAGACGGCATGAACTTCTATTACATGGAAGATAACAATTTCGGCGATCAACTCGATTCAAGAGGCATCCCTTCGAATACCAGCGCTGGTGGTGTACTGAATATTAAAATCAATAAGAAAATCTCCTACAATGCCTCCTATCGCTATGCCAATGAATCCTTAAACGGACAGGTAATCAAAAATTCGGAGTACTTATTGCCCGACACTTCCTATACCATTAGAGATACCAGCAGCAACAGTTACAACCAAGTGGGGCAAAGACTGAGTATGAAGCTGGACCTAAATCCGGATAGTTTGAACCATATAACCATATCATTATCTGCAGGAAAAAATGCTGGCGAGTCGCTTACCAGCGCGATGAGTGAGACGACCACAGCCCGCAAAATCAATGACAATGGCAGGACGCTTTCCAAAAACTACGAAAAAGAAAACGTCACTTTAGAAACCAAGTGGACAAAGAATTTTGCACGCAAAGGCAGAACATTAGAATTCAATTCGCAGGTGAATCTCAAACCCGGAAAGACCGAACAAGGCTTACAAGCCAGCACCAATTTTTACAAAACCGACGGCAACATCTTATTCCAAAACATCACCAATCAGGTTGCAGGAATCAACAATACGGGGACAGGATTCAGCGGAAATCTGCGATTTGTAGAACCCTTAGGCAAGAAATACACCTTGCGATTGGGATATAACTTCAATTTCAATACATCTGGGAACGCAACGTCTACCTTCAACAAAGCCAGTGCGGATGAACTCATAGATAGCTTAAGCAATGCATTCGCATTCGACAATCAATCCAACAAGCTAAATCTCACCCTAAACTATAAGCACAAGAAAATCACGGCATGGGGAACATTAGGTGGCGGATATACCCAATACAGCCAACTGAATAAAAGTTCGAATACTAAAAATGGTACCGAAATCATAAACTTCCTTCCCAACCTAGGCATTAATTATGCATGGAAGAAGCAAAGTTCCATTCAACTCTCCTACTCCGGCTCGAACAACGCACCGTCTATACAGGCCATTCAACCTGTAATCAACAATAATGACCTGCTCAATCGGGTGGTGGGAAATCCGAATCTAGAACAATCATTCAACCACAATATTGCAGGGAATATAAATAGTTTCAAGACCCTTAAAGGGAGATATATTTGGGGGTATTTCAACTTCTCCTTACCTAGAAATGCATTTGTTTCAGACATTTTCATAGACAGCAGCGGCGTGCGCAGAACACGAACTGTGAATTCAAATGGCAATTACTATTTCAATTCAAGTCTGGATTATACAATAAAGCTCAAAAAGCTTCCCATTTATATTAGTGCGGGCGGCTCTTACAGCACGTCAAATGTTAATTCCTATAACAATGGTGTGAAAATCAGTACCCTTAGCCACAACCCAAGCGGTAACACCACCATATCACTTGAACTGGACTTTTTAGAGCTTGATTTCTCGTATGAGTATTCATATAATTTCAATGAATCCAATGTCGGTAGCAATCAGCGTGTATCCTACGTCACCCATACGCCTTCTGGCGAACTCACCTTAAATCTGCCAGGGAAATTCAGCATCAATGCTACTGCAGATTTTAATATTCGTCCCGCATCAAAGAGTTTCCCTGATCCCCGAAATGTATTTTTTATGAGCTCTTACATAGCAAAGAAATTCACGAAAAAGAATCAACTGGAACTGTCTCTCTATTTCTATGATATACTCAATCAGAATCTTGGCTTTAATCGATACATCAGCACCAATTTCATCACTGAGGAAGTCTATACCGTTCTTTCTCGATACTGGTTATTAAAACTGCGTTGGAACTTCACCTCAACAGGGAAAGGAGACTCAGAATGAGATATTGTTTCGCTGTCCTAGGAATATTTAACTTCCTCTTATTTCCGGCTTCGCTACACTCACAAGTCCAGCATTATTCAAAAGGGAAAATTCTCTACGAACGGAAAACCAATATTTATCGCCTTTCTGAAGGGATGTGGTCGCATGAATATTTTAAAAACTCCAAATTCACAACGGATACATTTACCTTAAACTTTGACAGCATTCATAGCCTATTCAGCTGTGAAACTTACAATGAAGACGAGGCGACAACTGGAGATTTTAGTTTTAGAATCAATCCGGATTTATCGACTAAAATATATAAAAACCACCAAACGGACAGCCTCATTGTTGTAAGGCAAATGCAGGAAGAGAAAATTGCCATTATTGATAGTTTTAGAAATATTCAATGGAAGGTGCTTGATGAATTCAGGGATATCGCGGGTTTCCGCTGTCAGAAGTATGTCGGTGTAATCTACGACTCGGTCTATGTTACTGCATTTGTTACAGATCAGATTTTGGTTCACGACGGGCCAGAGTCATTTGCAGGATTACCGGGAATGGTCATGGGCTTGGCAATACCTAGACTATTTACAAATTGGATGGCCATTCAATTTATCGAAGAACCAAGTCAAATTGAATTACCCAAGAAACTCCCCAAAGAAAAATACACCAAGAACCGAACTGCCTTTAAGCAAATGGCAGTAGAACGATTCGGAGATTGGGGACCTGTATATTTAAACCTATATTATTGGTTCTGGGGCTTGTAAAACCAAGCTAATAGGGAATTATCATAACATCAGTTATGAGCATATAATACTTGTTTTGAGAATCCCTTATTTCATAGGCATTCTGGCGCTTATATTGCCCATTATACATGATATTCTTATCAGAACTTTTTAGGGCGTGAGACAGCACCTGCTTCGATATCTGCCAATTATAGTTATGAATTGTAAGATATTGGCGGAGTTGGTCCTGATACCGTGAAGAAAATGAACATAATGGGAATCAATTCAGTAGCAGATTTGCTTGCAGTGAACGAAGAGAAAATTACCGACTTGGTTGAACAGGACAGTAAAACATCTGCGGAACAATGCGGCAAATGGATTGAAGTAGCTAAGGCACTTTGATTATTAATTGAATTTCTAAAAGCCCTTGCAAATAGGGAGCTTTTCATATTTTGAAAATATTTGTAATATTGCATATGATGAAATTACTGAATGTGATATTCATGGTAATAGCCATGATTACAATGAATGTTTCTAATTCTCAAACAATACCAAAGAATAATTTTGTAGAGGTTGTGTCTGCGACATGGAGTAATCCGGATTTAAGAGCTCAAATAAATTTCCCACTTTATTTAGAAACAAATTCAAAAAATGTTGGTGTTCAGATGAAACTATCTAATAGTGGCTTGGGTACTAATTATGTAGACACCTGGATAAGTGCAACAGGATTTTTTAATGGTTATGTCCCTTTCTGGATTTGCAATAGAGATGCAAGTACATCCGAAAATGTAAATACTAACGGAGATAAATACTGCCAAACTCAAGGACAATATACATGGTATAAACCAACAGGAGCATTGCGTAAAATTAACGATACAATCTATGATATTTACAGTAGTTTCTCATCAGAAAAAAATGAGTCTTCAGTGAAATATGTTTTGGATGTATTTGTTATAGAGGATAGTATTTTATTCAAACAAGCAGGGAGTGCAACAGATTTATATCACCGCAATGTAGCTATATGCTACTTTCGGGTGCCTTCGGGTGTGATGCCCACTACAATCAGTGCAAATAAAAACTATGTTTTTAAAAACCGAATGAAAATGAAGCCATTTGCAAATGAAAAGAAACTTTCCGTTGTGGTAGTCGCCTATGATTCTTTAAATAAAAAATATCTAAATGCGACCAATTCGACTGCAATTTTCTCGGAGGATCCGCAAATTTGCATGGTTACAACTGATTCTGCTAATAAAAACAACATTATTTGGAAGCCTTTGATTGGAAAAGGAATTGTATATATTGAGAAAGAAACCAATGTAACAAATATTTACACTGTAATTGACAGTGCATCTTCGTCAAAACCAAGAATTTTCATTGATAAAAATTCAAATGCTTCGATTAAACCAGAGTCATATCGACTTATTTATAAAGATACGACAGCATTATTTCCTGGTTTTCAATTCAGCCCGTCTAATTCTTCAGCCATGCACAAAACCATGCACCTGGCAATCAATAAAGGCACGGGCAACGACTGGAATTTAATTTGGTCATCTTATGTTGGTTTCCCTGTTGTTTCTTATGATATTTACAGAAGATTTGGATCCGGATCATGGTCAAAAATTGGTTCGGTTTCCGGAAATGTAAATTCTTACACCGACCTCAATGTTTCTGGCTCCAATGTGGCTTATAAAATTTCTGTGGTGTCCCCTAATGCATGTGATCCAAATGCATGGGCCAGATTGAGTAGTGAATCCAATATAGCAGATCAGAATTTCAGCAGAGACGTTAAATTGGAACAGGAAGATTTAAGCATTCAACCCAATCCAGCTGAACATAACCTAATTTTAGTTTCCAATAGTAGGGCAGGTTTTATTAAATATTACCATATTAAAGACCTGACAGGCCGTTTGATGGCTACCAATGCGGTGAATAATATTCAAACCAATATTGATGTTTCGAATCTCAAGCAGGGTACTTACCTTGTAACTGCGTTTTTTGAGAATGGAGAAATAAGCAAGAAATTTGTTCGGCTTTAAATCACCCAATCAGGAACAACAAACCTGAAATATCAAGAACCAATCCGGAAATCACACCTGCATTGTGTTTCCAATTTTAGGCATCTGTTTTTTCGGTTCCCTTATAAGCCGGTCTGCCCAAAAAAGTATACTTGGCGTGGTGCTGATAAAATAAAATGTAGAGAGCAACCCAGTCCAGCCTACTATTCTGAGGTTGAAAAAACAACCCTCCATTTCAAGGCAGGGCGATAAAAAAATGGCCAAAAATCCGGGCCAGAGTCCTTTACAGGATTACCGGGAATGGTCATGGGCTTGGCAATACCCAGGCTATTTACAAAATGGATGGCCATTCAATTTATCGAAGAACCAAGTCAAATAGAATTACCCAAAAAACTCCCTAAGGAAAAATACACCAAAAGCAGAACTACGTTCAAGCAAATGGCAATAGAACGATTCGGAGATTGGGGACCTGTATATTTGAACCTATATTATTGGTTCTGGGGCTTGTAAAACCAAGCTAATAGGGAATTATCATAACATCTGTTATGAGCATATAATACTTGTTTTGAGAATCCCTTATTTCATAGGCATTCTGGCGCTTATATTGCCCATTATACATGATATTTTTATCAGAACTTTTTAGGGCGTGAGACAGCACCTGCTGCATTGTTCCTGCTTCTGTTTTAAGAAACAATTTAATATTCATTTCCATCCAAACCTCCCCTGCCCATTGATAGCGAATAGGATGAACACTCATGAAAAATTTCTCATCCCCGTGTCTGCCCGCTGCCCGCAGTGCAGTAGGTTCTGCAGTTAGTCCTTGAAAGTAAATGTCTTTTTGGATTTTATTCCTGCCTTTTTTAGAAGTACTTGTAGCATTCCAGGCGGAAAACCCACCGATAACTAAGGTGTAATTATCCTTTCGCCAGTAAGGCCTTACCGCATGCACAGCAGTATCCGGTGTGTATCTTAGTTTCCCGGCCCAGCGTCGTACACCGTGTTTGTCTTGAAGTTTAGACCCCGCATCATAGGTGCCTTTCACCCAGCGTGTCATGGTAGCAAAATCAAGTTCTCTATTTGTGCTATCGAAAATCAAGAATTTGAAGGCTGAAAACTCAGCGGTATCATTAAAAATGGGAACATAATAAAACCGCACCCAAAGGGCATTCCCGTTTACAGAATCCAAAAAAAACGAAGGTGATTCTAGCTTAAAGCGATGTTCAATCTTGAACGGTTTATCACGTTTGATTTTATTTCCATTCCATTCCAATTCAGTAAGCTCAAGCGTTACCAAGTGGTCTGCAGCAAGTCCAGAGAACAGGGTAAAGAGCAATATTGAGAATATTGACTTCATACTTGGGCTCTAATCATAGATGGCCTGAATCAATTGCGATTTAAGAAGAACTTTCGTCCGGGAGTATAGGGAACCTGATTTGCATCCAACAAGGCCTGCAATTCAGTATATAACTGATCCAATTTCTGCGCTTCTACTGTCCATGCATCAAAGGCCGATTTGGCTTGCTTGTATGCATCAATATGGGATTGCGTAGGTCCTACTGTGCTGAAAGAAAGTCCATACATCGATGTTTCAATTAAACCATAGATACCGGGTGCAGTTTCAAACTCGTGAGAAGCGAGAATATTATCCCCATTAAGCTGCACATTGAGTCGGTTCCACAATGCTTGAATTTCTTTTGTTTTTGCTGCAAAATCTGAATCCATACCCGCATAGGAAATGGCTTTCTTTACCGTATTTAAGTCTTGACTCAAGCCAGCCATATATTGACCTGCTGCAGAAACATTGCGGCGCAGTTCTGTAAAACCTGTAATAATAGCCACCCTTTGCTCGCCTTGTATACCTTCAATGGTTGGCTTATATAGGAAATCACAGGTAATTTTCGCGGTATTCCCCAAGGAGGTGATTTTGCCGTCTTTTACAAGTTGCATTGAAATCTGGTATGTGCCAGTGGTAACAAATGGGCCAAAATCCGGATCGGTATACGGATTGCTTAAATCAGGTTCACCAAAAGTTAATGGATTTGAACTGGAATACCTCAAATCCCAAACAATGGATCGCATGCCAGAGTTGGCAGCAGCCCTTAACCTTCTCACCTCTTGTCCTGAATCGTTACGTATAATGAAGAGTAAGAACGCTTTTTCTTCCAAGGATTCTAAACGTATAGAATCATTCGTTGGGTAGACATTTCCTTTGCCTTTGGCTGCTTCATCCTTTTCTTTTTCTTGACGAAGTTCCTTTATCGTTTTATTATCATTCTTCAAATGATACCATATTACCGCACCCACAGGAGGATTTGGGGCATTGAAATAGGTAGCCCCTTTGAAGGATTTATCTCTGCCTCCAATCGGGTTTTTGGGAATAAATATTTTGGCTTCTTTTACGGGGAATATATACCCCTCTTTATCCAAATTGGATTTGGTAATATTTCTCAAAGGTGCATAGTTGTCCAAAATAGCAAAGCCTCTGCCAAAGGTTGCGAGAATGAGATCATTCTCTCTCTTTTGAATCACGATATCCTTAATAGGCACAGGAGGCAACCCTGCATTCCATTGGGTCCATTTTTTACCCCCACTATTGGTAACAAACAGTCCGAATTCAGTGCCTACAAACAAGAGATTTTTATCTATAAAATCTTCGTTAAATGCTTTAATGCTTCCGTTTTTAGGCAAGTTGCTGCTGATGCTCACCCAAGTAGTACCTGCATCTGAAGTTTTAAAAATATAGGGTTTGAAATCTCCACTTCTGTGGTTGTCAAAAGTCACATAAAAGGTATTCTTTTCAAATTGACTGGCAAACACACTGGTAACCAAGGTAAGGTCAGGAATACCAGGAAACTTGCTAAACTTGGTCCATGTTTTCCCACCATCACCGGTAATATGCACCAGTCCATCATCGGTACCCGCAATTAATATATCTGGGTTTATGGCGCTTTCCGAAAGATAGGTAATATTTCCATAGATGCTTACACTTTGATTCTTAGCGACAGCATCCATGCTCCAGGTGCGTCCCATTTCAGGCAATTTATTTCGGTCTATACCGCGGGTTAAATCTTCAGAAATTGCGACCCATGAATTCCCTCTATCATTGCTGCGGTAAATTCTATTGGCTGCAAAGTATAAACGTGAAGACTCATGCTGGCTTACAACCAATGGAGCATCCCAGTTCCATCTCAAAGGTTTATCATCAGGTCCTGCAATGGGTTTTATATCCAGTTGTTCTCCCGTGCGTCTGTCAAAACGAATCAATCCACCATACTGCCATTGGCTGTAGACAATATTTGGATCTGAAGGATCTACTTGCGATTTGAATCCATCGCCACCTACGGTGATAAACCAATCGCTATTCGGTATTCCATTGGCACTTCCATTTTGGCTAGGGCCACCTATAGTGTTATTGTCTTGGGTTCCGCCATATACATTGTAAAAGGGCAATGCATTATCCGCTGCCACCCTGTAAAACTGGGTTATCGGCAAGTTTTCTTTAAAATGCCATGCGGCGCCATTGTCCCAAGTCTCGTATAATCCACCATCGCATCCCACTAGGAAGTGGCGGGTATCTTTAGGGTCAATCCAGATAGCGTGGTTATCAACGTGTTTCCATTGCTCACCCACTGAAGAGACAGTAGCACCGCCGTCTTTGCTCCATTTCAGCCAAGTATCCATAATAAAGACCCTGTCTGCATCTATTGGGTCTGCCTTTAATTCTTGATAGTAATTGCCTGCAGTAAAAAATCCATTCTTTTTTACCCAGCTCTCACCCCTATCTTCACTTACGTATAAACCACCCTTGCCATCTTGTGCTTCCACCATGGCATACACCCGATTGGGCATAGCTGGGCTAATTGCCAGTGCAATTCGTCCCAAATCGCCTCCGGGAATGCCACTGTGAACTTTCTTCCACGTTTTGCCACCATCAGCACTCTTATAAATGGCACTTTCTGGTCCACCACCTATGTAGGTCCATTCCCTGCGGCGTCTTTGATGAAAAGCAGCATATACAATATCAGGATTACTTGGATCTAAATGCACTTCATTACAACCCGTATTTTCACTTACAAATTGAATGCGATTCCAAGTCTTACCTCCATCTTCGGTTTTATACAATCCTCTTTCTCCGCCTTCTTTCCATACAGGGCCATAGGCTGCAACATAGGCCACATTCCCATTTCGAGGATCCACTTGTATCATACCAATGTGTTCAGATAATTTCAATCCAACATTGGTAAAAGATTTACCCCCATCTAGGCTCTTATACACCCCATTGCCATAGCTGACACTGCGCTGGTTGTTATTTTCTCCCGTTCCCACCCAAACTACGTTAGGATCATTAGGATCTAAAGTAATGCAACCAATACTTGTGGTGCCGTAACTGTCAAAAATGGGCTGAAAGGTAGTTCCTGCGTTGTTTGACTTAAAAATACCACCTGCAGCAGACGCAATGTACCATTCGCTTTTATCTTGTGGATTCACTACAATATCTGAAATCCTTCCACTGGTAGTCGCAGGTCCTATATTTCTGAAGGACATGGTATTGAGTAAAGACGCTGGAATACTATCCATTTGTGCAAAAGCCATAGAAAGGCTTCCACCTAAAAACATCAATAATGCAAATTTCTTCATCGGGGCTGCGAATATAAGTCGTGCATTTGGCACTCTTATTGGCCTTCGACAAAAACGCGTGTATGTAAGAAAAAAATTATCTACCCGTTTCGGCCAAATATTGCTCAAGCTTCTCTGCAACCGCTTTCCACCCAAATTTAGAGTGAATTATATCAGATCCAGAGTTAGAAACCTTTTTCCTAAGGTCTTCATTTTGAAGCAATTGTATCACAGTTTTTGCGAAACCCACAGGACCGTTTGCCACAATAGCACCTTGGCCACTTTCCAATTCCAAGCCTTTAAAGCCGATTTCGGTGCACACAACGGGTGTACCCACTGCAATGGCCTCTAGTACTTTGTTTTGAGTTCCAGCACCAAAGCGCAGAGGCGCAACCACCACTTCTGCTTTAGCATACTCCAAACTAATATCTTCTACAAAGCCTGTTATGTGAATGGTTTCAGATGCCAGATTTTTTACACGGGCTACAGGCCGCTGACCGGCAATTACAAATTGGGCCGAGGGAACCTCTTTGAGTACGATAGGCCAGATCTCTTCCACAAAATAACAGACGGCATCAATATTGGGTTCGTAATCCATATTCCCCGTAAATAAAACGCGCCCGCGCACTGGGATGATCCCTGGTTTTTTACAAAACAAATCTGTATCAACACCATTAGGAAGTAGCGAAATCGTAGCTTTTGAATTTTCTTGTAGGTATTTTAAATCTTCTGCGCTACAAACCAAATTCAATGGAAAAGTAGGAAGCACGCGCTTTTCATATTCAAGCAACCTTTTGTATTCTATTTGGGCAAAAAAACGTTGAACCGTGTTTCGGGCGTTTTCACTTCTTCTTTTCCAATACAAGCTAAATGCATCTGGAAGATCTAAAATCACATTGAACTTGTCTTTATCATTAAGAAACTGAGACATGCGCAAATGTTGCACATGTATTGCATTGTAATTTTCACGCGTAATTTTTTCTTCTAAGTGTTTTTTAAGCCTATTGGATTTAAAATAGGAAACTTGAAGTGGTTTGCGACCGAATAATGCCAATAGTGTATTGACATAAGAACGAAATTTAGAAATTTTAAAAAACTCAACAGTATCGAAAACGGCTTCCAACGGTTCCTGGTAGCTTAAGTCTGTTTCGGATTCTGCAACTGCTATCAAATGCAACTCGTGCTTGCCTTGCAACTGCTTTGCCAGGTTATAGATTTTAAGCTTATCTCCCCGGAATGGAGGATACGGGACCCTGTTGGCCACGAACAATATTTTCATTTTACTGGACATTTTCGATTTGTTGCAAAACGGCTTCGCGAAAATAGTGTAGATTTGTTGCCTTCTAACATGTTTGAGC
>Ga0315904_10005712_pt1 | contig 17203 bp, 9 predicted proteins | sample LakEriMetagenome_6_FD_203529 | JGI IMG/M metagenome (GOLD analysis project Ga0315904, IMG submission 203529) | Freshwater fungal communities from buoy surface, Lake Erie, Ohio, United States - Buoy 12 MA120 | ecosystem: Environmental > Aquatic > Freshwater > Lake | place: USA: Lake Erie, Ohio...
ACGAGCAACCCCTTATCACCGAACTCACCAGCGATGCCGAAAGCAATGCCTGGCCGCACCTCGACACGCGCAACGCAGGCTCGCTACTCGAGTTTGAGCCAACCGTCGGCGTGGACATGCAGCACATCGAGGTCAGTCTAGCGCACCATCTTCACAGCGCGGCTCCTCAGATTCACCGCAGCAGATTTACCGCTGCTGCTTCGGAAAAAACCAGCGAACTGCCGCTCACCAACTTCCAGCACTGCCGCACCATCACGGGCCTGACGCTGCAAAACGGCCGTCAGCGGCTCTTTTCCATCCAGCAGCCGCCTGCACAAGAAAGCGGCGATGCGCTTTGGTTCACATTCGTGCGTGCGGATATTGCCCTCCAGCACATGCCACCACGACCGCGTGCTCCGGAACCCATCGCGTCGCCACCCCCTGCGCCCTCAGACCCCAATGAACTCGAAGTGCACTTCTACCGCGTGCCGCCGGACTTTCTCGGCAGTGAACCGAAAAAGACGGCGAAGGAAATTTTACAGGAAGTGGGCATCACCTTCCCCAAAGGCTCCAGCGCCACCTTCATCCCTGCGAGTTCCCAACTCGTCGTCAAGAACACTCGGGCCAACCTTGACCTTGTGGATGCCTATGTGGACGACACCTGTAGGCAGCCAATTCGCAGCGTGGAGATCACTTCTAACGTCATCGAAGCCCCAGGCCCCGTTTTGCGCTCCATCGCCCTCCGGGCCGCCAAACTCGGAAATCACGAATCGCTGCTCGTGAGCCTGCTCGCCATGCCGGAGGTCAAAAAGCTCGATTTATCCCACATCGAAGGAAAAGGCGGAAATCGCTTCACAACCACCTCAGGCCGCCAAATCACCTACCTTGATAAATTTGAGCCTGATCAGGATGGCAGGCTGCAAATCATCCAAAAAAAACGCGCAAGCGGCCTGGAACTCGAATTCGAGCCGTCGATTGATCCATCGCTTCAGTTCATTCACCTAAATCTGAAAGGCGAATGGCACACCGCACCGCCCACATTGCTCGCAGAACACCTCACCGATGCCAAAGGCCGCCGCTTTGACCTCCCGCTGACCGTTTTCCACACCCACACTCTCACCAGCGGCTTCGTCATGAGCGACGACACCACGCACCTCGTCTCCATGTGGAAAGCCACCGGGCAGGAAAAGGACGTGCTCCAGGCACTCTTCATCACGACACGAATCGTGCCTTGAGACGGACAGGTTCCGTACTATCACTCCGCCAGCACCGCTTCCCCAAACAGCGTGAAGTGACCCGCTTCGATGATGCGCACCTTGAAGATCTCGCCGGTGTGGCGCTGCGGGTTGCCGTCGAAGACGACGATGCGGTTGCTGCCGGTGCGCCCGGTGAGGCGTTCGGAATTGGTCTTGCTGGGGCCTTCGCAGAGGATTTCGACGTTTTGGCCGACGAGTTTGTCATACATCGGCAGGGCGATGCTGTTGACGAGGGCGAGGAGGTCTTGGTTGCGCTCTTCTTTGACCTTCTCGGGCACTTGGAGGGCGTCTTCCATCTCGGCGGCAGGGGTGCCGCGGCGTTTGGAGTAGCGGAAGACGAAGGCGTTGTCGAAACGGATGTCTTCGAAGAGCTTGCGCGTCTCCAGGTAGTTCTCCTCGGTCTCGCCGGGGAAGCCGACGATGACATCGGTGGTCACGGCGATGTCAGGACGGGCGGCGCGGATGCGCTGGACGAGCTCGGTGAACTTCGCGGCGGTGTAGGGCCGGTGCATGCGCTTCAGGATGGCATCGCTACCGCTTTGAACGGGCAGGTGGACGTGCTCGGCGAGCTTGGGCAGGTAGGTGAAGGCCTCGATGAGGTCCTTTTTATAACCGATGGGATGCGGGCTGGTGAAACGAATGCGCCGGATGCCGGGCACCTCATGCACGGCCTCCAAAAGCTGCACGAAGGGGCTTTTGCCATCGACGGCGGGGAATTCGTGCCTGCCGTAGAGATTCACGATCTGGCCGAGCAGCGTGACTTCCTTAACGCCGCGATCCGCGAGGCGTTTCACCTCCTCCACGATGTCGGCGATGGGCCGTCCGCGTTCGCCGCCGCGTGTGTAAGGGACGATGCAGAAGGTGCACTTCATGTTGCAGCCCTGCATGATGCTCACAAAGGCGCTGGCCTGCTTTTCTTTTAAAGTGTGATCGCGGATGGCGTTCTGCGAGGCTTCCTCTTCCTCGACATCGACGATGGAGAAGCGCTCGTCGTCCATGAGCGCGGCCTCTTTCTTGCGGATGATCTCATCGACGTAATCGACGACCCGATGATACTTCTGCGTGCCGACGACGAGATCGACACTGGCCTTGTCCACGAGCTCGCTGCCCCGGCTCTGCGCCATGCAGCCCATGAAGCCGGTGACGAGCGGGATGCGTCGGCGGCGCACCATGCCCATCTTTCCGAGTGCCTTTTGCTCCGCCTGATCGCGCACGGAGCAGGTGTTGATCAAAACGACATCCGCGTCCGTGTCGGTGGACGTCATGGTGTAGCCGCGCTCGGTGAACATCTGCGACACCTGCTCGGTGTCGCGCTCGTTCATCTGGCAGCCGTAGGTTTTGATGTGGACGCGGGGCATTGGGGGCGGGGAGAGTAGCTTTCCGCGGGAGAGGGCGCAAGAGGCGGCGAGGAGAGAGTGTGGTTCAGCCCTCCGGGCTGATCAGGAAGAGGCAGTCCAGAGGACTGCACCACACTCACGCTTTGATCTCAAAGATCGCCTCGACCTCCACAGCGGCGCCGGTGGGGAGCTGCGCGAAGCCCAGCGCGCTGCGGGCGTGGTAGCCATCGCCTTCTTTGCCGAAGATTTCGTGGAGGAGGTCGCTACAGCCGTTGATGACGAGGTGCTGGTCGCTGTAGTCGAGCGTGGAGTTCACGCAGCCGAGCACTTTGATGACTTTGAGGCCATCGAGCGTGCCGTGGGTGTCCCAGACGGAACGGAGGACTTTTTCAGCGCAGTTTTTCGCGGCCTTGTAGCCGTCTTCAGTGGAGACACCGGCTCCGAGCTTGCCTTTGAGGTCGCTGACGTGGCCGGAGGTGAGGAGCTGATTGCCGCTGCGGATGCAGAGGTTGAGGTAACCGGGTGCCTGCTTGGTGAAGGTGAGGCCGAGGGATTCTGCTTTTTGCTGGGGTGTCATGATGAGGACGAAAAAAATCGTGGTTGGGATGGGAGGGCGGTGAATACGGGTTTTCAGAGGCTTTTCCACCTTCGTTTTGCGGGGCGGTAAATCATGCGGCCTCGGCACCGATGACACCACCGGGTTCCCATTCTGCCAGCTCATGCGCCTGGAGCCGCGCCGCGTCAGCGAGCGGGATGAGCTGTACGTGCGGAGGACAAACAAAGCCGGGAGGTGGCGGGCCCGGGAGCAGGATGCGAAACCGGCGCAGGCCGGCCGCAGTGAGGTCTTTGTGCTGCCGGGCGAGGCTCTCCGCGGTCAAGGGCAGGTCCCGCGGGAAAAACCACAATGCAGAGAAGCCGTCCTGGTCATGGTGAATCAGGGAGGTGTGGCTCAAAAAGTCCGCCACGGGACCTGGTAGATGTTTCCAGCGAAGACGAATGTCATATTGTCCGGAGACGAGCCCTCCATGCCGGTAGAGCGCGTCCGACCACTTTTTCTTGTAGCGGAAAACGCCGTCATGCAGCGAGGGGCGGCTGCCACCCATGAAGATGCTGGTGCAGCCCAGCTCCCACGCCAGCTCGACGCTGAACACGTAGAGACTGGATAACACGCCTTTGCGCAGCCAATCCTCGTTGCCGTCGATGATTCCGTTGGAGATGATCGCCATTTTCCCCGGCTCTCTGAGGAGGACCAAATCGGCCGCGAGTTTTTCTCCGTCGCTTTTGCACCAGAGGATCATCCCCTGGCGAAACACCGCGCGGAGAACTCCTTTGGAAACGACGAAAGGATTCTCACCATGGCGTACGCGAACGGTGGGCAGATAGAACTTCTCGTAAAAGAGCTCGAAGTCCTCGGCTGCGCGGCTGACCTCGGATTCAAAGCCAGTGTTTCGCACACGGCGCAGATCACCTGCGATGCGGCTCTCCCTAGATGAGAGGCTTTTCCAGTCTGCGGGCACCAGCATCGAGCTGCCGACCCACACCGGGATCCCCAGCCATGCTGGCTTTAGAAAAAGCCGCGATGAAACACGGTCGATCGCGACCAGGGTCATTTCAGCCTCATGCTGCCAGGCGTCCAGCAGTGCGCGGAGGCGCCAGACCACCACCTTCCGCGTGCGGACGACGGCGGGCTCGTGCGCAAAAAAGCGATGGATGAAATAGTGCGTCCAATGCCGCTGCCCGGCGACCAAAAGCGTCACCTCCCTGCCAGCCGCGCGATCAGGTCCTCGCAGCAGGACCACCGGCACACGCCAGCCTTTGATAAACTGACTGGCCGCCACCAAGGCACGAAAAAGTCTGTCCTTCATTTCGCAGAAAAAGGCTGAAGGCGCCGGTGGGTGCAGGATTTCGTCATTCAGCAGAGTAATCAGGCCTCGAGTTTTGGAAAAGGCTTTGCTCTTGAACTTCGGAGTCATGGAGGTAAAGCCGCCCATCTTTCCCATGTTCAACATGCTTCATGATGCTTCGATGTGGCTGCGGGCGCTCTGGGATCACCGGCGCGCGCTGAGAATGACGCGTGCGGAGCTGGAGGCGGAGCAGTTGCGCCGCTTCCGCAGGCTAGTGACACATGCACAGGCGAAATCGCCTTATTGGAAGCGTGTGATCGCGGAAAACGGGATCGATCCGCACACGTGTGTCGTGGAGGATTTCCCCACGCTGACCAAAACGATGGTCGAGGAGCATTTTGACGAGATCGTCACGGACCGGCGCATCACAAGGGATTCGCTGAAAGCGCATGTGGAAGGCAGTGCGGGCCGCAGAGAGCTATTTCTTGGCGATTACCACGTCGTGCAAACCTCCGGCACATCGGGAGAGCCGCTTTTCGTCATCTACTCGAGGAAAGACTGGATCCGTGGAGCCTCTCTGGTGACGCGGATCACGCCACCCTTTCGGCTGCGCATGCGCACGGCTTATATCGCCTCCACCAAGAAGTATGCGGCAGGGGCGAGCTTGGTCAATGCGGGCAGCAGCGGCCTGAACCGCCTTTTGTTTGATGTGCGGATGTTTGAGGCGCTGACGCCGTTGGGCGAACTCGTTGCGGAGCTAAACCGCTTCCAGCCGCACAGCCTGGGCGGATACGCGACGATGATCCGCCTGCTGGCGGAGGCGCAACTGCGCGGGGAACTGCGCATCCGCCCCAGCCATGTCTCCTGCGGCGCGGAGCTGCTGACCGAGGAGGCGCGTTCGGTGATCGAAAAAGCCTTTGGAGTGCCAGCGCACAATGCCTACGCCTGCACGGAGCATTTGTACATGGCTCTGACCTTTCCACCGGGACGCGGTCTGCACCTGATGGAGGATGAACTCATGTTTGAGCTGCATGACGACCACACCTGCGTCACGAATCTCTTCAACACGACTATGCCGCTGATCCGCTACCGCGTGGAGGATGCGTTGTTACCGGATGACTCCCCCTGCGCCACCAGCCTCCCATTTCGCCGTGTCAAAGAGCTGGTCGGTCGCGGCGAGAACGCGTTGAGATTTACAGATGACCGGGGTGTGCCGGAATTCATTCATCCCTTTGTTCTGTTACAGACCTTTCATGCGCCCGGACTGGAGGCCTGGCAGGTCGTCGTGACCGGTCCGGCAAGCATGAATATCCGCGTGCTACTGCGTGACTCGCTCACTGCCGCCGAACGTGACGAAGCCACCCGGATCGTGGACGAACAGGCGCGGCATTTGCTCGCGGAGATGAAAATGACGCGGGTGCAGGCCTGCACCGAGCAGGCTAACGAACTGGTGATCGATCCTCGAACCCGAAAATTCCGCTTGGTGATTGATGAGGCGAAAGCCTCGGCGTGATGCAATTTCGTCACGCGAAGAACTTCCGCGCTGCGGTGAGCACTTCGGCGAGGCGGTCGATTTCTTCGAGGGTGTTGTAGAGATAGAAGCTGGCGCGGGTGGTGCCGGGGACCTGGAAACGGCGCATGAGGGGCTGCGTGCAGTGGTGGCCGCCGCGCATGGCGATGCCGTGGCTGTTGGCGAATTCGACGAGATCGTGCGGATGAGCCCATTCGGCGTGAAAAGCGGCCAGAGAGCCGCGTGGGCCACTTTGGGGGCCTAAAACGCGAATGCCGGGAATTTCGCCCAATTTGGCCAAAGCATGCTCGGCGAGCTGAAGGCCGTGTTGTTCGATGTTTTCGAGTCCGATGGCCTCAAGGTAGTCGATGGCGGCTCCGAGGCCGATGACGCCGGCGATATCGGGCGTGCCGGCCTCAAAACGAGCGGGCGGTGGCTTGTAGGTGCTGGCTTCGAGTTTGACCTGGAGGATCATTTCGCCGCCGCCATGCCACGGGGGCATTTGTTCGAGCAAAGAGAGCTTTCCGTAGAGCACACCGATGCCGGTGGGCGCGCAGACTTTGTGCCCGGAGAAGGCGAGGAAGTCGCAGCCGATGTCCTGCACGTTGACGGGGATGTGGCCGGTGCTTTGCGCAGCATCGACGAAGGTCACAGCGCCGACGGCGCGGGCTTTGGCGCACATTTCACGCACGGGATTGATGGTGCCGAGCGAGTTCGAAATGTGGACGAGCGCGAGGAGCTTCACCTGCGGAGTAAGGAGCTTTTCAAAGGTCTCCATGTCGAGCGTGCCGTCATCGAGCACGGGAATGTGTTTCAAAACGGCTCCCGTGCGCTGCGCGGCCATTTGCCACGGGACGAGGCCGCTGTGATGCTCCATGCCGGTGGTGAGGATGACATCGCCGGGCTTCAAATTCGCCACGCACCAGGTGTTGGCGATGAGATTGATGCCTTCGGTGGTGCCGCGGGTGAAAATGATCTCGTCTTCCGAGTTTGCGCCGATGAAGCGGGCGATTTTGCGCCGTGCGCCTTCAAAGGCATCCGTGGCGCGGTTGCTGAGCTCGTGGAGGGCGCGGTGGACGTTGGCGTTGTCGCGCTCGTAGTAGTGAACGAGTGACTGAATGACGGCGCGAGGCTTTTGCGATGATGCCGCGCTGTCGAGATAGACCAGCGGGTGGCCATTCACCTGCTGATCGAGGATGGGGAAGTCGGTGCGGATGCGTTGCCAGTCGGGCGTCATGAGGGTGGCGGGTGATACCACGCCCGCGGAGGCAGCGCAAAAGTTTCTCCGCTTCAGGGAGCGAGGGGAAGATACGCCTGAACGCGCCAGAACTGCTGGTCACTGATCGGGAGCGTGGCTCCGGTGGTGCTTTGGGCAGCGGAACTGCCAAGAATGAGCGGACCAGGCGTCCAGGTTTGCAAATTGGTGCTGGAGTAGAGCCGGTAGAGACGGGTGGGGCGGCTGGAAAAGGTGACGCTCCAGTCGATGTGCGTGGCAGGTTCACCATTGGCGATGCCGCTGTAGCCTGTGACCTCAAAGCGGCCGAGAGGGCTGAGTGGATCGGTGTCGGCGCGATATTCGTCGAGGTCGCTGACGCCGTCTCCATCGCTGTCTCGGTTGGTGCCAAGAAGGGCTGTTCTTCCGCTGCGGCTGAGTTCCCAGGCATCGGAGATGCCATCGGAGTCCACATCGGTGATGGCGATGGTGTCGGTTTTGAGGAGGCCGGTGTTGAGGTTGATCCAGCCTGCATTGGCGCTCCACGCGTAGCCGGTGAAGCCGCCGCTGAGGAGGTCGATGCGCGGGCGGTTGGGATTCGAGGATGTGGCCCAGCCGAAGTTGATCCAGCCGAGGTTCGCGGACCACGCGAGGCCGCCGAGATTGCCCGCGCCATCGTGTGTGACGCCGGAGTCGCTGCCGTCGGTGTTTCCATACCGAATGCCATCAGCGGGTGTGCCGTCGCCAAAGTTGATCCAGCCAGTGCTGTCACTCCAGGCGAAGCCGGAGAGGATGGTGTCGCTGACGCGGACGCCATCGTAATAGCTGGGACGGCTGGGGATCATCTCGATCCAGCCGAGATTGGCGGCGTAGGCGTAGCTGTCACCTTCGCCGAGGTTGGAGGTTTGGGCGTGGAGTGCTGCGGGGAGGAACAAGAGGGCGGTGAGGAGGGTGAGTTTCATGGCGGTAAGAGGTGAGAAGTCAGAGGTGAGTTCGCTTCAAGGAGGGGCGGTTTTTAACCGCCTTGGGTGCTTGCAAAGCGCCCTTCCTTGGAGGGCCAGTGGGCGCGGAGTTTGGCGCGGGCGCGGCAGAGGGCGGTGCGCTCGGCGGCGGTGGGGCGTGTTTCGGAGGCTTCATCCTGCCAGTGGCGCTCGATGAGGGTGCGCTCGCGTTCAGGAAGAGCATCGAGCAAGGCCTGGAGGCTGGCGTGGAGCTCCTGGCGCATGAGCGCGCGGTCCGGACGGCGCTCGTGGTCGCTGAGGATGCATTCATCGGCATCGAGCGCTGCGTTTTCAAAGCAGGCGCTGAGCGCGTGGCGGTGCTGCCAGTGACGGCGGAGCTTCCAGCAGGTGTTTCGCGCGATGACGCTGAGCCAGCAGGCAAAGGGGCGCTGCGCGGTGTAGCGCGGCAGCGCGGCAAAGACCTGCGCGAAGACCTCCTGCGCGGCGTCCTCATGCATCTCCGCGGGGACACCGCTGTGCCGCACGGCATGCAGCACGAGCGGGCGATGAGCCTGTACGAGCCAGGTGGCGGCACTCTGGCTGCGGTGGTGCTGCCAGGCGTGCAGGGCGGTGATCGCTAGATCAGCTTGGTGTGCTTTCATGACGGGAGGAAGTGGTTCGGATGGTTTTTAGTAGCTGATGTTGGCGTTCGGATTCGTGCCGAGCGCGGTGATGGGGACGACAGTCATGTTTGCACTGATGGTGTAGGCCGTGGTGCATTCCCCCACGCCGTTGCGTCGAACGAGGCCGATCTGGGCGCGGATCCCTATGCCCCAGCCCCGCACGAGATTGTCTTCTATGCGTGTCACCGGATTGGTAGAAATCGTGTGTTCAATGCCAATGCTCCCAGCAGCAGAGGTTCCGATGAGGGTGTTTCCGATGACCGTGGCTCCGCTGGAAACATTGATGCCTTGGTAGCTGGCGTAGATGACGTTATCCCTCGCGACGCCGCCAGAGAGGTAAATGCCCGTCTGGACGTCTTTGAGCGTGTTGTTAGACACCGACACTCCCTGGACCGCCGATGACGTGTTGATGACGGTGCAGTGAGTGACCGTTTCGGCCCCGATTCCAGAAGAGCCCGTGGGCGAGAGGATGTCACGCACTGTACACCCCTGAACCGCTAGGGCCTGATCGATGCCAGCAGCCTGAAAGTTCGCATTCAAAGTCGTGACGGAGCAGGAACTGACCTGACCGCCAAGAATGCCGACAACGCGAGTATACGCGTTTGCGCTGCTGACCTGATGGACGGTGGTTTCGAGCGTTTGCGCGGCTTTGTACACGCCGAAGCAATAACCACCGCCGTTTTGAACGATGCCACGCACGACGCAGCCTTGAACCTTGCCATCACTGGCCGAGATGCCGCACACGGCGTCTGACTCGGCCGAGCTGGCGGAAGAACCGGTGATATTGCTGACCGTGCAGCGGGTGATGAGAGCCTTCGGGGCAAAGATGCCGATCGCGCTGCCGGTGGTGCTGGTGATGCCTTCGACGCGGCAGTCGCGAATGAGGGTGGGGCTGGCGTTATTGCAGTAGAGGCCCGCGTTTTTGGCTGACTTCACGGTCACACGTTCGATGACGCCGACGCCATTGGACTCGACTCCTTTGTCCAAAGTGCCGACGATTTGGAGATCTTGCAGCAGATAGTCAGCGTTGATGATGTGAACGGCCTGCTGAGGCCAGTTTCGCAGGGTTCCGCCTCGGATGGTGACGGGCCCGGTGAGATTCACCTCGATTCCTTTGGTGGATCCCGTCACGCCGCTGAGTGTGTGGCTATTGAGATCGATGGTGACATTCTGCGCATTGATGCGGATGCCAGCCTTGCCGGATTCGCCCGTGATATCTGCGTCCAAATGATAGTGGCCCGGCGCGGTGATGAGGTAGAGCGCGGTGGGATCACCCGCGAGGGATCTGATGGGCGTGGATTTCTTCACGCGATGGAGATTCTCCTCGATCTCGGTGATTTGGAGGCCCTGATTGACGGTGAGGATGCCAATGGACTCCGCACGGGTGTCGATGTTTTCACCCTGGGTGTAGAGCTCATCCAGCGTGCGCATGACGGGCGCGGGAGGGCCGGGTGGCGGGGTGAGGCTGCCGCCCTGGGCACGGAGGCCTGTGGCGGTGAGGAGAAGCGTGATTGCGAGTGTGGCTTGAGTTTTCATGAAGTGATGACGTCGCTGATTGCGATGCGGCATTCATTCCACCGTGCTGAAAAACCGGGTATCGGACCTCCGCCGGATGCGCGGGGTGTTTGGAGGGCTTTTTGATCCGACTTTGGTCGGATGCGATGCGGTGAAATTTTACGACTCGCGCAGTCCTGAAAGAAAAAGCACCGCACGGTGTGACCGTGCGGTGCGGGATGGAAAACAAAACGCGATGGAGGCACCTCACGGCTGCACGAGGCGGTAAAAGCGGCCATTGCCGCTGATGGGCACGGTGAGGCTCAAAGTGGAGCCACCGAGCATCTGCGCATCCGTGACGGGAGACCAGTTTTGCAAGTCCGTGCTGGTTTCCAACTGCCAGCCGAGATAGGCGGCGGACCATTCCATTTTGAACTGCCCGGCGGCGGCCTCGGTTTCGACTTTGGGCTGCTTGGGCAGCTCGCCGCTGAGCTGGAGATCGAAGAAGCTTTTATCCTGGCTGGCCGTGTGATCATCTTGATGAAGGGAGACAGCGAGGTGGTTCCGCCCGGCGGTGAGATGCGCGGGATTGACGAGGTAATGATGCCACAGGGCATCCGCGCCAGCGGGGGCAGGCTCAGACGCGGATGCTGCGGGCAGCGGATGGCCCCCGGGCTCCGTGTCTGCTGAATAGAGTTTTACATTCTGGGTGATGAGGCGCTGGCCGTTCAGGTACACGGCTGCTCCGGCATCCATGCGCACAAAGAGGTGCAGTGCGGTGTAGGCGGCGGGGTCAGCCACCTCGAAGGATTTGCGGTAGAGCACGGATTTGTTGGCAAAAGTGGCGTTGGCCGGGCTGGAGCGGCTGACGGCGGTGCTGAGGCTGCTGCCATAGCCATAGCCGAGCGGGGCAAAACCACGGCTCCAAGAGCTGTCATTGGCCGCGGGAGCACGCCAGCCGGGGCCGATGTTATCGACAGGCTTGTCCCAGTAGCTCCAGTAGTCGCCTGCGGGCACGAGCACGCCTGCTGGCGGCGGTGTGTGCATGGCGGCAGGCACGGCGGTGAGCTCGAAATCGAACACGAGGTCCTGCTGCGCCAGCGTGACGGGTTTCACGCTCTGGTGCAGCTCCACGGCGATGACATTCCGCCCCTGCACGAGGTGCGTGGGTGGCAGATCGAGCGTGTGCCAGAGCGTTTCGTCCTCGCGGTCGATGTCGCTGAGGGCGGTGGTCTGCGGATCGACGAGGTCGGGCATGTTGCTGAGCCAGACACGCTGGCCGTTGAGATAGACCACCGCGCCGTCATCGCGCATGAGTTTGAAGCGGAGCTGGCTGATGGCAGCGGGCGAGCCGGTGTCAAAACTGGTGCGGAAGTAGGTGGTGATGCGGTTGGGATTGTTGTCGAGGTAGGTGTTGACACCTGAGCTGCCGTTTTTGTCCCTGGCAAAGCGTGCCATGAGGAGCGGCCAGTTTTTGTCATCGAAGTCCGGTGCGGTGAAGTTCACCGGCTTGCCGCCTGCATCGAGCGGGAGGTCATACACATGGACTTTCCACGCAGAGCCCGCTGGCAGCAGCGTGACGTTGGATGAGCCTGGTGCCTGCGCATCCGTGATGCGGAGGACAAAGCTGCGTGTGGCGGTATCGAGACCATCGCTGGCGGTGAGTGAGATCGTGCTCTCACCCAGCACGCCGGGCAGCGGAGCGAGCTGGAGCCAGCGCACGGCGGGATTCGCATCGCCGAGGATTTGCATCGCGGCGTTTGGCAGCAGGGCCGCATTGCTGGAGCTGGCGGTGACGCCGAGGCCGGCGAGGTCGTGATCCGGATCGCTGAGTATGAGCTGCACGGGCAGCAGCACGGTATCGACGGTGGCGGCGCGGCTGGTCACGGGCTGCATCTGCGGCAGGTCATTCACCGGCGTGACATTCAGCGTGAAGCTGCGCCAGGTAGCGGAGGAGCCGTCACTGACCTTCACGGTGATGAGGGTGCTGCCGTTCGCATCCGGCTCCGGAGTGAGGGCGAGCTGAAAGTTTTCCCCCTTGCCGGGAGGGATGCTGATTTGTGCGCTGTTGACGAGTTCTTCATTGGAACTGCTGGCGGTGATGCTCAGCGGGCCGCCCTGGATGCCGGAGTCCACATACGCCTCGAAATCGGCGGCACTGAAGAGGATGGAGATGGCCCCTGAATCCTCAAGGATGGTCTGATCCTCGATGCTGCTGACCACCGGCGCGTGGCTGAGGGCGATCTCGAGGTCAAACTCCACATCGCCCGCGCTGCGCACGCTGCCGGAGTCATGCACCTCCACGGCGATGAGATTGGTGCCGCCGGGATTCAGCATCAAAGGATTCACCGGGATGTAGATGGCGGCATTTTCCAGATCACCCTCCACACTGCTGAGCGCACGCGTGCTGGAGTCGATGCGGCCGTCCGGCATGTTATGCCGAGCCACCTCGAGGCCATTGATGTACACCACCGCGCCATCATCACAGATCATCTTCAGCACCATCTGCCCGGCTGGAAACTGCGGCAGGGTGAAGCTACGGCGGAAGTAGCAGGTGGTACGGCCGAGAGCGGCGGGCAGCACGGTCCAGCCTTGGAAATTCGAGGCGGGCGCTGGGTAAGTGAAGCGTGCGTTGTCCTTCGTCCACGCGCTGTCGTCATAGCTGGTGAGACGCCAGCCGTTCGCTGGAGGTGTGGTGGCAGCCCAGTAGCGCCAGTCCTCGCTGCCAGAGGCCAGGAGCGTCACGCCCGGCGTGGCGGGCCGCACGGTGACGATGAATTCCTCCGTCGTGGTCAGCTCGCCATCAAACACACTCACCGTGACCGCCGCGCTGCCGTGGCGGTTCGTTTCCGGTGTGATGCTGAGTGTGCGGTTCGCGCCTGTGCCGGTGATTTGCAGGCCCTGCGTCTGGATGAGCGTCGGGTCCGAGGAGGTCGCGCTCACCACGAGCGAGGCGGGCGCACTGTTCGGATCACCGATGGCAAAGGGCACATCCAGCGTGCTGTCCTCATCCATCGTCTTGTTCGTGATGAAGGAGATGGTGGGAGCATCGTTTTCCTCCACGAGGATGCTTTTCGCGAGCGAGACCGTGCCGCCGTGCTTGTCCGAGGCGATGCACGCCACCTGATACACGCCCATCGCGGGGAAGATGACCTCGATGGTGCGTTTGTTCGGGAAAATGGCGCGTTGCTCCAGGCCGTCGTCAAAGCCGGGCACCAGCCAATGGTAGGCCAAGTCCGTGTCCTCCGCGTCGGTCACATTCGCAGTGATGAAGAGCTTTTCTCCCAGGCCGATCCGCGGGCTGCTGGTGGTGATGGTGCCGTAGGGCGCAGTGTTACCCGGCACGGCGCGTTGTACCTCCACGGTGATCATTCCTACCCCGGGGACAGCCTCCAGCGTGGTGATGTAGGCACCGCCGATGCCAAAGGTGCGCCCTGGCAGCAGAGTGCTGTCGTAGCTGCCATCGCTGATGGTATCCATGTTCGACGTCTCCGGTGTGGCGTCCAGCAGCCAGGAGCGCGGCCCGTCACGACGCGCCAGACGCAGCATGGCACCGTAGGCGATGTGTTGGAAATCCCACTTCACATACGGCTTTGGCACCTCCAGCGGAGCGATGCCGCGCATCCGGTATTCGATGAAGAGGTCTTCCTTGGAAAGGTCCGTGCGCACCTGCAGGCCGCGCACGCCAGCGTTTTCATCTAGGTCATGCTCACGGATGGTGAAGATGCCGCTGCCGGAGACCACAGGCAGGGAGGCATTGTCCATCCAGCGCAGCCAGTGCTTCGAGCGTGCGTTATAATCACGCACGGACGCACCCATGATGTCATACACATCGCCATAAGTTTCAAAGGTATGCTCGAAGGGGCTGCCCGCTGGTAGCGGGATCAGGCTGGAGGCATGGTGCAGGCCGAAATTGTGCCCTATCTCGTGAAGCGCTATGTCAACATTCGCATAGATGCGGTCCTCCGAGCTATCACTCGGCCCTCTCACCCGCACGAACGCCAGCCCCCTTCCAATTTGGCCAAACCCAACCCACGGGACCACCTCCGGCGCATCCCCGGGCGATTCTTCATCCGTGATGGGCGCGTTTCCGGCCAGCACGAGCAGAAACGGGTAATCCACCTTCGGATAGTCCTCCTCCAGTGCGCTCCACACCTCATCCCAGATGTCGCCTATCTCATCCCCCTTGTAGTCCTCCGCTTTTTTATCGAGACGCACCGTGTGCGCTAGCGCGGAGCCACCCGCACCCACAGGCGCGATCTCCAGCCTGCCGCAGGACCATGCTTTGTAGTTCTCCCCCAGGCGGCGCACGATCTCCGTGCATTCAGAGTCCGAAAGACCGTGGTAGTTCGTGTGCCCTCCCTGCGACTTAAACTCCACCCGTGCCACCAGCAAGCGCTTTGTGCCCGTCGTCCAGCCCACCGGTGCGCGGGCGAGCGTGCCCGGCTGCGCGTCGGAGTCCTTGCCGCCAAAGGCCTGCACCTCCGCCGTCTCAGCGAAAAACACCTGCGCCGCATGCTCGCGGCAACAGTGGGACTGCGTCTCCGCTCCCACACGGATTACAAAGGGAGCTGTCACCGCCGCTGTGTGCTCTTCATTCGTCACACGAGACGCGCTGGATGAGTGCCCAGCCACTTCCACGTCTTCCAGCACACGAGCGGGCCACTCACTCAACGCCAGCTCGCCATCCAGCGCCACACCATGGATCGCCACATCTTCTTTGGATGGCATCATCTCACGCCGGCCATAAGCGAAGGCTTTGAAGCTGCGCCCATCCGACAGCACCGCCTGCGTACTCACCGCCTGCTTACCAGCGGGTATTTTACCACCGGCAAAGAACATGCCGCTCACCCGCAGATCACCGCGTGCATCGATGCGCTCCTCAAGCAGCGCCTGTACCTCCAGCGGCAGCGTGCGCCGCACGCTCTCCGGCACCGCGCAGGCCAGCGCCTGCTCTGGCTCACTGGAAATGAGCTTTTTCATCTCCGCGCGGCGCTCCGTAGCCGCTTTCACCCCTGCGGCGATTTTTTCCGCGGAGGGGTGCGCTTTGAAATCCGCGGCCCAAGTCTGAAAAGCAGCCAGCGCCGGCATTTCGGATGTTTTTTTCCAAAGCACCTCCGCTGTCGGTGGCAGCCCGGCGGCGGGTTCCGTTAGATTCATCCCACGCGGTGGCTGGGAAGGATGCGGCACCGAATCCGGTGCCCGCCAAAAGAAGCTGACGAGTGCGAGAGCGCAGACAGAGGTGATGAGGGCGAGTTTCGTTTTCATGAGATGCGTCTCATTTCTCCCACGCCTCGCCGCAGGCGGGTATCGGACCTCCGGCGGATGCGCGGCGGCTTTCGAGGGTGTTTTTATCCGACTTTGGTCGGATACCGTCGCGCGGCGCTTTGTGGCATGTTAATGCGAATAAATGCTTTTTAGACCACCAGCCTCGATTTGGGCCGCCTTCCTGTTTTTCGCAGGAATGGCCGTTTCGTCAGCGCAAACAGCCAGCGAGGCCGTTTTGACGAAAATCGAGCCCGTCCTGGCCCTCCCGGCCTACGACGCCGGCGCGAAGCCGCGTCCCGTGCGGCTCTCTGGCACCGTGCTCGCGGTGAATACCGCGCAGACGCACTTCACGCTGCACGATGGCGTGAAATCCATCGGCGTAGACCTGACGCAGCCGTTTTATCAATTGAAGCAGGGAGACGAGGTCGAAATCCTTGGTCAGACGATGACGGCCTCCTTTCCCGGCGCGGCGCATCCACGCGTGAGGGCTGCCTCCATCCAGGTCAAAGGCACCGCGCCGCTGCCACAGGCCTTGGCGGTGGATCGGCCCTCCCTGCTCTCCTTCCAGCATTTCGATCAATGGGTGAGCACGGAGGCCTTCGTCATGGAATGGCAGCATGCGAATGGTGAGCTGAGCCTGCACATGGTCGCCGAGAGCGGCTATTTTTTGGCGACCGTGTCTGTGCCGGCTGCGACCATCCCATCAAAGCTCAGCGGTGCCCGCGTGCGCCTCACCGGCATCAACGTGGGAGACAATTCCAGTGAGAGCGCGTTATTTGTCCCCAACATCGCACAGATCGAGGTGCTCGAAGAAGGCTTCGCGAATGTTTTTGAGGCCCCCACCGCCACTTTGACCGATGTCATGCACCGGAAGGTGGAATCCGGCCGCCGCTACCGTATGCGCGGCGTGGTGGCTGCGGTCAGTGAGGAGCGGAAGATTTTCCTCACCACCCCAGAAGGGGACATGTTGGCCTACCTGCTCAGGCGCCGTGATCAGGATGTGCCAGGCATGCTTTATGGCCCTGAGGAAAGCTGGCCGCAGCCTCAGCCAGGTGATCTGGTGGAGGTCGTCGGCTCCGTGATCGAGACCACCAACAGCAACCTGAACGCCAGCGGGCTGAACTGGTGCCAGTTGCGCAAGCTCGGCACGCAGCCCACGCCGAAACCGCAGCCTGTGGATATCGAGACGCTCCTATCTTGGAGAAACCACGATGAATGGTGCAGCGTCGAAGGCACCGTCACCGGTTGGATGCAGAGCGCTACCACCCGCCTCTACTCCATCGTGGACGCACATGGCTGGGCCATCGTACATGTGCGTGATGTGACAAGGGACAGCTTTCCCAAAGACCTGCACGGAGCACGCCTCCGCTTCACCGGCATCAGCCGCAGCCGTGTCGCCAATCCAGGTGAGGCGCTCGTCGTGGCAGGCACCTCGTTTATTGAGGTCATCAAGGCCGGCAGCGCGGATCCCTTCGCCGTGCCTCAGATGGAGATGCGTGATCTCGTGAAGCAAAAAGCGCCCTCGGGAGATCGCGTGCGCACGCGTGGCATCGTCACCGGGCACACCGGCGCCACCGTGCTCTACCTGCGGGATCAAAACAGCGCCATCTGCGTGCTCCTGCAGGATCCCTGGGCCAGAGGAACTGGCACGCACTACGCCGATGCCGGTCCGCTGCCA
>Ga0315904_10005713_pt1 | contig 17203 bp, 15 predicted proteins | sample LakEriMetagenome_6_FD_203529 | JGI IMG/M metagenome (GOLD analysis project Ga0315904, IMG submission 203529) | Freshwater fungal communities from buoy surface, Lake Erie, Ohio, United States - Buoy 12 MA120 | ecosystem: Environmental > Aquatic > Freshwater > Lake | place: USA: Lake Erie, Ohio...
CCTAAATGCTGCTATCGACAAAGACTTTGACCAGGCCAAGTCGTTCTTGGCATCTGACACAAAGTGCACCGCGGAAGATTTTGATCGCGCTTACATCCAAGATTCAATTCGTATCGGGCTTTCTGATGCAACATCTACTGAAACGTCTGCCAAAGTCACAGTCACGATTGAAACTTCTAACGGCGATCCATTTGGTGGCTTATATGCCGAAACTCAGACCTTCCGATTAATTAAGGAAGATTCTGGCTGGAAGATTACCGGTATACCTTGGCCAACTTACGAGTGTGGCGGTGAGTACAAGTAATGAGTATCTTGCTTTCTTTCTTACCACTTCTAATCATGATTGCAGTCGTGGTGTTAGTTATTCGCAAAGTATCAAAGCGAGCGACGTCATCAAGTAATACCGCACAGCCAGTAAGGCTATTTTTCCAATATGCATTGGCATTTGGTCTATTCATGATCGTGACCGTTGGACTAGCTGGATTACTAAGCCGAGCTCTTGATGTATCAAATATTGTTAATGCCGATCAAAGTTCGTTAGCTAGTAACTTGGCATTTGTTGTTGTTGGCGGCCCATTGCTGGCTGGAATAACGATCTGGCTTAGAAATTCACTACGTGAAAATCCAAGCGAAGGTCATGGCTTAATCCCAACATTCTTTGCAACCTTGGCAGCAATCGTTTCGTTACTTGTTTTTCTCTCATCAGCGATCGCTGCACTTCACAATGTGATTAGTGGCGATGAAGTTTTGGGCTCGACTCTTGGTCGCACGATTGTTTGGGGCACCGCTCTGATACTCGTGCTAAAGATATCTAATTCGGTAATTCCTAAGAATGATTTTCGAATTCAGTACTTTGTGGGCTCATTCATCACAGCACTCGCCGCCCTAATTGGGTTAGTTCAAGTTTTAGGTGGCGTCCTAGCACTTCTACTTAGCCAACAAACTTTCTTTGACACCCAAAAGCTGGCTTTGGTTTCACCAGACAATCCCATTGGAATTGGACTGGGAACACTTGTGATGTCTGGTGCGCTATGGATTTACTACTGGATCAAGAATGCCAATACGAATAAGTCTGATACTTTGTGGCTTGCTTATGTACTGATTGCAGGCGTTGGTGGCACATTGGTAATTGCCATTACTTCACTGAGCATTTCGCTTTATCAAGTTCTAGTTTGGTTCGTAGGTGAACCTACGTCACAAAGTGCTGGCGAACACTTTGCAAGCATTCCGCAATCGTTAGCAACTGCCTTCGCCGGTTTCTTGTTCTGGTGGTACCACAAATCCCTGTTGCCAAATGAATCAGAACGCACAGACGTGCAGCGGACTTACGAATACTTAGTAGCGGCAATCAGCTTGATTGCAAGCGCGATCGGAATCTCAATTGTCATTGTTGCCCTTATTGAGTCTTTGACATCACAAGTTCAACTGGCTGGCGCAGGAGCGATAAACACCTTGCTTGGTGCAGGCACTGTAATCGTTGTTGCTGGCCCAGTTTGGTGGCATTTCTGGAGTCGCATTCAAACTATCGCCAGGTCTGAACCGAAAGCTGAACTCAGTTCCCCGGTCAGACGGATCTACTTATTCTTGCTATTTGGTGTGGGCGGAATCGTAGCTATCGTTTCGTTGATCACAATTGTTGTCCAACTTTTTGACGGAATTCTGAGTTCAAATCTTGGCGCCAACACTTTTAGTGAAATGCGTTTTGCAATCGGAATCTTGATCAGCACTGGCATCGTCGCTGGCTATCACTGGGAAATTTACCGTCATGAAAAGTCGGTAGAAGTTTCGTTTGCTACGACGGTTACTAATGTCTTGTTAGTTGGTCCGAACAGTCCAGCACTAATTCAAAAGCTCAAGGCCACAACTGGCGCCAGAGTTTCTTTCTTGCAACGAGCAGATGCAAGTGAATTAGTGTGGCCAACTGAACACGTTATTGAATTGGTCGCGCAAAGCAAAGAACATGACTTATTGATCTTGCTTGAAGCAACTGGCGTGAAAGTTGTTCCGGTTACTCGTTAGGGCTAACCAACTTTGTAAACGTGGCCGTTTGTTGTGCCATTTACGGCTTCGGCATAAGCAACACCACATGCTTCTAGCGTCACTTGTTCAAAGCCAACGAAGTATGAGTGGTAGCCAGGCGCTTCAACTAAAACGCTTGGGCTAACTACGTTGATGCGCATGCCGCGTGGCATTTCAATGGCGGCAGCCATAACGAAAGATTCCAAAGCACCGTTTGAAAGTGAAGCAACAACTCCGGTAGGAATCGCAGCGCGTTCCAAAATTCCGGTGGTCAGAGTGAATGATCCACCATCGTTAACGTATTCAAGGCCTTGGCGAACTAGTTCAACCTGGCCCAAGACTTTGTCATCAATACCTGATTGGTAATCAGCTAGAGTCAATTCAGAAAGAGTTTTGAATGGGACCTTGCCAGTTGCGGAAATAACTGCATCTACTTTGCCAACTTTGGCGTACATAGCGGCAATAGATTTTGGATCGGTTAGGTCAACGGAAACATCGCCAGTGCGAGAAGCTTGGATGATTTCATTGCCTTCAGATAAGGCAGCCACTGCGCCAGATCCAAGTAGTCCGTTAGCGCCAACAATAAGAATCTTCACGAAAATCTCCTCTGAGTAGATCAAGTGTTCCGAGTCTAGGGCAGGCCTGTGGATAGATTTTCGAGAGCCTTGCGTCGGGGAATTAACTTTGAATAGTGATCAGTTTCCTGCCTATGATTCCGCTGGCCTATTTCGGAGCTCGGCTTTCAATCGTCGACTTCAAAAGCCATCGACTGCCGAACCAATTGGTTGGCTGGTTCACTGCAACTCAAATCCTCATCGTGGCTGCAATCAGTTGGATGGCATCTGATTTTGACCGATTTGGGACAGCCTTAGGCATAGCGGGCGTTACAACAATCGTTTACCTGCTGCTTTATCTAGTTAGCAGGGGATCGCTTGGTATGGGTGATGTGAAGTTTGCTTTTCCGCTTGGCCTCTGCGATGGGTGGTATTCCGCTAATCAGTGGCTGGTGGCAATCTTCGTTTCATTTTTCATTGCCGGACTGGTGGCAGTCATCGGATTAGTAACCAAGCGAATGACCCGAAAATCAAGACTCGCTTTTGGTCCCTACATGTTTTTTGGCACTTTTCTAGTTTGTGTATTTGAAGTTTTGTAACACCGAAGTTGGTTTCCTGAAACAATGTATTTAGAGATTCAGGAGATTTTGAAATGACAAGCAAGTGCGATGCCGTAGTAATTGGGGCTGGAGTGATTGGCTCCTCGGTTGCTTATGAGTTGGCACGAAAAGGTTTGTCGGTAATAGTTGTTGATAAAGCTGCCGCACCTGGACTTGGCTCAACAAGTTCATCAAGTGCAGTTATTCGATTTAACTACTCGACATACGATGCTGTGGCACTTTCTTGGGAAGCGTTTCAATGTTGGAAGAATTGGCGAAGTCATCTGAACGCACCAGCCGATGAAGTGCTTGCTGAAGTTCGCAACATTGGCGTGCTGATGGTGAAGGTACCAGTGGTATCGATTCCACTAACTCAGGAATTGTTTACTGCAGTTGGAATCGAACATGAAGTTGTTGGGGCTAAACGAATGCAGGAAATTGTTCCTGGCATTGATACTGGAATGTATTGGCCACCAAAGAAAATCGATGATGACGAATTCTGGGAAGACGCCACAGATTCAATTGAAGCTATGTACACCCCAGAAGGTGGATACATTAACGATCCATTACTTGCCACAGTTAATTTAGCCAATGCTGCTATGCGCTTAGGTGTTGAATTCAAATTTAAAAAAGAAGTTACTGAAATCCTGACTGCTGATGGTCGAGTCTGTGGCATTGAGTTAAACGACGGTGAACAAATTGAAAGTCCAGTAGTAGTGAACGTTGCTGGACCGTGGGCAAGTCGAATCAATGACTTAGCTGGTGTTGGTTCCGACTTCACAGTATCCGTTCGCCCAATGCGCCAAGAAGTCCATCACGTTTCGGCTCCGGTGCAATTCGATAACAACCCAATCATCGGCGACTTAGATCTAGGCGTTTACATACGTCCTGAGTCAGGTCATGCCTTCTTAGTGGGTGGCACCGAGCCTGAATGCGACGAGTTCCAATGGGTGGAAAATCCAGACGACGTAAACATGGTTCGCACTCAAGAGTTATTCGATGCTCAAGTCACACGAGCTGCTCGTCGACTGCCAGATCTAAAGGTGCCATCAAGTGCCAGCGGAGTCGTTGGTGTTTATGACGTCTCGTCCGACTGGACGCCGATCTATGACAAGAGCGAACTACCTGGCTATTACATGGCAATTGGCAGTAGTGGCAATCAGTTTAAGAACGCACCGACATCAGGTCGGTTAATGGCGGACCTTATTACTGCAGTTGAAGCTGGACATGATCACGATTTAGATCCAGTGATTTATCGAACTGAACACACAAAGCAAGAAATCAATCTTGGAACCTTTTCCCGCAAACGTGCTTTGAATGAAAATTCATCTGGCACTGTAATGGGTTAGTTGTTTAAAGCCGCAATTGCTCCGCTAGTAGTTACTGCAAGTCCAAGTTCAGTTAATGCCACAGTTGCTTCACCCATTGTGCTTTGCGCTCCCGCAGCAGCGCCCAATTGTTGGCCACTTAAGTTTCGGTGATGGATGGACTCCATGATTACTGCCAATTTAAAACAAGCAAGCGCAACACATTCATCAAGGTGCGAAACATCTAGACCAGTTTGCTCGACATAGCGATCTAGAACTTGTTGTCGAGTCCAAAATCCCTGACCGCTTGTTACATCTTCAGCAACTGGAATCTTTTTGCGTAACGTGTCAGTTGCTTGACTCCAATAGACCAATGAGATTGCAAGGTCTGAGATTGGATCGCCAAGTGTCGACATTTCCCAATCGAGCACTGCAATGATTTCGCTTTGCGCACTATCCAGAATCACATTGTCGATTCGGTAATCGCCATGCACGATCGAAGTTGGAAGCGAGTCCGGAACTTTCGCGATTGCAGTTTCTAACCAAGCATGAAGTGCTTCAATCTCTGGAAGTTCACGTGTCTTAGTGATCTGCCACTGTTCACCCCAGCGCTTAACCTGTCGTTGCAAGTAGCCATTTGGTTTACCAAGTTGATCTAATCCAGCAGCAGCTGGATCGACGGCATGTAATCGCGCCAAGGTATCGACTAACTCTTGTGAGATCTCGCTGGCTTGCTGTGCTGAAAGTGACTGTGCGGTTTTCGCTGACTCAATTACTCGACCATCGACAAAATCCATCATCATGAATTTGGCACCGATGACATTTTCGTCTTCGCAGTACCCACGTGTTGTTGGTGTTGGAAATGAAACTTTATTCAAACCCGAAAGTACTCGAAACTCTCGACCCATGTCATGAGCTGAAGGCATGATGTGACCGAGCGGCGGTCGGCGAAGTACCCAGCTTGAATTGCTTGCATCATCTATTCGATACGAAACGTTGGAGCGACCACCAGCAAGCAAAGTAGCTTGGATTGGACTGCTGGCATCAAAGTCAGCAACGTTTTCTTGCATCCACGAACTAAGTGGAGCTAATCGCAATCCTGGTGGATCGGAGATTTCTTTTGTCACGCCCAGTCTCCAGGCAACTTGCCTGCCTGTGAATGACGAACTGAACGACGTGAAATTGACCAGCGGTGAACTTCAGATGGTCCGTCATAAATTCGGAATGGTCGAATGTCACGGAAGATGTGTGCGATTGGCAGTTCGCTAGAAGTTCCCTTTGCACCGCATAGCTGCATCGAACGATCCACGATTTTAAAAGTGGCCTCGGCAACGAAAGTTTTTGCAATTGAAGTTTCCGCGCGGGCTGGTAGGCCTTGATCCAAAACCCAGGCAGCTCTATGGATTAGCGCACGACAGGCAGCGATGTCGATTTCATTGTCCGCAATCATTTGTTGTGCCATACCTAAGGAAGCTAACTCGGTGCCAAACATTGGGCGAGCAGCCGCGTAAGCCACTGCGGATTCATGTGCTCGACGCGCGGCACCTAACCAACGCATGCAATGGGTTAGGCGAGCAGGTCCTAGGCGAACTTGGGCATTCACGAAACCTTCATCAACTTGACCAAGTACGGCATCATCAGAAACTTCACAGTTATTGAAGTCAACAACTCCGTGACCGCCAGTGAAAGCACTATCTAAAGTGTCTAGGCTGCGCACGACCTTCATACCTGGATTGTCAGCATCAACCAAGAACATGGTTGCGCCACCAGATGTTTTAGCCATGACTATCGAGAAGCCAGAACCATCAGCGCCCGTGATCAGCCACTTATTGCCATTGATAACCCAGCCGTTAGCAGTCTTTTCTGCAGTAGTGGAAAGTAAGTTCGGATCTGCGCCAGCGCCTGGACTTGGTTCCGTCATTGCAAATGAAGATCTGATTTCACCGCGGGAAAGTGGCGCTAAGTATTTAGCGCGCTGTTCCGGCGTTGAAATTTTGTGTAACAACAAAATGTTGCCTTCATCTGGAGCAGCACAGTTCATAGCAGTTGGTCCCAAAAGGCTGCGACCAGATTCCTCAAGAATTACGGCTTGGGCAACGTGATTAAATCCATGTCCACCAAATTCTTTTGGCGCTGTTGGTGCAAATACATTTGCAGCTCGCGCTTTTTCTTGCAACACAATACGTAAATCTGGATTGATGCCATGTGAATCCGGATTTAGCTCCGGCTCGTGCGGAATAACTTCAGAATTAATGAAGTTGCGAACTCGCAATGCAAATTCTTTAACCTGCTGATCTTGATCAAACTCATAGCTCATGTGAGGAATCCATAACAATAGTTTTCGTAGTCATAATTCTATCTTCCGTTATGCTTTGAGTTATAACTTCTCAAACATTAGGGCTATTTCGAAATGACTGATTTGTCACCTAAAGGTTCACTAACCTTTGACGCCCTGACACTACTTCGGGATGAAATCATTCAAGGCAAGATTCGTCCAAACGAAAGATTGATTGCCGTTGATTTGGCCGAGCGGCTAAAGACTTCGCGCACCCCAATCCGAGAAGCTTTACAACTCCTCGAGGCCGAAGGCTTAGTGGTTGCTGCAAAGCGTGGTTACGTAGTTCGGGAACACACTCGCGATGAGATCGTTGAGATCTATGAAGTTCGCGCATCCCTGGAAGGCATGGCTGCTCGGTTAGCTGCTCAAAAAGCTGGCACTGCTGCGTATAAAGAAATTGAAAAGATCGGCGCTCATAAAGATTCCTTAATAACTTCAAATGATCGAGATTTGATTGTGGATCTAAACGATCAATTCCATGCCGCTATTTTTACAGCCTGTGGTAACACTCGGTTAGAGCGAATCAACCGAAGTAATAGCAAGCACTTCTTTAATCATCGCATTGCTGAGATGTACACCAAAGAGGAAACCAAACTTTCAATTAAGGGTCACGCTGCAATTCTTAAAGCAATTAAGAATCACGATGCCGATGAAGCAGAATCAACAGCGCAGCAACACGTATTTGATGCGTTAGAAGTTACGCTCTTAAAGCTTCGTTAGTTTAGGTATTGCCGTTGATGGTGATGCCACCGTCAACCGTGATCGTTTGACCAGTTATGTAACTGGAATCTGCAGACATTAAGAACTTAACCACGGTGGCAATTTCATGAGGCTCAGCCAAACGCTTTTGTGGAATTCGTGAAGTTAGTGCAGCTTCAGAAAGTCTGCCGTCTTTGATTCCACCGGCCACCATTTCAGTGCGAGTCCAACCGGGTGCTACTGCATTCACTCGAATGTCTCGGTCGGCCCATTCCAAACCAAGGGTTCGAGTTAAACCTTCGAGTCCAGCCTTTGCTGCGGTGTAACCGGCGCGACCTGCGATACCAACGCTGCCAGCTATCGATCCAACGTTAACGATCGTTGCACCTTTTGCTTTTTCTAGATCTGCAAAGGCAGCTTGGCTGCATCTAAACACGCCACTTAGATCTGTATCGATAACTGTTTCCCAGTCAGCTTCGCTCAAGACTTCCGACTCATCACGAATGATTACGCCTGCACAGTTAATCAAAGAATCAAGTGAATCGAATTCGTTGCGAACTTCTGCCAGCACTGCATCTATTGAAGCCCGATCTCGAACATCCATAACTTTGCCAACGGCTTTACCTGTGCCTGTTGTTAAGCCTCCAACTGCAGCATCGATTGCCTGGGCATCTCTACCAGTTATGACTACGTTCCAGCCATCGCGCATTAGTTCCTCGCTAATTGCTAAGCCAATCCCTTTAGCGCCACCAGTGATCAGTGCAGTTTTCATACCGAACTACTTGCGGTAAGTGCGAACAACGAATGGATCCATGGCAATTTCTGGCGTGCGACCAGCAATGATGTCAACGATTGCAGCACTGGAACCACTTGCCATAGTCCAACCCATGTGACCGTGACCGGTGTTGTAGTACAAGTTCTTGTGCTTCTTACCCTTGCCAATAATTGGTGGGCCATCTGGAGTCATCGGACGCAAACCAGCAGTCATTGAACCGCCATCCCAATCAGCAGCATCTGGCCATAACTCTTTTGCCGTGCTTCGAATTGCTGCGAAGTCTTCAGGTTTGTGCGAGCGATCAAAACCAGAGAATTGCGCAGTCGAAGACATACGAAGTCGATCGCCCATTGGTGACCAGGCAACTAAAGTCTTTTCATCAACGCCACCAAGTTCAGGTGCCTTTGATTTGTCCTTTAGATCAAATGTCATCGAGAAACCCTTGGCTGGGTAAACCGGAAGGTCTTGGCCAACAGTGCGAGAAAGCTTTGGACTCCAAACACCCATTGCTAGCACATAGTTATCTGCAGTTAACAAACCTTGATCGGTTTGTAATCCAGTGATCCGATCGCCATCAGCGACAAATGATTTCGCAGTAACGCCAAGTTTGAATTCAACACCCTTGCTGATCAATAGTTCAGTTAGTTTGCGGGTGAAAAGCTCTGAGTTTCCACTGCCATCATTTGGTGCGTGAATTGCGCCAGCTAATTGAACTGTGGCATTGCCGAAAGCTGGTTCAACTGCGGCCAGGCCTTTCATGTCTAACTGCTCAAGCTTTTGTCCGTTGTCAGTTAACAACTTCATCTTGCCCATACCAAGTTCAAGTTCTGCGGCATCGCGGTACAAGTACAACAAGCCCTTGTCTACACCCTGGTAGTCAATACCTTCCGCTAAGGCAATCTCATCAAGTTTGGTTTGGCTGTAATCGCACAAGTGCATTTTCGCCAATGTATTAATAGCAGCGCGCTCAGATGTGCACTCGCGCATGAACTGTAAACCCCACCAAAGAAAACGCGGGTTCAAAGTTGGCTTAACTCGAATCGAAGTCTTTTCGCCGAACAAAGACTTAACCAACATTTTTGGCGCAGCTGGTGATGCCCAAGCAAAGCAATGTCCAGGTGCAATCAATCCGGCGTTTACTGCAGTAGCCTCGGCGCCAACTTTGGATGCCTTGTCGACTACTACAACTTCGTGACCTTCTTTAACTAAGTAGTAAGCAGTCGTAACTCCGACTACGCCACCGCCAACAACAATTGTGCGCACGAGATTCTCCTAGTGATTTAACTAACGACAGTCTTTCAGCAAATGCCCTGATAGTCATGGGGAACGGTTGCGTTATAGACATAAGTTATGAAATTGGCCCAATCAAATACCGGCAGGCCAGTAGCCGCTTCAATTGCCTTGCTATATGGAGGCAGGTCACTGCACTCCAACATAAATGCCCGAATTTTTGGATCCCGCTTGATTGCATCTTTGGCTGCTTGCACGGCTTCGGCGCGCATCTTGTCCTCATCCAGAGTGCCAAGTTCCTTCAAGATCACATCATTGAAATGTGAGTAAGTTTCCATACCTTGCACCGTCAAGCGTGAACTATCAGCAATGCCGGCACCAGCAAGTAGTTCATCAGTTAAGGACGCTGAGTTAGCAGTCAAGATTGCGATGTGGTGATCCTTGCCGTACATGTTTAGCAACATCGGAATCTGAACCAAGCTCGTTAAGAAAACCGGAATGTTAACTTGGCTGGCAACTTCCTCTTGGAAGGTAGCCATGAAGCCACAGTTACCTGTGATTGCGCGAACACCTTCGGCTTCGAGTTTCTTTGCGGCATCCACCATGATCTTGGCGTAGCTATCGCCATTGCCACGAAGCACATCGGCTCCGGATACTCCAGCAACTGATTCGTATCGCACAGGAAAAGGGAAGGTTCCTGCGTTATTCAGATCACCGGGGATAAATGGGATGTGCCACTCGGCACAAAGCATTCCAATTGCGTACCCGTAAGCAACTTGTCCAGCTCTGGCTTGATAGATCATTTAATTCCTATAGGTTTCAAGATTCCCGCGAATCTGCATACATTAGTGCATGCACTAATCATTCTTTGCCCAGAAAGTCCCCAAGTCAAGCCTGTTTTGCCACTTGCCAATGCTGGGCGCAGCGTGGAAGAGTGCAATCATGAGCGAATCGCGGTTTTTACCGAACTTTGAAGCGATTGCTCCATTTAGTCGCCTAACCGACTCTGGAATCTTGGATTCTGGCGAATCTCCAATGTCAGATGAAGCTGTGCTTGAAGCACTTCGCTACATGATGCTGACTCGAGTCTTTGATGACAAAGCCACCAGCATGCAACGCCAAGGTCGCTTTGGAACTTTTTCGTCAGTGCGTGGCCAAGAAGCATCAGTAGTAGGCGCAGCTTCAACGCTTGATCCTGCAAAGGATTGGATCGTTCCGCAGTATCGCGAATTCCCGGCATTGATTCGCCATGGTTACCCAATTGAAAACTTTGCACTTTATTTCATGGGCAATCCAAAAGGTGGCACGATTCCGCCAAACGTAAACATGTTGCCAATGCAGATTTCTTTAGCTGCGCAAATCCCGCAAGCAACCGGCTTGGCTTGGGGACTAAAGATGCAAGGTGGTGACGGTGTTGTCATTACTTTCTTTGGTGATGGCGCATCGTCGGAAGGTGACTTCCACGAAAGTTTGAACCTGGCTGGAATTATGAAGGCACCAGTGATTTTCTTTTTACAAAATAATGGCTGGGCGATTTCAACACCACGTGAAAACCAGACGGCTGCTCGCTCTTTTGCAGAACGCGCAATTGGTTATGGCGTTGAAGGCGTAATGGTTGATGGCAACGATTTGCTTGCAGTGCATGAAGTAACTGCGCAAGCGGTTGCTAAAGCTCGCGCAGGTGGCGGACCAACATTAATTGAATCTGTTACTTATCGAACCGGTGCGCATAACACTGCTGATGATCCAACTCGATACATCGATCAACAAGAACTTGAAAAGTGGCAACAGAAAGATCCAGTAGAGCGCATCAAGAATTACTTACGTAGTCGTGGCATATGGAGTGAAAATCTCGAACAAGAATTGCTAGATAGTTGCGCAGCTCAAATTGATGCAGCGATGGAAATTGCCCGCAATACCCCGCTGGCTACAAGTGATGCTTTGTTTGATCACGTGTATGCCGAACCACCACAACGCATGCTGGATCAGAAGCGCGATTGGGCAATTCGAAACGGTGATGCCCGATGAGCGAAAAGACAATGATCGAAGCAATTCGCGAATGCCTTGGCCAAGAGATGGAAGCCGATAATCGTGTTGTTGTAATCGGTGAAGATGTTGGCGTACTCGGTGGCGTATTCCGAGCAACGGATGGTTTGCAAGCTCGCTTTGGCAAAGAACGAGTTGTCGACATGCCTCTTGCTGAAGGCGTGATTGTTGGTTCTGGTATCGGATTAGCAATGAGTGGTTTGCGTCCGGTAATTGAATTGCAGTTCCTAGGGTTTGGCCACCAAGCGTTTCATCAAATCGGTCAGCAAGTGGCGCGCCTGCGTTATCGCTCGCAAGGTCGGCATGCACTTCCGCTTGTGATTCGTTCTCCATTTGGCGGTGGTGTTCGCACTCCTGAACTTCACTCTGATGCGTTTGAAGCTTTCTATACCCACACGCCTGGCTTGAAAGTTGTTGCGCCAGCTACTGCGTACGATGCAAAAGGCTTACTTGCAGCGGCAATGGAATCAGATGATCCCGTGCTTTACCTAGAACCGCTTAAGGGTTATCGCCTAACTAAAGATGAAGTGCCAGACGAGCGGTACACAGTTCCACTTGGAAAACTTCGGGTTGCTCGGGCTGGCGCAGATGTCACATTGATCGCTTGGTCTGCAGCGGTGAATGTTGCCGAACGCGCAGCTGAAGAACTTTCTGAACAGGGAATCAGCGTTGAAGTCCTTGATCTACGTTCGCTGAATCCACTTGATATAGATGGCATTGCAGAGTCCGTTGCAAAGACTGGTCGAGTGGCAATTCTGCACGAAGCTCCACTTACTGGTGGTTTCGGTGGCGAGCTGGTTGCAACAATCCAGCAAGAGTGCTTCTACAGTTTGGAAGCACCAATCATTCGAATCTCTGCTCCTGATACTCCATACCCCCTTGGTGGCGTTGAAGATCTTTACATTCCAGACGTTGATCGAGTTGTTGCAGAAGTTGCTGCCTTGGCAAAGGCATCCGCATGAGCAACTTAATTGACTACAAACTTGCTGACGTCGGCGAAGGTATCGCCGAGGCCGAAGTAATCGAGTGGCTAGTCGCTGTTGGTGACAATGTAAAAGAAGATCAGCCAGTAGTCATTGTTGAAACTGACAAATCACAAATTGAAATCCCTGCACCAGTAACTGGAATTGTTAAATCACTTGGTGCCAAAGTTGGCGACGTATTAGCTGTTGGTTCTAACTTGATGCAGATTGAGGCAACGGGCGCAATCTCGAAAGACATTGCAACGCATGCATCTGCTCCAGCTGTCGAATTAAAACAAACTTCAAAATCTGCAACAACACCAGCCCGCGCAACAAATGTTCGCCCACTTGCTAGTCCAAGTACGCGCAAACTTGCAGACTCACTTGGCGTTTCACTTGAAGCAATTGTCGGATCAGGTCCAAACGGACGAATCACTTCAGACGATGTCGCAAATGCAAAGTCAGGCGCCAACACCGCAGCACCAACACATGACAATTCACCAACAATCGCGCAAGCGGATGGCAACGGCATTACTTTGATTCAATTACGCGGCTTGCGTCGACAAATTGCGACCAGCATGTCGGAAGCTCTTCGAATTCCGCACATCACAGAATTCAAAGAAATTGATGCCACTGCACTTATGGCATTACGCAGTGAACTAGCACCACAGTTTGAAAAAGAGGGAATCAAGTTCTCAGTCACTCCGCTTTTGATGCGTGCTTGTGTTATCGCATTGCAGAACCATCCAACCTTTAACGCTCGTTTTGATTCCGAAATGGGTGAGATTCGTCAATACGACGACATCAACCTTGGTTTTGCCACAGCTACTGAAGATGGCTTGATAGTTCCAGTTATGCGTAAGGCAAACGACTTCACAGTTGCGATGTTGGCCAAAGAAACTGAACAACTGGCTGAGCTTGCAAAAACCAGAAAAGCTACATCCGATCAACTTGGTGGTGGCACGTTTACCGTTACTAACTTTGGATCCTTTGGAACCTGGTTAGGCACACCAATCATTCGTCCACCTGAGGTTGCAATCGCTGGCTTTGGTCGGATTGCCGAAAAGGTAATTCCTGTTGATGGCGTACCAGCAGTTCGTATGGTGTTACCAATCGTGGTTGCCGCAGATCATCGAATCAATGATGGTGCGCACCTCGGCGCATTTGTTAGTGACATCGCGAAACTTTTGCTCAATCCAGAATCTTTAGTGAAGTAGGGCAGCGGCTGTGGTTGTTGGAGAAATGCCATCATCTGTTGACTTGTTAGTTATCGGGGGTGGACCAGGTGGTTACGTGGCTGCAATCGCTGCCGCTCAACTTGGTCGCCAAGTAGTTCTAGTTGATGCCCAAGGTGAAGCTGGACTTGGTGGTGTTTGTGTAAACGTTGGCTGCATTCCTTCCAAGGCACTTATCGGATTGGCTCATGCAACTCACGACATTTCTGGTTGGGGTAAGCGCGGATTAAAAGTTGCCGGTGAACCAACAGTTGATATGAAGGAATTCCAAACTTGGAAAACTGAAGTCGTCACTGGCCTAAATGGCGGAGTTCGACAGTTACTTAAAACTGCTGGCGTGGAAGTCCGTCAAGGATTCTTCCGCTTCACTCGCAAAGATCAAGGTGTTCTGGAGTTTGGCGACGCCCCTCCAACCCACATTCAATTTAAGAATTGCATTATTGCTACTGGCTCTCGCCCAACTGTAATTCCAGGCTTACCTCGTGATGGAAAACGAATTCTTGATTCATCTGATGTGCTTGAACTCGATGTATTGCCAAAATCCATTGCAGTTGTTGGTGGGGGATACATCGGAGTTGAACTTGGAACTGCGCTAGCTCAGCTGGGTTCAAAAGTAATCATGATTGAAGCGGCCGAAAGATTACTTCCAGCCTTACCTTCAACTTTGGTTGCGCCAGTTGCCCGACGCCTTGGTGAACTCGGTGTTGATGTTCGCGTCAATACCAAGGTGGTTAGCGATAACGGTAAATCACTAACTGTCACATCCGATGGCACTGAATCTGCGATTGATGTTGATTACGTTGTGGTTGCAATTGGTCGCACGCCTAACACCGACGACATCGGACTTGAAGTTATTGGCATCAAGCCAAATGCTCGCGGCATCCTTGAAGTTGGTCCAGATCTTTTAGTCACGCCAAAGATTGCAGCCGTCGGAGATATAACTCCAGGCCCAGCGTTAGCCCACAAAGCTAGCGCTGAAGCACATGTTGCAGCCGAAGTGTTGAGTGGCCATGACGCAAAGTTTGACCCAACTGCAATCCCTGCCGTTGTATTCAGTGATCCAGAAATTGCAATGACCGGACTAACTGTCGATGAGGCAAAGGAAGCTGGTTACCAAGCAGTTGGTTCAATGTTCCCTATGGCTGCATCAGGTCGGGCCTACACACTTGGGGAAAAAGCCGGATTTGCGCAGTTAGTTCACACGCCAGAGGGCGTTGTACTCGGTGCCCAAATTGTCGGACCTCATGCCTCCGAATACATTGCCGAAGTAACTCTGGCAATCGAAATGGGCGCAAATCTGCAAGACTTAGCGGACACAATTCACCCTCATCCTTCGATGAGCGAAACCTTGCCAGAGGCCGCTCGAGTTGGTTTGGGATTTCCAATACATGTTTCACCAAAACGCCAACGCAACACCTAAGAAGGGAAGTACGTTTTAACCATGCGTATTACAGAAGCCGACAAAAAGTTCCTTAAAGCCGAAATCGAAGTGCTTAAAGCACCAGAACTCGATTCCCCGCCAGCGCAGCGTTTGCCTGAGGTCATCGAAACTGTTTCGAAGATGCTTTCCGAAATTGAAAAGAATGGCATCGATGCCGTTAGAAAGTACTCCCGTGACCTTGATAAGTGGGACAAAGATTTTGAACTAAGTGCAGCTGACTTGGCAAAGACTGGTGACAAGCTTTCACCAGAACTTCGCAAGGCTCTGGAAATTGGTTCCGAGCGCACCAAGATGTTTGCAAAAGAAACTCGCAAGCACTTAGTTGACTTCGAACTTGAAACCACACCTGGTGTTGTGTTGGGTCAGAAGTACATCCCAATCGAGCGTGTTGGTGCTTACTTGCCTGCAGGTAACTTCCCAATTCTTTCGTCAGCATTCATGACTGTTGGAGTTTCTAAAGTTGCCGGCGTTCCGATGACGATGGCATGCACTCCGCCTATGTCTGAAACTGGTGGCAACGATGCAGTTCTTTACTCCGCTTACCTTTCCGGTGTAGACCGCACTTTCATCCTTGGTGGCGTGCAAGCACTTGCAGCGATGACCTTCGGTCTACTTGGTGAAAAGCCAGTAGACATTTTGGTTGGTGCAGGTAACGCATACGTTGCTGAAGCAAAGCGTCAGTTGTTCGGCCGCGTTGGTATCGACTTGCTTGCTGGTCCATCTGAGGTTGCTGTAATTGCAGATGACACTGCAGATGCTCGCATGGTTGCTTGCGATCTATTGGGTCAAGCTGAGCACGGCATGCAGTCACCTGCATCACTTGTTACAACATCACGTGAACTTGGTATGGCAGTAATTGACGAAGTTAAGCGTCAGCTTGGCGAACTTTCCACCGAATACATCGCTGGCCCAGCTTGGCGCGATTACGGAACTGTTTACTTGGTTAAGACTCCAGACGATGCGATCGAAGTTATGGATACTTTGGCACCAGAGCATTTGGAAATTCTCACCGGTGACAACGACTACTACCTAAAGCACCTAAAGAACTATGGCTCATTGTTTATCGGAGAATGGTCCACAGTTTCTTACGCAGACAAGGGAACAACTGGTACAAACCACGTACTTCCAACTGGTGGTGGCGCGAAGTACACATCAGGTTTGTCAGTAGGTCGCTTCCTAAAGCCAGTGACTTACCAAACCTCAACTCGCGAATCCACAATGCAGGTAGCCCCGCACAACTCAGCAATTGCTGGGTTTGAAGGAATGTCAGCTCACAAGGCAACAGCCGATCTACGTATTGAGTTGTTAAACGCCGGCAAGTAAATCTAAAAATTAGAGCCCGCTTTCAGATTAGGAAGCGGGCTTTAGTTTTGTCTTGTTATAAATCGATGCGAGTTCCGATTGTGATAACTCGACCATATGGCAAACCATAGAAAGTAGTTGGAGAAACTGCATTGCGATGCAAAATCTCAAACAAAGTTTCGGTGCGCTCTCCTAGATTGCCACCTTCAGAAGCCAAGAAGTGACGCTCTGAAAGGTAGTAAGTAGCAGAGTTTTCCTCAGCAATACTTAGTGCACCACGTTGCAAAATATTTGGCACATTTACAGATTCCATGTAGCCAGCAAAGATTGTGACTTGGCACAGTCGATCAGTAATGTGATCAATCAAAACCGGAGTAGTGCTTACTGGCTGAGTATCGGATTTAACTGTCACAACATAAACCGATTCAGGAAGTGAGTGCATGATCGTTACGTGTGAAATTAGTGCAGCTGGAACAACTTCGGCAGGAGATGCCATGAAAATTCCGATACCTGGAACCATTGCGATCTCGCCTGATTCGCATCCCGCGTAGATTTCTTGCCAGGTGCGACTTGATTCGCGCATCTTTTTGTTGAGAGCCTGATTGCCAGCTCGCCAAATCAGCATGACCGACAAAATAATGGCACCCAAGACCACTGGCACCCAACCACCATCAAGGAATCTGCTCGCGGTTCCAA
>Ga0315904_10005715_pt1 | contig 17202 bp, 12 predicted proteins | sample LakEriMetagenome_6_FD_203529 | JGI IMG/M metagenome (GOLD analysis project Ga0315904, IMG submission 203529) | Freshwater fungal communities from buoy surface, Lake Erie, Ohio, United States - Buoy 12 MA120 | ecosystem: Environmental > Aquatic > Freshwater > Lake | place: USA: Lake Erie, Ohio...
GTCGTGCATGTCGACGCCTCCCGACAGTCGGTGGCGCTTGCCCGGCGCAACGCGGCGGCATCCGGCCTCGATCACCTGCCTGTCTCGTGGATCTGCGAGGACGCAGCCACGTTCGTGACCCGCTGCCTCCGGCGCGGCCGAACGTTCGCCGGTGTCGTGCTCGATCCGCCGTCGTGGGGCCACGGTCCCAAAGGACAGCCCTTTTCGATCGACCGCCACCTCACCGGACTCGCCGCCGACATCGCCCGACTGCTCGACCCGGCCGCACCGGGCCCCGTGCTCCTCACCTGCCACTCGCCCGGCTGGCATCCACCGCGTCTGCGAGAGACACTGATCAGTTCGTTCGCCGACGCCGATCTTCCACCGGCTGGGCGAATCGAGTCTGGTTCCCTCGATCTCCGCGACGAGTCGGGGCGCACGCTCACCCTCGGTGGCTTCGCCCGCCGCCATCCCTCCCCATGACTGCCGCCGAAATCATCACGAGCCCCGCCAACCCGCGGATCAAGCAGGCGGCGGCGCTGCGCGACGCCGACGACCGTCGCGCGACGGGCCTCACGCTCGTGGACGGTCGCCGCGAACTGGCTCGGGCTGAGGCTTCGGGTGCGGAGATCGTGGAGGCGTTCGTCGATGCCCGCCGCCTCCACGAGCCGGCGACGGCGGAGTTTGGCACGACGCTCGCCGACTGGGTCGCGACACTCGCCGCCCGGGGCACGCGGGTGGCCAGCGTGTCGGAGAAGGCCTTCGAGCGGATCGCATTCGGCGGACGCAACGAGGGCGTCGTCGGCGTGGTTCGCTTCGGCTCCCGCCCGCTCACCGCCGTGAGCATGGCCGCCGACCGGCCCGTGTTCGTCATCGAGGGGGTCGAAAAACCGGGCAACCTCGGCGCCATCCTCCGCACGGCCGATGCCGCAGGCGTGGGTGGCGTGATCGTCTGCGACGCCCGGACGGACGTCGCCAATCCCGCCGTGATTCGCGCCAGCCTGGGCACCGTGTTCTCGATGCCACTGGCAACGTCGTCGACGGAGGAGGCGATCGACTGGTGCCGCCGGCAGGGCCGAGCCGTCGTCGCAGCCACGCCCGAAGGCACGCGGCTCTGGCACGAAGCCGACCTCCGGGGCCATGCGGCGATCGTCCTCGGCAGCGAAGCGCACGGCCTCTCCACCTCGTGGTCGGCGGCGGCGGCCAACGGCACGATCCGCCTGGAGAGCGTGCGGCTGCCGATGCATGGGATCGCCGACAGCCTCAACCTCTCGGTGACGGCCGCCGTGCTCGCCTATGAGTCGGTCCGCCAGCGGGAGTCGCGGCCATGAGCGACGCCGATCGCTTCGCGGAACTGTCCAGAGCGTGCGAGACCGGCGGCTGCGACGCGATGCTCGACGCCCTGGCCGAATCGCTCGCCGCGCGGAAGCGGTGGCACGCCCTGTTCGACGCCCGGATCATCCAGGCGCGGGTCGCATGTGGCCTGCCACCGGTTGGAACGCCGGGCGACGTGCCCGCGCACCTCCGCGACGCCTTCGACGTGCGGTCGCTGGCCGCCTGCCGGGAGGCGGGCTGGCCGCTGCTGGAGGAGGGGCAGGTCGCAGCCGGCTGGATGTACCTCCGCGCGGCCGCCGACCCCGCTGAGGTCTCAGCCCGGCTCGCCGCCATCGCGCGGCCGCGGCTTGCAACGGCAGACACCGACGAGGAGGCGGACCGAGTGCTCCAGGAGGCCCTCGGCGTCGCCCTCTGGGACGCAGCCGACCCGGCCCTCGGCATCGAGATCGTGCTGGCGACGCAGGGCACGTGCAACGCGATCACGACCTACGAGCAGGCGGTGTCGCGGTTACCGGCCTCGCGGCAACGACCGGCCGCAGCAGTGCTCGTGGCCCACCTCCACGACGACATCCTGGGAAACCTCCGCAGCGACCTCGAATCGCAGGGCGTCGCCGCGCCGTGCCCGGCCACGATTCCATCGCTCCTCGATGCATTCGGCACCAGCGAAATCGGGCTGCATGTGGATGTCTCCCACCTCCAGTCGGTGCTCAGGATCGCGCGGATCTGCGACGATGAACCGTCGATCCGCCGCGCCTGGGAACTCGCCACCTACGCGTGCCGGCTCCCGGCCGACCTCGTCTACCCCGGCGAGCCGCCCTTTGAAGAGGTGGGCGAGGCGTCGCGGCTCTTCTACGGCAGCCAACTCGGGATCGACGTCGACCACGCCCTCCGCTTCTTCCGCACGGCGGCGGCGACCGCCGAACCCGAGGCAGGCTCCCTGCCGCACGACACGCTCGTGCTCCTGCTCGCCCGGCTCCGCCGACCCGCGGAGGCCTTGCACGCGGCGATCTCGCGGCCACGTGACGACCGCAGCATGCCGAGCCCGCTCCAGGCCGCGGCGGCACTGCCTTCGCTCGTCGACCTCGCGGCCGACTCAGGCGAGTGGGAACTCCTCCGCCGCGCCTGTCGCGACCGCGGCGACGAAATCACGTTCGCGGCCACGCTGATCGCAGAGCGTCAGAAGATCCAGGGAAACTGCGGCCCGCAGGGATTGCAGGTTCCGCACGGCGCCGAGCGATAGCCGACGTCCTGCCCGCTCTGGAAACCCCGGCCCGGCGGCAGTTGCCAGGGGGCGAACTTCTCGGGCATCTGCCGGGTGCCGTTGCATCCCTTCCACCGGGCACAGGCGTCGCACGGATCGGGCGCCCAGCATTCTTCGTGCTTCGCGCCGCAATACCGCGGTCCGCAGCCGGTGTCGCCGTAGGGCGTTTCATCGCCTGCCGCCGTCTTCTTGCAGTGGCTGCACTTTCCGCACGACTCGCCGGCCGAGGCGATGGAACAGAGCGTCAGGAACGCCAATCCGAAGATGATGCGATTCATGCCAGTTGTATCGGTCGCAGGGCCCAGACCGGCCGCATACCGAACCACGCGCAGCGCACGGTCGCCCTCAGTTTGCCCGGCTTGCCACCACCCGGCTTGCCACCGGCTGGCACCTGGCACCCGCATCGTAGCCGCAGGGTGGCACTCTGCGGTCCATCACCGCACCTCCGTGCTCGTCGCCCGGATCCGCTCGAAGAGCCGCACGTACTCTCGACCGCTCGCCTGCCACGACCAGTCCTGCCGCATCGCGTGGCCGACGAGTCTCCTCCAGACCGGCTTGTCGTCGTACGCGACCAGCGCCCGGCCAAGTGCGTGCTCGAGACCGGCCGCGTCGAAACCCTGAAACACGAACCCCGTCGCCGAGCCGTCGCGAATCGTCTTCGGCGTCGCGTCGACCACCGTGTCGATGAGGCCGCCCGTCGCCCGGACGACCGGGATCGAGCCGTACCGCTGGGCATAGAGCTGCGTCAGACCGCAGGGCTCGAAGCGGCTGGGCACCAGCGTGATGTCGGCCGCGGCCTGCACGAGATGGGCGAGCCCTTCGTCGAAGCCGATCACCACGTCGACGGTGCCGGGATAGGCGGCGGCCACCCGCCGCAGTGCCTGCTCCTCCGCCTCGCCACCCGTGCCAAGAATCATGAAGTGCACGCGGCCCGTGCCCGCGAGTTTCGTGATCGCATCGAGGATGAGCGGAATGCCCTTCTGCTCCACGAGTCGGCCCACGAACGCGGCCAGCGGGCGGGCGTCGGGGGCGGCATGACCCAGTCGGGTGGCGAGGGCCACGCGGGCGGCATACTTACCGTCTTCGACGTCGGTCTCGCCAAAGGCTCGAGGCAGGTGCGGATCGTGCGCTGGATTCCAGATCGACGTATCGATGCCGTTGACGATCCCCGTGAGCGATTCGCGCCGCGATGCGAGCAGGCCTTCGAGTCCGCAGCCACCCGGAGTCGCCTGGATCTCCTTCGCGTAGGTCGGGCTCACCGTGCTCACCGCATCGGCGAACACGATGCCCGTCTTCAGCAGGTTGAGCTGGCCGTAAAACTCCATCTCCCGCCAGGTGAAGTGGCGCCAGTCGATGCCGGTGAGCAGCATGTCCCAGTGCCAGAACGTCCCCTGGTAGGCCATGTTGTGAATCGTCATCACCGTGCGGGCGTTGGCCACCGCGGGATTCGATCCGTAGAGGAGCCGGCGGTAGGCAGGCACGAGACCGGTCTGCCAGTCGTGGCAGTGGAGCACGTCCCACGGGCCACCGAGCCGGCAGGCGAGCTCGACGGCAGCCCGCGAGAAGAAGACGAACCGCTCGGCGTTGTCGGGGTAGTCGCTCGAGCCGCCGTAGAGCGTGGGCCGGTCGAAGAGGTCGTCGTTCGCGACGAGGTAGACGTCGGCCCGCTGCCCCTCGCGGCGGCACCGCAGGATCCGCGCCCGCCTCGATCCCATGCCGATCGGAACGTCGAACTCGATCCCGGCCGGCTCCATCGGCAGCCCCTTGCCGAGGGCCTCGGCGTAGGCAGGCACCACGAGCGTCACCTCGCAGCCGAGCCCCGCGAGAGCCTCCGGCAGCGCACCGGCCACGTCGGCCAGCCCACCGGTCTTGGCGAAGGGCACGGCCTCGCTGGCGATCTCGAGCACACGCATGCGTGAGGGTCCGGGCGGGGTGCCGAGGATGGCCAGTCCACCGGCACTGCTACTATAGGTCACGCTGGCGCGGCCCTCGCGCTTTCCCAACCCCTACAATCGGACCTTCTCCCTCCCCGCCCGCTGTCCGCATGAGCCCGCTCGTCAACTCCGCCGCGCTCTTCAAGCTCCGACTCCGTTGCCCCCGCCGCGACGTGCTCTGGCCGCCGACAACGTGGGGGCTCGACGACGCCTGCCGACTGCCGTCGTTCGCCGACGTGGCCGGTGTGCCCGACGTGCTCGATTTGTGGGCGGCCTGGAACTCTGACGGCCTCGCCGTACGGGCCGTGGCGCGGGGCGTCGGCACGTCGCGGTGGTGCCACACCACGCGGCCCGAGGACAGTGACGGCCTGCACCTCTGGATCGCCACGCGGCCGACCGGCGACAGCCACCGCGCCGGCCGCTTCTGCCGCCGGCTCGCGTTTCTGCCCACGGGCGGCGGCCGACTCGCCGACAAGCCGGCTGCGGTCGCGGCGACGATCCCGCGAACGAGCGAAGTGCCGGCTGAACTGCCGACCGGGGCCATCGCGATCGAATCGACACCCACGGCCGACGGCTGGCGGATCGAAGCCCTGATCACCGCGACGGCTCTGCCCGGCTGGGATCCAGACGAAGTCTCGACGCTCGGCTTCTTCGCCGCGCTCGTCGATCGCCGTCTCGGCAAGGTTCCGTGCTTCGCGCCGCCGGAATACCCTTGGGACGGCGACCCCACGACCTGGGCCGAACTCGATCTCTCCCGGTAACCCCACGCCGCACGACGGTAGGCTTCGAGGCATCGCTCGCGAGCCGTTGTCGGCCCCGGCGCGGGCCTCGCGCCCGTTGCTTGAGGCGGGGGGAGACCCTTGCTACGGTGGGGTCGTTATCGGCCGGCAGTCGTTCCAGGACGCCGGCGTGGCGGGCCTCGAGGAAAGGAACGATGTCTCGGGATGACTCACGGTTGGCGTCGGTGCTCGGCGAACTGGCAGACCTCGGTCGCCGCATCTCGGACCGGGCCGCTGAACTGGCCGGACTGATGGGCGAAGGGGGCGACCCGGTTCCTTCCGAACTCGCCGTCCGTCTGGCCGACGTGAAGACGTCGACGGCCGATCTCGCCGCGGCGGCGGCAGTCGTGACCGCAGTCACCGCGTCCGCGAAATCCAAGCCACCTGCCGCGGCCGACGGGCGTCACACAAGGGTTGCAAGCCCGCGTGAGGATCAGGTTGCCAAGCACAAACACGTCACCAAGCACAAACACGTCACCGTGCGGCCGCGGCGGAAGCGGCCGCACGCCTCCACGGCGGTCGAGACGGCCGGTCGCCCGATCGCTCCGGACGGCGGACGCCGGCTGCGGCCGCTCATGCCTGCGCTGGTGAGCATTGCGGTGAACATCGCGGCGATCATCGGGCTGGCGCTGATCTTCATCGCGGCAGAAGCGAAACCACCGCGGCCCGTGCTCACGCTCGGGGCGTCGGAGGAGAACTTCGTCGACGAGATGATCCCGGTCGAGTTTGAAGCCAGCGCCGAGCCGCCGGCTGGGAGTGAGCAGGCCGCAGACGCTCTCCCAGAACTCGATGCCGTGGCAGCCGATGCCGTCACGATCGACGACGTCTCGCTCGCCGACGCGGCATTCGCCACCGACTCGGTGGCCGTGACGCCCGTGTCGTTCGATTCGTTCGACGCGCTGGCGGCCATCGGCGGCACCGGTGGTGAGGCCGCCGGATCGGGCGGCGGCGCAGGGGTGGGTGCTGGCGGCGGTCAACCGGGAGGTGCCTCTTTTTTCGGCCGCACGGGACAGGGGCAGACGGTCTGCTTCATCTGCGACAACTCCAACAGCTACCGGGATGGTGGCTTCCACGCGGTCTTGGATGAGGTGGCACGGGCGGTCGATTCGCTTCGACCCGACCAGTCCTTCTTCGTCGTCTTTTTCAGCGACACCGCCTATCCGATGTTTCATCCCGAGCGTGTCGCCGCCCTCCAACCGGCATCCCCCGAGAACAAGCAGCGGCTTCGAGCCTGGCTGGCCACGGTGGAGATGTGTGGCGGAGGCCAGGGGATCGACGAGGCCGTCAGGCTCGCCGCCCGAGCCGGCGCCGATGTCGTGTACTTCCTCTCCGACGGCGAGCACGCCGCGAGCGTCGTCGACCGCGTCGTCTCCGCCGACTTTGGCGGGGCCGTGGTCCACACCTTCGGCATGCAGCAGGGCGTGTTGGATCGGCGGACGGGACAGATCGACCCCGACAAACTGCTCAGGCAGCAGGCCTTCAACCAGAATCTGGTCGCCATCGCCTCGGGCCATGGCGGCGCCTTCACGCCCGTGACCGTTCCGCCCCAGGCCGCGGCCCTTGAGCGACTCCGACCGATTCGCCGGAACCGCACCCCGGGGCCGGTCTGGGGGTCGAAGTTGTGATGCGTCCCTGCGGCCTCGTGGCGACGACCGTAGTCGACGTGTGATTCCCGCCCGTATCCCCTCGCTTCCGCTCGGGGATTCCCGTCGGGTGGCTGGCGATGGCAAGAAGCCCCGAGCGCGAGCGAGGGGATCGCGGGGTGTCGCCCAAGCGAGCCTGACCGATCAGTCCTGCTCGGCGAATCGCTCGATCTCGAGCGTCGCCGGCGGGAGGCTCTCGATGAATACCTTCCCGTAAGGCTTGGTGAGCATGCGCGGATCGAGAATCACCACGGCGCCGCGGTCCGTGTGCGTGCGGATCAGCCGCCCAAAACCCTGCTTGAGCTTGAGCACCGCTTCAGGGAGCTGATACTCGGCGAAGGCGTTGCCACCGGCCTGATTGATGGCCTCGATCCGCGCCGCCACAAGCGGCCGGTCGGGAACCGCGAACGGCAGCTTCGTGATGATCACGTTCACGAGGCAGTCCCCAGGCAGGTCGATCCCCTGCCAGAAGCCATCCGTGCCGAGCAGCACGCTTGCCGGCCCCTCGCGAAACATCTCCAGCATCCGAGACCGTGGCAGGCCGTCGGCCTGGCTGACGAGTCGGTAGTTCCGCCGCACGCACCAGCCGGCGAGTTCCGCCGACGCCTTCGCGAGCGAGGCGTGGCTCGTGAACAACACCATCGCCCGACCCTCACTCCGGGCCACGTGGCGGCGGATCATCGTCACGACGGCCGCATCGTAGGCGTCGCGGCTGGCCGGATCCGGGAGCCGGTCGATGAGCACCAGCTTTGCCTGCCGGCGATAGTCGAACGGACTGCCGAGCCTCCGCGAGAGCGCCGTATCGGACAGGCCCAGCCGCCGCCGCTGGAAGGCGAAGCCGTCGGCAGCGGACGTGCTCGCGACGGACCGATCGCCGTTCCACTCGTCGTCGTCGCGGCGGGTCTTGGGCGCCTGCACCGCGAGCGTCGCGCTCGCCAGCACCACCGTGCCCACGCGGCCGAAGAGTTCGCGGCGAAGCGTCTCGCCCACGTCGATTGGAGCGCTCGAAAGCGTGATCCGTTCGCGGCCGCGGCGGGAGCGTTGGGCGTCCACCCACCACACGCTGCCCGGTTCCTTCTGGCCGAGCCACGTGGCCACGGCACCGGCATGCGCGTCGAGCCGGTCGGCCAGCGACGTGAAGTCGAGCCGCTCGGCCGGATTGCCGATCCCGTCGGCCGCCGCGCGGAGTCTTCGGGAGAGCGACTGCAGGTGCTCGCCGAGCGAGTTGGGCACGAGCCCGGCCGCTGCAATCCGCCAGGGCGGCCCACTGCGGTCGCCCACCGCCTCGCGAACCTCCATGAAGAAGGCCTCGGCGGCCCGTCGGCAGCGACGAACGTCGAGTTCCAGGTCGTGCATCTTGTAGTGGGTGAGGAGGCCGCGATGGGTCCGCTCGCTGTGCAGCTTCGAAAGCACCCGCTCGACCCCGCCGCTCGACACGCTGATACCCAGATGCTCGCTGGCCACCGCCTCGACGGTATGGGCCTCATCGAGGATCACGATGTCGTGCGGCGGCAGCAGGCTCGCGCCCGATCGGCGGACGGCGAGGTCGGCGAAGTAGAGCGCGTGGTTGACGATCAGCACCTGGGCGTGCGCCATCCGCCGCCTGGCGGCGTAGTAGTGGCATCGAGCGTTGTATGGGCAGGCGCGGCCCATGCAGTTGCCCGAGTCGCTGGCCACCTCGTCCCAGACGGCGGCGTTCGGCAGCGTCGGGAGATCGGCGAGCGAGCCGTCGCCCGTCCGCCGGGCCCAGGCCGCGAGTTCGAGCAGTTCGGCCCGCTCCCCCTCCTCGGGAAAGAGGCTGCCGGACCGTTCGATCGCGAGTTCGAGCCGCCGCAGGCTCACGTAGTTGCTCCGTCCCTTCACGAGCACCGCGGAGAACTCCCGGGGCATGACCGCGGCGACGAGCGGGATGTCCTTGTCGACGAGCTGCTCCTGGAGCGCGATCGTGTGGGTCGAGATCACGACGCGTCTTGCGCCGCGCGGCTGGGCCGCGGTCGGCGGGTCGTCGTCGTCCCAGTCGGGCTCGACCTCGACGCCCGGCTCGGCCTGATCGGCCGTGGCGGCGAGGACCGCCGGCACGAGGTAGGCGAGGCTCTTCCCCACGCCGGTGCCCGCCTCGACGATCGCATGCCGGCGCGTCGCGATCGCCTCGGCGACGAGGTTGGCCATCTCGATCTGCTGGGGCCGCGACTCCCACCCGGCCAGCCGCGCGGCGAGCCGCCCGCCGGGCGCCAGAAACTCCTCGGGAGTCGTCATGCGATGAAGTGTAGCGGGCGGCCGCGGGGCTGGCGTTTCGTGGCGACGGGGCGAGAGGGTAAGGTTTCACCGGTCACGATCCCCGCGAGGAACACCCCGTGTCGAACGCCGAAGGTCCGCAGTCATCGACCCGACAGGAAAAGGCCTGGGGCGGCGTGTTCCGCGAGCCGACCGACGGGCGGGTGGAACTCTTCTCCGAGAGCGTGTCGTTCGACCGCCGGCTCGCCGACGACGACATCGACGGCTCGATCGCCCACGCCCGAATGCTGGCCGACTGCGGCCTGATGACCGTGCACGAAGCCGACTCGATCGCGCACGTGCTCGAGGAGATCCGCGGCGAGATTCACGCCGGCCGGTTCGAATACAGCGTGTCGAAGGAGGACATCCACCTCCACATCGAGTCGGCGCTCACGGCGCGGCTCGGCGACACGGGCCGCAAGCTGCACACGGCCCGGAGCCGCAACGACCAGGTGGCGACCGACCTGCGGCTCTTCTGCCGGCGGGCGATCGACCGGCTCGACCACGGCCTCGCCGAACTGCAGCGGGCGTTCCTCGGCTTCGCCGAGCGGGAACAGGGGCTCGTGATACCGGCCTACACGCACATGCGGCGGGCCCAGCCGGTGCTCGCCGGCCACCAGCTCCTCGCCTGGTGCGAGAAGTTCGCCCGCGACCGCGACCGGCTCGCCGACTGCCGCAAGCGGACGAACGTGCTGCCGCTCGGCTCCGGCGCCGTGGCCGGCTCGAGCCTGCCGATCGACCGCGAGCACGTGCGGGAGGCCCTCGGCTTCGACGCCGTCGCGGCCAACAGCCTCGACGGTGCCAGCGACCGCGACTTCGCCTGCGAACTCGCCTTCGTGATCGCCCTGTCGATGGTTCACCTCTCACAGTGGGCCGAGGAGTGGATCCTCTACAGCACGCAGGAGTTTGGGTTTCTGAAACTCCCCGAGGGCTTCTGCACCGGCAGCTCTATCATGCCACAGAAGATCAACCCGGACGTGCTGGAACTCATCCGCGGCAAGAGCGCCCGGGCGATCGGCAACGTGCAGGCCCTGCTCGTGCTCCTCAAGGGCTTGCCGACCGCCTACAACCGCGACCTGCAGGAAGACAAGGAGACGCTCTTCGATTCGATCGACACGCTCGAGGCCGCGCTCGGCGTGGCCGCGCCGCTGGTCGCCGGAACGTCGTTCGATCGCGAGCGAATCGCGGCCACGATCGAGCAGGGGCACCTCGACGCGACCAGCCTGATGGAGGCGCTCATCGCCCAGGGCGTGCCCCAGCGGACCGCCCACGAGACGGTCGGCCGGCTCGTCCGCCTGGCGATGACCAGCGGCGTGGCCCTGGCAGACCTTGCCGACGAGGAGTTCTCTGGCGAATACGGTGGTTGGAACGCCGGCCTGCGCGGGGCCTTGGGGGCATCCCGGGCAGTTGAGCGGATGGCGAGTTTCGGCTCCACCGCGCCCGCGTCGGTGGCCGAACAGATTGCCGGCTGGCGACGGCGGCTGGGAGCCGCGGCCACGCCGTAGCTCCGGCAGTCTCACCCGCCATGGCAGGATGCCCGCGGAACGCACGTCGTCGCCCATCGGGAGCGGCCTGCGCCGCCCTGTTCGTCGTCGCCGCGGCGACGGCAGCCCGGGCGCAACCCCCCGTCGCCGCACCGCTCGACGAGATGCAGCGGGCGGTGGTGGAATCGCTCGCCGCAGCACCGCGGGAGACGCCTGCGGAGTTCCTCGACGCCGCGATCCGGGCCGCTGACGTCGATGCGCTCGAGGTGGCGCGGGAGTGGTTCGCCAGGTGCGCTGCGGCCGTCGATGCCACCGGTGACCACAAACTCGACGTGCTCGCCGACCTCGGCGACGAGATCGATCCCGCGTCGCTGCACCGGCTCGAGCGTCTGCTCGCGCCGGGTGATCCCGCGGCGGCGAAAGCGGTGGCCGCGATCGGCGATGCGGCACGACTGCGGCGGCGCGATCCCAAACGGCTCGCCGCCGCGGTGGCCGCACTGGAAAGCCCCTCGGCGGCGACGCGGCTGGCGGCCGCCGATGAGCTGGTCCGCGCGCGAACCGACGCCCTGCCCTTCCTCGTTCCGAGGCTCCAGGCCGACGACACTCCGGCCGTGGCCCGCGACCGGATTCGTGACATTCTGGCGATGCTCGGCGACGAGGCCCGCGAGCCGCTGCTCGAGTGGCTCGCCTCCGATGACGTCGCCTCCTGGCCGGGCGTGATCGATGCCCTCGATGCCAGCGGTGCCTCCGACATCGAGGCCTACCTGCTGGCTCCCGCCACGGTCGCAGATTCCCCGCCGGCCGCCCGCAGCGCAGCCCGTCGCGTACTCGCCCGTCGGGCGGCAGCCCGCGGCACGTCCCCCGAACTGCCGTCGCGGGACACGGCCGAGCGGATCCTCGCCGCGCGGCTCGACAAGCTGCTCTGCCTGGCCGGCCTGCCGACAGTGGATCCCGTGCTGCTCGACCCGATCCGCGATCCAGCCACAGCACCGGCGGCATTTGGCGGCAGCGTCTCCGGTCTCGTGGAACGACTGGCCTGGAATCCCGAGGCCCGACGGTTCGAACGCGTTCGTCTGGAGCCCCGCGCCGCGCGAGCCCGCGAGGCGATGCATCTCGCCCGAGACCTCGCCGCCATCAACACCCGCGATCCGTCAGCCTTGAACCTGGTGCTGCTCTCCCGATTGGAAGCGTTGCTCGTCACCTCGGGCGATTGGGCAGGCCTGGCGCCCAAAGATCTGCAGCGGCCGCTGTCCGGCCCCGACGGCTTCTCCGCCGAGACCGCGGCCGACGTGCTCAGTGCGGCCATCGAGCGCGGCATGGGCGAGGCCGCCGCAGGCGTGGCCGCGGCGCTGGCGCCGCCACGCGGCTCATCCGCAGAGGCACCGCTCGCTCCCGCCGTGCGCAAGGCGCTCGTGAGGGCGCTTGCCGTGCCCGACGCGGAACTCCAGTTCGCAGCCGCCCGCACGCTCGCGCTTGCTGCGGGTGACCCGCCGTATTCGGGCTCGAGCCGCGTGTTCGAAATCCTCGCCCATGCGGCCACCGCCACCGGTGTCGACCGGGTGGTCGTGGCCCATCCCGACACGGAGGTCGTCGACGGCCTGGCGACCGACGTGTCGAGGTTTGGCTACGAGCCGGTCCGCGTCTCGACAGGCCGCGAAGCGATCTTCGCCGCCCGCGAGCAGGCCGACACGGTCTTGGTGCTGCTTGCAGCCCGGCTGGCGACACCCTCCGCGCTCGAGACCACACAGCTTCTCCAGCAACAGGGCATCGGTGACGCCCCGGCGGTGCTCGTGGTCGTCGATCCGCTCGACGATGACGGTCGCGGCTGCTTCCTGTCGCAGCTGCTGATGAAGTTTCGGGGACTGCACGGCGTGGGCATCGTCGATCGCCTCGACAGCTTCTTCGAGCCGGCGATGGACGAGGCCACCGGCACCGTGGTCGCGCCGCCACGATTCCCCGACGCGCTCGCCCGGGCGGTCGGACCGCAGGTCGTCGATCCGGCGAGCCGCGAGCAGGCACGGCTCGAGCGGCTCGCACGATCCCGCGAGGCACTCACGCTTCTCGCCACCCTCTCCCGCAGGGGGTGGGACATCAGGCCCGCCACGACGACGGCGCTGGCGGCCCTCGGCACGGCCGAGCTCTACGAATCGGCCGTCGCCCTGCTCGGCACGCTTGGACGGCCCGAGGCCCAGGAGGCCCTCGCCGCCGAGACCGAGCGGGCCGATCTGCCCGCCGAGCTGCGAAACGCGGCGCTGGCGGCATTCGCCGCGAGCGTCGATCGCTACGGGGTGTTGCTCGGCTGCGGCCACGTGCGGGCTGTGGCAACGAGGTACAATCTGGCCGCCGGGCCGTCGCGCGACGCCGCCGGCGACATCCTCGAGGTGCTGGACACGGCACATCGTGCCCGCCGCGGCCCCCGCCCCGATGCTCCGTACACCCGGCCAACCCGCTGACGAGCCGACGGCTGCACCCCTTGCAGGCCTGATCGGCTCGAGCGCCGCCATGCTCGAGGTCTACGCGACCACGCGCAGAGTCGCCGCCACCAACGCCTCTGTGCTGCTCCTCGGCGAGACCGGCACCGGCAAGGAACTGATCGCGCGGGCGATCCACGAACTCTCTCCCCGAGGCACCGGCCCCTTCGTCCGCGTCAACTGCGGCGCCCTCTCCGAGAGCCTTCTGGAGAGCGAGCTCTTCGGCCACGTCCGGGGATCCTTCACCGGCGCCGTCGCGAACCGAGCCGGCAGATTCGAGGCGGCGCACACCGGCACGATCTTCCTCGACGAGATCAACTCCACCACGCCAAAGCTCCAGGTGAAGCTCCTTCGCGTCCTGCAGGAGCGGGAGTTCGAGCGGGTGGGCGACACCGAAACGATCAGCGTCGACACCCGCGTCATAGCGGCGAGCAACCGCGACCTGCTCGACGAGGTGGCGAAGGAGAGCTTTCGCGAGGACCTCTACTACCGACTCAACGTGGTGCCGATCGTGCTGCCGCCGCTTCGCGCCCGCCGCGACGACATCCCGCTGCTCGCCAGCCACTTTCTCGCGCACTACAACGAGGAGAACGATCGCTACGTCGTCCATATCCACAAAGACGCGCTCGAGGCGATGGTGAAGTACCACTGGCCCGGCAACGTCCGCGAACTCCAGAACGTGATCGAGCGGTGCGTGGTGATGGGCAACGGCGACGAGCTCACGCTCGACCTGCTGCCGCCGACGATCCGCGGCGATCGGCCCGTCACTCCCCTACCCGGCCGCGGCGGCGATCTCGACAGCCTCGCCCGCGACCTCGTCGAACAGGGCATGGCGACGGCGGCTCCCGACGACGACACGCTCTTCGACCGGATCGTGAGCCGCGTGGAGCGGGAACTGATCGCCCAGATGCTCGCCGCCTGCAACGGCGTGCAGCTGAAGGCAGCCGCCCGGCTCGGCATCAACCGCAACACGCTCCGCAAGAAGCTCCTCGAGCACGGTCTCGAGGAAGGCGAGGCGTGAACCGCCGCACGCTCCTTCGCGCCCTGGCCATGCACGGGATCGCCGCGGCGGCGGCCGACCCGGCACTGCGCTCGGCACCGGCGCCGGCGGCCGACGTACCGGCTGGCGGCTCGTCCTCACCGGCCACGCCCGATCCGTTCGCCGGGGTGGCGTCGAAGAAGGGCCTGCAGGTGCAGATGATCGACGACGCGCTCGCGCTGGGTGTGCGGCACGCCGCGCTCAACCTCAACCTCTGCGATCTCATCGCCCCCGACGACACGCCACACGAGACACTCCTCCACCGGCACGACGGCGGCGAGTTTCGGTTTCACCGGCACGTCGTGGAGGAGCACGACCGGCGGATCCGCGGCCTGTCCGACCACGGCGTGCTCGTGTACCTGATCCTGCTCGCCTATCGGCATCCGAATGCGACCGTGAACCGGCTGCTGATCCACCCGGCGTACGACGAACTGGCCCCCAACCGTCTCGGGGCGTTCAACACGGTGACGGCCGACGGCCGCCGCTGGCTGGCGGCCACGTGCGACTTCCTCGCCGGCCGGTGGAGCGATCCCGCCGCGCCGCACGGCCGCGCCGTGGGCTACATCGTCGGCAACGAGGTGAACTCGCATTGGTTCTGGAGCAACCGGGGCCGGGGCTCGCTTGTCGAGTTCGTGGCCGACTACGAGCCCGCCGTCCGCATCGTGCACGAGTCGGTGCGGCGGCATGCGGACTGGCCTCGGGTCTATCTGTCGCTCGAACACCACTGGACCATCCGCTACGAGGCGGCCGACGCCGACCAGGCGTTTGCGGCACGGCCGTTCCTCGAGGAGTTCGCGCGGCTGGCGCGGGACCGGGGCGACTTCGACTGGCACGTCGCCTTCCATCCGTATCCCGAAAACCTGTTCGAGCCCCGATTCTGGAACGACCGCACGGCGACGAGCGGCGACGACACGCCCCGGATCACCCTGCGAAACCTGCCCGTGCTGACGCGGTTCCTCGAGGGCGAGGCACTGCGCCATCGGGGGCGGCCGCGGCGGGTGATCCTCAGCGAGCAGGGCTTCCACACACCCGACGGCCCCGACGGCGAAGCTGTGCAGGCGGCCGCCTACTGCCTCGCCCACCGGCTCGTCCGCGACCAGCCTGGCATCGACGCCTTCATCTTGCACCGCCACGTCGATCATGCCGAGGAGGGTGGACTGCGGCTGGGCGTCTGGACCCGCCGGCCCGACAGCACGTCGACGCCGGACCGGCCGAAGCGCATCCACGCGTGCTTCCGTGCGGCCGACACGCCGGAGGAGGAGGCCGCGTTCGCGTCCTCCCTGCCGATCGTCGGGCTCGATGCGTGGCCCGCGGCCCCAGCGGACTGAACACGACGGGCGATCTCATGCGCATGAAACTTGACTCTCGCGCGTTCGTTTGTAGTAGCCCAACGCCGTGAGGCGTGGGGCGAACCGCCACCAGACGCAAAGTCCAGCGTGTTTTGCCCGCGGCCTCACGGCCGGTCGGCTTTCACTCGCTGCGCGGTCGAGCGCGAGGATCAAGTGCGAACCGTATCAGTCGACGCGACCGTCCTCGGCCATGTCGCGGGCGTGATAGCTCGACCGCACGAGCGGACCACTTGCCACTTTCCGGAAGCCCATGCTCGTCGCGATCTCGCCGAGCTCGACGAACTCCTCTGGCGGCACGTACTGCTCCACCGGCAGGGCGTCGAGCGTTGGCTGCAGGTACTGGCCGAGCGTGAGGTAGTCGACACCGTGGTCGATGAGGTCGGCGAACACGTCGAGGAGTTCATCCCGCGTCTCGCCGAGGCCGAGCATGAGGCCGCTCTTCGTCTTCACGCGGGGGCCCAGCCGCTTGGCGTCGGCGAGGAGGCGAAGCGTCCATGCATAGACGCTCTTGCGGCCGCGGACGGTACGATAAAGCCGTGGCACCGTCTCCGTGTTGTGGTTGAAGACGTCGGGCTCGGCCTCCATCAGCCGCTCGAGCGCCCCCTCCTTGCCCAGGAAGTCCGGCACGAGGACCTCGATCGTCGCACCGGTCGCCGCGCGGACGGCGGCGACCGTCCGCCGGAAGTGCTCCGCGCCGCCGTCGGCGAGATCGTCGCGGGTCACACTCGTGATCACGACATGCTTCAGGCCGAGCCGCCGAGCCGCCTCGGCCACCCGCTCGGGCTCGTCGAGTTCGAGTTCTTCGGTCTTGCCCTTGGGCACCGAACAGAAGCCGCACGGACGCGTGCAGACGTTGCCGAGGATCATGAACGTGGCGGTCCGCTGCGACCAGCATTCCAGCCGGTTTGGGCACTTCGCCGACGAGCAGACAGTCTCCAGCTTCAGTTCGGCGATCAAGCCGGCGGTTTCGGCATGGCCGCCGCCGGGGGCGAGGTTCTGCCGGAGCCACGGAGGCAGCCGCCGCGTGGGCGGCGGCGCGGCCGGCTCGATCGGCGACAGGATCGGCAGGACGACGGCGGTGGACGGCGACGGCGATTCACCCGACACGGCTGACGACCTCCGGCTGGTTCGGCGGCGACTGGAAGCGGATCGGAAACCCGGCGTTGACGTGCGTGCGGGGAAAGTCGAACGCGTCGGCGAGTCCCTGCACCAGCGCCGTGCGGACATCCTGCAGCCGCACCCGCCGCTGCACGTCGGCCTCGATCGAACCCATCGTCGAGGGCACGTCGATTCCGGACGGCCGCAGTCTCGAAGGAATGGTATCGACCCGGTGAAAAAGGTCGAGCGGCGGGCAGACATTGATCGCGGCCCCGTGGCACGCCACACCCCGGCGAAACGCCAGGCCGACGGCCGCCAGTAGGCCGCTGCGGCCGACGATGCCGTGCACGCCCGGAACCACCGTCCCGCTTCCGCAGCGGACCGACGCGACCGCCGCCGCGAGTCCCCGCAGGAACCGCTCGAGGAATCCGCCCACGTCGTGCTCCGCGAGCCCGAGGTCGGGGAGCGTCGCCGCAAACGCAACCACCACCTGCCCCGGCCCATGCACGACGGCACCGCCACCGCGGCCCGTGAAGCGGATTCCGAGCCGCCGCGC
>Ga0315904_10005716_pt1 | contig 17199 bp, 9 predicted proteins | sample LakEriMetagenome_6_FD_203529 | JGI IMG/M metagenome (GOLD analysis project Ga0315904, IMG submission 203529) | Freshwater fungal communities from buoy surface, Lake Erie, Ohio, United States - Buoy 12 MA120 | ecosystem: Environmental > Aquatic > Freshwater > Lake | place: USA: Lake Erie, Ohio...
CTTGCCTCGCACCGGACAAACCTCCGCACAAGCTTGCGGATACCCATAACCGCAATGACCCTCGGGACATCCCCGCTCCTGGGCCTGCGAGGTGATCTCGATGTACCTGCGATTCGATAACGCGATGACCTCCTGCGCCGTTCCAAGCGATGGCGTCTGGCCAACGACGCTGATCCCACACTTTGCAGCAACCTCAGAGACCGCGTCGGGTATGTCCGACTTGGCATGCGCTGCGGTAAAGAGCAAGATCGGTACGACCACGATCCGTCGGAACCCCTCCGCCGCAAGTCCCTCGATCGCTTGCTCGATCGTCGGCTCGGCCAACTCCAAAAACGATGCTTCCATCCTCCAGCTCGGCTCAATCCGCCGCATCTGCTCGACCAACTCCTTGAGCTGCTGCTGACCGCTGGGTTTACGCGTCCCATGGCCTACGACTAAAACGGCAAGATCGCTTGGAAGCATTGGAAATGAAATCGCGAGGGAAGGATGGGTAAATTAGGTATTCTGCGCAGCCAAAACAACTCGGCTACGGCTCGAAAATCGGACCCCACTGGGACCTTGTGCCGATTGCATCGATCCTAACGATTGAAGGGTTTGCAAAATAGTAAATGTCTTATGATTTGGGAAAAAACTCCGGCTTTTCCTAAAGAATGCACTCGAAACCATTTGCATTTGTTTTTTTGTTGACGATTCCAATTTCTTATTTGATCCCAACGGCATCTTTGACAAAGATATGGGAGATAGTTCCGACAATTTCTCAAGTTCCAACTCTCGCGAATCACGATGTCCCATCGATCCGTAAGTCGACGCGCCTTGGTCAAGGCCCTTCGATCCTGTTGCCTTCACTCCCTGGGTCAGGCACACGTTGCAACCCTCGGACTCTCCGCCCTGTGCTTGAGCGTTGGACCAAGCAACGGCCTTGCACAAGACTGTGCACCTTGCGGTCCGAGCGTCCCGGCGATCCGATACCGATTGCAATCCGAAACCATCTACGATCAAGTCCCCGTGACCAGGAACAAGATCGAGTACCAAGATGTGATGGTCGAACGGGAGATCGTCAGCTATCGACCCGTCACCGAGACCCGCGTCGAACGCAAAGCCGTGACGGTCCGACGACCTGTGATCGAAACCTCGACGGTCAACCAAACGTACTCGGTCCTCAAACCCGTCACCAAGGTCGAGTACATCGATGAGACGACCCTCGTGACCGAGACCTCGCAAGTCGAGCAGACCGTCACGAGCTACAAACAAGTCACCGAGACGCAGTACCAGACGCAATACACCACCGTCCAAAAACCGATCACCGAAACGCAGATCGCTGTTCAAAACTTCTTGGTGCAAAAACCCGTCACCGAGACGACTTACCAAACCCAACAGTACACCGTACAGCGACCCGTCAACGAAACGACGATGCAAACCCAGACCGTCGCTGTCCAACGGCCCGTGACCGAGACGGTCATGCAAGCCCAGGCCGTCACCTCGATGATGCCCGTGACGACTTACCAACCCGCGACGGTCGACGCCGGTGGTTACATGGCTCAGAACTACTACAAGCCCGGAGATGTCCGATACCACTTGCGCTGGACCCAACCCGCCTACGGCGTCAACCCTCAGACCGGTCAGCCGATCTACCAACAAGGGGGCTTGAACTGGGTCCCTTATTCGGCCCCAGGTCAAACCACCACCGCGACCTACTACCAACCGAACTACCAGCAAGTCGCGATCCCCCAAACGAGCTTGATGCCCCAGACCCAGAACATCCAAGTACCAGTCACCTCAACGCGTATGCAGACCGAGTACCTGCAGCAACAAGTCCCCGTGACGGTCCAAAAGATGCAGACCGAAGTGCTTCAGCAGCAAGTCCCCGTGACGACGACCCGAATGCAAAGCGAAATCGTCCAACAACAAACTCCTGTGACGACCACCCGCTACGAAAACCAAGTCGTCGCACAGCAAGTCCCCGTCCAGGTCCAAAAAACAGTCGCGGTTCAAGAAAAAGTGATGGTCCCGCAGACCGTCTCCAAACCGCTGACCAAACGGGTCGCCAAGGAGAAAGTCGAATACATCACCGAACAGGTCGTCCGACCCGTTACGGTCCAAAAGGAAGTCTTCAAAGACGAAGTCGTCGTCGAAGAGACCCCTGTCCAGACAACCCGAATGGAACGCGTGGTCCAAAAGGTCATGGTCCCCCAACGGGTCACCAAAACCGTTCCCGTCACCGAAATCCGCTTGGTCCCTCGGATCGTCACCCGACGCATCCCGATCGATATCTACGGAAACCCGATCTCGATCCCGTCGCCTGAAACCCAAGCACCCGAAACTCCGGCGGCTGAAACTCAGACGCCAAACGTTCAGGCACTCAGCGCCCCGGCAAGTTCCCCGTCGGACCAATCGGCAGGAAAGCCAGCCGTCGGACCCGACGCAAGCAAAGCGGCCGGTCAGGGAACTACCGTGACCTCGAAGAAACCGGCCTTGACCGAATCGGGCGACCTGCCCGCCCCGACGGCCTTGGCCGCTCCACGCGTCCCCAACGAGATCCTTCCCGAGAATGCAGCCACAGATTCCGGTGCAAGCGCCTCGAGCAAAACCGAGCTGAGCATCGGTTCGCCAGAGCCTGAAGCGAAGCCAGAAGCTAAGCCTCAAGCTCAGCCTGCCGATGCAAAAACCGAGAAATCGGGTAAGATCCGAATCACAGGCGAGGAGTAACGACCTCGAACCCTGTGTGCCCGTGCTCTGTGTGCCCGTGCTCTGTGTGCCCGTGCTCTGTGTGACTGTGCTATTTTCCGTCTGTGCTTGATCGGCTCCCATGCGCGCAATCCAAATCGTTGAACCGAAGAAGCTTCGCGAGATCTCCATCGATCGGCCCGGGGCTCCGGGACCGGGCCAGGCGTTGGTTCGGACCCATCGGATGGGGGTCTGCGGAACGGACGTCAGTTGCTATTTGGGCAAGTTCCCTTTCTTTGCCTTCCCGAGAATTCCTGGCCATGAGCTCGGGGTCGAAGTCTTAGCCGTCGGATCCGACGTGCAGAACGTGCGGCCTGGGGACGCTTGCAGCGTCGAACCCTACATGCACTGTGGGACTTGTTATGCCTGCCGCAAGGGGGCGAGCAATTGCTGTGCGAACCTTAAGGTCATCGGGGTCATGAGCGATGGTGGCTTGTGCGAAAGTTTCCTCATTCGCGCCGACAAGCTCCATGTGTCCTCGAAGTTGACCATGGACCAGTTGGCATTGGTCGAGACCTTGGCGATCGGATGCCATGCGAGCCAACGATCTCAGACCGGCGCTCAGGACAGCGTCTTGATCATCGGGGCCGGTCCGATCGGGATTGCGACCTTGGAGTTTATCAAGCTCACCGGGGCAGCGATCACGGTCATGGACATGAACCGCTCTCGCTTGGACTTTGTACAGAAAAACTACGGGATCGAACATTGCATCGAAGTTTCCCCGGAGGTGTCCGGATTGGAAACCGCCAAGGCGATGACCCAAGGGGACTTGTACTCGGTGGTCATCGATGCGACCGGAAACCGTTTTTCGATGGCTGGAGCTTTTCAGTTTGTCGCACCGACAGGCCGGTTGGTCTATGTCGGGATTACGCAGGATGAGATCTCGTTCAAGCACCCGGCGTTGCATCGGCCCGAAGTGACTTTGTTGGCCTCGCGCAATGCCTTGCCCAGCGATTTCCCTTATATCATCGGGTTGATCGAGGCCGGGACGATCAAGACCGATCCGTGGATCACCCACAGGACCGATTTGGATCATGTCGTCGAGGAGTTCGATTCATTCACACGTCCTGAGAATGGCGTGCTCAAGGCCATCATCGAAGTCGTCTGATGCATTTCTGGGATCATTCCTTTTCAAGCCCCGAGGCGAACCTCGCTTTCGACGAAGCGGTCCTCGAGCACATGGACGCTCGGACGGATCCTACCAGTGGCGATCCTAGCGACAATTCCAGCGGTGGGGAGTTGTTACGGATCTGGCAAATGCCCGCTCCATGCGTGGTCATCGGAAGATCCTCGCAGGTATCCCAGGAGGTCGATCAGGAGGCCTGTGCGCGTGACGGCATAGCGATTTTTCGCAGGATGAGTGGCGGTGCATCGATTGTCGCCGGGCCAGGTTGTTGGATGTTCTCGCTGCTGTTGTCTTTGGAGCATCGGCCCGAATGCCGAGCGCTCGACGGGGCCCATCGGACGGTCATGAGCCGCATGCGAAACGCCGTCCAGGGGGCATTTCAGGAGCTAGGATCGGATTGCCAAGTTGGGATCCAGGGGATCTGCGATTTGACGATTGGGGGGCGGAAGGTATCGGGCAATTCATTGAGGCTCAAGCGGAATTGGATGATGTACCACGGGACATTGCTCATCGACATGCCCCTCGAGTGGATATCGCAGTATCTCTTGGAGCCACCCAAGCAACCGGAGTATCGCCAGAAACGATCCCATCGGGATTTTGTCGAGAGCTTGGGCAAGAGCCTAGCGGATCGAACGAAGTTCATCGAGCTGCTCAGCGAGCAGTCACGAGCTCAATGGCAAGCGGATCGAGAGTGGAGCGAGCACCCCTTTGCCAGCTTGCACCTCGCATCGGTCCAGTCGTGGATCGATCGTCGCTATGGCGATGCCGCTTGGCATTTCCAACGCTAACGCTTGGATGGTCGGGTTTGAGTTGAGAATGGTGGGGATTCTTAAAGTGGTTTGCGTGGCAATAGCCAGGGGCGTTTTCCCCCGTCAAAGCCCGGGGGCGAAGGGGGTGCCAAGCATTTAGCGATTTTGGGGCCACAAGTCTGTGTGGCTGCTTTACTCTTTCGCAGGTTTCGTCGCAGGTTTCGCCGCAGCATCTTGCTTCGGGGCGATTTCGACGATCATCGGAAAGGAGCCTTCGACGGGCACTTCGGCGTTGTTGTCTTCGAGCGAGTACTCGGCGGTGAATTCGATCACCCCTCCTTGATCGGGTATCTTGCCGTGGCTATCGAGAAAACTAGCGTACTGCTTGATCTCGCTCAGGAGTTTTCCGTTTCCGCTGGTCGAGGCCAGGAAGGAATCGGCTGGGATTTGGAAGCCCGTTTTGGATCTCGCGCGAGGGACATTCGCATACTCGACGGGGCTCAGGCGAGCCGTCCCGTGGGTCAGGTAGAGGTGGACTTTGCAGTTGGGGACTCCAGGCATGGTGTTGGCCGGGAGTTCGATGGCCGGCAGCATGGGGCTTTCGGCCAGGAGGTCATCGAAGTTGTTTTTGGTGTTGCGCAACAGTTCGAGTGTGACGGTCGCATTCTCGATGCTCGGGGCCGTCGGGGGGCATTCGGAGTTCGGTTCGGGTTCATCGGCACGGAGGACTGGCAGGAGCAAGTGCGCACTGACGCCGTAAGGTGTGGCGACTTGGACATCGATGTATCCATCGTAGTGTTGGTCGCTTGCGATCTTTTCGTTGTTGTGTTCGAGCAGTCGGGTATCCTTCATGACCGGGAGACCTTTGGGCAATCGGACTTGGAGGATCTGTCGGGAGATCAGGGAGAACGATTCGGGGTCGATCCTTTGATTGCCTGCGATCAGGTGGGTTTGTTTGATACTGAAGTTATCCCCGGAGATAAAGAAATCCGCGCCCGACTCGGGGTGGTATCCTGGTGAGCCGTACCACCCGGTGATTTCAGGGGAGAGTTGGCGTGTGCCGTTGCAGAACAGTTCGAAGCCACCATGAGTATTTTCATTGGGGACTTGGCAGGAGATCGTTTGGAGCGGTAGACGTTTTTCGAGTTGTTCGACGCGTGCCATGACTCGTTCGACTTGTCCATCGCGGTACAGGTGCGCGCAGCGGATGCACATTGCAGCGCGGTCTTGCATCTGTTTGATCGCTCGGCTCAGGTGGACGTCCTCTTGGACCGAGGTGCCGGTATGTCCTGGGTTATCGATTTTGAACCAATGGCCGTGGGTTTCGAACGAGACGTACGGAACGAACGAGGGCATCAAAATGATGGCCGTGCATTCGCGCATGCCCGGTTCGATTTCGCTGCTGCGTTCGAGTTGGCGATCGGTCGGACCGCCGATGATCAAGTCGCGGAAAAAGACCTTGGCGTTGCTCTCGACCGGAGGGGTTTGGAACCGGGGTTGGAATCGCCACCCAAAGGTATCGTCCCCTTGTCCGAAGGCGATTGCGGTTCGGTTCAGATCGATCGTCGCGCGATCGCGTTGTAGTTTTCGGATGGTGTCCAGGGCGGTCGAGAGCCCAAGGTTCCCGCTTGAGAATCCCAGGACCACGGCCAATTGCATTTGTCGGATGACCGACGAGGCATCGGCGATGCTCTGTTGATCGACTTGGGGGTCGAGGGCAAAGACCCGCACCGGCCAGCGGAGTTGCACATAGCGAGCGAAAGTATCGCGGGCTTCGGGGCTAGGATCGGGTCCGAAGAAGGCAAGCCAACAGGGGTGCGAAAAATTCGATGGACGCGTACCTGTCGTCTCGCGGATATCGTCGTTGAGCCGTTCGTTCAGCAGGAGCGAGTCGACCAACACGCACCAAGCCAGCGAGCGTGTGACGTCTTGGGATTCGTCGCCTGAGATCGAGAGTAGGAACTCTTTGCGCAGCTCGGCGATCTCGTCGACTTTACGGAGTCGGATCAGATGGACCAGCGATTTCTCGCCGGTCGATTCGCGGTCCCACCACTGGCGCATGTTCTCAGAGTAGACCAGTTCGATCGCGGCCGTGAGTTCCTCTCTGAGGAACGCTTGGACATCCGTCAGGTGAACAACACGTCGGTTAGGGACATCCTCGCGGAGACCTTTCAAGGCCGTGACCGCCACCTCGAGCATTTCATCCAGGCCGTAGACATCGATGATTTGGGTTGGGGGAAAGGGCTGTTGCCCACGTCGGGTTTGATTGCCAGAAAACGCAATCGCGCAAACCGAGCTAAATGTGCGGCCGAGCATGCTGCGAGCCAAGCTTTTGGCCGTTGGGGTTTCGGACAAGCCAAACGGTTTTTTCCGAGCCTTAGACTCAGTCCTCAGCCGCTGGGCCAAATCGGCAATGCTAGGGGTGTAAGGCAAGCTGCCGAAGGGCAAATCGCCATCCTCCAAAAGATCCAGCAGTATCTCGGCCGAGAAATCATCGCCGAGCCTTTTGGCCAGTTCCCATATTTTGTCAGCGCCGTTGGGATCGCTGTTGATGAACTTGACCAAAGGGACCGAGAGTTGGTCGGTCAGGTCGTTGAGCACCATATCCCGAAAGGTCATCGGGAGGAGGTCGGGTCCAAGGTAGGGTTTGGCCGTGTAGGTGATCTCGGCGCCGTATCCTCGTTTGGTGATCGAACCGGGCAGGAGCGAAACAGGGACGCGTACGAGATTGAGCGAGTATCCCGGCGCGTCGGCCGTGTCATCCCCTTCGTTGATCCGTCGATGTTGGTTCAGGTGTTGCATGTAGCGAACCAACTGATCGATTTCCTGGGTTTGTTCGAGTCCGAGGGTTTTTCCGAGGAACTCTTTGGTTTCCAGGGTAAATGGGCTATTCGCTTCGGGGAGCGAATTGCTGAGCGTCACGTTGGCGTTTCCATCGGGAGGAGTGCCGGTATTGGCGATCGAGTTGACGGTGATCGCTGGGGCCGGGACGCCACCGCTTACGGTTTGATTTTGAAGGGCCAGAGCGACCGAGAGCAGCGCCGAGTCGCTGACTTGCTGGGCTCCGGCGATGCGGTTTGGGTCGAATCCGTTGCGCAGCGGCGCGAGGATTTCTTCGACCTCTCGACGGTACTGCGTCAACCTTGCTTCGCCCCAGACATCGGGAGCTTTCGAGGAGACGCTGCCCCATTGGTTGATATGGTGTTCGAGCCAATCGACGTTTTTGGCGAGTTCTTCGAGCGTTCGGTCTTGGTTGGTCGCCGGTGGTTTGCCGTGACCCTTGGCCCAAGCGGCCATTTTGGAGACCACGGTCCCTTGTGCGTTGGCGCAAGGGGCCGGGAGCAACGCCGCCCCGAGCGTTAGAGTCCCTAGAACACACAGCACATGTCGGTTGGATCGGCGGGGGTAGGCGAGCATAAGATCGATCCTTCGGGCCATGCCGCTGCGGGTTCGATAATTCCAGGAACGCGGGACACTTACGATTCCGTTTATCGGCCTGAGCGGATGTCAAACTCGTCCGATTTTTCCGGAAATGATGGCTGGGCAAGGCTCAGAGGCCCAAAGGTCGGTTTTTGTTGGATCTCAATACCCCACAAAATGCAAATAAATCCCGGATCACGAAGGGGTTGGTTCCTGGCACGCTTCCTCGCCGTTGGCTGCGGGTTAAACAAAATTGGCTGCGGGTGAAACAAAATTGGCTGGGAGTTCGACCCAGGACAGGGCGTTAAAGTTTCGCCAGATTACCGCCACGGTTTGAAGGCATTGGTCGTACCGAACATCGGTGCGGCTAGGTCGGGATGATGCCTGAGGATCACATCCTTCATCGAGTTGTTGTTGACCCAGTCGAGTCCGAGTTGGGTGTAGACATCGGGCGTGAAATCTTGGGCGGTGAAGCGATCGCTTTTGAGTCGGCGTGAGGCCATGAGGATAAAGATTCGGAAGGTCGTATCGCTGAACCCGAACCCTTCGGGTTTGGCTTCGGCCAGGGTTCCGATGAGCAGGTCGAGATCATCGACTTTGTCGGAGCCATCAGGATGGGTTCCGTAGACGTCGCGCAAACGGGCAGCGATGGTTTGGTCTTGAGGGGAATTGAACTCGTCAAAGGAACGGATGGGTTTCATCCTCAGTTCGGTTCGAAAGCGGTTGTATCGGGGGATCTGTCGTTCCCGATCGCGAAGGATATCGATGGTCGCAAGATCGAGGAGTTCGCCGGTTCCGGGTTTTCGAAAGCGGCGTAGGAAATTCGGATAGTTGTTGAGGCTCAGAGCACCGGGCAGTTCGGTACCGAATGAGTAGAGGACTTCCTCGTCGCAGAAGGACTCCCAGAGCTTCAGGTCGACTTCCTGGCCCACCGCACCTTGACCCACCTCCAAGGAGCAGCGTTGGACTTTGTCTGGGTTCTTATGGCTCTTGAGAGTGATCGAATCGGGCATCAGAGAATGCATCCGATAGACGGCGACGAATTCCTCAGTCAGGCTGTAGGGGGCCGCATGGTGGTTGATTCCCGAATCGGGGATCCCCCAGAAGGCTTCGTTGAGTCCGAGTCGACCGAAGGCATCGAGGAGCCGATCGGAGAAGAGGCCGAACCAGTTGGCGTTCATCGATTTTTCGAGCATGGGGTTTGCCAGGATAGCCGGCGTCCATTCGATCGTGTGGATTTTGGCCATCAGTGCGGCGTTGATCAAACGTGCTTTTTGAAACCGATGTTCGCTCGACCAGGTTGGGTACTGTGCGGCGAGCGCATCGCAGATTGCGTTGTGCTCCTTGACGAACAGTTCATGCAGGAGGCTCAGCCCCAACCACCAGTTGTCAAAAAATCCGGTGTTGGCATCCCCCGAGGGAGTAGGGGTATGCACCGTTTGGAGGTAGGGGCAGGCTTGGCTTTTCAGCGCGTCGGTTCTCCAAGTTTGAGCGCCGTAGATTTGCGATGCATCCCACCAATGCGATTCGGAGTTGACGAAGGTCTCCGGTCCGTCTTGTTGGTCATGGGGGCGTCGGGTCGGATCGCGTCGTGTCCGATGGACTCGCATGGGGGAATCGGGCCAGCGATCGTACTCGGGGTCCTCTCGGGTATCGATCTCGAAGGGAGGCGCATCGGAGGCTGCCATGGGTGTGCCGTGGCTGAACCAACCATGGGTTTGGAATTGGATCCAGGCGGCGGCCAAGAGGTTGATTGTTGGGGCAAAAAGGGTGCTGTCGGGTCGTTCGGCATCGCGGGCCAGGAGCTTGCAACTGACGATACGGGGGTTCGGACAGAGCAATCGGGAGTTGGCATCAGGTGGGGGTTCGAGCGATTCGAAGGGCATGTTTCGGCCGAAGCGGGCATCGGGATGGCTCTGTGTGAACTCCGTCGAGGGAGTTCCTGGTGGAGATTGGCTCGCGATCCCCATGGTGGGGCTTTGAGGATCGTTGAAACTGCCCTCAGGGGTTCGCCAGAGGCCTGAGAAGGGGCATTGGGGAAGGCTGGTAACCGGTGGGATCCGTCCGGTGGGCTCCGTCACGGCGATTCGGTCTTGCGCGGTGCTATGCAGGTTGTAGATGCGCAGTTCCTCGCGCAGGGCAGCGAGATTGGCGATGCCGACCCATTTGGGCAACTCATGCCAGGTCCAAAACCGATTGATGCAACGGAATAGAAACAGGAAGCTTTGGCCAAACAGGGATCGGTGATCGAAGGGTTGGTACATGGTCCGGAGCGTCAGAGCGGCTAGGAGCAGCATCAAGCAGAGCAGGTAGGTCAGCCAGACCGGCGAGCTATTCGTTGCGATCGTCGAGAGGGTGCATTGAAGGAATACGGCCAGCGATAGGACCGAGCGCTGGAGTCGCAGGAATTTTTCAAAGAGTGTTTGGTGGACCACCGGGGTACGAGGATCGCGCGTTTGCAATCGACCCGAATCGTAGAACAGATCCCAACCCGAGATGCACAGATCGGCCAGCCACCATAGGCTCAGGGCCACGCGGGGGATTCCGAGCCAGCGCCAGTTGGGGTACTGCAGGAGGATCGGGATCGTGAACATCAGGTAGGCTAGGAACCATAGGCTCCACCATCCGACCTGGCGCGACGCGTTGCCGGCCAGGGACGTGTGCCGGTAGCTGGGCAAGGGTCGTTCGTACGGATGAAGCGATGGCTGACGATGGAAGATTAGGATCGCGATGGCTAGGCTTGCCAGGACATTCTCGATAGCCAGCCAACTGCGGTAGGTCGAGTTTCCCCAATCGGGCAAACCTGCGAGCCAGGAGAGAGATCCGATGGCGAGCATGGCCAGGATCACCCCGAGGCTCAGGGTCAGGACGGTAAAGAGCTGCCGCTTGAAAAGGACTCCGCGTTGGTTCATAGATTCGCAACTCCGTCTGGGCTGGATTTCTGTTAACCCCAGAACTAGCTAAGGGCGAGTACGGTGAGTCGGGTTCATTATGCCCGACGGAGCACACCGGAGAAACCCGGGGACAGTCCCCGGGTTCTTTCAGATCGGTACGGGGCTTATGGCAATAGCCCGCGGCTTGCGCCATGCGGCTCACAGGGTTTTCCTTGCGTCTTTGCGCCCTTGCGTCCTTGCGTTTATTTCCTCAAGCGGCCGGATATCTAGGAACGGCCGTTAGGAGCTGCATGAGAGGGTCGAGCAGCCTGGTCGATTGCGGGCCCACTCGGGCCGCTTCTTGGCATACTGCTCCATCCCTGGTTGCTCGGCATAGGGATTGCGCAGCACCTCGAGCAACTGCATGATCCGGCTCGGGTCCCCATGCAATTCGGCTTGGTCGATGGCCTCCTGGGCCAAGTAATTCCGCAGTACATACTTCGGATTGACGGCATCCATGATCGATCGTCGATCGGTCGGTTCGCCTTGCTCTTGCCGCACCCGAGCCTCGTAGCGATCCATCCAATCGAGGATTCGCTTGGCATAGTTCTCCTTGCGTTCCTCGGGTCGGTAATGAGCCTCCTGGAAGTGTTCGAGGATCCGTTGGACTCGCACCGAAGGCTGCTCATGGGCACTTGGATGGACCTGCCAAGTTCCCAGCAATCGGTAGAACAAGGTCATATCCGTTTCGGTGGCTCGGAGCAATTCAAAGAGAGATTCGATCAACGAATCCTCAGCCGATGTCCACCGGCTCAGTCCCAGCTTGGCCGCCATGGTCGATTGCCACTGCGTATTGATCGTCTCCACGTAGAGCTCCATCGCCCCTTCGAGCGCGGCTTTGTCCTCAATGCATGGCGAAATCGCTTCGGCCAATCGGCCTAGATTCCAATACGCGATTTGAGGTTGTTGGCCATAGCAGTAGCGGCGGCCTTGGGCATCCGTGGTATTGGGAGTCCAAGTCGGATCGTAATCCTCGAGCCACCCGTAGGGTCCGTAGTCGATCGTCAATCCCAGGATCGACATATTGTCGGTGTTCATCACACCGTGGACGAACCCGACCCGCATCCAATGGACGATCATCACCGCAGTGCGTCGGCAGATTTCGCGAAACCAAACTGCGATGCATTCGGAGTCGATGGCTTTATGGCTAGAGACCAGCTCGGGAAAGTCGGTCCGAATCACGTACTCGATCAACTTGCGAAGATTCGCTAGATCGTTTCTAGCTCCCAGGATTTCGAAATTGCCAAACCTGACAAAGCTAGGAGCCACTCGGCAAACGATCGCGCCGGGCTCGCGTTTGGGTCGACCGTCGTAGAACATGTCGCGAACTACCATATCTCCGGTCGCGACGAGTGACAGGGCGCGTGTGGTCGGGACCCCCAGATGGTGCATCGCTTCGGAGCAAAGGAATTCACGGACGCTCGATCGCAGGACGGCAAATCCGTCGGCGCTTCGCGAGTAGGGGGTTGGACCTGCTCCTTTGAGTTGCAGCATCCAACGCTCCCCCTGTGGGTTGATAACCTCACCGAGATTGATCGCTCGTCCGTCTCCGAGTTGGCCTGCCCAATGACCGAACTGGTGGCCGCCGTAGCACATCGCAAACGGTTCCATCTGCGGCAAAAGCTTCCGGCCCGAGAAGGCATCGAGGAACCACTCGGATTGCACCTCCGCGTCGTTGAGCCCGATCGAATCAGCCACTTCCGAAGCATAGGCCAGTAGCCTCGGTGCGGTGGGTTTGACGGGCAGGGCAGGGGAATAGCATGCGCCCAAGACCGTTCGCGACGGAGTACGGCCCGCACTCTCGGCCCCCTGGTTCTGGCCCTCGGTCCCACGGTTCGAGAGGGATTCGCCAGGTAGTTCACGCACGAATCGGTTGTCGAAATCCAAGGGCATGCGTTGCAATCTAGCTGGTTGTTGGAGGGGGGTAGATGTAGACAAAGAGAGCGGATCGGTGCTCGTTATTCGAGGACCATGATTTCGACTTTGCGGAAGTCGATCGGATGGCTCTCGGATTGCAGGGAGATCGTCCCTAGTTCGAGTTGGACCATTCCGTCTCGGATCAAAGGCTTGGCATTTGCGTCGCTCGGATCGAGCTGCGGTCGCTGGTACTCCAAGACGACTTGGCCATCGACGATATGTCGGATGACTTCGTTGCCTCGGACTTCGAATTCCGCCGTGACCCATTGGTCGCCGTGGTAGGTTTTCGATTTCGAGTTGGTGCAGTGGGGTTTGAAGAGCTTGCCGTCCATTTCGACATGAGTGCCTGGAGTGCACAGGTTGAGCGTCGTGCGGGGGTCTTTGCCGTTGCCACCTAGAAATTGGGCTTCGATCGAGCAGGGGAAGTCTTGGTCGATGGTCATGGTTTCGGGGCGTTGGCCGTGGAGCATCACGCCGCTGTTACGTATTGCCCAACCTGGCCCCCCGGTGGCTTGTTCGCCTACGAATCGATATTCGATCTTGAGGCGGTACTTGGAGTAAACTCCGTCGAAGAACAGGTGTCCGAATCGCTCATCGAACTTCTCGTAGCCGTCGTAGCGGACTTGGATCATCCCGTCTTGAACGCGAAAGGTTTTTGCGTAATTGTTTCCGAGTTCGAAGCCTCGGATTTTTGGGGTCCAGCCTGTAAGATCCTTGCCATTGAACAGGGAGACCCATTGGCCTTTCTTTTGGTTAGGGGACACAGGTGGAGCGTTCCGCTGCTCGAGGGTATCCAAGTGGACTTTGGCCACGTCCCCCATGTAGCCTGGTACGCCGAGTGCGACGCACTTTCGCATCCATTCGAGCGCTTTGGCTCGGTTTCCGACCGCATCGTAATACAGGCCGATGTAGAGGTAGCCATAGAAGCGATCGTAGTCGGCTCCGTTGACCAATCGGCGGTTCTTTTCTGTAGCCGCGATGACTTGATCGACCGTCGCTTTGCCTTGGATCATCTGTTGGATTTGCATCATCGGTACGCGTTCATCATTGCCCGATAGGAGCACATCTTTTTGGGCCGCAGCAAGGCCCTTGAGTTTGACGGCGCAGAGGAAATGCCAAAAGGCGTTTTCGACATCGTTGGGATTCACTTCGCGGTGGACCTCGAATTGATCGAGTCCCTCTTGGAATTTCCCTGCGTAGTACAGAGCGATCCCGCGCTGCCACAGGTAGGGTTTGACCTTGGGGTCGATCGCGATCACTTTGTCGAAATCCGGCAAGGATTCGTCGATTTTTCCCGTGCGAAACAGCAGCGATCCTCTGGCCAAGTAGAGTTGGGATAAATCGGGTGCGGCGGCGATGGCTCGATTAACCCCCTCGAGAGCTTGGTCGGCGGTCCCCTCTCGCAAGGCTTTTTCGACGACGTTGTTCCAGCCTCGCGTGTCCTGAGGGTCCGGTTCACGGTCTTGGCCCATGGCCGGCGAGAGCGAACAGATGGATAAAACCCAGATGGCAAAGACCCATTTGGAAAAAAGCACGGGCAACAGAGTGCAAAAGGCCCGCGAGGCGAATCGGAGCGAGAGGTGCTTGCGCATATCCTGGACAATCCTTCCGAGATTTTCGGATCAAGTTGGACAATCGGACACAGGTGACGGGCGATGCTGGCTCGTCATTCTATGATATTTCGAGATAATTGCATCGAGGTGATTTTTTCGTAAGTTTTAATCGAGGTGAATTCCATGGTATCCCGGACATCGCATGGTTCGACACTGATCCGAAACGCCCAGGTGGTTTTTCCTGGTCGTGTGGCCCAGAGCAACATTCTATTACTCGACGGAAAGATCGCCTCGGTTGACGCGGCTCCGACGACCACGGCTGACCATATTGTCGACGCCGACGGATTGGTTTTGTTTCCCGGATTGGTCGACGACCAAGTCCATTTTCGCGATCCAGGATTGACCCATAAAGAAGACCTTGGAACTGCGAGCCGCGCTTGCGCTGCTGGTGGTGTGACCAGCTTTTTGGAAATGCCCAACACGAAACCCGCCGCGATCAATCAGGAGCTTATCGAACAGAAATACGCGATCGCTGCGTCCAAGTCGCTAGTCAACTACGGCTTCTACATGGGCGCTACGGCGACCAATATCGAAGCCCTCAAGGTCGCGACAGGTATCCCCGGCATCAAGATCTTCATCGGATCGAGCACCGGGGATCTGCTTGTCGACGAACAAGAAGCTCTCGAGCGAATCTTCGCTGAAACCAAAGTCCCTATCTGTGCCCATTGCGAAGACGAAACGACCGTCCGATCCAACCAAGCTCGCCTGGGCGCCAACCTGACGGTGCATGACCATTCACGGATCCGGGATTATCCAGCGGCGATCATCGCCACACGTCGTTCGATCGATTTGGCGGTACGGCATAAGCATCGATTTCACGTCCTGCATGTGAGCACCGCCGACGAAATCCCGCTTTTGGAATCCCATGGAGGTCTAATCACCTCCGAACTGTGTCCCCATCACTGGCACTTCCATGTCGGCGACTACGATCGCTTAGGAACACTGATCCAAATGAATCCATCGATCAAAGCCGCTAGGGACAACGAGCTGCTATGGCAGGCCTTGCTCGATGGAAAGATTCAAGTCGTAGCGACCGACCATGCGCCTCACACACTGGAGGAAAAAGCCCAACCTTATCCGCTATCTCCGAGCGGTTTGCCAGCCGTTGAGAACTACTTTGCGCTCTTGCTCGATCGCGCCTCGCGGGGTGAATGCACTTGGAACCAGATCGCCTCCTGGACAGCGGATGCTCCTGCGCGGGTTTGGGGGATCGTCGGAAAAGGTCGGATCGAGGTCGGCTATGATGCGGATGTGGTGCTGGTCGATCCCAAGCTGACTCGCACCATCCAAAACGAAAAACAGTGGACCAAATCCAAGTGGTCTCCTTGGCACGGAACGAGCCTTCAAGGTTGGCCAATCCGAACCTGGTGCAACGGCCATTGCGTCTACGAGCTCGACCCATCGGGCGATGGGATCATGCACGACCAAAGCGTTGGTCAAACAGGAATCGTCGGATCCCTAGCCGGTGCTCGACGCTTGAGGTTCGATCACCAGCGCGGTGGTTTCTGGAATACCCCCGATGGGATTGGGGTCTAGCCTCCAAAATCGATTCCGCACCAACCCATCGCCCAGAGCAATTGCAACTGGGCTCGGTTGTAATTCGATACAGTGCTCAGGTAGGCTCGCTCGGAGGTCTCCATCGCTTGTGCCGATTGGAGAACCTCGATCGGTAACCCTTGGCCTTGGCCGATCCGCTCGAGATTCTTGAGATAGGAATCGCTGGCCGTTCGTACGGCTTGTTCGCTGACATCGAGTTGTTCGCGGCGGACAAGGACCTGGACCCTTGCCTCGGAGATCTCCTGGGCGACTTGATCCATCCATCGGATCTTGTTGTACATCGCCTGTTGGATCTGAGCTTGCCGTTCCCGTCGAGCAGCCTGTTCGCCTAACCCCATGTTTCGCAATTCCCAGGTCATCAGCGCATCGATATCGTATCGCCCGCCCCAGTCTCCGAACTGGTTTCCGAGTCCTCCACCGAAACCACCTGTACTGAAACCCAATAGGATGCTCGGAACCAACGGAGCATTCTTCTCCCTGGCATACGCCTCCCTGGCCGCAGAGACCAAAGCCTGCGATTCGGCCAGTTCTGGGCGACGTATCAGCCCACAGAGAACTTGGTCGTACTCGGGTGAATCCACCTCGGCCAATTCCAGAGGCACGACCAACATATCCTGAGGGACCAAACTGCTCGTGCTCGGGATACTCAAGACGCGAGCTAACCTCGTCGACGCCGATAGCTTACGCTCTTTGGCTCCCAATCTGCGAAGTTCGACCAAAGAGACTTCGGTCTCCATACGCTGAGCATCGGAAACCAAACCACTTCCGACCCGAGCGTAGTCGCGAGTGATTTTTGCGATCCCCTCGAGCCTCTTGGAGGATTCATCCAAAAGACTCTCTTCTTGATAGGCATCCAGAAGATCGACATAGGCCAAGGAGGCTGAGAGCATCAGTTGATTTTCGGCGGCTAAAGCTGCATGTTGGCGAGCCCAAGCGGTCCTCTCGGCGACCTTGGGCAAAAAGATCGCATCGGCCAGATGAAACTGAGCCGATAAGCCTGGGCGTGGCGTTGTTCCGGCGGCGATCGCACCGGCCCCAAAACCCGCTTGGAGGGAGTTGCTGTTGATATCGACGATCGATCCGTTGATCGCTTGATAGTTTCCATCATGGCGATGGTAATTCATGCCTGCTTGGATCGAGGGGAGCCAAAGGACCTCGGC
>Ga0315904_10005717_pt1 | contig 17199 bp, 18 predicted proteins | sample LakEriMetagenome_6_FD_203529 | JGI IMG/M metagenome (GOLD analysis project Ga0315904, IMG submission 203529) | Freshwater fungal communities from buoy surface, Lake Erie, Ohio, United States - Buoy 12 MA120 | ecosystem: Environmental > Aquatic > Freshwater > Lake | place: USA: Lake Erie, Ohio...
ATTGTGAAACCGGTGACCAAGTCGTTCTTCAAAACAGCTGCTTCTTCAGCCTATCCCTAGACTCGAATGCGGATGATCTTGCGCATCCACAGCATGCCCAGGACCATCATGAAGAGGGCCGCCCCCACCATCCGCAGACCGGTGGCGTCGGTCCACAGCACGGCCATGAAGCGTGGGTTGACCACGTTGACCACCGCCGCCACACCAAAGGGCAGGGCGGTCAGGATGAGGGCCGACAGCCGTCCTTCGGCTGACAAGGTGCGGATCTCGCCATGGAGCTTGAGCCGCTCGCGCACGATGGCAGAGATCTTGTCCAGCAGCTCGGCGAGGTTGCCGCCTGACTCGCGCTGGATCATCACCGCCACCGCGAAGTAGCTTACGTCCTGCAGCGGCACGCGTTCGGCCAGGTGTGCCAGTGCGGTGTGGGCGGGCACGCCATAGTTCATCTCATCGAAGAGCATGCGGAAGTCCTGCCCCAGGGGGTCGGGCAATTCCTCGGCCACCATGCGCACTGCCGCTGCAAAGGCGTGCCCGGCGCGCATCGCCCGGCTCATCAGGTCCAGGGCCTGGGGAAACTGGCGCTCGATGCGCTCGATGCGGCGCTGCCGGCAGTGGGCCACGCGCCACCACGGCACCACGGCCAGCGCCAGGCCCAGCGCGGCGCCCAGCACCGGTGCCTTGCCCAGCAGGCCCGGCAGTGTGGCGCCCAGCAGGCCGAGTGCCGCCGAGACCACCACCAGTTCAGCGGCCGATACCTTGAGGGCCGATGTGGCGACCCAGCGCTGCAGGGCGAGCCCCGCAGCGGCCTGACCCAGCAGGGCGTTCAGGCGTGGAAGGCGCTGCGCCTGCTCCACGCGTTCAATGCTGGCGCGAGTCACCGGATCGCCCGCCAGGGCTTCCAGACGCGCGGCGATCCTGCGCGCCTCGGGGCTGTGGCGGGAAGACCAGAGGTTGTAGAGGCCCTCCAGGCACAGCACCACGGCCACGAAGGCGGCCACGGCAAACAGGGCGAACGACAGGTTCATGGCGTGGGGTTTCTCGGGGGAGTTCGGTGTGTCATGGTTGGGTTGATGACCTGCGATGGACTGGCGCTCAGACCTCGAACCGGCGTGGCTCGAACAGCGTCGAAGGCAGGGTCAGGCCCCGGCTGGTCAGGCGGTCGCCGAAGCGGGGGCGAATGCCGGTGGCTGTGAAGTGGCCTTGCACCCGTCCCGTGTCGCTGACGCCGGTCTGGTGGAACAGGAAGATCTCCTGCAGAGTGACGGTGTCGCCCTCCATGCCTGTGACTTCCTGGATGCTGGTGAGCTTGCGGGTGCCATCGGCCAGGCGGTTGGCCTGCACGATGACGCCAATGGCCGAGGCCACCTGGGCGCGGGCCGCACGGGCGGGCAGGTCCACGCCGGCCATGGCGATCATGCTTTCCAGCCGCGCCAGCGCATCGCGCGGCGTGTTGGCGTGCACCGTGGTCATGGAGCCTTCGTGTCCCGTGTTCATGGCCTGCAGCATGTCCAGCGCCTCGGCGCCCCGGGTCTCGCCCAGGATGATGCGGTCCGGCCGCATGCGCAACGCGTTGCGCACCAGCGCCCGCTGGGCCACTTCGCCACGGCCCTCGATGTTGGGTGGGCGGGTCTCCAGCCGCACCACATGGGGCTGCTGCAGCTGCAGCTCGGCCGCGTCCTCGATGGTCACCACACGCTCGTCTTGGGAGATGTGGCTGCTCAGGATGTTCAGCAGCGTGGTCTTGCCCGAGCCCGTGCCCCCGGAGATGAGGATGTTCACGCGGCCCGCGACCAGCGCCCCGATGAACTGCGCCATCTCGACCGACAGAGACCGGTAGTCCAGAAGGTTGGCCATCTGCAGCGGCACGGCTGAAAAGCGCCGGATCGACAGGATGGGCCCGTCGATGGCCAGCGGCGGGATGATGGCGTTCACACGCGATCCGTCGGGTAGACGTGCGTCCACCATCGGGCTCGATTCGTCGATGCGGCGGCCTACGCGCGAGACGATCTTGTCGATGATCTTCATCAGGTGGTCGTCATCGCTGAACGTCACGTCCGTGACCTCCAGCCGGCCGCGCCGCTCCACGTAGATCTGACGGTGGGTGTTGACCAGGATGTCGGAGATGGTGGGGTCTGCCAGCAGCGGCTCCAGCGGTCCGTAGCCCAGCATTTCGTACTGGATGTCGCGCACCAGGTTGCGCCGCTCGCCGGCGTTGAGCACCAGGTTGTCCTCGGTGAGCAGGCGCTCGACCATCTGGCGCAGCTCTTCCTTCAGGGCCTCGTTGGACAACTTCTCCAGGGCTTGCAGGTCTAGCCGCTCCAGCAGCAACTGGTGGATGTGCGCCTTGGTCTCCTGGTAAGGCTGGGCTGCCCCAGACGCGGCTGCCGTGGTGGAGGGCAGGGGCAGGGCAGCGTCCTTGTCTGGGGCAGAGCCTGCCGAGTTGCGCGCCGCTGCGCCCAATCGTTCGCGAAGACTCATGCACAGGCCCTCATGGTGCGGGTGCCGCTGAGCGGAACAGCCCCGCCAGCCAGCGGCCGCTCACCTTGGGCGCAGCCGGCGGGAGGATGCGTCGGGCCAGATCCCGCAGCGCGCGCGTGATGGAGCTGCCCGGCGCCACCGTGGCCACGGGCACGCCCTGGTTGACCGAGCTGGCCACGGCCTCGTAGTGGTTGGGCAGCGTGATGACCTCGCGGATACCGAGCGCCTTCTTGAGGTCCTCGGTGCTGAACTCGCTGTCCTTCTGGTATCGATTGACGATCCACTGGATCTTGTCCTCTGGGTAGTCGAGCGAGCGAAAGACATCGCGCAGGCGCTTGCCGTCGCGGATGAAGGGCAGGGTGAGCTGCAGCACGGGGTAGATGCGGTCGGCCATGTCCAGCGCCTGCAGCGTGACCGGGCTGAGCGTCCGGCCGGTATCGATGACCACGTGGTCATACATCTCGCGGGCTAGTTCGACGATGCGCCGCACGTGGTCGCGAGTGACCCCCACGCCTTGCGCCGGGTCGTCAGGCGCTGCCAGCACCCACAGCCCCGGGGTCACCTCCCGCATGGACGAGCGCAGCAAGTCGGCGTCCAGACGGTCGATGTGCTGCGCGACGTCAGCCACATGGCTGCAACCCCGCCCGTCGCTGACAAAGAGCGCGGCGTCACCGAACTGCAGGTTCAGATCGATCAAGGCCACCCTGCGATCGCCGCCATCGGCCAGCAGGTCAGCCAGGTTGGCGGCCACGAAGGTGGCGCCGCTGCCGCCCTTGCAGGACACCACGGCAATCACCTCGCCCGTCGGTCTGACCTGGTGGCCGGCCACCCCCGTGCGTTTGCGCATCTGGCGGCGCAGCGCGGCCACCACAGCAGCGGGCGTGGCGGGCGCCTGCAAGACCTCCCTCACACCAGCCCGCATGGCCCGCATCAGCAGTTCGGGCTCCATGGCGGGGCTGACCAGCACGTGATCCACCTCCGGGTGGGCGGTGGCCAGGCGTTCCAGGGCGGCAAAGTCCTGGTACGTGGACGTCTCGGCCAGTACCAGGTCGGGCGCGCTGCCGTTGACGATGACATTCACCTCCCGCAAAGGGGCGACCATCGCCTTGACCTCGAAGCCCCCTTCGGCACGCAAGGCCTCGCTCCAGGCCTGGGCGTTGGCGGTATCGGGGGTAATGAGCTTGATCTTCACTGGCATACCTCGTTGGACGCGCTGTTCATGAACTCCTTGCGCTGGGTGGTGGCAAAGGACGGCAGCGTCAGGTTCAGGGGCACCAAGGGAATCAGGGCCTGGTGTGTGAAGCCTGTCAGGGCCACGCGCACGGCCTTGCAGTTCGCGGCGGTGCAGGTGTTGTCGGTCGCAGGTGGGTTGAGGTAGGTGATGACGATCTGGCTGCTCGTCAGCGCCGGCAGACGCTGCACCATGGCCGCCTTGATCCGGCTGTCGTTCTGGTCGCACACCGCGGCCAGGCGCGCGCCATGGCGGGTGGCCTCGACGGCCGCATTCCAGGTCCACAAGAGGCGGCCCATCTCGATCACGCCGAACATCAACGTGAACAGCAGTGCCGCCACGAGCGCAAACTCCACGGCTGCCAGACCCTGCTGACCGCGGCCTCGACGGCAAGGCACCCGGGCTCTGGCGGTGGCCAGGCAGGAGTGTTGCCTGAAGGCGCTGGGGATGAGCCTCACAGCTGGGCCCTCAGCGTCACCGAGATGGCGTTGAAGCGCATGTCCGGCACCACCCAGGGCACGGCGGAAGACCACGCATAGCCTGTGATGGCCACGCTGACCAGGTTGACGGCCCCGAGGCCTGTGGATTGCCCGGCATGCGTGGCCGGACACAGCACGGCGTCGCACAGCACCACCTCTTGCGTGGACAAGCCTGTGGCCAGTGCCGGGCCGGTGCAGTCGGCGTTGCCATGAACTGCCAGGCAGCGGGCCTCGGCGGCGATCAGGGCGTCGCCCGGGCCATGCTGGGACAGGTGCCGTGCGGCGTCCCGCACGGTCTTGTCCAGCGTGGTGTAGGTGTAAATGGCCCGCCCCAGCTCGGTCACGCCAAACAGCATCACCAGCAGCGGGGCCAGTAGCAAGGCCAGTTCGACCGCGGCCACGCCATGTTGCGAGGGGCGGCAGCGTGCTCCTGTGGCTTGGCGCAAGTGGCTGCACCTCATTGCACCAGTGCCGGGACCATGGGGCCGACGCTGGCGCTGTCACCTGCAATGCCTGAGGTGGCGCACGGGCTGCCGGCCTCACCCGAGGCGCCCAGGTACTCCACCCGGCTCTTCACTGAGTTGCCCTGCTTGCGGTACGGGTCCAGCAGCAAGACGCAGGCGTAGCCGCGAATGGGGGCGTGCTGGCCGCCAGTGAAGCCGCTGCAGTCAATCACGGGCATGGTGACCCGCCGGCGGTCGGCACCGAAGGCCCGGTGCTGGGCGGCGGTGGAGGGGGTGTAGGGGTTGGCATAGAAGCTCGGGTTCAAGCCCGGGGCCTGCGCGGTGGCCAGCGCACCGGCCCGCGCTTGAGAGAAGTTCGGGGTGCCGGCGGACGTGCCCGCGTAGGCATTGCGGCCTGGTGGCCAGTTGCCTTGGCTGCCTTCCCAGGCGTACGCATAACCGGTGAGGTCTGGCACGGCCGTGGTCAGTTGTGGATTGCCGCTGCCGCCCTTGTACAGGCCAAACCGGGTGTTGTAGGCCGTCTCCATCGAGCTCACATTGCCGCCTTGGCCCACGCAGCCCGCCCCAGCCTTGGCCGTGCCCGATGTGGTGCAGCTCCCGGCATTGGGCGCAGGCAGGCTGCACTGGCCCGTGCCTGCCATCAAGCACGACAGTTCCTGTGCGCCTCCGCCAGAACAGCCCGGGGTCGTGGCCGAAGGGTCGAAGTCGATCCAGCGGAAGTTGCCGCTGTAGTTGGCGTTGCCTCCGCTCTCAGAGAAGTCGAGCCCGTACCAGTTGCCCTTGACATAGCCGAAATCGGGCGCCGAGCCGCCGGGTTGCATGCACAAGGCCATGGGGATGGCGCAGGTGGTCTGGGCCGGCGACAAGGTGGCCGTGGCGATGGCGTTGACAGTCTTCGGTCCCGCCCCCAGCACCTGCATGAACCAGGGTGCGATGTCGGCGCGGCGGACGGTGCAGCGCACGTGCTTCGCGCTGGGCGAAGCGGCCCCGGCAGCCACCCAGGCGCTGCCCGCAGACAGCGCGCTGCCAAAGGTCACGTCCACGTCGGCATCGGGGATGTCCGTGCCCTGAAACCCCACCTTGTTGCGACGTGCCACCGTTCGCCCCGCGGCCTCGGCGCGGCTGAAGGCGGCGATTGGGATCGAGGGCGCGCCCGTGAGCTCGTAGCTGGCCGCCAGGGCGCAGGCGTCGGCCGCGTTCTGCAGCTCGGTCCGGGTCAGGTAAAGGTGGCCGCTGTCGAGCGCCAGACCGAGTGCGCCCAGCAGCACGGACAGGCTGAGTCCGACCACCAGGGCGACCGCGCCGCGCTGGCGCGACGCCAGGTGGCGTCCGGGCCGCGGACGGCGGGTGGATCCAAGGCGTTCAGGCGTCATGGGGCGGGTGAAGGGCGCGCGGGCCCGGCAGGAGGCCAAGGAGATGGCAGGCAAGGCTTGAAGGAGTCCGGAGGGCGCTCAGCGAGGGTTTGCGATGTCCTCTGCACCGATCGGCAGGACCTGGGACGGTGGCGGACTGCGGTAGCTCTCGTGCAGGCGGTGCATGGCTTCGCTCACGCTGCGCCCGTCCACGGGCGGTACGGTCTGCCCATGCCTTGTGGGGGCGTCAGGGGCGATCAGCTGTCCGGCCTGGAGCATGCGCAAGGCATCACCAAAGCGGGCATCCCAGGCCGGTGTGGTGGTGGCCGCGCAGCCACCCAGCGCCATGCAGCCCACCAGGGGCAGCGTGCGCGTCAGCAGCAGTGGCAGCAGCGGCAGCCGGGGCTTGGGGCAGGGCATGGAAGGATGGGTCACGGCTTCTCCTTCTCGAAGCCGCCCTCGGCGGCCGAAGGTGTGGGGGAGGGGGTGGCGGATCGGTTGGGCGCTGGCGCGGCAGGATCCGCGCCGCCGCGATGCTCCAGTTGCCCACCGAGCATCAACTCGCTGCGGCTCGGGGGCGTATAGCCGTCGGTGGGCAGGCGGTAACCCGTGGGCAGGGGCTTGACCAGCCGCGGCGTGATGAGGAAGACGAGCTCCGAGCGGTCGGTCTGGAAGTCGGTGCTGCGAAACAAGGCCCCGATCACCGGCAGCTCCCCCAGAAAGGGGAAGGCCTTGATGCTGGTGGTCGTGTTGTTCTTGATCAGCCCGCCGATGGCAAAGCTCTGGCCGTCCATCAACTGCACCGTGGTCTCGGCCCGGCGCGAGGTGAAGGAGGGCAGGATGGCCGTGCCGTTGACGCCCGAGGCCACCACGCCGATGCCTTCGCGGTTGAGCTCCGAGACCTCGGGGCGCACCCGCAGGTTGATGCGCCCGTTGCCCAGCACAGTGGGCGTGAACTTGACGGAGACGCCGAACTCTTTTTCCTCCAGCGTGATGCTGCGGCCGCCGGAGGTGCCGTTGTCCTGCGCCACCGGGATGAAGATCTTGCCGCCGGCCAGAAAGCTGCCGGTCTGGCCGCTGATGGCCATGACCGTGGGCTCGGCCAGCACCTTGACCAACGCATCGTCTTTCTGCGCGTCCACCTTCACTCCCAGGCTGCCCGTGGCCTTGGCCAGCGCAGCCACGCCTGCCCCGCCACTGAGAAAGTCGGCCAAGAGGCTGTAGGTCCAGTTACCGTTGGTGCGTGAGCCGCTGAACTGCACGCCCAGTTTGTCGATCAGGGCCTTGGATACCTCGGCCACCTTCACTTCCAGCATCACCTGCTGCGGGGCGCCCACCTCCAGCATGTTGACCACGCGTTGGTGGCGACTGCCGCTCGCCGCAGGGCCCCCTCCGCTGCCCGCTTCATGGCTGCGCACGAAGGCTTGCGCCAGCTCGTTCACGCGCGCCATGGCTTCGCTGTCGCTCACGGCACCAGACAGCACCAGCGAGTCGAAGGCTGGCGTCACCTTGATGTCCTTCTCAGCGGGCAGCAGCCGGGTCAGCACGGCCTCGAGCCCGCGGGTGTCCATGCCCACCACCACGTCTAAGGCGGTGCAGGTGCCGTTGTGGTCCAGCATCACGACATTGGTCGAGCCGATGGTCTTGCCCAGCAGCACCACCTCGGTGGGGGCGAGCAACAAGACATCGACGTCGGCCACCCCGGGGCGGTTGTCGATGGCGGGGGCCTTGACGCCTTCATCCTTGCGCCCACCCGGCACGTCGGCCGGCCGGGCGGCGCGAGCGTTCTCCGGATTGCCCAGCAGGATGCGGGTCACAGGAACATCCAGCCGCAGCACCGAAGACTTGCCCACGGGCACCTCGACCAGAGGGGCCGTGCGCACCGAGGTGCACAGCGCTGGGCCAGAGGGCAGGGTGGCGGGTGCGGAGGGTGCAGCGAAGGCCGGCAGCCCCAGGCAGGCGCTGAGGGCCGCGCCAACCGTGGCCTTCAGAGGGCCGCCGAGTGCGCCAGCCAGGGCCTCCCGGGTCAGCGCAGGGGTTCGGGCAGGCCGGCCCAGAGCCGGCACTCTGGTGGGGTGGGGTTTGTTTTTGGTCATCATCAGAAGCACTCCGTCACCTTGCTCAGCCCGCGCACGATCTCCACGCAAGCCCGAGGGACCGCGACCGCAGCCGCTGGGGGGGTGGCGCCGGCATCGGCCAGCCTGACATCGGGCGAGGCCTGCGGTGGCGCTGCACGCGAGGGCGTCGGCTTCTGGGTCCTGGCCACAGGGGTTGGTTTCGCAGGGGCGGCTTCTGCTGCGGCCAGGCCCAGCAGCTCTTGCTTGGTGGCACCCGTGGTGACCGTGCGCACGGGGTCCGAGGGGTTGCGCAGCACCAGCGACAGCGTGCCCACGCTGCGTGCCAGGTCCAGCACCTCGGCGTCGCGCGGCGTGAGTTCCAGGGTGACTGCATTCACCACCTTGGGCTTGGTCGAATCGCGGTCGGCCTCTTGGGCCACCGCCAGCACCAGGATGCGCTCCAGCACGATCTTGGAGATGGACCGTTCGCGGTCACCACCGCGCTGCCCGCCCTCGGCCTGGGTGTTGACCATCACGTCGACATAGGTCCCTGGCAAGGCAAAGCCCGCCACGCCCACCACATCGTTGACCCGCACCGTCATGGCACGCCGGCCTTCGGGCACCACGGCGGACAGGCCGCCCTTGGATCCCACGGGCGCGAGACGGGCCTCGGTCAAGGGCTCGCCGCGCTGCAGCGCGACCAGCACCACGCGTCCATTGAGCGGGTTGGGGTCGACGAAGGCGCCCTGCGGCACGCTGTCGCTGGGCCAGTCCACCATGCGGATCATCTCGGCGGATATGCGCCCACCCAGCTCAATGTCCGCATTGGCCACGGCGATGCGTCCCTTCTGGACGCTTTGACCCTGCATCCACTGCGCGGCCAGCACCACCGCGGCCAGTCCGGCCAGCAGCGCGATCATCAACATCCACAGGCCACGTGATCTCATCGGGGGCTCCTCATGTGGGGGGGCGAAGTGCAGGGGAGGTCTTGCAAGTTCATGCGCGTGGCGTCCTTGTCAGGTGGGCGGTGACGGGGGGTCAAGACGACTTCAGCAAGGCCGCCACCGTGCCCGCGCTGATCGCCAGCGCGTAGGGCAGCCGTGCGGCGGTGGTCTGCAGCGGGGCAAACTCGAATTGCGCGGTTTGCGCGGTTTGCGCGGCGTCCGCGGCTTGAGGCGCGCTGCGCAGCCGCAGGGCCCGGGCCATCCATTCGGTCAACAGGAAGCGCAGGTTGGCCAGCGTGTGGGCTGCCACGCCTGTGGCGAACATCACCGTCAGCGACAGCAGGCCGCCTGCCAGCAAGGTGTAGAGCGCCACTGACAGCACGGTGGGCGCGCCCACGAAGGCGCCCACCGTCGCCATCAGTTTCACGTCGCCCGCGCCCATGGCGCGCATCAGGTACAGGGGCATCAGCACCAGAAGTCCGGTGATCAGGCCCGCCAGCGGGGCCCACCAGGCGGGGCCGGCCAGGGGCACACCTTCATGTCCCATCACCAGGGCATGAGAGGCCAGAGCCAGCGTGGTGCCGGTCAGCACCAGGGTGTTCGGTATGCGGCGCGAGCGCAGGTCCGTGGTCACGGCGACCAGCAGCAAGGCCAGCAGGAGCAGGGTGGTCGGCGAGGTTTCCATCAGCGGGGGCAGGGCGTTGCGCAGACGTCAGGTTGAACCGGGGTGCCTGGTGAGGCGGTGAGAGGCCTTGCTTGGCCGCCGGGAACGCGGGCGTCCCCGGCGGCGCTACTCAGGGATAGATCACTTCGCAGGCAGCTTGTCCGCGACCGAGTTGAAGGTCGAGGACACACCGCCCCCCACGGCCTCCACCGCCGCGATGATCACGACGGCGATCAATGCCGCGATGAGCCCGTACTCGATGGCGGTGACGCCCTCCTCGTCACGGGCCAGGTCCTGGAAGAATCGAATCACATGCATGGAAGACTCCTTGATCTCGAGGCAGCGGCGGTTTGGTGCCGTCACCCCCTGGGCCCGAATCCGGTCGGGCCCCTTACCGGCTGGCCCGTTGCTCAGACGCCGGCCAGCGATTCGCGTCATCTCTTTTGCGCCCGGGCTCAGCGTCTGCTCAGCAACACCTGCATGACGGCCCGGGTCCAGGTTGTGTAAAGCTCTTCGAGGGACGTGCCTGTTGCGCTGACGGACGCCAGCACCGCCACCGCAATCAGCCCGGCCAGCAGCCCGTACTCGATGGCGGTGACCCCAGCCTGGTCTCGCAGCCGGCGTCGCAGGTGCGCAGTGCGCCCTGGGTGTTTGCGGTGGGCTGATTGACGGCTCATGCCACCGACTCTAGGGACGCCGATCTGCCGGCACCAGGGAGCTTGGTGGCTTGGGTGGGGGGAGATTCGGCCCGTGAGGGCGGGAGGTTTCTCCCCCCTTGCAACCCGAGTGCAGAGGTGGGCGCAGCGTCCTGGCTGGCGGCCAGGCCGTGTGCGGTGGCAAAGAGGTGCAACTCCAGGCGGCCGCGCACGCACAGCTTGCTGTAAATGCTGGTCAGGTGGTTGCGCAGGGTGTGCTCGCTCATGTGCAGTTCATGGGCCACGCTGAGGAGCTTGGCACCCGCGCTGCCAACCAACGTGCGGATGATGCTGCGCTCCCGGGCTGTCAGACTGGCGATGCGCTCGGCCTGCGGGTCGGCGGGTGGCCGTTGCAGGCGGGCGCCTGCCAGACGCTGTGGAGCGCTCAGATGCCCCAGCACGTGGCTGACCAGCCGGGTGTCGAGCCAGACCTCACCCCGGCCCACGGTCTCGATCGCCCGCAGGATGGCAGACGCTGGCTCCGATTTGTGCACCATGCCCCGTGCGCCGGTGAGGACGGCAACACGCTGCTGCTCCATGTCCTCTGAGGCGGTCAGCACGAGCACGTGGCCGCGGCACTGCTGGCGCAACCGGGCCAAGGCCTGGGCGGCGTCCGGACCCGCCAGGTCCAGGTCGAGCAGGATCACATCGGCGTGTGTGGCCGCCGCGTCGCTGAGCATGGCCTGCTGCGTGGTGGCCGAGCCCACCACGGTCATGTGAGGCCCTGCTGATGCGATGAGCTGATGCAGCCCCCAGAGCGTGATCGGGTGGCCGTCAGCCAGGTAGATACGGATCGAGCCTGAGGCTGCGTAAGGTTGAGGGTGGAGTGACTGATCGCTGGTGCCAGCAAGGATCATGAAGGGGCAGCTCCTGTAAGCCCATGAGGCCTGATGACGGCCGGACTGCGCATGACGCCCCAGCAATACCGGTGGGGTCATTCAATGCAGGGAGCACGAGTGTTCCAGCGCAGGCGGCTGCGCGACTGAGCAGACTCAACAGTGCGCGCGAACGGAGCGGCGCAGGGGAAAGCTGGGGAACGGGGCGAGCAGGGCCTCAGCCCGGCCGTGACAAGGTGTTCACGTACTCGTGCTGTTGGGTCAGCACGGTGCTCACGCGGTACTCCACGGGTTTGGCACCCAGGGCCAGGGCGGTGCGGCGCACCTGCAGCACGGGCGCGCCCGTGGCAATGCCCAGCACGCGGGCGGTGGCGGCGTCTGCCGCCGCGGCGCGCAGGCGCTCCTGCGCACGTACCACCGTGATGCCAAAGCCCGTCTGGTACAGGTGGTAGATGGTGCTGGGCCGCTCGTTCCAGCGCTTCTCGCTCAGGCCTTTGAAGAGGGCGGCGGGAATCAACAGCAGGTCGTGAACCACCGGTCGCCCCTGCAGGCGCAGCCGGTTCTCGATGCGAAACGCCGGTTCTCCCGTCTTCAGCCCCAGCGCCTGCGCGGCGTCTTCGTCCAGGCGCGCCCGCTCGAAGCTCACCAGCTCCACGGTGGGGGCCTCGCGAAGGCCGTCGCTGCGCTCCACGTGGAAGAACTGGAACAGAAAGCGGTCACTCGTGTGCGTGGCCACGAAGGTGCCGCGCCCCTGGCGGCGCACCACGATGTGGTCGGCCACCAAGTCGTCCACGGCGCGCCGCACGGTGCCGATGGACACGCCGAGGCGCTCGGCCAGCGCCGTCTCACTCGGCAACGTGCCGCCGGGCGCCACCTCGCCGGTTTCCACCATCTGCAGCAGCTGGCGCTTGACGGCACGGAACAGGGGCATTCCCGCTGCATCGGGCTCGATCAGGCCCAGAGCGGTGGGGCGGTCGGACGGGATGGACATGTGGCGGCATTCTGGCTGACGGTTATCCAACAGGTCTAAGTCATCCAGATGACCTGATTGACGTCTGGGATGGCGCGTGTTGATACTGGCCGCTGCCCCCGCCCGTCCGGGTGGGCATGAGTCCCCGCCCATCCGGGCGGGTGGGAACAGGAGCGTTGGATGAATCACTTCGTGTTGCACGACGCGAACGACTGCGTGGCGGTCGTGGTCGTCGAAGGGGTCAAGGCCGGCATGGCCTTGAACGGCTGGATCATGGACGAGGACCGGATGGTCACGCTGCAGGCGCTGCAGGACATCCCCATCGGCCACAAGGTGGCGCTCAAGGACATGAGCACGGGCGATACCGTCGTCAAGTACGGCATCGACATGGGCCGCGTCATCGCGCCCATCAAGGCGGGCGAGCACGCCCACGTCCACAACATCAAGACCAAGCGGTGGTAAACCCCATGAGCGTCATCGACAAGAACAGCACCTTCCTCGGCTACCGCCGCGAGAACGGCCGCGTGGGCGTGCGCAACCACGTCATCATCCTGCCGTTGGACGATCTGTCCAACGCGGCCAGCGAGGCCGTGGCCCACAACATCAAGGGCGCGATGGCCATCCCGCACCCGTACGGACGGTTGCAGTTCGGCGCCGACCTGGACCTGCACTTCCGCACGCTGATCGGCACGGGCTGCAACCCGAACGTGGCCGCCGTGGTGGTCATCGGCATCGAAGACGGCTGGACCAAGAAGGTGGTGGACGGCATCGCCGCCACCGGCAAGCCGGTGGTGGGCTTCGGCATCGAGGGCCACGGCGACCACGACACCATCATGCGCGCCAGCAAGGCCGCGCGCGAGTTCGTGCAGTGGGCCAGCGAGAAGCAGCGCGAGGTCTGCCCCATCCACGAGCTGTGGGTGTCCACCAAATGCGGCGAGAGCGACACCACCAGTGGCTGCGGCGCCAACCCCACCGTGGGCAACGCCTTTGACAAACTGCACGCCCTGGGCAGCTACCTGTGCTTTGGCGAAACCACCGAACTCACTGGCGGCGAGCACATCGTGGCCGCGCGTTGCGCTACTGACGCCGTGCGCGAGCAGTTCATGTTCATGTTCAACCGCTACCAGGCGGTGGTGGACCGTCACAAGACGTCTGATCTGTCAGAAAGTCAGCCCACCAAGGGCAACATCGCCGGTGGCCTGACCACCATCGAGGAGAAGGCGCTGGGCAACATCCAGAAGATCGGCAAGACCTGCACCGTGGACGGCGTGATCGACAAGGCCGAAATGCCCACCCACCCGGGCCTGTGGTTCATGGATTCGTCGTCGGCCGCCGCCGAGATGGTGACGCTGTGCGCGGCCTCGGGCTACGCGGTGCACTTCTTCCCCACGGGGCAGGGCAACGTGATCGGCAACCCCATCGTGCCGGTCATCAAGATCTGCGCCAACCCCCGCACCGTGCGCCTGATGAGCGAGCACATCGACGTGGACAGCTCAGGCCTGCTGCAGCGCGAAATCACGCTGGACCAAGCCGGTGACCTGCTGCTGGAGAACATGCTGCGCACCGCCAATGGCCGGCTCACCGCAGCCGAGGCCCTGGGGCACCGGGAGTTCGTGCTGACCAGGCTCTACGAGTCTGCATGACGTTCAGAGGCGCTTCGTGGAGCGGTGCTGTCCCGCACGCGACATGACACCGGAGGGCAGGGCGCCATGAGGCTGACACTCGAGGAGGGCCAGGCGCTGGTGGCGGGCGCGATGCAACGCGCCGGCGCCAGTGCCGACATGGCGCGAAGCACCGCACGGGCCCTGGTGCTGGCCGAGGCGCAGGGCCTTAATTCTCACGGCCTGGGCCGTGTCAACCAGTACCTGACCCACCTGGCCAACGGCCGTGCCAACGGGGCGGCGCAAGCCGTCGTGGTGCGCCGCAAGGGGGGGGCGCTGTTGGTTGACGCTGGGCACGGCCTGGCCTTCCCGGCTTGCGAACTGGCGGTACGCGAGGCGGTGTCTGCAGCCCGCGAGCATGGTGTGGCGTTTGCCGGCGTGATGCGCAGCCACCACTGCGGCGTGGTGGTGGACCACCTGCGGCCGGTGGCGCAGGCCGGCATGGTGGGCCTGGGCTTTGCCAATTCGCCCGCGGCCATGCCGGCGGCGGGCGGACATCACCCCATCTTCGGCACCAACCCGGTGGCGGCGATCTTTCCGCGCCGAAACGCTGACCCGCTGATGATCGACCTCAGCCTGTCTGAGGTGGCACGCGGCAAGTTGATGGTGGCTGCCAAGGAGGGTCGCGCCATTCCTGAAGGCTGGGCGTTGGATGCCCAGGGCCGCCCCACCACCGACCCCCAGGCCGGCATGCATGGTTCCATGCTGCCCATCGGTGCGGTCTCGTCGTCCAAGGGCGCGATGCTGGCGCTGGTGGTGGAATTGCTGGTCACCGCGGTCATCGGTGCGCAGTTCGGCTTCGAGGCCAGCAGCTTCTTCATCGACGAAGGCAACCGCCCTGGCATCGGCCAGGCCTTCATCGTCGTGGACCCGGGTGCCCTGGCCGGGCGAGACGCCTTCATGGACCGCGTGGAGGTGCTGGTGGCCGAGATGCTGCGCGACGAGGGCGTGAGGTTGCCGGGAGCCCGCCGCGAAGCGCTGCGCCGGCGCGCCCAGGCGGAGGGCCTGGAGGTGGCCGACGCCTTGGTGGCGCAGTGGCGCGGTGCGGCCGCCCCGCCAGGCTGAGCGCTGCCGGCCCGCGGGGGCTTGCACGGTTCAACAGTGCCGGTTCCGTCGCAACAGAAGTCCATGAATATCGACGCCAGACCATTAGGATAGGCCTGTGCTGAAACATGAACTTGCTGAACCGGTGGCTGACAGCGTCTCACCCGAAGATGTGATGGCGCAGGCCAAGGCGCTGCTGGAGGAGCTGGAGCCCGCCAACCGGGCGCAGGCGCAGATGTCCTCGCGTGCCACCGCCTGGGTCGTGGCCAGCATCGCGGGCATCCTGGCGTTGATCGCCATCGAGACAGGCATCAGCTACCTGCGCGGTGGAGTCGACCTGCGCGCGCCCTGGATGCCGCTCTGGGGTTCGCTGGTGATGGGATTGATCTCTGTGTATTTCAGCCGCCGGCCGCAGGTGACGCCCCGGGTGGGTCTGGTCCTGGCCTCGCTGGTGACGGCGTCGTTCCTGGTCGCCATGGGGCTCAACGGCGCGATCGCGGTGTTTGGCCTGGCCATGATCCTGACTTTTGTCCACATCGTGGCGCCGCCCAACGTGGCGCTCGGAGCTTCGCTGCTGGTGCTGGCAGCGTCGGTGCTGACCGTGACCCAGCAGACGGCCGTGTCGCCAGCGGTGTCGGCGCGTGTGTTGGCCGCGGCCTGCATCGCCCTGCTGGTGGTGCAGTTCCTGGCACGGCAGAACCGGCGCCTGTCGGAAGTGGCCCAGAGCGTGACCTTTCGGCTGCGCACGATGGTGGAAGGAATGGGCGAAGAGCTGCGCCAGACCCGGCAGGAGCGTGACATCGCCGCCGCCACCGACGCGCAGACCGGCCTGCTCAACGCCCGGGCCTTTGAGGAGGCGCTCGGCCGGCAACTCGCGGCCCTCGACGCGGCCACCCCCTGTGCCCTCGTGACCCTGCGTTTCGAGCGACTGGACGAGTTTGTCACCGCGCTGGCGCCCAGCGATCAAAGCCTCTTCCTGGATTTGCTGGTGACCCGCCTGGCAGAGTGTGTGGGTTCGATGGACCTGGGCCGCCTGAGCAAGTGGGAGTTTGCGGGGTTGGTGCGGGCCAAGGGCGCGGAGGCTGAATTCCCCGAGCAACTGGCCACGCAGTGCGCACGTCTTGCGCAGCCCATCACCATGGGCACCCGCACTGTGCCCTTGCAGCCCCGCATGGGCGTGGCACGCTGGCCGCAGGACGGCCCTGGGGCCGACGAACTGCTGCACCGCAGCGCCATCGCGCTGGTCATGGCCTCGGACCTGCGCAACGCGGAGCCGGTCTGGTTTGTCCCGCGCATGGAGTCCGTGGTGTCTGACCGGGCACAGATGAGCCAGGCCTTGGACCGCGCCCTGCGCGAAGACGAGTTCGAACTCTTCTACCAGCCCATCGTGGGCGCGCAGCCCCAGCCCCTGCACAAGGCTGAGGCCCTCATTCGCTGGAACAACCCGGTCAAGGGCCGCGTGTCACCTGGCGACTTCATCCCCTTGGCCGAATCCTTCGGCAAGATCGTGCCATTGACGAATTGGGTCATGACGAAGGCAGTCGCCCAGGTGCGGACCTGGCGGCAGCAGCTGAACCCGGCATTCCAGGTCAGCGTGAATTTGCCGCCGGCTTACCTGGAGTGGTGTGCAGACCACCCAGCCGAAGCGCTGGAGTTCTTGAGCGGTCTGCAGGCGCCCACGGGCAGCATCGTGCTGGAGATCACTGAAGGCGCCTTTCTAAACGTCACACCCGAGGTCCTCCAGGTGCTGGCCTTGCTCAAGGGTATGGGTTTCGAGGTGGCGCTGGACGACTTTGGTGTCGGCTACTCCTGCTTCGGCCAGCTCGATCGCCTGCCGCTGGACACGCTGAAGATCGACAAGTCCTTGGTGGACCACATCGAAGCCATGCCTGCCAAGCGCGCGGTGTGCACGGCCATCATCAAGATCGGCCATGAGCTCGGGTTTCGCGTGGTGGCCGAGGGTGTGGAGACGGCGGGTCAGCTGTCCTTGCTGGCGCAGGCTGGTTGCGACTTCATCCAGGGTTACGTGATCGCCCGGCCGATGGGGGCAGGTGACTTCCAGACCTTTGCGCAAGGGTGGGGGCGGGAAGGCCTGCGCTCAGCTGCCTGAGTTGCGCCGCCCTGGTGGCGCTTTAGACTGCATGGGCAGGTCCGTCCGCGCCGGTCCTGTCTCTCTTTTCTGCGCGTCCGCGCGGTGCACCGCCGCACCATCGCTTGAAGGAGTTCGTTCATGTCCCAGGATCTCGACCGCCGTGACCTGCTCACCTTGCTTGCCGGGGCCTGCTTGGCTGCGGCCCCGCCCGCACAGGCCCAGACCGCCTACC
>Ga0315904_10005721_pt1 | contig 17194 bp, 26 predicted proteins | sample LakEriMetagenome_6_FD_203529 | JGI IMG/M metagenome (GOLD analysis project Ga0315904, IMG submission 203529) | Freshwater fungal communities from buoy surface, Lake Erie, Ohio, United States - Buoy 12 MA120 | ecosystem: Environmental > Aquatic > Freshwater > Lake | place: USA: Lake Erie, Ohio...
CGCGGCGCAAATGGCCCGGTTGAACGCGCAGACGGCATCACAAGAGCGGGTGGCGACGATGGAGACACAGCTCCGTCGGCAGCTAGGCATGATGGAAGCAACCGGGCAGGTGTATCAGCCGGGTGAGGGCGCAGCGGTTACACAAGCTGGCGGCTTGACTCAATCCGCACTCCAGAACGCCTACGCTCGGGCAGCGCAACTGTCACAGGTCACCGGCCAACAATACACGGTCAATCCAGCCACCGGCGCGATTACGGCAGCGACGGGCGAAGCGGGGCGGACGTTTGCGGCACAGTTGCAGGCCGCCGGGATTACGGGACAGTTCGGTGGCGCCCTGACGCAGGATGCGCTGCAGAATGCGTATCAGCGAGCGGCGCAGTTGTCGCAGATTACGGGCCGACAGTATACCGTAAACCCTGCCACTGGCGCTATTACCGAAGGGACGGCGGATACCCTTGCATCTCAGTTGCAACGGGCAGGGCTTACTGGCGAGTTGGGTGGCCAAGCGACACTGGAACGGCTGCAGCAGAATCTCCAGCAGGCGCAGATCCTGTCGCAGATTACGGGTCGGCAGTACACGGTGAGTTCCACTGGAGAACTAATACCAGCCGGAGCGGGAACGGCACAGACGGAAACGGCACGACAGGCGGATTTGGAGACGACACTCCGCCGTCAGCTCGGCCTGACCGATGCGTCTGGCTTTGTGTACACCTACAACCCGGCGACTGGCCAGATCGAACGGACGGCCGACAAGACCGTGCAGGCACGGATTGCCGAGAACGAGTTTATACTGCGCGTGGCGCAATCGCTTGGTGCGCTCAACCCCACCAACATCAACGTTACCGCAACAGGCGGAACGGCACAGGGCGGCGCTGGTGGCTTGGGCGGAGCTGGCGGACTGGGTGGTGCTGGTGGTGCTGGCGGTCTTGGTGGTGCTGGTGGCCTTGGCGGAACTGGTGGAACATCTACTTCAACGGCTACTGGAACCGGCGGAGCCGGCGGCGCTGGCGGTGGCGGCGGAACTGGTTTTGGCGGCGCTGCAGGAACCGGCGGAACGCTCAATACGTCCGGCGGAGACGTTGGTACTGCCGCCAATGCATATGCGCCCGTCGGACGCGCCGGGACGTATTATGGAGAAACCACTCAAGCAGGTGGCATGATCTACATCTGGACCGGCACGGCGTGGCGTCTTCGCTCCAGCGAATAAGGAGAATATCTCATGGCACGGCGAGGCTTTGGCGGCACCGCGCTCCGGGCAGCACTGGGCGCGGTCACTGGGGTGGCGGAAGGGATGCGGATGCGGGAGGAGCGGGAGTTCGAGCGCGAGAAGGAGAAGGCCGCAGCGGCGCGGCAGGCCATGTACGATGCGCTGGCACTGTCTGACCGTGGGGCACTCCCCACGGCGCAGAGTCGGGCATTGGGGCAGCGGGCTGCTGGTGAAACCGTCAAGGCGTTCAGCGGCGCGATAAACGCACTCCAAGGCGGGGCAGCCACCCCGTTTGACGAAAGCGCTATCGCGCAGGGTGCCGGACGAATGGGCGCACCGACTGCCAAGTTCACGGTCGGCGGGGTGGAGTATGCGCTCCCGGATCAAGAGCAGCGGCGTCGGGCGCTTGAGGCGCAGTCGTTGGCCACTGAACTTGCCAAGCGGGAATCGTTCAGCCGGATCGATCAAGAGGCCAAGATTCGCGCCGACCAGCGTGAGATACAGCGCGTCAAGGAACTGGCGGCTGCTGCCAAAAAAGGCGGACGCCAGTCGGAGGCGGCGATTGAGCTGGCAGTGGTCAGTCCACAGGCGTACAACGCGATCTACCCGGAACCAACCCGCGGCGCTGACAGGAGCATGACAGAATATCAGCGCATGACAGCGGAGCAAAAGATGGATGCGGCGGAGGCACGATGGAACTCGCTGGTCAATACGCCGGTGAACCAGCTTACACCAGAAGAGCAGCAGTTCCGCTCCACGATGGTGCGGACCTTCGATCGCCTGCGCAATCGTGACCCGCGTACTGGTGCCGTGCGAGGGAAGACGGAGCCTGCCCGCAGTCTTATTCTGCAGGCCGTTTCCGCAGCGGAAGAGCAAGAGGCCCTGCGTCGGCAGAACCGCCCGAAGAACGACCTGGGCTACCTTGGCATTGGCGCTGGCATGATACCGTCAGCTTCCCAGACGCTTGGCCAGCCCGTTGGCGCCGCCGCGCCGGCGGCTCCGACCGAGGAGCAGGCGCTGTGGGATCAAGCGGTTGCGCAATACGGTCGTGATCGTGTGTTGAAAGAGTATGGACCGAGGCCGTAGCCATGGCCATCGACCCGCTTGAGGAGCTGAAGCGTCGCCGCGGCGGCAATGCTATTGCGGCAAGTGATCCACTGGAGGAGCTGAAGCGTCGTCGCGCTGCGCCATCAGCGGCGCAGGAGTCGCCAGGCGTTGGCTTTTTCGAGGGAGTTGGCGCATCAGCCTTGGGTATTCCGTCGGCCATCAACACGACAATATCTTCTACGCTTGGGAAGCTGAGTCGCGTGCCGACTGGTGGCAGAGAGAATGTCGTCTCTCGGTACTTCTCAAACGTCGAACAGGCCGGCAAGGAGCTGTTTCGTCCGTCGGATGAGCGCCTGCGTCCGACATACGAAACCAGCGCAGCGGTGGCGCAGCTTCCGGCGGAAATCGGCAAGTATATCGCCATGCGCACGCCGCTTGGCGCTGCAACGCTTGGCGTTGCTGAAGCAATCGGCTCGCGCCCAGAAGAGTCGGAAGCGGGGATGTTGGCTGGCCTGGCCCGGCGCGCGGGCGCAACTCCAATCCAGCAGGCGCTGGAGTCGGCATCGCAGACGGTCCCAGGGCGCGCGCTGACCTCAACGGTCATGTCCGTCGTCCCGGACTTGGCCATTCGTGGGTCTTCACGCGCGCGGATGCGTCCATCTGCCGCGGCGCCAGAAGCAGTCGCCGCGCGTCAACCAGCCCCTCAAGCGATCGCCGAGCCTGTCGAGCAACTTGAAATGCCGCTGGCGCAAGCGGCAGAGGCCACGCCACCCGTTCCACTCGTCTCCACCATGCCGGCCCCCACGCCGCGCCGGCAGCCGCTGATGCAGCCGTCGGAGATTGAAGGGTACGCCAACTACAATCGGTTCAGCACTGATCCTGTTGTGCAAGATCGTCTCAAGGCTACGGCTAGTCGGTTTGTTTCGGAGATTGAGACGCCGCTTCGGGTCACCGCTTCTGACAAGGCAGAAGGACTGTACCCGGGCAAAAAGGTGGGCGACCTAATCGAAAGCGAGTCGTTTGATGACCTGCGCGACGAGGTCGCCCAGAGCATTGGCATCAAGCCGGAAGAGCTGGTCGTCAAAGCGAAGACCGGCGAGACGCTAGGGCGGCGTGACCTGCTCATCGTGCGCAATGCGCTGAACGACGTGATGTCGGAAGAGGATGCGCTCTTCAAGCTCAAGTCCGATCCGACGCTGGCCGGCGATGAGCTGGCCAAGGTGGACTTCCGCTTGTCGCAGCTGGCCAACGAGCGGGCGTCGCTGTTTGACGCGTTTACCACACAACGTACCGAAACCGGGCGCAACTTGGCCGCGCTCAAGATCGCCGCGTTCAGCAACAACGATCCCGTCGCGTGGGTGGCGCGCGCACAGCAGTTGGCTAAGCGCCCGTTGAGCGATACCGAGATGATCGCGGTGCGTGAAGCTGCAAAGAACGGCGACCGCGATGCGTTCTTCAGGATTGCCGGCGACCTGCAGCAGTTTACGGCGCGCGAGAAGTTCAACTCGCTCTTCAAGGCCGGACTGCTGAGTCGGCCCTCTACGTCGATCACCAACATATTGGGCAATACGGTGATGGCTGGGCTGGAGTCGGCCAAGGAATACCCGGCGGCATTTTTTGACCGCTTGCTCTCTGGCTATACCGGCACCCAGACGAAAACATTCAGTGCGCTTGATCCGCGGAATATTGCCAACGTCAGTATCGACGGCGCCAAGAAAGGCGCGGCGGAAGCCAAGCGCGCGTGGCGTGGCGAGCGTCCAAGCGGTGGGCAGTTTGACGTGCCGCGCGAGGTAAAGTTTGATACGCCGGCGCTCAACTGGTACACGCAGAAAGTCTTTCGGACATTGGGGGCTGCTGACCAGTTCTTCCGCAATGTGGCGCTGACTCGCTCGTTGGACGAACAGGCGCGCGCCATGGCGCAGGCAGAGAAGCTCACCGGCGAGGCGTTTACCCAGCGGGTGGCTGAACTCGTCCAGCGCCCGACCGATGAGATGTCCATGCGCGCCATTGGCGACGCAGAGCTTGCCACGTTTCAAGACAACACGGCGTTGGCGCGCGGGGCGGAGTCACTGGCAAAAACGCTTGGTGTGGCTGGCGACATTCTCTTCCCGTTCCGCAAGACGCCGGGCAACATCGCCACGCGAATCTACGAATACAGCCCACTGGGACTGGCGTCGCAGGTCAAGCGGCTCGCCAATGTTGTAATCAAGCGAGATGCCCGGGAGCAGCGGGAGCTGGTCAATGCGCTGGGGCGTATCAGTGTCGGCAGTGGGGCGATGGGGCTGGGCTATCTCTTGGCCAGCGAAGGGCGCATGACCGGGTTCTTCCCCGGTAACCAGCGTGAGCGGGACGAGTGGGAGCTTGAGGGCAAGATGGAGGGCGCCATCAAGGTCGATGAGAAGTCGCCGTGGACGCAGGTCGCCAAGTATTCCCCTCTGGGCAATCTCCTCCAGATCGGCGCCGCGATGTACACCATGGGCCAAGACCTGGAGCTTGGGCGGTCCAGTGTCGTCGACTATGGCGTCGGCGCGGCATTGGCGCCGATTCGATCGGTTTCGGAGTTACCGATGGTAGCCAACGTCAAGGACTTGATCGAGTTTGCGCAAAAGTCCGGGACCCAAGAGGGCGTCGAGGCGGCGCTCAAGATTGGCGGACGTACTGCCGCCGGGATGCTGCCAATGGCCAGCCTCCTGCGTGGCGTAGCGGCTGGCATGGACCCCATTCAGCGAGAAACCCGCGCGCCGTCTGTCCGCGAGTCGCTGGAGAATCAAGTTCGTGCCGCCATCCCGGGCATGACGCAGGCGCTCCCACCGCGCGTCGATCCGCTGGGGCGTGTGGCAGAGCGTCCGTTTGGGATGATCGGATCGCTCCTGAGCCCATCGCAGGTCAGAAAAGATTTGACTAGAGAAGACTTTGTGCGCGCCGAACTGGACCGGACCAACGCCGTGGTCGGGCGCATCAAGCGCGGCAAGACCGAGTCGGGGCAGGAGTTTGCGGCTCGGGAGCAGGTGGTCGGGTCTGCCATCCGCAACGCTTTGGCGCAAGTGATTGCCAGAGATCCGGTGTACCAGCAGCTCGGCGCCATGCCGGCAGCTACGGCTCGCCAGATACTGGAAGCCTACAACGCCGAGCAGGAGCCTGACCGTCAAGTTGACGTGTCCAAGATTTCGGACGGCCGTATCCGAGCGCGCCTACAGGGGCAATATTTGGAGCAGCAGGCCGATCGCGTCAAAACCCTTTTCACCAAGGCGGGCGTCGGGCAGCAATCGCGTCTCCCGAGCCGTGTCCGTTCTGCGATGGGAGCTATCGTACGATGACCACGGAAACCGCGTCCCTCACCGTTGGGGCTGTCGCCGCCATCGGGTCTGTGGCGCTGCAGCAAACGACCGGACAACCGACCGGCGCGTCCTTTGTCGTGCCGGTTCTGTCCGCGATGGTTGGCGGCGCGATCAGCTACGGGGTGCTGAAGACCACGGTGAACAAGCTGGAAGAGCAGTTCAAGCGCCATGAGGAGCAGGTGCAGCGCAATACCGCCGAGTTGTACGGTCTGCTGCGCGACACAATGACGCAACTGGCGCATATCGAAGGCCGGCTGGAACACAAACCCTAACCCGGAGATCCGATGTCCAATCTCGTGATGACCATCGCCATGCCACTCATCGTGGCGCCCCTCACCTTCGTCGTCATGCAGGGGCTCAAGGCCCTGAGCGCGACGGTAGACGCCCTCCCCATCACCGCCAAGCGCATTGCCGTGCTGGTGATCGCCACGGCGCTGACCATGCTGGGCCGCTGGGCCGGCGTCGATTTCAACTGCGACCCGGACGCCGCGGTGAGCTGCCTTGACACGCTCGACAAGGACGCGGTGAAGAGCGCCGTCGCGGCGATCTTGGCGTTCGTGCTGCATCTGGCGAAGAAGAAGGCATAAGCCATGCCTCCTGTCCCTCCGCGCCGGAAAGCGCCCCCCTTGCTCGCGCCGCGTGATGTGACCGAGACGGCGCGGCAGGGGCAGGGCATTGGCGATCTTGAAGCGATGCGGCAGATGGCGACCACCGCCATCCCGGAAGTGTTGCGGAACGCTCCGGTGACCAGTACGCCGATGAGCGTGTTTGACATGGCGAAGGCGGTCGCGGATCGGGATTTGCCAGCGGCTGGGATGGCGGCGCTCGGGGCAATCCCATTTGCCGGGATGTTGCGTTATGCCGATGAGGCCGCGAAGGCAGCGCGGGCGTTGCCGATGGATGAGGCAAGCCGGATGGCACGAGCAGCCGAACAGGGGTTTACTGCGCCTGTTTATCATGCAACAAGCCGAGCGCAGCCAGTTGAAGCTCTCTTGCCAAACTCGATGACAGGAGGGAATACTGGCCATGTTCTAGACCTAGACGCTGTTCATGTTGGAACAAAACTTCAGGCGAACGAACGTCTTGCAGATTTGTTCCTTCTTGGCCGCAGAAAAAACACACAGTTTCAGTCTGCAAAAAAAGCAAACGTGCCACGGGGATGGAGCAATGAAAGACTTGAAAACGCTGTAGAAGCTGGGCTTCTAACCAGTCAAAGGGCTCCGTCTGTTTATCCTTTGCTTATGAAGCAAGGAAGCCAGTTTATTAACAAGGCAGAAAATCGCCCATTTACAGAGGATGAGCTTGTAGCGTTGATTAAACAGTTCGCCAAAGAAAAAGACATTACATACACGCAAGGTCAGCGTCAGTTCAAGCAACAACTGCTTGAGGATGGCTATGACACTGTCCCGTACGTCAACTCTGTTGAAGGGCAGGGACAAGTTAGCCACATGGTTCTCAAGCCAGAAAACTTGCGATCACGCTTCGCTGCGTTTGATCCGGCCAATATCGGCAAAGCAGGGCTGATGGGCGGTCTCGCCGCGGTACTGGGCGGTGCCGCGATGCGCCAACCCACTACCACATCAGAGCGATAGGACTTCCAAGCCATATGAAATCCCAAGTCGTCCCAGTAGCCGAGCTGTTCGTCGGCTGGGTCCGGGAAACCACCGGCAAGAATGACGGGCCGTGGGTGGAGGCCATCCAGCGCACGACGGGAAACAAGAAGGGCGACCCGTGGTGCGCCAGTTTCGTCAACTGGGTGCTGGACATCGCCTACCGGGACATGAACCCGCTCCCGGCCACCGCCTCCTGTGACGTGCTGCTGGAGTTCGCCCGCAAGAACCAGCTCCTGACCAACACGCCGCAACCCGGGGATGTCTTCCTCGTCATGCGCACCAAGAACGATGCCATCCACACCGGCATCGTGACCGAAGTGAAGGCCGACACGGTCAAGACCATCGAAGGGAACACCAACCGCGAGGGCGCCCGGGAAGGCAACGGCGTCTGGGCGCGAGAGCGCCAGCGCTCCGGGCTGTTGTTCATTCGGGTGCCTGGGTGATGCCCACACATTTCTTCACATTCCCACAGTTTCCCACACTTGCCTGCTGACACGTGCTGTTGCTGACTCTGTAGCGCCATTTCTCGACTGAGGACTTGCGCCAAGCGTCAACGACAGGTAGGATAGGGGCGCGTTCCATCACTCCGATGGGGCGCGCTTCTTCTTTTGGAGGTTGTATGCCGATTCACAAGCTGGCGATGGGACCGATTGCGCTGAACGTGGTGGCGGCGGAGCAGACGGAAGGGCAGTTCGGCACGCAGGTGCTGTTTACGGGCGACGACAACACGCAGGTCTACGTCTCGCTGGCGTCCGCAACCGGGCAGCTGCAGCGCATCGGGCTGACGATCCCCACGTCGGTAGGGCAGCGGCTGCACTTTGAGCAGGTGAAGAAGGACGGCAAGACGTTCACCAACATCCTGCGTGCCGGGGCGGCTCCGGCTGGGGCGCCAGCGAGTGCGCCGGCGATGGCGTCTGCAGCGGCCCCGAAGATGGGACTCGACGAGATTGCCGCGCTGTACGGACAGTGCGTGAGCCATGCGCTGGATCAGCTCTACCGGCAGTGTGAAGATCATGGCATCGGGGTGAACGCGGAAGCCATTCAGGCGGCGGCGGCGACCATGTTCATCAAGGCGACCCGCTGATGGTCACGCAGATGGAGTTGGACCTGACGGCCTCTGAGGTCATCATCGTGACCATGCTGGCTAACTTGGGCGCCAGCGTGCTGGCTGGCCAGCAGGAGCAGGCGCGGGAGTTGGGCGCCATGATCATGAACATCCCGGAGAGCGCCGCTGTGGCAAGCGATGCACTGGAAAAGCTGGAGTCGTCGCTGGCACTGGCCAAGGCGGTGATGGAGCAGGAACTGTCCTGATGACCACGATTACCAACATTCACGGGTTGCCGCCGTCCATTGTGGCGGCGGTGACCAACGATCCGTACACGGGTGGCGGGGATCTCTCCGCCACCAAGCTGATCGACGCGCCGCAGGTTGTTGAGCTGTCCCGTCGCTATCGGGATCATCTGACGGTCGATGTGTCAGAGCGCATCTGGTCCCTGCTTGGCCAGTCGATCCATACGGTGCTGGAGCGGGCGGCGCTGCGGCAAGAGGGGATGATCGCAGAGCAGCGCCTCTATGCGGACGTGCTGGGGTGGCAACTCTCTGGCCAGTTCGATGTGATGGACTTGGACATGCAGAAGATCAGCGACTACAAGGTCACGACCGTTTACAAGGCCAAGGGCAACGATCGCTGGACGCAGCAACTCAACGTCCTACGCTGGCTGGCGCACCAAAACGGATACACGGTCGAGAAGCTGGAGGTGATCGCCATCTTCCGCGACTGGCGCAAGACAGAAGCGGAACGAAACGAGGACTACCCGAAGGCGGCGATTCAGGCCATTCCGATCCCGGTCTGGCCACTGGACGAGGCAGCGGAATACATCACCCAACGGGTGGCACTCCATCAGCAGGTGCGCGCCGGGGGGACGATTCCCTGCACCGACGAGGAGCGGTGGTATTCCGGCACCAAGTACGCGCTGATGAAGCCGGGCGGAAGCCGGGCGCTGAAGGTACTGGAGGCGCCACCGGCCCCGGAGGAGATCCCGGCGGGCTATGAAGTGCAGGTGCGCCCGGGGGAATACAAACGGTGCCAGCACTATTGCGACGTGGCGCCATTCTGCGAGCAGTGGGAGTACACCGCGCATGACGCCACGTGACGAGAGCGTGCCGGACGATCACACCGGCAACGAGCCTAATCATGTCCGCCGCGCTCGGGTGCTCGCACTGTACCGGAGCGGGCTGTCGATCCGCGCCGTAGCCGCAGAGGTGGGCGTGACGTTTCAGGCGGTACATGGGATGCTGCAGCGTATGGGGGAGCCCAGGCGCAAGGCCGGGGGGAACATGGGGAGCCACAGCCGTCATCGAAAATGACGGCCCGTTCATGGAGCACACACTACTATGCCACTGTTGTCTATTATCCCAGCCGCGGCGGTCGCTGATGACCGGCTGACGGATACGCAGGTCAGGGTGCTGTGCGCGATCGGCACCTTTACGAATCGACTCGGCGGGAATGTTTGGGCCAGCGTAGCGACACTCGCCAAGGCATGTCACCTGTCGCCGCGTACGGTGCAGCGAGCCGTCCCGGTGCTGATGGAGACCGGGTATCTGCGGCGGATGGAGCGCCCGGGACGGACGCCGATTTACGAGGTGGTGCTGGAGTCTGGGGCGACACTGGCGTCACTGGGGGGCGACTCCCCAGTCACCCCACCCCCGACTATGCAGTCACCCAAACGAGTACAAGAGAACGATAAGCTCAACGAACTGGCGCATGAGGTGACTAAAGCCGTCTGGCGCATCTTCCCAAAACGGGATACGCCACACCTCTATCCGCCGGCGCTTCGGGCGATTCAGCAATGCCTGAAGGACGGAGCCGCGCCAGAGGCGCTGGTAAATGCGGCGTCCGTTTACGGCACAGAATGCGCCAAGAAACAAGTCGAGCCGCGGTACGTGCGCACGATTGCCCGGTTTTACTCTGATGGCGCATGGGAGCATTGCGCGTCGGAGGTTCGGGTCCACGGGCGAACGCGAGACGAGTGGGCTCGTAGCGGACAGGATGTAGCGGAGTTTGACCACCTTGCCATGGAGGCATCCCGATGAACCCCGGATTGAGCACTGAACTGCTGGCTGCGCTCGTTGATGCGCTGGACTACCTCGACACGTACCTGATGGCAAACTGGGACGAGCACGCTCGTCGGCGAGTTCGTCAGCGATTTGCGCTCGTGGCGGAACTGCTCCGCGAAGAGCAGACGGCGCGGAAAAAAGAGGCGTCGGCGTCATGACGCTCCCCATGTTTTCCGACCGCATCTTCTATCTGGACCGGCGCGACATTTTCGCGCATATCAGCTATCTCACCAGCGATGTGTGGGTGCTCTTCGTGCTGGACGATTACGGAGAGTGGAAGTTGGAAGCCAGTGCGCGCGCCTACGAGGACCTGTTTCAGATGATCCGCCCATTTAACCCGGATGTGCTGCTGGAGGAGCCATGGTAATGCGCATTACTCGCACGTCCAAGATCAGCGGAACGACTCGCACCAAGGAGATTGCCATCACCCAGGCACAGCTCCGAGAGCTTGAGGACCCGCAGCGCAAGCGGCTGATCCAGCAGATTTGTCCGGACATCTCGCCGGCGGATCGGGAGTTCCTGTTGACCGGGATTACAGAAGAGGAGTGGGAGAATATGTGGGCGGACGGGGAGGAATCCTGATGCCCCACAACATTGCGCTGCCCACCCACCGCTACGTCTGGGTCGTGCCTCAGTTCGTTCGCCCAGAGCCGACCGGTGAGGCGCTCATCCCGGCCGTCTGGTGGGGCGTTAGTGTCACGCCCAACCGGACGCTGGGCTGCCACGTCCTGCTGGAGGACGGGGCGCTACTGGTGGACCTCCCCCTACACGCGCTGCGGTCGGACGATTCGACACCGCACGCGGATGAGCTGGAGTTTGTCGGCGCCACATGGGATAGCTACGGGTGGGATGCCGAGGCCTTCCAGTGCGACTACCTCGACGAGATGCCGGTCAGTGTGCTGAGCGAACGGCATGGCACGACCGATATCCTCGGGCACCTCTGGTTTGCCGTGGATCACGTCAGAGACGGGTTCTCGAAGACCCCGGCGCAGCACAAGCATCTGTGGGTGGTGGCCACCGGGACGGGTGGGTTTGTCTGGGTGCCGCAGGATCAACTTTTGCTGCACGACAAGAGCTTTACCGAGGTCAACGGCGTGCCGAAGATCAAGCGACAGACACAAACGTGGAGCGTCGAGTGAATAACCTCGACGCGGCCGGCATCCTGCGCCAACATCTGCTGGGGAGGCGAGAGTATGCGGCGAGAAAATCGGGCACGCGCGTGGCGTTTCGCTGTCCTGAACACAACGACAGCACCGCCAGCGCATGGCTCGGGGATCACGCATGGGGCTGCAGCGCCTGTGGCTTTTCCCGTGGGCTATCGTCGCTGGCCGAGAAGCTGGGTGTGGAGATCCCGGCAGCCACTGGCAGCGGACTTACCGTCGCGGAGTATGCCGAGCGCAAAGGACTCGCCCTCGCCACCCTGACGAATGCCAAGGTGCGCGATGGGCAGGGCAAGTTCGGGCAGCCGGTCGTCGAGATCCCCTACTTCGCCCCGGATGGCAGTCTCATCCGCACCAAAGTGCGCACCAGGAAAGGCACGTTCTGGTTGCCAGACGGGACCGGCACCCCGCTCTACGGGCAGTGGATGCTCTCGCAACTCACCGGCCCGGTGCTGCTGGTCGAGGGGGAGTCGGACTGTCACGCGGCATGGCAGCGCGGCGTGTGTGCCGTCGGTCTCCCCGGCGCGAGCAACTGGAAGCCGGAGTTCGCGCCGCTGCTGGCGGGGCGTGAGGTGCTGGTGTGGCAAGAGCCGGACGAAGGGGGCGCCACGATGGTGGCAAAGATTAGTACATCGCTGCCCAAGGCGAAGGTGCTGCGCGAGGTGACCTACAAGGGCGCCACGATCAAGGACTTCTGTGACCTGCACCAAGCGGTGCAGGCGCACGGCGATGACTGGGCCAGCGTCTGGCGCACGATCAGCGCCACGGCTACACCCATCGGGGCGGAGTCGAGCGTGATGGTGTTTGACAGCATGACAGGCGGGACACTGGAGCATCTGCTGCAGGAGAAGCTGGCGCCCATCGACGCGGTGCCGACCATGCTGCCCGGGTGGAACGCGCTCTGCCATGGCGGTGGGGGTGGAGTGGGGCTGGCGCGGGGTTGGTACATGACCATCGGCGCCAACACCGGCACGGGCAAGACGCTGATCGGGCTCAATCTCGTGGCGGAAGCGGCGAAGCATGGCGAGACCGCCACGTTCATCTCGCTGGAGATGGGGCGCAGTGAGTTGGCCACCCGTCTGCTCTCCATCGTCAGCGGGGAGAGTACGCAGTTACTGGAACAAGGCCCGTCGTTCGATCACGCGGCGTTCCGCCGGGCGCAGCAGGCGATGGATCGCCTGAAGGAGCAGACGGGCGGGGAGATCCTGATGAACCGGCGCCCCTTGTCCCGGCTGCAGGACGTGGTTGCCAGTGTGCGGTATCATGTTGAGACGCTGGGCTCCAGGTTCTTCGTGGTGGATTACGTCCAGCTCATCTGGACGGCCAACGCGCATAGCATTCAGGAGCGCATGGAACTCGTCAGCCACCAGTTGCGCGAGCTGACACACACGCACAATATCGTGATGGTCACGCTCTCGCAGTTCAATCGGCAGACGAGTGCGGTGCGGGCGGAGCGGCCCGTGGCGCAAGGGTTGATGGGTGGGAGTGCGCTGGAGAATGACTCTCACCAAGTGCTGCTGTTCGATCACTCGCGGTTCACGCGCACCGGCAACTTGGCGGACACATGGCTGATCGTAGACAAAAACCGGCACGGTCCCGTCGCCGACCTGCCCGTGCAGTGGGACTACCGGACGTTGCGCCTGTCGCACCGCATCCCCAGCATCCGGGAACAGGAGGCGATCCACGGGCCAATGCTGCCCAAGTGGAAAGAGCGCAACTAACCGGAGCGATGCCATGAAAAAGCGAGTGCTGGTGGCGTGCGAGTTCAGCGGGACAGTGCGCGAAGCGTTTCGCGCACTGGGGCACGATGCATGGTCTTGTGATTTGCTGCCAACGGAGGTCCCGGGACTGCACTATCAGGGCGATGTGCGCGACCTGTTGGACGGGTGGGTGCCTGTGTGCTATCAGGCTGAGTGTGACCCGAGTGGCGACGGCTGGTGTCAGATCGTCGATAACGACCCCAGCACCTGCGCCTGCTATGGTCCGACGCAGGATAACATGGAGTACCGCGAGCGGAATGGCATTCTTTGGGCGCGTCCGCTTCAGTCGCCTACATGGGATCTGTTGATCGCGCACCCGCCGTGCACCTATCTGGCATCGTCTGGGCTGCACTGGAATCGCCGTCGCCCCGAACGCGCGGCGTTGACCGAGGAAGCGGTGGCGTTTGTGATGACACTGGCCAACGCGCCCGTGCCGTGCATTGCCATCGAAAACCCCATCGGAGCGTTGTCGTCGCACTGGCGCAAGCCCGATCAGATTGTTCAGCCGTGGCAGTTTGGGCACGATGCTAGCAAGGCCACATGCCTGTGGCTGAAGGGACTTCCTGCGCTTGTGCCAACCGACGTGCTGCCTGGAGGGCGTACAGCTCGACGCGCCAACCAAACAGCCAGTGGACAGAACCGACTGCCGCCATCGCCTGATCGGTGGAAAAAGCGATCCGTGACGTATCATGGCATCGCCGCCGCAATGGCTGCGCAATGGGGTGGCGCATGACCAGTCTGACGTTCATCGTCCCATGGGAATCGCTTTGTAGCGATAATCGCAAGTACGTGAAGGGTTACACGCTGTCGAAGGAGTACCGACAGAGCAAGCAGGCCATCGGATGGCACGCACTGCAAGCGGCGCGCGCCGCCGGATGGACGATCTCTGACAAACGCCTCAAGCTGCACGTCGTCATCCGCGAACCCGACCGCCGCATCCGGGATCTCAACTTCTCGAAGAACTTGAAGGACGGGATCAGCGAATCGCAGGCGGTCTGGTGGGATGACTGCCAAGTGCGCGACGAGCACATGCTGTTTGATCCCGAGCGCAGTACCCCCAGCAAGACGGACGCTGGGGCCACCATCACCATCACCATTCTCTGAGGGAGTCCCCGCCATGAATCTCACGAAGGCCATCTGTGACCACGGCCCGCAGGCGCTGGCCGAGATCGACCACCGCATCAGCGCCATCCTGAAGGAGCTGTCGGAGTTGCAGGCGAAGCGCGTCAACATCGTGATGCACCTCAGCATCGAGGAAGCCATCGGCAGTCTGTCGCCGATGGTGGTCACCGACGTGGTGCTGGAGGATACCCATGACTGATCGCCAACTGTGGTCCCGGTTTCTGCATGGCCTGTGGATTGGCGCGATGGGTGGCGGGCTGCTGTGGAGCAGCTGGCATGGCCTGTGGATGGCCGTCCTCCTCCTCATCGGACTGGATCTGCTGGGGATCTGGCTGTTGTGCTTGGCCATCAAGCAGGACCAGTTGGAAGCCAAGCGGGACCGGCTCGACTACGACCCCGGCTGTGATGCCTTCAGCCTGCGCGGCTCGGGTCGCAAGGGGAGGGACGCATGACGTTCTGGGAAGAAGTGATGTCGTGGGGTGTCATCCTCACGGTGGTCGTCGGGGTGGTCCTCATGCTGGTAATGCTGGTCGATGCGCTCCCCTGTCTGTTCCACACCGTGCGGCGGATCTTCACCAAAAAACACTGGACGAGAGGATGCTTATGAGCGATAGACTGGACAGCTACCTCACGCAGTGGGTGCGTGATCTGGCGGTGGGGCACGTCATCTCCGACGCGGATCGGAAGGTGCTGGATCGGGTGGCGCTGGCGTTGCAGAACGCCGACAAGCATCACGCGCAAGCGCGAGCCGCGCAGGCGAAGTTGCAGGAGGTCGCATGAGCAGCGCCCCGACCGACTGCCGTGTCCCCGACCCAACCGACGCGAAGGCTGACGGGAACTTCGGCAACCACCGCGCCGGGTACGGCACCGACCGACTCGACCGCATCACCGCCACGGCCCGGAAAGGCTGGACGCTGGCCGCTGGCGAGGGGCTGGTGCTAGTGCAAGAGATCGACCGGCTGCGCGGAGAACTGCGGGACACGCACACGAAAGTGTTTCACCTTGAGGAGAAGCTGACGTGGGTAGAACGGGAACGTGACCAGCTCACGTCCCTGCCAGCCGAGCGCATCCTCGCCGCGCTGCGGGAGCCGAGCGAGCAGGTGCTGCTCGCCGCTGTGGAAGCCGTGCCCTATGGCGCATCGTATGCCGCGCTGACGCGCTGCATCCCCGCCGCCGTGGCCGCAGCGGAGCGGGAGGCCAGCGCATGACCACTGACCGTTCACCGTTCATGCATCGTGAACGCGAACCCGGCAGCCCGGAGGCCATTGCCGCAGGCTGCACCTGCGCGGCTGACGACAACGCCCACGGACAGGGCGTGATCCTTAAGTACAGTCCACCGGGCCAGCCGACCCGCGCATGGTGGATCGCCCCCGACTGTCCCCTGCATTACATCCTGAGCCCGTACAGTCGGACCCCAAAGCCGCCACTCGACAAACTTACCGCCATCGCCCAAGCCACCAACCAATACGACCTCCCCACTGAACCGCCCCATGCCTGACAAGACCTACGAAACCACCGCCCTCCTCGTCCTCCGTGCCTTGGCCGATCACCCGGACGGCCTTTCGCTAGAGCAGCTGGGGGCCATCTACCCCGACCGGCTGCTGGAGACCGTCCGAAGCGCCGCCTGCCGGCTGACGACGAAGGGTTACACCATCCGCATCGCCAAGAAGACGTGGCAGATCACTGAGAAGGGGCACCGGCTGCTGGCTGGGGAAGGGCACCTGAACAACTTTCGGCCCCCGACCAAGGAAGAGATCGAAGAGAACAAACGACCCCCAGCCCAATGGGTGAACCCCATCCGGGCCCGCATCCTGGCCCCCACCAAGCGCATCGCATGAGCGCCCACCGGGTGATTCTCCGCCTCCCTGGGCAGGACCCACGGGTGGTGGCGACGCTGGAGGCGGCAAGCGCCGAGGCCGCGGCCATGCGCGTAGCGCAGCGGATGCCATTTCTGCCGCCGGCATACGTGTGGATTGACGATCGAGCCCTTGCAGCATTGTACGTCACGCCGCGCGCCCACGACACACGCCCACGCACGGCCGGGCAGAAGCGGTGGCAGGAAAAGCTGGACCGGCAACGCCGGGCGGAGCGGTGGCGTCAGCACTGGATCGACAAGGCCAACGCCAAGGCCCAAAACGCCAACGCCCCCCGGGGTTGAGTCGGGAGGCGCGGCACACTACAGGAGGAGAATCCCGCCACAGGATTCACCGGCCAATCTACGGCGACCCTCTGACAAACACAACGCCCCGGCGGCTCACGGCTACCGGGGCGTTGCGCTTGGAGGTCACACACACGATGACTGCCGGTGGGGGGAAGTCCGACAGGCGCAGCAGGCTGCGCGGTAGGGAACATACGCGCGCTGCCCATTTTCGCAAGAGGCGGCATAGTAGTGGCTGCCTGTACATGTCAGTGGGTCAACATATCCCCCTCCACCGCAACAACTTGCGCCGCGCTGAAGCCTGCGCGGTAGAACCCTGCGCGGTAGGGGGTCGCGCGCGCGTGCGTGCGCGCGCGCGTGCGCGCGTGCGTGCGCGTGCGCGCGCGCGTGCGCGCGTGCGTGCGCGTGCGTGCGCGCGTGCGTGCGCGCGTGCGCGCGTGCGTGCGTGGGCGCGCATGCGTGCGCGCGTGCGCATGTGCGCGCGCGTGGGCGCGCGTACGTGTGCGCATGTGCGCGCGCGTGGGCGCATGTGTGCGCCTACGTGCATGCGTGCCCGCGTGGGCGTGGGCTGCACGGGCGCGCCGGCGCGGGCGTGGGCGTGGGCGTGGGCGCCGGCGTGGGCGCGGGTGCGGGCGTGGGCGCGCCGGCGTGCCCGCGCGGGCGCAGGTGCGC
>Ga0315904_10005723_pt1 | contig 17190 bp, 13 predicted proteins | sample LakEriMetagenome_6_FD_203529 | JGI IMG/M metagenome (GOLD analysis project Ga0315904, IMG submission 203529) | Freshwater fungal communities from buoy surface, Lake Erie, Ohio, United States - Buoy 12 MA120 | ecosystem: Environmental > Aquatic > Freshwater > Lake | place: USA: Lake Erie, Ohio...
CTCTCTATCACTGGTTTCACTACGGAGAGCTACAGCATCTGGGCCGAGAAGGGTATGTCGAGTTTGTCCAGATGCGGCGGCGGATTAAAGAGCAGCGAGAGAAGATGGTGTACGAGCAGATGAGACGCAGGAAAAAGTTCATCAAGAATACGTCGGATGCCATCTTCATAGCGGTTGTGATTGGTACAGGCGGGATCATTCTCTTCCACATCATCAAGTTTATGGTGGATCGGTGGCCGGAATGAACTACCTGCTGACTATCGTCTTTATCCTGATAGCGGCTCTCATGGTTTTCTTAGCGGAGATATCTCGATGATTACGCTTCTGACTACGCTGCTGTCCTTCCTCGCTGGAGGCTTGCCTAAGCTCCTCGACTTTTTTCAAGACCGGTCGGACAAGGCTCACGAGATCAAGCTCGCTCAGATGCAGATCGAGCGGGAATTAGAACTCAGGAAAGCAGGGTTCGAGGCACAGGCACGGGTCGAAGAGATCAGAACGGATCAACTGACGATCAACGCTGAAGTCTCTACTCAGCAGATTGCACTCCAAGAGAAGCAAGCCCTGTACGCTCACGACATCGCTATCGGTGAAGGTGCTTCGAGGTGGGTGATCAACGCCCGCGCTCTAGTAAGACCTGTAATTACTTACGGGATGTTTGCGCTGTTGTGCTTCATTAACGTTTTTGGAGCTGCTTACGCTTGGCATCTCGGGACGCCGTTTGCAGAGGTGATTGCGAACTTGTGGGATTCGGACACTCAGATCATCTGGGCGTCAATCATAAGTTTTTGGTTCGGATCTCAGGCGTTTAGCAAGAAGTGAAAGAACTGATCGCCATGCTGAAGCACCACGAGGGCGTGATGCTGCGGCCATATAGATGCCCGGCGCGGCTTTGGAGTGTGGGCGTCGGAAGACTGATTGACCCCAGTCACCTTAGAGTGCCTTTTGAGAAGCGTCTAGAACTCCCAATTCCTGCTGGCTGGGATCGCACGTTAACGATGGAGGAAGTCGATGAGCTTCTGGCGCAGGATCTGGCGAGGTTTCTGGCGGGGGTACGCCGACTATGTACTGTGGATGATCTTAGCCCTCGCCATCTGGCACTCACTTCGTTCGCTTTCAACGTTGGGTTAGGGAATCTTCAGGCTTCTACCCTTCGGGCGAAGCACAACCGAGGCGACTTTGAGGGTGCAGCCGATGAGTTCTTGAAGTGGAACTTGTCGGCGGGTAAAGTGCTGCCAGGGCTGGTGACGCGCAGGAAAGACGAGCGGGCGTTCTATTTACGGGGCTGACCATGGCGACCACAAAATCCAAAGTAAACGCGGCCGGCAACTACACCAAGCCCGGTATGCGCAAGGCGCTCTTCCAAAAGATCAAGGCCGGCACCAAGGGTGGTGACCCAGGCGAGTGGTCCGCGAGAAAAGCTCAGCTCTTAGCGCAGCAATATAAGAAAAAAGGCGGAGGCTATAAGTCATGAAGGCCCCGCAGCAGTCGCTCAAGGATTGGACGGCGCAGAAGTGGCGCACGTCTGATGGCAAGCCCAGCAAGGGCAAGAAGCGGTATCTTCCGGATGCGGCATGGAAGTCTTTGTCGCCCGGCGAAAAAGCCGCCACCAACCGGGCGAAGGCCAAGGGTAACGCCCAGGGAAAACAGTTTGTAAAGCAGCCGAAGTCTATTGCCAAGAAAACAGCAAGCTACAGGTAAATCATGGCCACGGTAAAGAAGGACGCAATCGTAGACGGCATCAAGCAAGCTTACGCCAAGGGCGTCAAGGCCTGTCCGACTGCGACCGTTGACATCCATGTCAACCTGAAGAACCGGAACAACGCGATCAAGGAGTACGGCTATGGCCCGTTGAACCCGGAGTCAGAGTCGCGTGTGTTCTGGCAGAAGAAGGCGGATATGTGGGATACCACCGTGCGCGAGGCCAAGAAGGCGCGGTGCGGGAACTGTGGTGCGTTTATCCAGACGGCCCAGATGTTGAAGTGCATTTCTGATGGCATCCACAACGAGCCGGAAGAGCATGCGAATTATGCGGACGATGTTATTGAGGCCGCGAACCTTGGTTATTGCGAGCTGTTCCACTTCAAGTGTGCGGGCGACCGCACCTGCGACGCGTGGCTCGTGGGCGGTCCCATCCGATAGGTGAGCCATGGCGCTGTTACGACTGTTCCTAAAGCCCGGGGTAGACAAGCAGAACACCGAATATGGTGCGGAGGGCGGTTGGGTTGACTGCGATCATGTGCGGTTTCGCTATGGGCTGCCGGAGAAGATGGGCGGCTGGAAGCCGTTTGGGGATGTGGCGACCTATCTTGTAGGGGCCGCAAGCGAAATCTTTACTTGGAACTCGTTGGACGGGTCGCCGTACGCGGCGATTGGTACGAACAAGAAGGTCTACGCGTTTTATGGTGGGACGTGGAAGGACATCACGCCGATTCGTCGGACGGTGACGGGAACGATTACCTTTGACACGACGGACACGTTGACGCGGGTCGTGGTCAACGATACAGGGCACGGGGCTATTGCAGGGGCCTTCGTGACGTTCTCAAACGTGACAGGCAATCCTGGCGGCATTCCGAACGCCAGCTTGAACAATGAGTTTGAGATCATTGAGGTGCTCAATGCGAATGAGTACACCATCACGTCGCCCACCGCGGCGACCTCAACGGCCACAGCGGCCGGCACGGCCGACGCGGCCTACCAGATAAACACCGGCAGCGACAAGTCCTTCATCGACTTTGGCTGGGGCGTCGGTACATGGGGCCTTGGCACGTGGGGCACGCCGCGTACGCCGTCAGCCGCGTTGCAGCTTCTGTCGCAGGTTTGGCAGTTCGACAACTTCGGTGAGAAGTTGATCTTGCAGAACGTGGACGGAGGGATTTACGAGTGGACGCCGACCACGAGTCTTGCAACACGGGCCACGGCGATCGCGAACGCGCCGACAAAGAGCAAGTATGCGTTGGTGTCCACGCCTGACAGGCATTTGATCTGTTTTGGCACGGAGGCAACGATTGGAACGCCGGCCACGCAGGATCCGATGTTTGTGCGGTTTGCCTCGCAGGAGGACATCAACGACTTTACGCCGACCGCGACGAATACCGCGGGTGGTCAGCGATTGACGGACGGCAACGAGATCATCACGGCGTTGCGCTCGCGTGGACAGATCCTGATCTGGACGGATACGTCGTTGCACGGTATGCAGTACTTGGGGCCGCCGTATACGTTTGGGTTCCAGCAGTTGGGAGCGAACTGTGGCGTCATTGGCCCGCATGCGTCAGCGGATGTGAACGGCGTGGCGTACTGGATGAGCAAGGACGCGTTTTTTGTCTTTGACGGCACGGTAAAGAAGATTCCTTGCACAGTGCAGGACTATGTGTACAAGGACATCAATATCGTTCAAGCGCAAAAGGTGCATGTCGGCATCAATACGCAGTTCAATGAGGTGACGTGGTGGTACTGCTCGTTTACGAGCGACTACATTGATCGGTTTGTGACGTACAACTACCTCGAGAACGTCTGGTCGATTGGTACGATGCCAAGAACCGCGTGGACGGACATTGGCACCTTTGAGAAGCCGATTGCGACGCAGTATGACCAAGACAGCATGGCTTCTACGATCAGCACGATCTATGGTTTGACGGCTGGTCGGTCGATCATCTACAACCAAGAAGACGGGGTCAACGCCAACGGCTCCGCCATGAACTCGTACATTTACTCTGGGTACTTTGACATTGGCGACGGCGACAACATGCTCTTGATGAGCCGGTTCATTCCGGACTTCAAGAACCAGGTTGGCAATCTGACCGTGCGTCTTTTGTTGCGGCCGTACCCGCAGGCGTCAGCGTCGCCTAGTTCGCTCGATCCGTATGTGATCACGCCAACCACTGAGAAGGTAGACACGCGTGCGCGTGGGCGGCAGATTCAGTTGCGTATCGAGAGCAATGAAGTAGACGGCAACTGGCGCTTTGGAACGATGCGGGTCGATCTACAGGCGGATGGCTTGCGATGAGCAAGATCAACAACGTCCGTCTGCCCAATGCAGCGACGCAGGGCTACAGCGCGGAGCAGTTCAACCAGCTGGTGCGCTCGCTCGAGCAGGTTATTTTTCAGCTGAACAATACTTACACGCCCGTGGTCAGCGAAGACCGCGCCGGCGCATCGACTTGGACGGCCGCGGGCAGTGGTGCAGGCGGCGGGTTTGCTGGTGGGGTACGTGGGTTTCAGCTCTCTAACGGCATCATCTTGCCGCACGCGATGTTGATGTCGGACGAGGATCAAGATTTAACCAGCATCACAACGGAAGAACTGATTACCTACAACCTTACCCCCGTAGCCAATGGGGTGCGGGTCGTGGACAACAGCAAGATTTACGTGCCATGTGCCGGAAATTACCTTGTCACAATCCGGCTTCAGGTCTCCAACCGGGGCAATGCCACGGAAGAGTTTGAGATATGGGCCAAAGACACGGGCGTGAATTACGCAGCCAGCCGAACCCGGTTTGATATTGCTGCACGTAAAGACGCCACAACTTGGTCGCACGTGGTGCCGACAATCACAGGGATCTTTACTGTGAGCGATCCTTCGGTCAACTACTTGCAGCTTGCGTGGTGGGCCAGTAGCACGGATGTATTTATTGAGCACTATGGCACTGACACGACGCCGGATCGACCGGCCATTTCGTCTGTGATTTTGACTATCAACTTCGTATCGGCGATGTGAAATGGCTAACAAGTACCTACGCAAGTACCTGACTCCGTCCGCCGCGACCGAGACAGCCATTTATACCGTGCCGGCGGCCAATACGTCGGTGGTGTCATCGCTTCGGGTGACCAACGAAAACGCTAACCAAGCTACGTTGACGGTGGCGGTGTATCCGTTGGGCGGGGGTACTCCTTATTACGTCTTGCGTAGTTATGCGCTGCCCACGAACCAGACGATGGACGCCTTCAGTGGGGTGCCGTTGATTTTGGAAGCTACGGACGTTCTCAAGGTCACTGCATCGGTGGCCAGTGTCGACTTTTACCTGTCGTACCTAGAGATGGACAGGACGTGACGGGATCATCCATAATTCATGCCATCTTCGCGTCCTTTCCCGGCGCGCGGGCCATGAGCCCTTTGGCATAGCAAGGAAAGGACCATTATGGAAAACGAAGGCATCATGTCGCTGCCTGGCGGCATGCAGGCGAATCAGGGGCAGCCGCCCCTGCGTGTCAGCAGTGCGGACTCTTACGATGCGGCGACTACCGCGCTGGGGATGGTGGATCCTCAGAGTCTGGCGGTGGTCAAGGAATCCATCCGTCAAAACATCGCTGAACTCGAGCTTTCTACTGCTGAACTCGATCTTTTAGTCGAGATGTTTGAGTACATGGCCAGCCGGCCGGATCAGTACTCAACGCTGGTCAAGCAGCTTGAAAAGCAGGGCGTGGTGGATCCGGGCGACATGCCTGATGACTACGACCCGGCGCTGATCGGCACGATCCTGTCTATCCTCAACGAGATTCGGATGATGCGCACTGAGGGTGCGCAGGCTCCGATGCAGATGGGACCGGGTGCGATGCCCGAGCCGATGGCCATGGCCGAAGGCGGTTTGGCGGACGTGGCGCAGTATCTGGCCTCGAAAGGCCGCAATGGCGACACCATGCTTGCCCACATCACGCCTGAAGAGGCGCAGATGCTCAAGAGCATGGGCGGATCGGGCACGATTAACCCAGAAACAGGTCTTCCTGAGTTCTTTTTCAAAAGAATCGCCAGTGCCGTGACCGGCGCGTTCAAGGGCGTGGTGCAGGCCGCTAAGAAGGTGCTGTCCTCGCCGGTTGGGCGTGTAATAGGTACGATTGCCTTGGCGGCGGTCCTCGGCCCGACGGCCATTGGCGCTATGCTGGGTTCGGCTGGAACGGCCGCGCTGTCCGCTGGCGCGGTGACCTTGGCCGGTGGTGGGACGCTAAAGGATGCGCTGGTGTCTGGGGCGCTTGGATACGTTGGTGGTGGCGGGACGATTGGGGGTTTCAGCCCCTTGAACGCCATTGGCGGAGCGCTTCCGGGTGCTGCGGGATCCGCGCTCAACGTTGGCCTGACCACTGGCGCGATTGGCACAGGTGCAGGCCTGTTAATGGGCATGAAACCGCAAGAAGCGCTTAAAACGGGTGCGATGGCCGGGCTGATTTCTGGGGGCCTGACAGGGCTCCAGGGCGCGGGCGTGGGGCGTACAGAACCTCAAGTACCCCTGAATCAACAGGCGCCAGGCGTTGGAACAGCCGCAGACCAGCTCCGTACGCTTGGGCAGACATCAGCCGGTGCGGCGGACATTCCTGAGATTTCGATGGGTGCCACGCCGCGCGTGGGTGCGGCTGGGCCAGTTGGTGCGGCTGGGCCTGTCGGTGCAGCAGGAACTGCGGCGGACATCCCTGAGATTGCAATGGGTGCGACGCCGCGAGCGCCAGCAGGCACACAGGCCGCTGCACAGCCTGCAGGCCTCTTTGACCGCGCCATCCAAGGGGCAAAAGACATCTACGGTCAGTATCTGTCTCCTGATCGGCCGGGCTTACCCGCAGACGCTGGCCTTCTGCGTCGCTATGCTCCGTTAGCCGCGGCCGGTACAGCGGTAGCCGCGGCCACGGGCGCAATGAAGAGCACGCCAGCCAATCCCTCGCCCCTCGGACAGGACCAATACATGGCGGAGTCTCAGCGCCGTGCTCGGGAGCGGGACGCGCTTATGGCAAATGCGAGTCTTAGCACGGGGATGCCAATTGGTGGTGCTCCAAGGGACCTCCTCGTTCCCACGCCGTCGTACTCAACCATGCCCATCGGCGAGATCCCGATCAGCATGCCGGGTGGAATCACCCGTAGTCCCGGCGGTGTTGCCCAGCCTTATAACGTGGGCGGCCTGTACGGCGTACCGCTTTTGTACGGCCAGCAGCCGCAGGGCCGTGCCAAGGGCGGCGAGATGACGATGCAGGACTTTCCGCGCAAGACGGGCCCGATTAACGGCCCGGGTACGGGGACCTCTGACTCCATCCCGGCCATGTTGTCGGACGGTGAGTTTGTCTTTACTGCCAAGGCCGTTCGTAATGCGGGTGGCGGCAGTCGTCGCAAGGGCGCGGCGCGGATGTACAAGCTCATGAAAATGCTCGAAGGCGGCCCGGTCAAGGGGAAATAAATGGCAGACGAAAACATCACCTACACGGGAAGTATTGTCCGCGAGGCGCCGGAGTTTGAGGCGTACAAGCGCAGACTGCTAACCGCCGCCGAGAACCTTGCATTTAATGTCGACGCGACGGGAAAGCCCGTCGCCACGCTCGCTTCGCAACTGCCGGCCTATCAAGTTGCGGATTTTTCAAAAGCACAAAGAGACGCGATTACCGCCGCAACGACGCAAGGCGTAGGCGCGTTTGATCCTTACCTCACGGCTGCTAATCAGGCATTGGGCGGTGCGTTCACCACTACGGGTGAAGCGGCTGACATTCTGCGTGGGGCCGATACGCGTCGGCAGTTCACCGATGCACAGGCCGCCATGCAACAGGCGGGCGGTGCGACGGCCAACATTACGGCAGGGCTCGGTCAGCTGCAGGCGGCAACGGGCTATACAACACCGGACGTGCGTGACGCGCAGGGCAACATCATTCAGCGCGGTCAGTATGTTCCCGGCTACATGGACGTCGCCGCGCAGCGAGCCCTTGCATCGGACACCAGTGGCCGCTTTGGTGGGGCGTTCCAAGACATCAACACGGGCATTGGCTCGCTGGCCACGGCCCAGAACATGGCCGCGCTCTCCAGTCAGGCCGACCTTGCACCGGCGACCGCCGCGATCGGCGGAGGTCTGGCAGGCTTAGGACAGGCACAGCAGCTTGCTCTCCAAGCGGGTGGTGCGGACTTCGCTGGGTCACAGGCACTGTTGGGGCAAGCGGCACTCGCGACTCAAGGCGCACAGCCTGACTTTGGCGCCGCGACGCGCGTTACAGGCGGCGCGCTTGGCACAGCAGGGACCGCGGCCCAACAGGCGGCACAGGCGGCTCAACAACCAGGCTTCGCGACTCAGGGCCGGTATCTGGATTTGGCAGGACTGTCGGCCGCGCAGGCTGGTCCTTCTGACTTCACCAACATCACCCAACGCCTTGGCGGCGCAGGCGATGTGGCGGCTGGCGCCACACAAGCGGCAAGACAGGCCGTTGCGCAGCCCGGTTTTGGCCAAGCACTCACTCAAGGCCAACAGGCTGTGCAGATGGCACAGCAGGCTGCGGGCCTGCCGGGGTTCCAGCAGGGCGTGGGCGCCATGTTCCAAGGCGCACAACAAGCGGCGCAGGCCGCACGTCAGCCTGGTTTTGGCGAAGGCATTGCAACGGCCTTGACCGCTGCCGAGCGGGCTCGGATGGCCGCTGCGCAGCCGGGGTTCCAGCAAGCGCAACAGACAGGCATGCAGGCAGCGCAGGCTGCGATGGCCGCTGCCAACCAGCCGGGACTACAGGCTGGCGTGGGGGCTCAGTTTGCTGCCGCGCAACAAGCGGCACAGGCCGCTCAGCAGCCTGGGTTCCGTGCGGCACAGCAGGCGATCCAGCAGGGCATCGGTCAGCTAGGTGGCGCGGCACAGGCGTTCCAGCCGGGGGCGGCCACTGAAGCCTTCATGAACCCGTATCAGCAGCAAGTCATCGACGCTGCAATGCGGCAGATTGAGCGGCAGGGTCAGCTTTCCCAGCAGAACTTGGCCGCGCAAGCGGTACGTGCGGGTGCGTTCGGCGGCACGCGAGAGGGTGTGCAACGGGCAGAACTTGAGCGTGGATTGCTCGAGCAAAAGTCCAACACTATCGCCAATCTTCTGTCTCAGGGCTATAGCCAAGCGCAGGCCAATGCGATGGCGAGCTTTGAGCAGCAGCAACAGCGCCAGATGGCGTCTGCTCAGGGCATTGGACAGTTGGGCACGCAGCAGGCCTCGGTGGCCGCGCAACAAGCCGGACTGGGCCAACAAGCCGCACAGCAGCTCGCGCAGGCCGGTGGCGCACAAACCGCCGCTGCAGCGCAACAGGCCGCTCTGCAGCAGCAAGGCGCGCAGGCCCTTGGCACGCAAGCCGGGCTTCAAGCCTCGATCGCAGCGCAACAGGCCGGGCTCGGGCAGTCGGCCGCTCAGCAACTTGCACAGGCCGCTCAGTTGCAGACCACTACCGCAGCGCAGCAAGCGGGGCTTGGGCAAGCAGCAGCGGGCATGACGCAGCAGGCGGGACAGGCGCAGATTGGTGCGGCCGCGCAGCAAGCGGGGCTTGGGCAACAGGCAGCACAGCTGCAGGCTCAACAAGCGGGGCTCACGGGCCAGTTGGCCGGACAGCAGGCTGGTCTCGGGTTGCAGGCTGCACAGCAGCAGTTCCAGCAGGCGGGGTTCGACGCGCAGACGGCCATGCAGATGGCGCAGTTGCAGCAGACCCAGCAACAGCAAGCCGCGCAGCAATCGCAGCTGATGTCAGGAATTGGTCAGCTTTACGGCCAACAGGCGCAGGCGCAGGGGGCGCTCGGGCAACAGGCCGCGCAGACCGCGATGCAGCAAGCGCAGTTGGGGTTGCAAGGTGGTGCGCAGCTGGGGCAGTTTGCTGCACAGGGCGCACAGCTGGGCCAAGCGGCAGCAGGGCAGTTGGCCAACATCGGCACGACGGTGGGTCAGCAGGCAGCGCAACAGGCGCAGCTGGGACAGGCGGCAGCAGGCTTGTACGGCAACTTGTCGCAGCAACAAATTGCCGCGGGCCAGGGCCTTGGCGCGTTAGGCGTGCAGCAGGCACAACTCGGACAGGGCGCTGCCAATATCTACAGTCAGGCGGCGCAACAATACGGCAACCTCGCGTCACAGCAGGGCGCGCTGGCAGGCCAAGAGGCGGCGATCAACCAAAATATCTCCAATTTGATGTTGCAACAAGCGCAAGCGCGACAGCAAGCGGCGATGGGAATGGGGCAGTTGTACGGGCAACAGGCAGGGCAGTTCCAGAACATTGCGCAGGGCATCGGGCAGCTGGCCGGGCAGCAGTTCGGGATTGGTCAGCAGCAGGCCGCGGGCCTTGGTCAGTTGGCCGGGCAGCTGGGGCAGTTGGGTGTGCAGCAGGGTGCGATGGGTCAGACGGCGCAGGCCATGCGTCAGGGCGACATTAACTTCCTGTACAACGTCGGTCAGGCAGAGCAGGCGCTCAACCAGCAGCAGTTGGATGCACAGCGCGCGACGACACTGCAAACGGTGTACGCGCCGTATCAGCAGGCGGGCTTCCTGTCCGACATCTACCGCGGCGCACCCACGTCCCAAATGGCGACGTCGGCGGTCAGTCAGCCGGCTGCAAGTCCATTCCAGCAGGCGGTGGGGGTCGGACTTGGTGCGGTGTCAACTCTGGCCGGTGGCCGGAAAGCTGGACTTTTCTAAGAGGTCAACATGAAGGACAAGATGATGAAAGGCATGCCCGACACTGAGAACGTCGGCATCATGCAGGGGTTCATGGATGCCTTTGACGATGATGACCTCGAGGGTGACGAGGACGAAGAAGGCGTGGCCGAGACAATGGAGCGTCGTCCCGACTCTCCTGAAATCCTAATGAACAATCTTCGCGGCGACATGCGTTCAATCGATGCGCGTCGCGAAGAGCTCGCTGACCTCGTCGGCTACGCCGCTGCATCAGAAACGCCAGAGCCGGTGCTGGCCATGCTGCAACCCGTCCTTGCACAGCAGGGGGGTGGCGGCATTGGTGGGCTTCCCCAATCAGCGCCCATGGCCCAAGGGCCCCAGCCTCCAATGGCCATGCCGCCTGGACCGCCGCCCGCGGACCAGGGAGGTATTGCCGCGTTGATGGGTGGTGCACCGCCGGGAGGCGGCATGCCGCCTGGACCGCCGCCGGGGCCCCCCGGAGGGGGTATGCCGGCACCGATTGGCATGGCCAAAGGCGGTCTGGTCGTTCAACGTTTTCAAGCGGGGTCTGATGAGGACGGCGTGACCCCTGCTGAAGAGGAAACGCCGTCCGCAGCAGCGTCAGGTCGATTCTTCGATCCCCAAGTTCAAGCCGCCATTCGGCAGCGCATACAAGAGACGTTGGCTGCAACACCGCAGGCAGTGCCGGATGTCAAAGCGCTTTATGAGCAAAAATTGCCGGCATATCGTGCCCTGCTCGGCGATTCGCGGGACTTGACGCAAGCGCAGATGCTGTTTGATCTGGCGCAGCGTGGATTTGGCTTTGCAGCCAACGTTGATGAGCGCGGCCGTCCGTTGCGTGGCAGTCTTCTGTCGCGCGCTGCAGGAGCCGTACAGGGCTTGCCTGCTGTGATTGGCGCGCGGCTCGGGGAACTCGAGAAGGGTGAGCGTGCGGTCAAGACTGCTGCGTTGGGTGCGGCGGAGAAGGAAGTCGAGAACATCAAGCGCATGAACCAGCAGCTTGAAGCGCGGCGCGAGAAACTGGTAGGTCAGTTGAGCGGTCAGGCGGTCAAGGAGTCTGCTGACGAGCGTCGTGATCGGGTTGCCAGAGAAGGTATTGAAGCGCGAGCCCAGCTCGAAAACATCCGGCAGGAAGGCGCGAACCTCCGCTCAGGCCTACAGATCACCTCGCGTGAGCGGATGCAGCAGGAAGGGCTTGCTGCTGCTGCACAGCGTCAAGTGCAGGAGATCGAAGCGCGGTTGCAGAACACGCAGTTGGGCATCGACGCGCGGAAGGCACTGCAAGATCAACTGATCGCGGCCCGGAAGCAAGCGGACGATGCGGATCGCGCGTCGCGTGAGTTGATTGCCAGTGAGCGCAATGCGACCAGTCGACTCAATGCCGTGGAAAAGAACGCCACGATGTTGCAGATTACCGCGGAGCGTGCGCAGGCGGCGATGACCCCGGGCTTTGGTCGCGGCATCACGGGCACGACGCTCAACATCTTTACTTCTCTAGCGCCGGGCTTTGGTGCGGGTACGCTCAGCCCAGAGCAGGATCGAATGTTTGAGACGGCGGTTACTAACTACCTCACCGCCAATCGTCGCACGGGCCTGGATGCGCTGGGCAACTCGTACGAACAGTATCCGACGCTGCCGCAGTACTTGATCACCGCACTACGTGCAAGAGGGATGACTGATCTCATTCCGCCGCAACAACGGGCGGGCGCAGCGGGCGCTACAACCCCAGCAGCAGGGGGAGCACCGGCACCTGCAACAGGAGAGGCGCCGGCACCGGCGGCCGCTGCTCCTGCCACAGCACCGGCACCTGCGGCACCCGCAGCGCCGCCTGGGCCGCCACGGCCGCCTTTGGATACGCGACCTGTCACGCTTACGCCAGAAGAACGCCCCTTTACGTTCTTCAACGTGGCCGGCAAGGGTACTGGCATTGTTCCGGTCACAGCGTCGTTCGTGGCCAAGTTCCCATTGCTCGGGGATCTCGCGCCGGGCGAGCAGCAGGCCACATCCTTCCTGCGTGCAGGTGTCAACCAGCTCACGCGTTCGCTGGCGGTGGGCGATCGCTTCACGGAGGGCGAGCGCCGTCAGATCATGGGCGATCTCGAGCTCCTGCCGCAGCTGATCGACAACCCTGAGTCGTACCGCAATCGTCTGATGGGCTTGGACGGGCTGTTGCAGTCCGTAGAGAACCGTGCCCGTCGTAGCTACGAAGACGCGACGCTGCCGCGTTCGGCCTTGCAAAAGGCTGCTCAGGACTACAACGAGGCTCGTCAGATCCGGTCTCTTTTGGGTACGGCCGACATTCCGCGCGTCGAACGGTCTCCCACTGGCCAAGCGCTGTTCAATAACTTGCCAGCGGGCTCGTGGTTCGTGTTCAATGGCCCCAATGGCCCGGTGCTCCGCCAGAAGACTCGGTAAAGGTAAGCGAGATGAATCCAGACGATATCAGCCCGTTCGACCCTCTCGCCGGTGCCTCTCCGGCTGCGGCCGGGGCTCCCGAGCCGCTGACCACGGCCCAAGCGCCTGCCTTCAATCCGGACGACTTTGAGCGCATGGTCCTTGGCTCATCGACCACGGGTGGTCCCAGTGCTGGCCGGGAGATGCTGACTGGCGCATTGGAGTCAGTAGCGGAGACTGGCGCGCCACTGGGCACGGGCTTGATGGGGATGAAACTCGGCGCTGCTGCTACGGGGGGTAACCCGCTCGGCGCTGCTGCGGGATTAGGGGCAGGGCTCTTTACCGGCTGGCTCATGGGCGAGCAGGCCAAGAAGACGTTGCCTCCCACGCCACCCGAGGGGTCGCCGCTACGTGTCGGGACTAAGTTCTTCGCTGACTCCCTGATGACAGCGCCTTTGGCATTTGGGCTGCCCGCGGCAGGGCAGACTTCTGGCCGTGTGGGTCAACTCATTGCCAGTATTGGCGAGTCCGCTCGTAAGTCGCCGGGTGCATACATGACCGCCGAAGGCATCATGAGCCTTGGCGCGGGGATCGGGGCAGGTGTGGGCGAAGGACTAAACCCTGGTGACCCTCTGGCGCAAGCCGGTGGGGGCCTTATCGGGGGTCTATCGTTTCAACTGCCGGCCACGATCGTGCAGAACGCCGTTACGAACGTCAGCCCAAAGCTTCTACAGGCGATCAATCCGGTCTCTTGGATGACGGATTTCCAAGGGCAGCGTCAGGCTGTGACCGAGGCCGTTTCGCAGCGTCAGCAGAGCCGTGCCATCAACACGCTTTACGACTTGCTGGAGCAAAACGGCGAAAACATTCCAGCGCTGATTCGAGCGCTGGAGACTGACAACCTTCCGGGCGTGCCCAACATGACGGCCGCGCAGAAGACCAACAACCGGACGCTGGCAGGTTTGGAAGCGCGGTTGGCGATCGGTTCGGATCGATACAAGCCCGAAACCATGGCGCAGGCAAAAGAGGCTTTCACGGCCTTGCGCGTGCTCGTTCAACGCCTTGAGAACACAGGCGATCCTGCGGCCCTGCAAGCAGCCGCACAACTGCGGGATGACAGCTTCCGCCAGGTGCTAGCCAACCGGCTGTTTGCTGCTGAAGCGCGGGCCGCGGACCGGATCAGCCGGATCCCCGCTGCCAATGTCGCGGATCGGCGAGAGATCGGCGATGTCGTGCGGTCAGAAGTTGGTCTGGCACTGGACAACGCCCGCATGGTCGAGCGGGAGTTTTGGAATACCGGTCTCCAGCAGTTACTGGCCGAGAACCGTGGACCGTCCAAAGAGCGTCTGTTTGCCGACATGCTCAAAAGCAAGAAGATGACTCAGGACGAGTACAACCGTCTGGAAGGTATGATCAAGCAGTATCCGGATCTTGAAGAAGATGCGTTCAAGATGCTCGCCGACTGGAAAGGAGAGGGCAAGACGCAAGAGCAGGCGATGGCGCGGGTGAAGCACAACCAGCGTTATCGCGACTACTTTGAGGTCAAGGACTTCAAGCAGAGCTTGGATATTGGGCTCATTCCTTCACAGGCCGGGATCGGACCTACTGATCCCTTGCAGATCAAGCCATCCAATGCTGCGGCCGTCTTCTTGGATGCCGTCAAAACGAAGAGCGACGCTAACTTTGACTTATTGCCTGCCGCACTGCGAAACATCATGCAAAGCATGGATGTCAACAAGAATAATTTCATTCGTTACAAGAATGGAGCAAGATCGGCAGAGGCCATAGAGACTGGGGCTGTTCCGCACAACTTTTTACCCCAGCTCAAGCCTATGCATGCGATCGATCTGTTGAACAATCGATCCGAGCTTTTGGACTTAGCCCGTGTCGCGCGGGCCAAGGGCGAACTCAGTGATGCCAACATCTACTCAAGGGTCGCCGACGGTCTGTTGGAAGACTTAAGGCAGCTGGACAGTCCGCTGCTAAATGAAGCGCGCTCTTTTTCCAAGGCACTGAACGACACCTTCACCCGTACCTATGCGAACGACATCATGTCGGTCAATCCACGGGGCGCAGAGAGGTTGTCGCCAGAGCAGATTGTCGCGCGTCTGCGCCAGGACACGCAGCGCATGGACGACGTGATGGATGCCATTCGCTTCCCGCGTCGCATGTACGAAGATGCGTTGGAGCGGTTGGGCCCGAATGACGGAATCACAAAAGGCCTTGAGCCTCTGGCCCAGTTGTCCGATGAGTCGCTTCAGACAATGACCAACGCGCAGCGCTCCATCTTGCTTGGCGCAGCAGCCAAGACGCTTCGTCAGGTCAACGACCCCGTGACGGGGACCGTGCGTTCTGAGGTCAACCCGGCTGCAATGACGCAGTTCGTAAACGAGAATCGTGAACTATTGGATCGTCTGGGCCTCACCGCTACTCTGCAAGATGCCAACCAGGCGCAGAATGCCCTTGAACTCGTGCGCATGCAGAACAGCGCGATGAACAAGGATCTGCGTAGTCAGACCGCGTTCGCCAAGGTGCTGGCCGCGGGCGAGGATCCGGTCGAGGCGATTACCACTGCGATGAACGGCAAGCACAGTGCGCGCGACTTCGGTCGTCTTGTGAAGCTTGCCAAAGCAGATGGACAGGAGGCGATGGATGGCATGAAATCCATCGTCTATGAGTATCTGTACAAGAACGCTGGCGGCAACGACAAGTTCAGCCCAACGGAGTATCAAAAGCTCTTGTTTGAGCCGATCTCACGTGGCCAGCCGTCGATCGTCAACATCATGCGCAGTCAGGGCCTGATGTCGCTGACAGAGCTCAAGAACCTCAAGCGCATCTTAGATCCGATGATCCGGATTGAAAAAGGGCTCGAGGCCAATGTGCCAATCGAGAACTTCATGACCGGTGCATCAGCCATCGAGGACCTGGCGCTTCGTGTGATCGGTTCGCGCATCGGCAGCGTCGCGGCAAGCAGCGGCCCAGGCTCGCTGATTGCAGCCTCTGCGGGCTCTAAGTACATGCGCCAGATGTTTGACCAGATGCCCATGCTGGAGATGCGTCGTATCATCGAAAAGGCCACGCAAAACCCGCAGATGATGGCTGACATGCTCAAGCGTGGGCGCACGCAGCGTGAGTCACTTGAGCTTGCCAAGAAGATGCGTAGCTACCTGCTCACCTCTGGCCTGACGGCAGCCGCGCCCGAGCCTCCCGAAGAGTCTATGTTCCCGCCCAACATGCCTCAGTCCACCGGCCCAATGTTCCAGGGCCGCGCAGCACAGGCCTTGCGTCAACTCCCACCAGCACCCACCACGCGCGGCGTGCCCGGGCTCAGTCAAGGGGGCGGCCAAGGCGGTGGTCAGGGCGGTGGTGCACCCCCGGGAGCGCCTTCGCAGAGCCGCGCCATGCTGCAGTCGCTCTTCCCGTTTGACACCATCAGCGCGATGGCGGCGCAGGCTCCGCAAGCTCCTCCGCCCGGCTAAGACGATCCCACCACTGGGCGCGGAAGTCCTCGAACTCCCGCCCAGCGGTGGTGAACTCTTGTACGCTTCCGTCTTGGACAGCGACCAGTATTACCCCGTAATCGATCTTCGTCCCAAACATCCGGTCGTGTGCACACGCATAGGCCGCGAGCTGATGGAAGTAGTCCGTGATCCATTCATGCCGCTTCGGGCGCAGCGACTGCTTGAAGTCCACGATCGCGAGTTTCCCACGGTACTCCGCCACCATGTCGGTCGTCCCCGCATAACGGCCATCGTAATGAAGCCCGACTTCCGATCCATGGACGAGGTCAATGTTGCGAAAGAAGGCATTGATCAACGTAAATGCCATCTGATGGCCTTTGGTGGCTAACCAATCCTGGCCCACGTCTAACGTATCACGGATCAGGAACGCCTCAATCGCGGAATGCATGTGAGTGCCCACATACGCTGCATCCCGCTTGATGCGGTCGGCTTCTTCTTTTCCGACCCGATCCTCCCATTCCTTCAGTTTGGCCTTATCCTTCGTGCGATCGAGGACCGTGGTGACGGACGGAACGCCTTGGAAGCCGGGCACCTTGTAGATGCGGCCGGTGAGCGTGTCCTCACGGGCGATGAAGGGATAGTTGAACTGGTTAGCGTGGCGGATCAGATGAGCCATTGGCGGATGTCCTCTCCAAGAACTTGGGTGGCAATGTCAATCTTGTCCCGAAGCGCTTTGACGATCTTCTCGTCCACTGTTCCAGGCGCAATGAGATCGATGTAGGTCACGTTCTTTGTCTGGCCGATGCGGTGTGCGCGGTCCTCGGATTGCAGCCGCTTCTCGAGGTCAAAGCTGTTGCTGTAGTAGACAACCGTATTGGCCGCGGTCAGCGTCAGGCCATAGCCACCCGTGCTGGGGTTGCCGACAAAGAAGCGAAGCGGCTTGTCAGGATCTTGGAA
>Ga0315904_10005724_pt1 | contig 17188 bp, 13 predicted proteins | sample LakEriMetagenome_6_FD_203529 | JGI IMG/M metagenome (GOLD analysis project Ga0315904, IMG submission 203529) | Freshwater fungal communities from buoy surface, Lake Erie, Ohio, United States - Buoy 12 MA120 | ecosystem: Environmental > Aquatic > Freshwater > Lake | place: USA: Lake Erie, Ohio...
CGATGAAGTATCCCGCGGTCTACCTGATGGAGCCGGGAGCCCGCGGCGAGATCCTCTCGATCGCCTTCGCCTCGGCCGGCCAGCATCAGGATGCCGGCGCGAAAATCGTGCACGTCGCCCCCAACACCAGCGGCCGGATCGTCTCGAAGAGCATCTCGAAGAACGGCGGCCGGGCGAGCTACCGCGGCCTCGTGAAGGTCGAGCCGGGTGCGACAAAGAGCAAGTCGAGCGTGGTCTGCGACGCCCTGATCCTCGACGACAAGAGCCGGAGCGACACGTATCCCTACATCGAGATCGAGGAGCAGGACGTCTCCATCGGTCACGAGGCGAGCGTTTCTAAGATCGGCGAGGAGCAGCTCTTCTACCTGATGAGCCGCGGCCTCACCGAGGCGGAGGCGAGCACGATGATCGTCGGCGGATTCATCGAGCCGCTCGTCAAGGAGCTTCCCATGGAATATGCCGTGGAGATGAACCGGCTGATCGAGCTGCAGATGGAAGGCTCGGTGGGCTGACCGAATCCATGAGCACCGCCACGGCCTCTCCACGAGCCGCGTTTGACGCGGCCCTTCTCGACCGGATCATCGCCTCGTCGTCGCTCCCCTCGTGGGCGAGCGACGTCCGCCGCGCCGCGTTCGACCGATTCGTGGCGATCGGCCTGCCCGATCGCCGCGACGAGAACTGGATGCGGACCGACCTTCGGCTCTTCAAGCCCCAGGCCTGGGGCCCGAGCGGGGTCCCGGCGTCGGCCACTGCTTCTGGAGGCGCTTCCGCTCCCGAGGGCCTGCTCGCCCAGGCGATTCTCTCGGGCGACCTGGCGGCCGATTCCTATGCCGACTTCGAGCGGGCGTTGGCTCCCGGTGCGCAGCAGGTGCCTGTGGCCGGCGCTGCCCCTGCCCCGGCTTCAGGGCGGCTCGCCGGTCGGCTGGCTTCCGTGGATGGCCACATCGTCCGCCACGAGGTTGATCCATCGCTGGCTGCGAAGGGCGTCGTCTTCGGTCCGGCTGACGAACTGCTTGCCAGCCATGCCGACGCCCTGCGGCCTCACTGGTTTCGCGTCATCGACCCGGGCTGCGACTGGTTCGCTGCCGCCCATGCCGCGTTTCATGCCGCCAGCGCCGTGCTCTATGTGCCGCCGGGGGTGCGGATCGCCGATCCGTTCCATGTGATCGCCGGCATCGGTGACGGCGGCGTCGACACGTCGCACGTGCTGGTGGTGCTCGGTGAGGGTGCCGAGGCGACGGTGCTCACCGAGACGGCCGGCGGTGGCGCCATCGGATCGACCGGTGGCTTCCACTGCGGGGGCACCGAGATCGTCGTCGGCAAGGGTGCTTTCCTGCGGATGGTGAACCTCCAGAACTGGAACACCGGTGTCTGGCACTTCGCCCGCCAGAAGGCCGTGGTGCAGGCGAGCGGCCGGCTCCAGTGGACGCTCGGCGCGCTCGGCAGCCGGGTTTCGCAGGTTGCCCAAGACGTGGCGCTCGCGGGCCGCAACGCGTCGGCTCAGGTCAACGGCGTGATGTTCACGGAGGGCCGCCAGCACCTCGTCTACAACACGCTCCAGCACCACGAAGCTCCCTCCTGCACCAGCGACCTGCTCTACAAGGGGGCGCTCCAGGGCAAGAGCCGGCTCGTCTGGCGGGGCATGATCAAGGTGGACAAGGCCGCGCAGAAGACCGACGGCTACCAGCGGAACGACAACCTGATGCTCTCGAACGAGGCGCGGGCCGACTCGATCCCCGGCCTGGAGATCGAGGCCGACGACGTCCGCTGCACCCACGGGGCGACCAGCGGCCGGGTCGATGCCGAGCAGATCTTCTACGCCCGGGCCCGGGGCCTCTCGGCCGACGAGGCCGCGCGGCTCGTGGTCGCCGGCTTCTTTCAGCAGGTCTTCGACCGGATCACGATCCCCCAGGTCCGCGAGGCGCTCGCCAAGGCGATCGGCGGCCGCATTCACAGGATCGCGTGAGCCCACCGATGGCAGAGTTCGTCCGCGTCGCCGACATCGCCGAGATCCCCGATCCGGGCAAGACGCTCGTCGAGGTCGACGGCGACATGGTCGCGTTGTTTCACGTCGGCGGCATGTTCTACGCCCTCGACGACGTCTGCACGCACGACGGCGGTCCGCTCGCCGACGGCGAACTTCGCGACTACAAGATCGCCTGCCCGCGGCACGGGGCGAAGTTCGACATCCGCACCGGTGCCGCCCTTTCGATGCCCGCCGTGCGGCCCACCCGGGCCCACGACGTGAAGGTCGAGGAAGGCGGCGTGTGGATCCGCCTTCGGTCGGCGGCCGGGGCTGGCGGCCCGCCCTTGCACGGTGCGATTGCGGCGCCGGTGGTGCAGACGTCGACCTGCTGCACGCCCGCGGCAAGCCGCGAGGCTGGCGAATCGACGGTGGAATCGACTAGCGCCGGCGGGCCGCTCTGCGAAGATCGTGTCCGCGAGATGCTCAAGGAGGTGAAAGATCCTGAGTTGTTCGTGAACATCGTGGACCTCGGCCTGATCTATGGCGTCACGCTCTCGCCCGCGACCGACGTGCCGGGCAAGCAGCACGTGTCGATCGACATGACGATGACCAGCCCTGCCTGTCCGGCGGGCCCGCAGTTGATCGCCGACACCAAGCGGGCTGTGGGCGCGAGCCCCGAGGTGTCTGCCGTGGAAGTCCGGATCGTGATGGATCCCCCCTGGACGCCCGACCGCATGACCGAAGCGGCCCGCGACCAGCTTGGGATTTTCTGACGAGCCTGCTCGTTGCTCCCGTAGCACAGGTTTTCAACCTGTGCCCATTGTTCCGGCTACGCTCTGGGCTGTTGGTGTCGCGCCGCTCGGGGCTCAGGAAGCCCAATCGCGTAAGCGATGGGGGCATGCAGAGTGCTGGTACGCCGCTCGGGGCTGCCCATGCCACATCGCCGGACGTTCGCGTCGGACATCCTGTCCGACACTCTCTGCGTGTCCGCTTCGCTTCGCCATCCTGGCTTCGCTCGCTCCCACAGCCCGGCTCCGTGGCACGGGCAGCCCCTCGCTGTCTCCCTCGTAGCACAGGTTTTTAACCTGTGTTCCCCTCGTAGCACGGCTTGTCAGCCTCTGCCCGTCAAGTCGGCTACGCTCTGGGGCGGACACAAGCGACGTGACGGATCATGGGATGCTGATGCGGCTGCTGATCTACGAATGGTGCTGCTCTGGCGGGCTTGCCGGGCCCGACCGCGAACTCGTGATTCTTCCAGGCGATGATGTCACCTCGCTGGCCCGCGAGGGGCGGGCGATGTTTCTCGCCCTCGTCGCCGATGCGGTGCGTGACGACGGCTTCGACGTGGCCGTGCTCGTCGATGAATCGCTGCCGCTCGACCTGCCGGCCGGCGTGAAGCGGGTCGTCGTGTCCCGCGGCCACGAAGTCGAATCGCTCGTTGCGGCGACAGGGCTGTCAGATGCCGTGATCGTGGTCGCGCCGGAGACGGCAGGCGTGCTGGCGGCGCGAGTGGAGTCGGTTCGGGCGGCCGGGGGCACGGTGCTGGGGCCGTCGTCGGAGGTCATCCGGCTCGCGGCCGACAAGCAGGCCACGATCGATGCGCTGGCGGCGGCCGGCGTTCCCGTGCCCGCCGGCCGGTCGCTCGCGGCAGGCGAGGAGTGGCCGATCGGCTTTCACCGGCCGGCTGTCCGCAAGGCTCGGGCGAGCACCGGCTGCGACGGCCTCGTGGTCGTCCGGCCGGGTGACCGGCTCCCCTGCCCTGCCCTCGTGGCTACGCGGTTGGAAGCCGAATGCGCCGGGCAGCCGGTCGGCGTGTCGTGCCTGATTGGGCCGAAGGGTGTCATGCCCGTCGCGACGCTCGTGCAGAGGTTCTCATCGGGGCCGAATCCTGGCTATGTCGGCGGAACACCGCTTCAGGACGTGGGCGAGCAGCGTCGGGCGGGTCGGTTGGCCGTGCGTGCCGTCGAGGCCCTCCAGCGCCGCGATCCGGCCGCCACCCATGCCGGCTGGGTCGGAGTCGATATGATCCTCGGGAGCCGCCCCGACGGCCTCGAGGACCGCGTGCTCGAGGTGAATCCTCGCGTCACCACGTCGTTCGTCGGGCTCGCAGCCGCGGCCCCGGTGAGCCTCGTTCGGGCGATCGTGGATGCGGCCAGCGGTCGCGAGATCGGCCGGGGACCACTGCCGAATGGATGCACCTTCACGCTCACCGATGACGCCCCTGCCCGCTCGACGTGACGTGCTGGCCTTCGATGTCGGGGGCGCCACCATCAAGGCGGCCGACGGGGCCGGCTGGACGCATGCGGAGCCATTTGCGATGTGGCGTGAGGCCCCGCGGCTTGCCGACGTGCTCACCCGGATTCTCTGCGACGCCGGGCCACGGCGGATCGTCGCCACGATGACCGGCGAGATCGCCGACTGCTTCGCCGATCGGCGAGCAGGCGTGGTGCACATCGTGCGGGCGCTGACGGCGGCGGCCAAGGCCTGCGGGTGCGGCCCGGCCGGGATCTATCGAGTGGATGGCCGGCTCGTGGCGCCAGAAGAAGCGGTTGCCGACCCGCTCGCCGTTGCGGCGAGCAACTGGCACGCCGTCGCCCGGCTCGCGGCCTCGTTGGTCCCGGATGCACGGGCACTGCTCGTGGACATCGGCTCGACCACCACCGACATCGTGCCGCTTGTCGGCGGGCGGCCCATGCCGCTGGCCGCTGACGACGCCGGGAGAATGGCGACCGGCGAACTCGTCTACACCGGCGTCGAGCGGACGCCCGTGCCCGCGATCGTCCGCGGACTCCCGCATCGGGGTATCCGCCGGCCGGTCGCGAGCGAGCGGTTTGCCGAGTCGCGTGACGCCTGGCTCGTGCTCGGCGGCCTCGACGAAGATCCTGCTTCGCTGGAGACGGCCGACGGCGGTCCCTTCACCCGCGACGCTTCCCGCATCCGGCTGGCCAGGGCGATGCTCCTGGAGCCGGCCCTCGTGACGGCCGCCGATGCCGAGCGGGCCGCATCCTGGATCGCCGAGGCCCAGGCACGCCAGGTGGCCCGGGCGGTGGACCGCGTGGTCCGGCACTGCGGTGGCAGGCCGGAAGCCGTCGTTTACTCCGGTCACGGAGAGCGGCTCGCACGCATGGCCTTCGACCGCCTCGGATGGGGCGTCGCCGTCGTGTCGCTGCCGGCCGTCGTTGGTGCGGCCGTCTCCCGGTCGGCGCCCGCGCATGCTCTCGCCCTCATCGCCCGGGGAGAGCTCTCATGACCGCCGGCTGGACGCGGGGTGTGATCAGGGCCGCCACGGGCCCGGCCGTTTCGCAAACGGTGCTCAAGTTTGGCGGAAGCCTGCTGGTGCGGCGCACCTGGCGAGACGAACTCCGGTCGCTCGTGGACGATTGCATCGGCCCGACGACCATCGTGGTCGGCGGCGGGCCGCTCGTTGACGGCCTGCGGGCGATCGACGCGGCCAGCCCGCGGCCTGCGGACGTGATGCACCGGTTGGCGATCGACGCGATGGGAGTCACGGCGCGAATGGTGGCCGACGCCGCGGCGCTGCCGCTCGCTGCGGATCCGGCCGAAGCGGCAGACGCCGTCGTTCTCGATGCGGCCGCATGGCTTTCGCAGGCCGGCCGATACGACGACCTTCCCGCGGGCTGGCACGTCACAAGCGATTCGATCGCGGCCATCGTGGCCACGGCGTGCGGTGCCGCGCTCCTGCTCGCGAAGAGCGTGCCCCCGCCGGAGTCGTCAGGAAGTCTCGTCGCACTCGCGGAGGGCGGATGGGTGGACGATCACTTTGCTGTCGCTGCGGCAGATCTCGATCGGATCGACTGGGCGGTGCCGGCGGGCATCATTCCCACGAACAGCCGCTGAGGGTGGCGGGCCTGGCTGCCAGAGTCGCAGTTCTGGTCGCCGCGAGGTCGGGGGTCTCGGCCGTATTCGTGGCAAACTGCCACGGCTGAAACTTCACGCCGCCCGACGCCGACAGCACCCACGTCGCCCCCTTCTTCACGCCGTTCGCCACGGTCGGCACCGACTTGGGCACGTCGTAGGACGGCAGCTTCAGGCCGGCGGCGTCAGTGAGCGGCGATAGGTCGCAGCCCGCCCGGCCGTCGAGCTGCCGGCCCTTGATCAGGGCGGCCACGACGGCGAGGTCGATGCAGTTCACGAGTTCGGCGAAGACGGGCTGCTTTTTCGCCAGGTCGTCGTAGGAGGCCGTCATGGCATCGCACCACTTCTTGGCGAGGGGGTCGGTCGGGACGGCGCCGCGCTTCATGCCGCCCTGGGCGACCACGTCGCTCTCGGTGAGGCACTTCATCCGGCGGCCACCGATGCTCCAGGCGAGCTCGTCTGGATCACGGGCAATCGGATCGTAGTCGGCCTCGAGCCAGAATCGCGGCAACGCGGTGGCGCGACCGCCGGCAGGAATCATGGCGAGATAACTCGGCAGGCTCTTCAGGCCCGACTCTTCGAGCCCCATCCCGATCCGTTTCATGCGATAGTCGGCCGCGACGAGGACGCGGGCGAAGCGGCTGTCGGTCGGCACGCCGCTGACGGTCACCTTCTGCGGCCCGAGCGCCTGCTCCATGGCGGTGAACGTCGCCTGCGGGTCTGGGCCGATCGTGCCCTGGCGGCTGAGAATCGCCCGCAGTGTGGCGATGCCTTCGGGGGTGGGATCGATCGAGCAGGTCATGCCGCCCGCCTGAGCCGCTTCGATGGCACGCAGGCAGACGACGAGATCTTCGAGGTGGAGCGGCGGGCGGCGGCTGTCGGCGCCGACGATCGCACCGGAGCGGTCAACGACGAGCGCGTCGGCCGGTCCGCAGAGGAGAATGTCGTTGTGGTCGGGATCGACGAACACGCGTTCGATCCGCTGCAGGCCGCCGAGGAACTGCACCTCGGCCGGAAGCGGCGTGCCCTTCGCGACCGAGTCCTTCACGGCCGCGGCGACGGCCTTGAGCGACACCGTGCGCGACGCGCCCGCCTTGCCCGACCATCCGGCGTCGGACAGGGCACGCGTCCGCTCGGCCGCCAGCGACTCGAGGGCCTGGGGCTCGATCGAACGAACGATCCCATCGGCATCGACCGAGATGCCGCCCACGGCCTGATTGCCGAACCCACCCATTTGACCAAAGCAGATGGGCGCCGAGCCCAGCCCGGTCAGCATGGGCACCAGGCAGGCCGCTCGGCGGAGGGCAGCGGGGAGGCGGATCGCGGACATGGAGACCTCGCAGTGGCGGTATGAAACCCCGGGGGCAAACCGTCACCGATGCTAGTAAGGCCCGCAATTTCCGGCAAACCCGGTTCTTCCCGGGAATCCCCGCCTTTTGACGGCCTCGCCAAGCGGCCGCCGCTGGATCATGATGCACGGGTCGAGCCGCCGGGGCCCCGCGATGTGCGAGGGCTGACGCGGCCGATCCTGTCTTTCACGCATGGCATGACGGCCGAACCCCAGTCCTTTCTGCATGTGGTCGACCCGGCGGTCGGCGAGAGCATCGTCCGGCTTTCGCCGGGCAAGCGGGTGACGCTCGGCCGCGCCCCGTCCAACGACATCGTTCTCCATGACGAGCGGGCCAGCCGCGTTCATGCCGAGATCATGTCCGCCCCTGGCGGCTGGTTCGTGCGCGACCTGCAGAGCCGCAATGGCACTACCGTCAACGGGACCGTGGTGGTTTCCGAGCGGCCCTTGGCCACCGGCGACGTGATCCGAATCGGCCTCGTGCAGATCTCCTTCACGAGCGGCGATCCGCCGACCGGGGCCAGCCAGGCATACGGACCGTCCGAAACGATCGCCGGCGACGTGCCGGCCGACGCCGCCGAGTGGATGGCGTCGATCACGCATCGCCAAACCCGTAGCCGGCTGCTCGAGGCGATCAGCGAGGCGGCCGGCACGGCGCCGCGCGTGGGGCGGGCCGCCGCCGATCTCTGCCGCCTTGCCTTCTCGCTGGCCGACGCCGACGACGCCCGCGGCATCGCCCGGCTCGCGCTCGACTCGGCGCTCCATGGCACGGCAGCCAACCGCGGCATGGTCCTCCTGCCGGCCAGGCTCGGCGACGCGGCCCTCGACCGGGTCACCATCGACATGGTCGCTCCGACGGCATCGACGCCGGATCCCTGGGCCTGGCCGCTGCCCCATGCGGCCGCCGCTACGGTGCTGCTTACCGACGAGGCGGTGCTGGCGGCCGGCGATGGCCGGTTCGGCGACGCGGCGGCGACGATCGTTGCGCCGATCCGCTCGCGGGGTCGGCCGGTCGGCGCGATGCATCTCGAGGTGGAGGCCGGCGGCGCGGCCACGCCCGACGACCTGGAGTTCGTGATGGCGGTCTGCGACGCCCTCGGCGTGGCGCTCGACAATCTCGCCGCCCGCGAGGTCCTCTCCACCCGGCTCGCCACCGCCGCCGACGAGAACGAGCGGCTCCGCCGCCGGCTCGGCGAGGAGACCCACATGGTCGGCACGAGTCCGGCCCTCCAGGGAATCATCGGCCAGGTGCAGCGGGTGGCCTCAACCAAGGCGACGGTGCTCGTCCGGGGCGAGAGCGGAGCGGGCAAGGAACTGATCGCCCGCGCCATCCACGAGGCGAGCGATCGCACCAGCGGCCCCTTTGTCTGCCTGAACTGCGCGGCCCTCTCGGAGACGCTGCTGGAGAGCGAACTCTTCGGCCATGAGAAGGGCGCCTTCACGGGGGCGACCGAGCGAAAGATCGGCAAGTTCGAGGCGGCCCACAAGGGCACGCTGATGCTCGACGAGATCGGCGAGATGAGCCCCGCCATCCAGGCCAAGTTCCTGCGGGTGCTGGAGGGGCACTCGTTCGAGCGCGTCGGTGGCAGCGGTCGCGTGCAGGTGGACGTCCGCGTCGTCGCGGCCACCAACCGCGATCTCGAGAGGGCCGTCGCTGCCGGGGACTTTCGCCGAGATCTCTACTTCAGGCTCAAGGTGGTCGAGATCATCGTGCCGCCGCTCCGCCGGCGTCCCGAAGACATCGAGTCCCTCGCCGAGCACTTCCTGAACCGCTTCGCCAATGAGACCGGCCGCAAGCTTCGCGGCTTCACGCCAGAGGCGGTCGAGGCGATGCAGGCCTACCACTGGCCGGGCAACATCCGCGAGCTTCGCAACGTGATCGAGCGCGCCGTGGTGCTCTCCCAGGGGGAGTCGATCGACGTTCACGAGTTGAGCCTCAGCCACCTCGCCGCGCCGGGCGAGACCGACGCCAACGCCGCCCTGCGGTCGGGTCCCTTCGTGCCGATGTCGATCGAGGAGATGGAGCGGCGTCACGTGCTGGCCACGCTCGAGGCGGTGGGCGGAAACAAGACGAAGGCGGCCACGATCCTCGGCATCGAGCGATCGACGCTCGATCGCAAGCTCGCGAAGTGGGCCCGTGTGTAGGCGAGTGCAGTGCCCCAGGAAGCGTAACGCCGTAAGGCGTACGGCGAATCGACGGTGGATCCGGCCCATGGCCCCCATCGCTCACGCGATTGGGCTTCCCGCGGATCCTCACTCCTCGAGCCCGAAATACTTCTTCCAATAATCGGCCCCCTCGGGGCCCGGCTCCGGGGGCTTGGCGTCGGGCGACGGGCGGCCGCGGCGGCGACGGGTTTCGCGGGCCTCGGCCAGCCACTCCTCGCACGACACCGCCTTCGCCCGGCGGCGACGGGCCGCGACCTGCAGTCGCCGGTCGCTCGACACCACCACCAGGTGCGCCGGTGCGGTGTCGTCCTCGACAAGCTCTTCGATCAGCGAGTCGGCGTCGGGGTATTCCCTGGCAAACCACACGCGGATGCCGCCGTGCGAGAGCCGCCCCGGCAGGCCGTCGGGGGCACGGGCGGCGTCGAACACCACGATCGTGTCGGAGGCTTTCTCGCCGAGCAGGTCAACGAGCAGGTCGAGCAGCGCGATCCGCGACTGCTCGAATCCCCTCGGCCCGCGTGACTCGCCGAACACGCCCGAGGCGTGCAGCAGGTTGTAGCCGTCGATGATCAGGGTCATTCAGCCGAGCCGGTACTTCACGCGGCCCCCCACGATCGTCGCCACCGCCCTGCCCTGCAGCGTCCAGCCGTGGAACGGCGAGTTGACGCTCTTGGAGCGGAACGAGGCGACGTCGACCGTCCACGAGAGATTTGGGTCGATGAGCGTGATGTCGGCCACGGCGCCGGGCCGCAGCGTGCCCCGGTTGATGCCGAGGATCTTCGCGGGCAGCGTGCTCATCGCCTCGACGAGCCGCGGCCAGCCGAGCCGGCCCGACTGCACCAGCCGCGTGACGGAGAGGCCGACGGCCGTCTCCAGGCCGAGAATGCCGAACGGAGCCCGGTCGAGCTCGAGCATCTTCTTCTCACGGGCGTGCGGCGCGTGGTCGGTGGCGATGCAGTCGATCGTGCCGTCCACGAGCCCCTCGATGATCGCTTCGACGTCGGCGGCCGTCCGCAGCGGCGGGCTCATCTTGAAGTTGGAGTCGAAGCCCCGCAGGCACTCGTCGGTGAGCGTGAAGTGGTGCGGGCAGGCCTCCGCCGTCACCCGGATGCCCCGCCGCTTCGCCTCGCGGATCAGGGCCACACCCCCGCCGGTCGAGACGTGCATCGCGTGCAGCCGGCCCCCGGTCACGTCCGCCAGCGCGATGTCGCGGCCGATCAGCACCTCCTCGGCGGCCGCCGGCATCCCGCCAAGGCCGAGCACGAGCGAGACGAGCCCCTCGTGCATCACCCCGCCCCGCGAGAGCTCCAGCACCTCCTCGTGAGCGAGGATCGGCTTGTCAAACATCCGGCAGTATTCGAAAGCCCGCCGCATCAGCTCGGCGTCGTAGACCGGCGCGCCATCGTCGCTGAACGCCACCGCGCCCGCCTCGACGAGCTGGCCGATCTCGGCGAGTTCCTTCCCTTCGCGGCCCCGGCTCACGCAGGCCACCACGAACACGTTGCAGGTGTCGGCCCGAGCCGCCTTCTGGTGGATGAACTCCACCGCCGCCTGCGTGTCGATGGGCGGCTCGGTGTTGGGGATGCAGGCCACGCTCGTGAATCCGCCTGCCAGCGCCGCCTGGGTGCCGGTCTCGATCGTCTCGTCCTCCTCGCGGCCCGGCTCGCGGAGGTGGACGTGCATGTCAACCAGGCCGGGCGTCACCACCAGGCCGCTGGCGTCGATCGTCTCGTCGGCCTTGCCGATCGGCTGGGCGCCGGCGAGGCCCACGGCGACCACCTGCCCGTCGCGGACGAGCACGTCGTCGACGCGGTCGATGCCCTGCGCGGGGTCCACCACCCTGCCGCCGCGAATGAGGAGTGTGGCCATCGGCGAATCCTTCTCAGTAGATCCTGGTTGCGGAGGACGACTCGCCGCTTGCTCGCGTTGCCGCCCGCGGGCCGCACGTCAACCAGAGCACCGCCATCCGCACGGCGAGTCCGTTGGCAACCTGGCCGAGGATCAGCGACTGCGGGCAGTCGGCCACCTCGGCCGTGACCTCGACACCCCGGTTGATCGGGCCGGGCGCCAGAATGAGCAGATCTTTCTTGGCCCGCTTCAGCCGATCGCGGGTCATCGCGTAGAGGTGGGCGTATTCGCGGACGGAGGGAAAGGGCCTCGTGTTCTGCCTCTCGAACTGGATGCGGAGGAGGTTGAGCACGTCGCACCGTGGCACGATCGCGTCGAGATCGTGCGACACTTCCACGCCCAGTTCCCGCCAGCGCTCCGAGACGAGCGTGGGCGGGCCGCAGAGGATCACCTTGGCGCCGAGCTTCATCAGGCCCCAGAGGTTGGACCGCGCCGTCCGGCTGTGGGCGATGTCACCCACGAGGCCGACGGTGATTCCGGCGAGGTCGCCGAGCCGCTCCTTGATCGTGAAGATGTCGAGCAGGCCCTGGGTGGGATGCTCGTGCGGTCCGTCGCCGGCGTTGATCACGCCCACCGAGAGGTGCTGCGCGAGCAGGTGCGGCGTGCCCGGGGTCTGGTGTCGGACGACCGCGGCATCGACCCCCATCGCCTCGAGGTTCTTGGCGGTGTCGATGAACGACTCACCCTTCGATAGGCTGCTCGACGACGCCGAGAAGTCGATCACGTCGGCTCCGAGCCGGCGGGCGGCGAGGGCGAAGCTCGTCTTCGTCCGCGTCGAGTTCTCGAAGAACAGCGTGACGATGGTCGTGCCGTTGAGCACGGAGAGCTTTCGGCGGCAGCCGTCGGTCGCCTCCTTGAAGAGGGTCGCGGTGTCGAGCAGCGTGCGGATCTCGTCCGGCGTGAGCCGCTCGAGGTCGAGGAGATGCCGGTGCCGCCAGTGGGAGGGCACGGTCTCGTGGGAGAGTGCAGCGGTGCTCATGCGGCGCGCGGGGCGGACGGGACGGTCGCCAAAAAGGCTTCGCCGCGGCGACTGCCGCGGCAGGATGCGATGGCGGGGAGTTTAGCAAAGTCCGCCGGATTTGCGGGGCTGGGGCGGTGCCTGCTGTGGCCGGGTGGTTGACCTTGCCCCGGCAAATGGTGGCCACCTACCCTCTCGCCGCGTGTGGAACTGGACCCTGGCGCCGGGCCGCGATGCCCCGCCGCATGTCGAGCACCGATTCATGAACGGCTCCGTCTGGTCGATCCGGGCATCTTTGACGATTCTCGCCGTCGTCGTTGGCACGTCGAGCGGCTGCACGTCGGCCATCAGCACCGCGTATCTCCGCGATGCGGTCTGGGACTTCGCCGATCACGCCGCCGAGGAGCAGCCGAAATCCGCGGCCACCGGGGACGAGTCGTCGACCGACGACACCTTTGAATCCGCCGAGGTGTCTGACACCGCGGCTGCCGACGCGGAGCGGCGTGAGGCCGCGATCGAAGAGGCTGTGTCGCGGCTGGCCAGGATCGGCGCGCTCGACGAAGCGACCCGGGCCACGCTCGTTGAAACGCTGCAGCGGACCCAGCAGGAGGATTGGCCCGTCGTGGTCGAGGCGTTTGCGTCGTCGCTTGCCGAAGCGGCCCCGCCACAGACGGCCGCGCAGGACACGACGGACTCCGCGGACGACGCCGCGGCTCCGGTTACCGTCGTGGCCGCCTCGCACACCGTGGCGAAAGCCGATCTCGATGAGGCGTCGGTTCCGCAGCCGGCACCCGTTCCGCCACCGGGTGAACCTGCCGAACCGGTGGTCCCTGCGTCCGCGCCGCCGGCCGTCGTCTCCAGCGGACCGCCGCCCGCGCCGGAGCCCGATGCCCAACTCCCGCCGGTCGCGGCGGTAGCCACCCCGCCGCTGGCTGTCTGCAATGCCTGCTTCGCGACGCGCGTCCAGGCGTGGGGTGTGCTCGATCGCTTTCCGGCGGCCCGCTTTCGCCCCGGGCAGGAGCTGATCGTCTACTTCGAACTCGACAACCTCTCATCGGGACAATCTGCCGCCGGCCACACGACGTGCATCGACACCTCCCTCGCCCTCGTCGCGGCCGATGGTACGACGGTCCGCGACTGGAGCTTCGAGCCAATCGCGGAGACGTGCGCGTCGCAGCGGCGTGACTACTTCGCCCGTTACGTGATCCGGCTTCCGGAGGCGGCGACTGCCGGGGCGTTTCGCCTCGACATCGACGTCGTCGACACGCTCGCCGGCACGACGTCGCGAGCCAGCCTGCCGCTGGAGATCGGGGCCGAGTCCCGCTGAGCCGGGCCTGGCGGCTACGATGCCGTGGCCTCCCGGGTTTCACGCGATGCAGACTCCTCCCTCCATCATCAGCACCGAACGGCTCGAGAAGACCTTCGCCGGCGGTGACGCCGAGGCCATGGTCGCCGCCGTCCGCGGCGTGAATCTCAGCGTCGGCCGCGGGGAGTTCGTGGCGGTGACGGGCGCCTCGGGTTCGGGGAAGAGCACGCTCCTCCACATGCTTGGCGGGATCACGCGGCCGACCGCGGGCCGCGTGCTGCTCGAGGGAGTCGATCTTGCCACGCTCGACGACGACGCCCTCGCCGCGATCCGCCGCCGTCGCATTGGCTTCGTGTTCCAACGCTACAACCTGCTCCCGGAACTCTCGCTGCTGGAGAACGTCTCCCTGCCCCTCGCGCTCGACGGCGTGACTCCGGCACGCTGCGAGACAGCGGCCCGCGCGGCGCTCGAGGCGGTGGGGATGGCCCACCGCGGTTCCCATCGGCCCGATGAGCTCTCGGGAGGCGAACAGCAGCGGGGCGCGATCGCTCGGGCGCTTGTCACCGATCCGGCGGTCGTGCTCGCCGACGAGCCCACCGGCGCCCTCGATACGGCCAACTCGTCCCGCGTCGTCCAACTTCTTCAGCGGCTCGTCGCCGAGCGGCAGCAGACGGTGATCCTGGTCACCCACGATCCGGCGGTGGCGGCGGCGGCCGGACGGGTGGTGCGGATGCGGGACGGTCAGGTGGAGTCCGACTCGGTCGGGAACCCGCGGCCATGAGGCTCCGAGGGCTACTCGTCCGGCAGTGGATGCGACGCCCCGGGCGGGCGCTGGCAGCGGCCGCGAGCGTGGCGGTTGCCGTGGGAGCGGCCGTGGCCACGTGGACGGCGGCCGATGCATCGCGGCAGGGGTTCCAGCGGCTCACCGAGGCGGTCGCGGGCGTACCCACGATCGACGTCACGGCCCGCGACGGACAGCGGTTCGTCGCCACGGCGGTGCCCCGCCTGGTCGATGTGCCGGGGGTGCGGGCGGTGGTGCCGCTCTTCTATCGCCCGTCGCTCCTCCGCGTGGGCGAGAATCGGCTCCGCGAGGTGGCGGTGGGCGTCGATGTCGAGGCGCTCGTGTCGGCGGGGCTGCTCGCCCTGGAGTCGGGCGAGCCGTGCCGGGAGGACGACGAACTGGTGCTCGACGCCACGCTCGCCAAGGGACTCGGCGTGACCGTCGGCGACGAGGTGCTGTTCTTCGCTCGGCGGCGGATCGCGCGGATGCGGGTCACCGGCCTCGCCGCCACCAACTCGCTCCGCTGGTTCGCCGAGGGGGCCACCGTCGTCGCCGACATCCAGGTGCTGGAATCGATGTCGCTCTCGACGGCCGAGGTGGATCGCATCCGGATCGTCCTCGCCCCAGGCGCCGCTCGCGAGGAGGTGCTGACCGCCGTCTCCGGGCGGCTGCCCGAGGCTCTCGTCGCCGACGTTCCTGCCGGCCGGGCGAGCCTGGCCGAAGACGTGCTGCATTCGGCCAACCTCGGCCTCGACTTCGTCACCGCCCTGACGCTCGCCATGGCCTGGTTCATCGTCGGCAACGCGATGCTGATGAACGTCGCCGAGCGACGGCGCGGGCTGTCGCTGATCCGCGTGCTCGGCGGCACGGCCCGGCAGGTCCGCCGGCTGGTGACCGTCGAGGCCGCGATCCTCGGCGGCATCGGGGCCGCGGTTGGCGCCGCCGTCGGGCTCGCGGCGGCGGGGCCGATCTCCGCCGGCATCTCGCGAGCCCTGCAGACCAGCGCCGGTGGCGTCGCCGTCCATCCGCTGCTCGTGCCGGTGGCGGTGGCACTGGGCATCGTCATCGCGGTGGCCGCGGCCTGGTGGCCAGCCCGCCAGGCCACGTCGCTCGACCTGCTCGAGGGGCTTTCGGCGCTGCCCGCAGAACCACCGCGGGAGTCGATGCGGGGCCTCTTTCTGGCGGCGATGGTCCTGACCGCCGTCGCCTTCGCCTGCGAGCTGGCGATGGCGTTCGGCATCCTGCCGCCGCGGGCGTCGGTGGTGTCGGGCGTGGTTCTGCTCCTCGCCTTCGTAGCCTTCACGCCGTTTTTCCTGATCCCGCTGGTGCGGTTCCTCGGCGGCTTCGTGCCGTCCCGGTGGCGGATCGAGGGCCGGCTCGCCGTGGCCCAGATCGTCCGTCAGCCGATCCGCACCGCGCTGACGGCGGGCGTGCTCGTGGTGGCGGTGAGCAATGGCATCGGGCTCGGGCACGCGATTCGCGACAGCGTTGACGACGTACTCGGCTGGTATGCCAGGATGCTGAAGGCCGATTGGGTGCTCACGCAGGCCGGGGCGCTGTCGGTGTCGCGGCAGGACCGCGGCGCGGCATCGCGGGCCATGCAGGACGACGTGGGCCGGCTCGATGGCGTGGCCGACGTGGAGGGCATCGGCGTGGCGACCGGGCGGATTTCGGGGCAGGCGTGCGTGGTCATCGCCCGCGACCTGCCGGCCGGGCTGCCGCTCCCGCTCGCGCCGGTGGACGCCACGGAGGCCGATGTCCGCGCGGCCCTCGAGCGGGGCGAGGCGGTCGCCGGCACGGTGCTCGCCCAGCGGACCGGGCTCAAGGCAGGCGACGCCGCCGTGGTGGAGGTCTTTGGTCGCAAGACCCCCATCCGGATCGCGGCGCTCGTCGTCGACTACACCTCGGGCGGCGCCTCGCTCGTGCTCCGTCGCGATGCCGCCCGGCGGCTGTTCGGCATGGAGGCGGCCGACGTGCTCCTCGTGACTGCGGCCGAGGGCCGCGCGGCGTCGCTGCGGGATCCGCTCGAGGTGATCGCCAGGAGCCATTCGATGTTTCTGCGTTCGTATGGCGACCTCCGCGGCTTCATCGATCGCATCGTGTCGGGCGTGGTGGGCTCGCTCTGGTCGATCCTCGGCCTCGGCTTCGTGGTGGGCAGCCTGGGCGTGGCCAACACCGTCACCATGAGCGTGCTGGAGCAGCAGCGGTCGCTCGGGCTCCTGCGGGCGGTGGGGATGCGCCGCGGGCAGGTGGTGGGCCTGGTGGTGCTGCAGAGCATGCTCCTGGGGGCGGCCGCCGGCATCATCGGCCTCGTGTCGGGCGTGACGACCGCGCTGTTCATCCAGTTTGCGAGTCAGCCGTTGCTCGGCCATCCGCTCGCCATGCACATCCGCCCCGGCGTGGTCATCGCCAACCTGCTGGCCGCCCTCGCGGTGACTGCCCTGGCGGCTTGGCTTCCAGCCCGCCGCGCCGTGAAGCTCGACCTGCTCGAGGCGCTGTCCACGGAGTGAGGGCGAATCCTCCGCCACCGTTCCCCGCAGCACAGCTTCCCCGTAGCACAGGTTTTCAACCTGTGACTTGTTCGCCGTTCGTAGCACAGGTTTTTTAACCTGTGACCTCCGCGCCGCTCGGGACTGCCCACGCCCATCGCCGGACACTCGCTGCGGGCATCCTGCCAATCCTGTTCGGCACGAGAGATGCAGGACGGGTCGACCCGCATCTGGCCTGGCTCGGTGCCCCCTGTAGCACAGGTTTTCAAACCTGTGTCTGTCCATCGCGGCGGCTCGGGGCTACCCACGCCCTCTCGCCGGACGTTCATCTCGGCCCTCCAGGCCTCGACTCTCTGCATGTCCGCTGCGCTTCGCCATCCTGGCTGCGCT
>Ga0315904_10005725_pt1 | contig 17187 bp, 19 predicted proteins | sample LakEriMetagenome_6_FD_203529 | JGI IMG/M metagenome (GOLD analysis project Ga0315904, IMG submission 203529) | Freshwater fungal communities from buoy surface, Lake Erie, Ohio, United States - Buoy 12 MA120 | ecosystem: Environmental > Aquatic > Freshwater > Lake | place: USA: Lake Erie, Ohio...
GCCTTACCGTATAGAACATACGACAAGGCGTCCAGAATCGTGGACTTGCCGGCACCGTTCTCGCCGACGATGAGTGTAGACTTACTACGATCCAGAAGGATCTCGGTCATTTGATTGCCGGTCGACAGAAGATTCTGCCAACGGAGCTTTTTAAAGTGAATCATATTTACCCTGTTCGTAACCAGCTTGGTATGCTGCTTTTAGCCAATTGACAATACCATCTTGTGGAGCGCCGCCGGCGAGTAGATCTAATTGTTCGTAGAATCTTTCACTACGAAGACCAAAGTTTTCGATCTCGTTGAACCAGTCTTCGAATGTCATGATTACTCCACACTTAAAGCTTCACCATACAACGTAGTTAGAAAATTGTACAATCTTTTTTTGTCGACTGGAGTATCCCACTGATCGACAACCTTTGTCAGAATAGTCAGTGTGTCCTCGGCCTCGTTGACGATATCACTATCATCCTCGAGTTGAAGATTGAGGTTGTCCTCGACTACCTGAATGTCAAGAGCACCAGCCTTTTCAAGACGATCAATGTACGTATCAAACCAGAACGGGTTGTTCTTGTTCTTGACGATTACCTTGACGTAAGATCCCTTAGCGGCTTCAAAATTGAATCCATTGATGTGCTCGAAGGTGTTCCACTTGGCGTCATCGTAGAACCACTTTTGGAACATTGTGTAGGGATTTTGGATGAACTGCAGTTCTCTAGTTTCTGTATCGAAAATATGAAAACCGCGTGGATCATCAAAGTCAGACCAAGACATTTCGTAGGGTGCGCCGAGATAATTGATATTGCCCCGCGTGGATTTATGATGGAAATGACCAGAGCAGACAAGATCAAACTTGTCGAAAATGCTACTAGAAAGGCCATGATCATTTACGGCACCCTTGTACATCTCGAAACCAGCGATCTCCAGATGCCCAAACAATACTTGTGCGGAGGTATTCTGTAGGAACTCCATGCTCTCATTATAGTTCCCAGAGCATACCCAAGGAAGTACAGCGATATCGAGATCACCAAGGTTGACAACAGTAGGTTCATCATAATAGTTTACCTCATACTTCGAGTGATCATATAACTCACGCATGGCATTCACCTCGTTCGTATTCTTGAACGAGGTGTCGTGGTTGCCAATAATCACATCTAGTCGGATGCCGGAAGTGTAACACTTGTCAATAAAGGATCGTAGATGACGGGCCGTAACGAAGTTGATATACTTTCGACGATCAACGATATCACCCAGGTGAAAAATATTGCGAATACCATTATCAGCAAGATACGGAAAGAAGAATTCATAATAAAACCTATTGAAATACTCGGCGAAAGCGATAGAGTCGCCGCGGGCTCCAAAGTGCGTATCTGTAATCAGAGCAATCTTCATCGACGAACTTTCTTTTCATATTCACGAAGGCACTTATCGCAAAAATCACGGATGTTTTGCAGGTTCATCATATAGTTATACCGGATTGCCATCGAATTCTTTGGATCCAGCATATTTTCTCTGTACTGCTCAAGCAGTGGCGGAATGTTATTCATCTTCATCTCCAATAAATTTTTCTACGCCTTTCTTCGGCTTCTTGATTGCTGGGTTCTTAGCTTCGTACTTCTCGACCAGTTCGCCAAGCTTTTCGCTGACGTTGATATACACAGCGTCGAACTGTGACCGGTCTTCAGGAGCCATATCAACCAGCGTGTTCATGACCATCGAGTTTTCGAAGCTCTTGTGCTTAATGTAAAGCTGCTTCTTTTCTTTTTCAATTCTACGCAGGAAAGCGTTGTACACGATCTGTGTAAAGTATGCAAACGGGTTATTAGTCTTTTCTGGATTGAAGTTGTGCAGATATCGAAGACAGTTTTCGATTGCATCACCGATCATCTCTTCACGATACGAGTATCCCACAAAGTTCGGACGTGTAGCCAAACGCTGTGCAATAAGCATAATACACTTGCCAACATAGTTAGGCACAGGAGGACGGTCTTCACCAAGTCTTTTCGACTCCTGAAAAGCAGTATGGTACTTCACCATCTCCGTGTAAAACAACTTGTTGTCAATGTAGTGATTTGACTTTTTCTTCTTCGGGACGTTTTCCATTATAACCTCAATTCAACTTTGACTTATCTGGGCGGATCATTTCCATCAGTTTTTGATATCGTCTTTCAGACTGATCCATTTCATTTAAAGCTTCATTAATAATCTCATCTGCCAACTTCTTATCATGCAAAGCAACCAACTTTTTATAATAAGATCCCATCGAGACAGAGGCCGGGAAACTAAATACGATCTTGCTGTGATCTATCTCTATACAATCAGATGTCGAAAATGTTAACACATTTGTGAGTTTAGATCCGATCGACCCTTCTTCATTGACCGCATCAACAATGTAAAATGGATTAATAACTCTGCATCTAACCGAGTATTCTTCAACATCGCCGATGATCTGTTCACCATTGACCAAGTTCAAAATTCGAATCATTATAACCTCACGTTGTAAATCTCGTAATCAAATTGTTCTGCGTCGTAGATCTTAGTTCGTTCTAAGAAGTGTTTGAGTGTAAAGTTTTGGTGGGATTTATAAGAAAGATCATCTACAATATCGTAGAGGATTGCTCCGTGTTCTTGTTTCTCTTCGTGTAGGCGAAGCATACGCCCGATTGACTGAAGAACTTTGATCTTAGACTTTGATGGAGAGGCAGCGATCATATGATGAAGACGATTGATGCTGACACCGGTTGATGTAGTACCTAACGAGGCCAGCAGAATTGCGTTCTCTTCTTCCTCTATGGCTTTTCGAATCTTTTCGCGATCAATACCACTAACAGAGCCATCAATGTAAAACACGTTATGATCAGTGCTTCTTGTGATGAGATCATAGAGTGTTTTTCCATGATCCACAATTCTAAAGAAAACAAGTTTATTACCCTTTAGCGAGAGTCCGAGGTTGCGAATGAACTTGTTTCTTTGTTCGTTGGCAACAAGGAAGTCAATCTCTTCTTGGTATGTTTTACCTTTAACATTCTTGCAGGATTGCTCGTCGTACTTAAGGACAAGACATTTGATCTTGAGCTTGGCAACGTATCCTTGGTCCATGAGCTCTTTAGTACTGACTGCTCTGTACTTTGGACCGAAGAGACCTTCGATTGTAGTCTCGTTGAGAGGTGAGCCATCGAGGGTGCCGGTAGTGCCAAACCGATACTTGCAATGAGTGAGACTGCTAAGAATTTGTATGAGCGAAGTAGCTTTTGCACCATGTGCTTCATCTCCAAAAACAACGCCAAACTGTTGATACCATGGCTTGAGCATCTTACTCTTGCCGTTATTCAACGACTGCCATGTAGTAATGACTAGATCAGCTGGAATATCATTTGATCTATTTATCCCCTCCGTAGAGCAATGAATCTGGCCTGTGTATCCATAATCTCGAAAGTCACTCTCCATCTGACCAACCAGGCCGATGGTAGGAACAATGATCAATCCTTTGTGACCAAACTGTTGATACCATCTCATGATCACGTAGATCATAAAAGACTTGCCAGATGACGTAGGACTGACAAGCGTACGGCGCGTAGATCTCAGACACTTGAGGATCGAGTCAAACTGGTAATCACGTTGCTGATATTTCTCCGGAATATTGAGTGAAGCAATAAACTCTTTGAGTTCGTGTTCAGAGATATTCTCATAGAGAAGTTCGTCATCAAACGAGAAACTATATCCACGAGAATCACAGAACTTCTTGATTCTTTGAGCAAGTCCAGCATAACACATTCCAGATAGATTGTTCACCAACCTGATCTTGCCATCCCACATCCGTGCACGATACTTAGGATGGAACTTGTAATTTTCTGCAAAGAATGTAAATTGATCCGACAACTCCATGATTGTGGAGGCGTCGGCGCATACTTTTACGTGAACTCTATCTATGTACTTTAGGTGGACATCACTCATTAAATACCAACTTTGAACTTCTCCCATTCAATGGCGGCTTTGATGTTAAAGCCACGACCGGTCAGGGACTTGATGATCGATTCTAGAAGCTCAATCTTTTCTTGCTGAATACCGATACGCAACGTCATATCGATAACCTCTTGATCTGCTTCTACGTAGTGATTCACATCCGACCGAAGGATCTTGCCTTGAGGCGGAAGCTTCCACCCCTTTGCATGGGTTTCCTCGGTAGGTCCCATAGTAAAGAACTCATTCTTGGCCAACTTCAATTGCTTGAGTTCGGCTTCGTACTTCCGAAGAACCAACCGTTCATTCGTGAAGATTTTAAAATATTTGTGGTGAAGTTTAGGAATGTTCAGCGCCTCGTTCCCGAGTTCTGAACGGTCGATCCGGGAATCCTGTTCCCATTCTGCAAAGATATCTTCAAGCTTCATAATAACCTTATATCACTATTATTATAATATGTACACAGCTAATTAGTCAACAAAGTCGATAGTGTACCTTAAGTATTCAAAATCAACTGTGCACTGGATATAGTTCACGTCAGTGTCAGTAGTATTGAACGATAAATCTCCAATAGAAACTGGGAATGCATCATAAAAAGTTACTTTAATATTAGATCTCATTGAGCTATTCATGATAAGTAAGGTGATGTCTGAGTATACAGTCTTTGGATTACCAGGTTCTGCAGACTTAAGGGCTTTATACTGATCAAAACTCTCTGGTGCACCAAGCCCAACCATCCAGTTATGGATTTCCAGATAATCATCTAGATCCTCGCTCACACGGAATGAGACTGACAGTGGATTGTAGGTGATATGACTGGCAATAGGAATCGAAACAAACGGCGTAGGACTTTCAGCCTGACTTAGTTGCAAACCAGGGAGACGCACATCCTGTACGTTGAAGTTAAGATTCGGTGACCGTGCAAGTGCAAATTTAAACCCTAGAGGTGATAGGAAGTTCTTATTTGCAGGGGTGTTGAGAGCAGACATATTATTCCTTGAATGCTTAAATTCATTATATCACATCTATTTATAATGTACATAAAAAAAGAGAGGGAGCCGAAGCCCCCTCTCAGTATCGGTTGGTTATTCCAACTCTTATGATTACATAAGGTTCGAGATAAGAACGCGACGGTAGTACTTGTTGCTGTCTTGCTCAAGTGTTGCATTGGCATCAGCAGCAGTTGTACCCTTCGAGAATGGATTTGGTGCCATTCCGTAGCGAGTCTTGAAACCGATCTTTGGCTGGAATGAGCCTGGATCAACTGCACGAACCATCTGTAGTGGAACGTATGGGCAGTAGAACAGACCAGCGTCATAAGGATTCGAACCCTTATAACCAACTACCAGGTAGTTTGTACCAGCGTATGGATCGATGTAAACCTTGATGCGACCGTTGATAACACCAGCGAATGTGTTACCTGTGTCGTCAATGTTCAGCGAGTTTGTGTTAAGAGCTGGAGCGTAATCCAGAACACCAGCCATCTGAAGAGCCGAAGCAACGTCCGACGAACAGATGATGATGTTACCCTTACCACGACGTGTTTGCTTAGCAATCTGGTTGCATTCACGCTCGATTTGGAATAGAAGACCCTTGAACTTTTCAACCATCCAACGACCGTTTGAGTCGGTGTCAAGATCGAAGAAGCCAGAAGTTGTAGTACCTTCGGTAGCACCGCGTTCAGCTGTGATGATGATCGAACGAACAACTTCACGGTTGATTTCTGCAAGGATTTCAGCCGAAAGAATGTTCGAAAGTTCAGTCTCAGCGTCAAGACCGTGAATTGCCTTCAGGTCCTGTGCAAGTTCGAGAGTGTATTCTGCCTTTAGAGCGCGAGTCTTAGCAGCAACAGTTACCTTCTCGATCGAGAAGCCCATTTCTGGGAAGACGTAAGTGCTGTTTGCACCAAGAAGTTCGCCCGAACCAAGCAGAAGACCCATTGTGTAGTTATAGGTCGAGTTGCCTGCGTTGTTCGAAGCACCTGGAGCTGTACCAACAGTGTTAGCACCAACTGCAGTAGCCGAACCAGCACCGGTGTTTGCAGCGTTAACGCCTGCACCAAGACGTGACGAGTGGCCAGTGTTTGCTTCGTTATAGAATGCTTCATCGCCAAGAGCTGTCGAGTTAGCATACTTCGAACGCATTGCGAAGATAAGACCTGTTGGACCCGACATTGGCTGAACGCCGCAGATGTCGTAAGCAATCAGGTTTGGCATCGAACGACGAACCAGCGAAATAAGAACTGGGTCGAAGTTTGCTGCGTTACCTGCAACGTTAACGTGGGTAGCTTCACCAAGAAGGTGCTGTGTGCCACCATGAGCAGCCGACTCACGAAGAGCGGCTTCGGTGTTTTCTAGAATTTGTGCGGTTACATAGCGCTTGTGTGCACTACCGATCTCTGGGAGATCAGTGTGCTCGAGCACTGGCTTCCACTTGTTTTGTAGTTCCTCAGCTAACATTTTATTCTCCCTTTACCTTTCTGGGTATTTGGTATTTTATTTATTACTTTACGTTTCTTGAAATAGCAGTTACGTAGTGAGCCATGTGAGCAGGTACTTCTACCGGCTGGTCAACACCATTTTCAGCTTCTTCAGTAACAACACCGGTTGTGACTTCCTTCTTTTCCGAGAAGTACTTGTCCTTAATGATGTTGAGCTTCTTGGCATATGTTTCAGCATCGCTGAACTCAAGGCCTTCGGCTAGAGTGCGAAGCTTTTCAACCTGAGTGGCTGCTAGACCTTCGCTTACTTCGTCGAATGTAGCTTCCTTGGTTGCTTCATCAAGAATTGCTTGAAGCTCAAGTTGCTTATTCACGGATTCGTCAAGCTTGCCTTCAAGCTCTTCGATTTGAGCCTGCATCTCGCCGAGAACGTCGAGCTTTTCGTCAGGTACGTTAATGTAGCTTTCTGCAAACAGGTTACGTAGGCCTTCCATGAAGTCCTCTGTAACATTTGTGCGGATCGACGATTCGATAGCAAGCTTGTTATCTTCGATCCATTGCTCTACTACGTAGTCAAGATATTGATCGACCTTTTCGGTCATCTCTTCTTGAATAGCAACTACAGCTTCATCAAGCTTTGTTGCAAATTCTTCTTCTAGGCGAACGGTTTCAAGGTTCATACGAGCTGTTACAGCGGCTTCAAAAATAGTTGAAGCTTTTTCCTTGAACTCTTCTGAAAGGTCGTCACCGCTAAACATTTCAGCAACGTCTTCCTTTACAGCACCAAGTGTAGCAGCTGGCATCTGGCCAAGAGCTGGTCCACCCCCAGGAGCAGTTGCCGAAGGAACGTTATTTGTGCTTAGCTTCTTAATTGAATCGTTAAAGAAGTGAGACAGATCTTCACCTTTTAACTGAGCTAGAAGCGATGTAAACGTTGCTAGCATTTCTGTACGAGTTGGGTTAGGCTTCAGAGTTTCCGAAGCTGCCGATTCATCAAGAATTTCTTCATTCTCAACGATATCAGTTAGTTCCTTATCTGACATTTTGCACTCCTTAGTGAATTTAACTTATTTATTTGATTCAGGATTTTGAAATTTCGTTGAGAAAATTCTCAAAGATCTTAAATTTCTTGGCTTCTAGTTCTCTAGAAGATACGGCTTTTTCAATGGTTTGAACTGTTTGCTCGACCACCTGGACTTTCTTGGCAATCAGAAGATCATTTTCCCAGATCCATTCTACGCCTTCCATGATACCATTTACAAAGGCATCTGGTGCAGAAGGATCGGCTACAATATCAGCCGCTGTTGCTAGATAGAAATCGTCTTGTACTTCATTGATTCCTTCTTTGTTGAGCTTCAGTGAACCCATACCACGAGAAGAAACACCAAGCTTTACGCCTTCAGACACAAGGCCTTTGGCAATGTTTCCAAATGGAGTATCCATTAACTTAGCCTTGCCAATGAAGTTATTGCCTTCTTGGCGAAGACTTGTAATTAGGTGTGAAACTCTGTCTAGATTAATCTGCGGACCATCTGGGTGACCAAGTTCGCCCAGAGCGCGGCCAGACTTTACGTATGACTCGTTGTAGCGTTCAACTTCCTTGGCAAGAGTCTCAACTGGATACATGCGTCCGTTGCGATTCTTAATTCCGCCCTGAAGGAACACGCCTTCGATGTACACGTTCTTCTTACCGTCTTCACGAGCTTCGGTAATTGTTCTCAGGTCTTCGAAGACTTCTGTAATGAGTTTCATCTTTTTACCTTAACTATTGTTATAATCTGAAATGAATGTACCAACTTTTTGCAGCTCGAGTAGTACATAACCATTAGCAGTACCAACAAACTCTACTGTTAGATTTGCAGTTTGACCAACCGTCAGAGCCATACCACAACCAGCATAGTCCTTGTAGCCAGTAGAATCATACACTGCAACTGGTGTTGCTCCGCGCTTGATTACAGCATACCCGTTTGGATCAATTCCCCAGTATGCTTGAGCAATGTAAGCACCGGAAAGAACTTCATTATCAACTGCAAGGCAAGTTGAAGTTGCATCTACGTTTGTTGTTGTGCTATTACCAGATACCTTAATGGTAGTATTAGCAACAGAAACATGAATAGTGGCAGCAGTGTTTTTCTTATTTGAGATAATCGATACGGCCATTATTCACCTCTATGACTAATTGAGAAGTCGAGCATTTGTTCTACACCTTCTGGTGTACCGCATGCTTCAAGAAACTTCTTTTGGTTGTCTTCATTTAATTTATCAAACACAGAAAGCATAGTACGACGATGCGATTCTGTGAGATCGCCAAGAAGATCAGCTAGCTTTTCTTCCTTGCGAAGTGGTTTGCCACCGCGTTCTGCAGTGAGCTTAGCAGCAATTGCCATTACACGGCGTTTTTCTTTTGACTTGCCCTTGAACTGTGGAGCGTTTGAATCTTGGAAGTCCTTGATTACATCGCCCATGGTAGCCTTGTCCATGTTTAGCTTTTCTTCAATTTCAACTTCTTCCTTGGCAAGCTTGTTCAGTGCGGTATCAATACCCTTTGAACGCTTTTCAGCGCGCTTATCATGTGCTCTTTCCATTTCACCTTGGCCTTTACCATCCATAGTACGAATACCACGTTGGTAGCCAGCACGAGCTTCGTCACGACCCATTTGATTCTTAGCCTTGATAGCATAGGTCGCTAAGGTCTTCTTTGACAGTTCGTCGATCTGTTCGGCTTCTTCAGCAACCTTTTTCTTCTTGCGAAGAAGCTTGAAGTCATGAGCATCGACCTTGCCATTCTTGTTGGCATCGATCTTGTGCTGATTGCCCTTGAGTTCCTCGTAGACCTTCTCGTCTTCACCTGGGTTATAACCATGACGCTCTTTACGGCGATCAATCTGCTTTACCTTCGAACCCTTAAAGACTTCGTCGTCGTTACCATTGCGGTCTGAATGCTTGGCAACGACGTGCTTATCCACGAACTTCTGTTCGTCAGGATTCTTAACTTTCAGATAACCTTCTAGGAATTGATTAAGCGTCTTCGCCATCGTCTTCGAATCCTTCTAAATCTTCGTCGTCTAAATCGAAATCATCTTCGTCGTCCCAGTCGAGGTCTTCAAGATCTTCATCGTCAAGATCTAAATCGTCATCATCGAGATCCAGATCATCGTCGTCAAGATCGAAGTCGTCTTCATCGTCGACAGAATCTTCTTCGGCTGCAAACATACTCTGTGCTACTGAGATTCTCATATCATCAATAGCTGCGGTTGCTTTCTGACCCATAATATCATCGAATGCAGAAGCGAACTTAGTTGGCTGCTGATTCATAGAAAAGTTGATAAGATCATCAATATCGGCCATTGTTTCCTCCAAATTTTTTATTATTTATAATCACGCTGGTTTCTTCACCAGGTCTGGAACTTTAGGTAAGGCCGGAACCTTTGTTGCTTTTCCAGTATCAGGACCTAAAGCTCCGCTGGTGTCGGCAGGCCCGGGTGCTTCTTGTGGTTGACCATCCGGACCCAGTTCAACCGGCGGATTATACTGTGGGTTATCTTGTTCATCTACAATCTGCTCATCAATTTCCTTGATATCTTCTTCAGTCTGATACAGAACATTGCGACGAATCCATTCGTGCGAATAGTATTTGCCAGCATAATCGTCAATATCGCGGAGCATTGAGATACGATCACGAAGAATTTCAGTATTTCTTAATTCAGCAAAATGGTTATCTTCTGAATATTCATACTTAAAATTGGTTCTAAACTCTTGCCAATCTTCGCTGGTGATAACACCCTTTAGAATTAATTGCTTCTCAAGAATCTTGTTGAATAGTTCAGAGAACTTACCGCGAAGACGAGTAATGAACTTAGCAAACTTTACTTCATCTCTTGAAATTTCAGTAGCACGACCAAAGTTGTACTGTGCTTCTGGATCGAGACGAGTAATCGGAACATTTAGCGACTTGTAAAGCTTGCGTTGGAAATAGATAACATCATCCATCTGGCCAAGATTTTGACCTCCAGGAAGAGTCGTGATCTCTGTTCCCTTACCACCCTCACGACGTGGTAACCAAAAGTCTTCAAGCATTGTCATGTGCTTGCGATCGTCACGAATCTCACCAGTTTGGGCATCGTAAACTACACGGTTCTTGAAGCGAGTCATGATATCACGAAGATATTGCTCTGCCTTCATCTTTGGTAGGTTACCGACGTCGATGTAGAAAATACGACGTTCTGGTGCACGAGAAATACGGTAGATAACCAGTGAGTCTTCCATCGACTTTAGCTGGTTCAGAGGTTTAATTGCCTTCTGTAGATAACCAATTACCATATCGCCTGGAACATTTACAAGGCCCGATGATACGTTAACAACGGAATCTACAGCAATACGAATACCTTGAGAGGCAGGATCGTTATATGTAGATCCCTGTGTAGGAGCCTTGGCGAATCCCTTATCATTATAGATGTAGAACTCTTCGGCGGTCTTATTAATAATTACATTCGTGTTCTTATTTGCCTTGACTCTCTTTTGAGTCTTGATCTTACGAATCTTACGCGGGTCGACATATCTTAGTTCTTTGATGCCTTCACGCGGTGCTTTCTCGTCAATAATCAGATGGTAATAAAGTCTACCATCGACGTACCATTTACGAAAGATCTCATAGGCGTGCTGATTGAATTCGAGAAGCTCGATTACATTATCGAACTCTTCGAGAATCATCTTCTTGATATTTTCTGGTTGTTCTAGATCGTCGAGATTGAGTGTAACAATCTCTTTCTTGGGATCCATCACAATAGCTTCATTGACAATATCGTCAACGGCCATTTCCACGTCAGGATGCATAGAGATTTCACGGTACTTGCTGACAAGTTCCGCTTCGTTTCTAACTGCACCTTCGAGATCTACATACTGGCCGTATGCACCACCTTCGGAAACAACAAGAGCACCGTCTTCTTCGAGCTTTGGCGCAAAGGACGGCAGTTCTTCCTGTGGTTTCTTTCGAATGATTTCAAAACCAAATAATTCGGCCATTTGGACTCCTAATTAACAAAAAAAGTAAGGGGAGTGGTTACCCCTTACTTATTATTCTCCACCAGCTCTATCGGTGGTGCCACCACTTACAGTCCAGTAATCGTATGAGAATGTAACCTGGAACGATTCAATCTGATCAGTTGATGCCCAATCAAGTTCGATTGGTGAGATAACACTCGGGAAGATTCCATTGAACTTATACTCGCGAATAGGTGTACCGTCTTTTGCATACTGGATTACAGTAGCATTCGACTTGTATCGATTGATGTCGCGAACGTTACGCTCAAGACGATTGATTCGGTTTGACCATTCTTCCATGGCGTTACGAATCAGGAAGTCTTCATCGTTAATGACTGTTACTGTCCAGTCACCGAATGTTCTATCTCCGGCCAACTTCATTTGTCGGCCGAAGTAGAATACTGGAATTACTCCGAGAGTTGATTCTGGAATCTGAGCAGCTTGAACCATGAATGGTGTTTTTAGGTCGCCAGAAGCGTTTGCAGGATTGTTGATACGTACCTGAAAGAGATTCTGACGTGCACCGCCGTAGACCAGTTGGCTTCTCATTTCATTGATATTAAAAGCCATTTCTTTTTTCCTCCTAGTTTCTTTTATTTATTAGAACTGGCCGACAACTTCGTTGAACTCAACACCGGATCTTACGGCGACAAAGTTCAGCTGAATGAAGTTGATGCTCTTTGCTGGCTTGATGTAGATATCACCAACAAAGCGGTTTGTATCAACAACTTCTGGAGTATTGTTTGTTTCGTCGCAAACAACACGGAAGTCAGTGATACCACGGCGGCCCTGAACATCACGGAGGAATGGTTCAATCAGATTCAGGAACTGTGCTCTGGTGAACTCGTCATTGAATTCGAAGAGCATTTGGTTTGCAGCTGTTGCAATTGTCTTTTCAAGAACAATGAACAGACGGCGTACGTTAATACGATCAAACGCGCTTGGACGACCAAGAGCAGTCTTATCGCCGAACAGTACAGTTCCTTGACCTGGTTGTGTGATTACTGGGTTGACATCGTTCTTGTAAAGAAGATCACGATCGGTCTTGTTCGGGCTATAAGCTAGCTTGACAAGATTCTTGATTTGACCTCGGTTATAACCAGCTGGCGAGAACCAAGGATCGCGTAGATCATCAGAACGAGCTGTCAGACCAGCAATATCACCATTCAGTGGAACATAGCGATATACGTCATTGTATTTGTCGTACTGATACTTGTAACCCGAGTCGATGAATGCATACGAGCTATTGCGTACGCTCTGACGGAATGTTACAATGTTCGAAGCTTGTGAACCTTCCACTCCGCTTCCGACAACGTCTTCCTTCTGGGGCGAAACGAATACCACACAGTCCTTACGAACATCAGCGATATTGTCGATGAGATAGTTAGCAAGTTGAGCTCCGTTTGAAGCACCAACCGACTTACCAGTCATTAGCAGAGATACGTCAACAGTTGAAGCATCAGCAAACAGATCGTAAGCCGAAGCAAGAGCAGCAACTGTTGCTGTGCTTTCAGTCACACCATCTCGTCCACCGATAAACGACTTCGAATATGGTGTAGTTGCAGTTGAGTTCGAAAGGCTTGCAGCAGCAGTCGATGTTGCTTCTGAACGATCGTTGGTTGCCCATACATAGCGTGAGTTATCGTTAATAACTGTCTTGTAGAAGGCTGTTGTACCGTCTTCACCAACAGCATCTGTAGCACGCGAAAGATTTTCGTATACTTCAAGGACTGTTCCTGGAGTACCCGAGAACTTACCGTCTTCGTCAACAACCACAACGCTGACTTGGTCAACAGTTGTAAGACCGCGATCCGAAAGATAGCGTGAAGTTCCTGGAGCAACCGGAACAGTGTTGTAGAACTCCCACTTGCGTGGAATTGTGTTACCAGTGAAGTTCGAAGCACGATTCCAAGTATCTTCAAACGTGATGTTGAAGTATGCTTGAGTTGAAGCGTCATCCGAAGAAACTGTTGGAAGCGACTTGATCTTGAGTGCCTGTGTACCAACGGTTGTGTTACCAAGCTCGATATAGTCACCTACAGACAGAGACTGTAGGATTGTATTTGCAGCATTCTTTGTTTCAGCATATGTAAGGGTCGAAGCACCTGAATCCCATGTAAGGAATACGTTAGCAGTCGAAGAGTTTACATTGATAGTAATACCAGCAGCAGCAAGTTGATCAAGACGATATGTAGTTGCTACACCGCCAACGCTCGAGTTGCTGAATGGATTAATTGTCTTGCTGTATTGATTTGCAGAATCGCACATCGACACACGAAGCGAGTTACCAAGATCACCTGGATAACGAGCTACGAATTGTGTGCTAGCAAAGGTAGCATTTGCTGGACCCTTGTCTTCGAAGTCATCAGCATTCTTTACAATACAGTCAGCCAGTTCAATAACGCCACTATTAGCAACAGCATTCAGAGCAAGAGTATTTGCAAAGAAATTCAGTTGAGCATCAGTCGATGTAGTAGCATTTGCAGTCAGAACAACAGCAAGAGCTGTCGAGTTAGCAGTGACGGTTGAAACAAAGGTTCCGTCTGGAATACCAGCACCGAATACTGCATGACCAGCTTGAACACCGTGGTTATTGCCTGTCAGGATAACAGTTGTATTGCTCTGTAGGTTAACACTTGTTGAAGTAACCGTATTTGAGAAACCAGTTGTAACAGCTGCACGACTTACATAGAGAGCATTACCATATGCAAGGAAGTTAGCCGCTGTGAAGAATGTTTCGTAGTTGTCTGATGTTGGCTTGCCATAACGTGCGGCAAGAGTATTTTCTGAATCTACTAGAATGAACTTTCCGACAGGACCCCAACGGAACACGCCACCGAAAGCACCTACAGTGGTAGCCAGCGATGGGATGGTAGTAGTTAGGTCGATCTCAGATACATTAATTCCAGGGCTGACTTGAAACGCCATTGTTATCTCCCTTAGTCGAAGGTTTTATATACGAGTTTGTTTTATTTATAATGTTGCTAGATTAGGAAAACAAGCCAGCAAATTCCGGATTCCACTTCTGAGTCATGTCTACAACGTCATCTTCAGGATGTCCGTCATCGATAAAGCCAAAAGGCACTAAATCATTTTCAATTTCTTCATCAGTTTTATCTCTCAGTTTCATGAGAGTATGAATATCGGTTAGTTCTTTGAAGTACTGTTGGTCTGACAACCAAGCAAAAAGAACCAAACACATTACAAGGTCGTCATGACACCCTGGCTCGGCTTCATACGAACTATTCTTTTTCGAGAACGTAGAAAGCTCTTGGATAGTATCATGATCATGAATAATAAGCTGATATTGTTCTACGAGAAGTTTCAACAGAGAGCAACCAATAGACTTCACGGTCTTTGTAGTGCGCACACCCCGGTCTGCTGATTTATTGAATCCGCCCGAAATTCTTTTGCCTTTTGCGCCGGCATTTTCAGTATAGATTAAGTTTTCACTGTCATAATCAAAATAAAGAGTATCAGCAACTTGACCGCCGATGTCATTGATTTCTACAAGTATTGTAGCATCATTATAGAGTTTAGCAATTCGGTGGATTTCTACTGCATAGTCAACAGGAGTTACTAAGTTGCTTCTGTATACTGCAACCTGGTTGTATGGCATCTTTGTGACATCGATAATCTGGAAAGCAGAGTAATCCAGGCCTTTACCTCTTGATACGTCTGCTACTAGAACATACTTGTGCTCTTCTTCTGGTAGAAAATATTGAGCAAGTCCAGCTTTCGATGCAAGTGGAGCTTTTACTACCAGACTCTTTAGTACTGCGCCTGAAATCAGAGTACCAGAAGAACCCAACCATGCGCACTCGAATTCCTGAGCAAACTTCTCATGGTCAAAGTCCATAGCAGCAAGAGTTTCTTGGCGCCATTTCTCATCACGACCAGGAACTTTCTGCCAAGGAACTTCAACGTATTGATAACCATTAGTTCCTTCTTTGGCGCCCATACAGGTTTTATAGAAGTGGTTCAAACCATTTGGTGTAGAGGTGAAGAGGATCTTGGTAGTTTCACCTGATGAAATTGTAGGGAAAACCGATGCAAAGAACTCATCCCAGTTTTCAACGAATGCAGCTTCGTCGATGTATAGCAGCGAGATCGACTTACCACGAATGGCAGAGGATGAGGTTGCAGCAGCAATAACCTTACAGCCATTCTCAAGTTCGATCGAACCTTTGTTCCATTCAACCACACCCTGCTGCAGCCACTCTGGCAGAGATTCATAAGACAGTTTGATTCTGTCTAGAATTTCACGAGCCGCATCACCCTTGTTAGCAAGAAGAGCAACTGTTTTATGGTCGTTGAACAGAATATAGTGAAGAATAATAGCCGCGGCGGTTGTCGTCTTACCAGCCTGGCGAGATGTAACAACAGTGACTCGGCGGTTGTTAGTTAACTTAGTAACAATTTCTTTTTGATAATCGTATAACTTGATTGGGATCAAGCCATGATCAACGTGTACAATCTGAATGTACTTTTCAGCAAAGTAGATGGGATCTTGTGCACACTTAATATATTCTTCCACCATCTCAGGCGTCCACTCGATCTTACGACGAGCTTTCTTGAGAAGCGGGTTGCCATTATAACCCTTATCAAACATTTTCTTCATAGAGTCAAACATTAGGTAGAATCACCTTTAATGTTTGATATCATCTTCTGTAGATCAGCAGTTGATCCGACAAAAAGATTGTTTGTAACTTGCTGTGGAGAAGCTTCAGGATCGGCTTCTAGAATCTTTTTCTTCTTTGCTTGAAGATCCAGCAGGTCTTTGCTTGCACTCACCATGGTGTTCATCATAGTAGCAAGAACTTCATAGGCTCTTGGATGCTGACTCTGTCGAGCCACGTCCATGAGATCAAAGAGTGCCTCTTGACCTTTGTTGATTACTTCCATCATGTTTTCACGGGCATATTCAAAATCTGCCTCGGTCTGTGTGGTAGCTTTCTTTTCAATTACTGCTGGCAGATTTGAGTTTGAGCCAGTAAATTTATCGATATTACTCATTAGATATTCTCTATAAAGTCATTAATGAATCCATAATCATCGGTGGATTTGATCTCTAAATAATCAATTGATAGAGCTGCATTACTTGTAGGCTCACCTTGTGCAGTGAGTCCTGGCTTTGCAGTAACTACCACAGTATTTGCAGTGGTAAATGCATTCGCCGTAGTAGGTGAATCTGTCAGTCTCATATTTGCCTGAGCAAATTTGATCAGACCAGACTTCTTGGTTGGTCCGAAGATGTATGCCTTCATTGTAAAGGTCAGATCCCAAATGATAGCACGTCTCTCTTCGAAACTACCTTCGTAGGTATCAGTTACATTGATGTCGTTTAGAACAATCGGGATATCCATCACGGCGTCGATACCAGGAACCAGATTTACAGAAGCAGTCCATTCTGGAGTGAAGTACGGAAGAATCTGCTCGATAATACGAGTTCCATCCTCGGCGTTCTTGACCATGATCGACATCTGAAATGTGATGTTGTACGGAACTGGCATGTACTGATAAGCAATACGATCGTCTGTGCCGTTGTTTGTTGGTTGCTTATAGTAACGATTCAACGTATTTAGTTTTCTCTCGGAGTCGTAAGTGAACGACGTCATCTCGAAGGAGATGCGTGGCAGGACAACACCAACTTTATTTGAAAGTCCTGGGTTACCATCAAGTCTTGCTAGAAACTTTTCTTTTGGACCATACGAGAGAGGAACCTTCAGCGTTTGAATCGATTCACTAGAC
>Ga0315904_10005728_pt1 | contig 17180 bp, 30 predicted proteins | sample LakEriMetagenome_6_FD_203529 | JGI IMG/M metagenome (GOLD analysis project Ga0315904, IMG submission 203529) | Freshwater fungal communities from buoy surface, Lake Erie, Ohio, United States - Buoy 12 MA120 | ecosystem: Environmental > Aquatic > Freshwater > Lake | place: USA: Lake Erie, Ohio...
GCCATACCAGCACCGTAGTACTTGAGCGAAGCGAAGCCCGCGCCAGCGAGGCCCGAACCACTCTCGGTAATACGCTGGATCGCCTGGAGCGATTGCAGGTAGAACCGATAATAGTTGTTGTCAGCAACGATCAGGTCAGGCTTGTCGGTGCCACGAACGAGCTGGACAGCGAGAGCGTCCATGTAGCCCTGGATCGTGGTTGACGACACAGCGCCCGCACCACCGCCATCAGCGGCAGCCGAGAACTTCTTGCTTTGCCAGAACGTCCACACGGCGCGGTTGATGCCGCCGTAGGTGCCGACAGTCGGGTCATCCGGCACAGCAGCAGCAAGACCCGTGAGGTTCTTACCCGCGTTGCCGGTGCCGTCGCCGTACAGGTCACCGCTGATGCGGTTAGCCAGCTGGGCTTCGGCAATCTGCATACGACCATCAAGAAGGTCGATGATCGCCTCCTTGCCCGAGTTCTGGATCATCTCCAGGCCCGAGATCGTCACCGCAGAAGCGTATTGCGTAATCGAGAACTGCGCCGCAGAGATGGGCGAGTTCTGACCGACGTTCAACACTTCATAACCCGAGTACGAGTTAGTGTTGTTGGTGGTTTGGTCGTTATACATGATTTCTTGCAAAATCACGTTACCGCCCGAGAACGTCTTGACGTTCCCGCGCTCCTTCAAGCGACGAAGCAACGCATTGTTGTTCGTCACGTTATCAGCAAGCTCACCGCTACGGCTCTGGATTGTGGTAGCGATGATGTCGCTGATACTAGAGTTGGCAAATGCCATTTGAATGCTCCTATATCAGTTGATTAAAGACGTTGCTCGACTTCAGCAAATGCTTCTTCGAGTAACGCACGACGGTCGCTGCTCTTGGGAGCCGTGTTTACGCCTGGTGTGGCGCTTCTGACACTCACCGCTGCTGCGCGAGCAGTTTTAACTGCTCGGTTTTGCTCCTTCGCTTGTTTTGCGGCTGCTTCGGCCTGTTGGGCTTTCGTTACCTGCTCAAACAAGTTCGGATCAAGTCTAACTGCCTTTTCATAAGCGTCGTCTAACGTCTGCGCGACCCCGCTCTGTAGGAGCTGGATCATCGTCGGTCGGACATCCTCAAAATGCTCGGCTTTTAGACTAAATTGGTTAATTTCATTGAGCAGGCTTTGATTTTCCACCATTTCCTGCTGTTGCTTCCAGCCCATGACCTCGCCACGGACTTGGTTCAATTCGTTTTGCAATTGCCACACAAGCGGATCTACCGATTGCTGCGGCATTTGCGGCATCTGACCAGGTTGCGCCTGCGCGGCATTCAGATTGATGCCATACGACTGCGCCAACTGCATGAAATACTGCAACTTGGTCTGCGGGTCGCTAGTACGCAAGCGATGATCGGCTTCCATCAACGCACCAACGGCCTTATCGGGCGACAAACCCAAGCCTTGGATCGTCGTCATGTACGGCGAAATCGCTTCCTGCATCGCATCAGCGAATTGCGCCTTGGAAAGTAACGGTTCGACGCCAGCGCGCATCTGTTCTTCGCGCTGCCAGGCGTATTCCTGCATCTTTGGGTCGGCTTTTTGCCAAACTTCGTGAAAATCCTTTTTCCACGACGCCGGCGGGCGACGCCATACCGGCGGCTCTGCCTCCTCGGCCTGTTGTTGCGGCTCCGGCTCTCGTTGTGGTTTGGTGAAACGCCCTGCGGCATCGCGCACAACGCTCTCAATCGGCTCGCCCTTCTCGGCTGCCTCAAGTCCTGCCTCTAAAAGCTCACGGCGGTCAATCGGGCTGTCATCCCGTGCCGCTTCCATCGCCGGATTGTTCTCGTCCATTTAGCCTCTCCTGTGGGGATTGGTGAAATTTGCCTGGCTTCGCAGATCGCGCAGTATGCGATCCGCTTGTTCGTTGGTCAGTCGAGTGTTGACCATGTGCTTGATGCGCTCGAGACGGGTGTCTACCGGCTTTTCGCGTCGAATGTGCTTGCTCGGGTCGTCGTTGCCGACTTCCTCACAGCCGTGCGCTTTCAAATGGCGTCGGTGTTCCGATCGGGACGTCACCATCTTGCCGTCAATCATGCTCTTGTACGGCACGATGTCAGGCACGACGTAGTGATAACGCCCCTTCGCGTCCTTTTTACGCTCAACAAACTCGCCGTCGATGTAAACGTAGGTGCGTTTCATTGATCAAAACGTGCTGAATGATGATGTTGGCAGGGCTTTATTCATTTGCGCGATGATTAGGCGCGTTTGAGCGTCAAGATCTGCCTTGTATTTAGCGGCCTCTTGCTGGCTTTGCAGCTTCATCGCCTCCAACTGCGCCTCAAACTGCTGCTTTTGCTGCTCCATCGCCAGCTTGGTCTGGTTCTTGAGCTGCTCCATCTGCATTTGCTGTTGCAGTTTGGCTTGCTGTAGCGCCGACTCCATCTGCATCTTGGACGCTTCCATCTGGCCCTTCTGCTGCAACTCGGCTTGCTTGCCTTGTTGCTCGCCATCAGGCTGCTGTTGCATCGCGGCTTGCTGCAACTGTTGCAATGTGGAGTCAATCTGGCCCTCAATCGGTCGCGCGGCCTTAAATGCCTGCATACCAAAGCGCAGCAACTCCATCATCATCGGCACCATCTGCGGGCTCGCCTGGCCAACCGGCAGGGCTTGCGCGAGGAAGCCACCAAACGCTTGCAGGAACTGCAAACGGTCTTGTTTCATCTGGTTCTCATCCAGCATCACCAGGCTATCGGCGGCAATGTCGATGCGGAAATTGCGTAGCGGCTTGTCCTTGAGCAGCTGCAACGCCTGCGGGATCAACTGCTGATCCGCTGGTGTCATCTGTTGAGCCGCGGCATAAGCCAGGATCGTCTCGGGCTGGTAATGCAAGCACATGACTTGCGCCTTGAGGCGAATCAGCTCGGACGCAAAGAGGGCAACGTCCTCCTGCAACGCGCGTAATCGCAAGCCAGCATATTGCCCTTTTATCTGCTGGGCGGTCGCCGTTTCCGACGCGAAGGATGTCCCACGGATGATGTCCGAGATACCCGTGATTTCGTAGATCTGGGACTTGATGTCCTCTCGCGCTCGGTAGCATTGGAGGAGGGCGTTGGCGAGCGTGTCAAGCGGGAGGAGGTCAATGCTGCCCTTAAGGCCGCCTTTCTCGCTAAAAGCCATCCACTTATCAACTGGTATAAGTGCATTGTTGTCGCCCTCCGTCAGTAGGCGTTGCAGCGCAGGCTGGCTGGCGTCGTACACGCCACGCACACGCAGCGCCTTAACCAAGCCATCAATGCGGTCGGACAGGATGTCCAACTCCATCGCCTGGTCTTGATAGAGAACGAAGTCAGGAACCGGAACCAGGGTGTCGCTCGTAATCGTGGCATATAGCGGTTTCGGACACGGGAAGAAGCCCTCGAGGCCGAGCGGATCGTCTCGCTCGTCAATGATCTGCGGCATTCCCTTGCAGAACCAATAGACCTTCTGCTTTTCCTTGTCCCACAGCTCGCAGATCTTTGCGCGGTTGTAGGTACGCTTGGACTCGTTGTAGGCGTTGAGCGGCTCTGGCCCTTGGTCGAGCGGGATCTTGCGCGCCATCTCATCGCCAAACCGTTCTGCCAGCGCCTCGCGGGTCATGTAGACCCAGCGCCACACGCAGGTGACTTCTTCCCAGGTGCGCGCCTGGGAGTGGCCGAAATCACGCCAATGGACGTAATCGGTGGGCGCACACTCGTACTCAATACGCTCGAGCGACGGCGGGGCGCCTTCACCCTGCTCAATGTTGGACGTCACGCTGACGCCATCATCCTCAATGCCGATCGGCGCAACGTGCGGCTCATAACGCACCCAGGATGTGCCGCGGCCACCGAGAAAACGATCCTCGACGCAATAGCTCATCGTCGAGCGGAAATCAGGGTAATGCTCGATCTCAAAGTCGATCGCGCGCTCGAGCAGCTGCCCGGCTACGCGGCCCACCGGATCGTTGTCGCCAAAGCGGCGGCTGATGTCGGCCTTGGGGAGCTTGGCGTACACGGCAGGCTTCAACGTCTGCACGTTTGACCAAAGGATGTTGAATTTGGCCGATTCGGTAAGCGTCTGCCCGCGGGTGTCGTCACGGTAACGCTTGATGATTTTCTTGGTGCGAGCTGACCACTTGGCAAACTCGTTATCGTACTGACCGATCGTTTTGAGATACTTCTCGAGATCGCGGCTCATCATCTGTTCCATCAGTCGTTCCCCTTGTTCCGGCTGCTGATGGCCTTCGCCTTGGCTTTGGCTTCCGCCTTGCTGCCAGCGCCCCAGGCTTTGAGTGCGAGGGCCAGGCGTGTCGGCTCACCGTTCTTAACCATTGGCCCAGGCATATTGCCCATGCGAGCCAGAAAGGAAGCGCGGCGCGGATTATCGCCTGACTTAACCGGCGGTTTGAGGGTGCCACCCGTCTCGGCTTTGTAGGAAGCGCGACCCTTGGCGTTCAGACCGCCTTTCGGGTTCTTGCCCTCTTTGCGCTGCCAGGCTGCTGTCATTTCTTGGCCGTCTTGGCTGATTGTCGGAATGCGTTTGCGGTGGGCGCGCCAGGCTCACCAGGCTTGCGGGTGCGCTCTACCGGGCGCCCTTCCCGACGTTGCCGAGCTTGCCGTTCCTGTTTGGCAAGAATGTTTGCGTACAGTCCTGCCTTGCTCATTAGACGTAATCGCTGAACAGGCCAACGACGGCCATTGAGGAGTTACCGCTGCAAGTGGCGGTGATCGCGCCCTTGGTGGCGACGTTCAGCTCAACGCTATATACGCCTGCGGTGGTCGTGGCCGGGAAGCTCACCAGGGTCGTGTTGCCGTCTTTAAGGATGGCCGACGCTTCGGTGTTCGATGCGACATTGACAACCACTCGCTGGATGTACGCGCCAACCGATCCGAAGGCGGTCGTGGACGTAGCGGCCACGGCGACGTAGTTATACCGAGTGGGGGAAAGGGTACTCATATCCGCGCTCTCCTCGACGTCTGTCGATCGTGGACTGCCCACATATCGTTCAGCGTCACCGTATTCTGTGGCCCAACCATGAGCGGTTTTGGCTCCATTGCTGGGGACTTGTCAGCGACCTCGCTCCATGATACCGCAAGCATACGAAATGCGTCACTAGGGTGTGATGTCCAATCGTGGCGCGGTGAAACCCGGTAACTGCGCTTGTCCTCGTCGTACTCGCGTTGGTACTGGCACAACGCCTCGATGCCGTCACGGCATTTCTCTGCGTCAAACCACACTCGAGGCAACGTCATGCGTACTGCCTGGATGCCGTTTTGCAAGCCAATGTCCGGCACCACAGCGAGTTTGCCGGCGCCAAGATAGACCGCCAGCTGTTCGATGATGCTGCGGCCCGTCTGTAGGCTCTTGGCCCTAGCGTCATGCGGCAGGTAGTGCTTTGCGTATTTGTACGGCTTGCTCTCAACCGCCTCTGCGATGTCGTGGATGTCAGCGCCCGACACGGCGTAGAAGTCGATACAGCGGATCTCACCGCGCGTGACCTGGTAGAACCATATCGCGGTGTCGTCTCTAAAACCGAGATCCCAGCTTGTATACACAGGCAGCTCGGGATCGTATGGCACCCGCGTGATGCGGCCCTGATCCTCTGCCTGACGCATTTCTGAACCGTAAAAAGCACCGAGGAGGGCAGCCGAGAAGCTGCATTCATACTCCTGCTGGTATTGATCCTCGGTCAATTGCGCTTGTGCAGCGGCTAGCTCTGACGCCGGGAGAATCCCGCTGGTTGAGGCGGGCAAGCGCAGCAGGAACCACTCGCTAGGATTTCGAGCGGCTAGTTCGTAAATGTCATAAAACTGGTTGCGCCCCTTCGGCGTACCCCCAAACACGCACCATCCGTTTTTATCACTCAAGGCTGGTCTTACCACGTTACCCCAGACCGAGGGGCGAAAGTCGCCGTACTCGTCAAGGTATACGCCCGAGAATCCGAGGCCGCGCATCGCGTCAGCATTGTCAGCGCCAAACAAGCGGATCTGCGCGCCGTTGATAAGTGTGATGGTCAACTCTTGTTCGTTGACCGATTGGATAATTGGCTGTGCGCCGTCCTTAAAGTATTGCCAAGCAACGGCCTTGGCCTGCGACCTGTACGGACTGACGTACCCAAACAGGCCATATGGCCCCTGGTACATAGCAGCAGCGCGGATCATGTCGTTAACCGCGGCGACGGTTTTACCTGCGCGGCGATGTGCGACAAGGCAGGCCCAGCGTTTTGTGCGCTCATGGAATTGCATGAACGCCTTGCGTGGGCGGTAGGGCAGGATTATTCGGGAGCCATCCATCCGATCTGTACCTTGACCGGGCCGTTATCCTGGCCGGTGATTTCTTGCCGTGCCAACTTGGGAACGTGGTACTCGAGCAGGGTGCTGAAGCAGTCAAAGGCAGCCTGCGCTCCCTTCTCTCTAGCGATCTCGTCTAGCCACCCTTGTAGGCGGTCTGCGTTTCCGTCTACGAACCGCGCAATGGCTTCTCTGGCGGCCTGGGTGGACTTATTCGGCAATCCCTTGGGCCTACCCGGCCCAGGTTTTCTGCCCTTTTTAAAAGTTCCGTCGTTCATCGTCGTAATGCCTTCGCTAATTTGACTCTTGTGGGTTCAAACACGGTGGCAACTCGAGCCTCGGGGCTGTAGTAGCCGGCATATCCGTAGGCTCGCATCAGGCGCTCGAAATCGTTTGCGCGCTGGGCAGCGTCAATAGCGCCAGGGTTCATCTGCGCCATCGGTGAGGTGGTGTTCACGACGTCAGCCAGGATGCCGAGCTTGGCCGGGTCGCGTCTCATGTTGTAGAGGTTTTCGCCCTGCGCTGTGTAGACGTTAGGGCCGAGCCCTGCTTCTGGGCGTACTGCGTTTGGCTTGCCGGTGTAGAAATAGGTGCGATCGCGTATGTCAGGCGCGCCGCGGAGGCGGGCGGCTTCTTCGCCCTTGATGCCGGTGCCATAACGGCTGGGATCGGTCTGCGTGAGGCTAGGGCTTTTGCTGTAATGCGTCAGCGCCAGGCTTTGTGCGGTGCCAGGATCTGGGAGGATCAATCCTTCAAAGCCCGCGATCGGTGCGCCCATGTAGTCAATCTGGATCATTTCCGCAGGCAGTACGACTGACTTCTGCGGGGCATATTGGAAATCGTTGAACAATGCCTGGCGTTCTGCTTGCAGCTCTTTAATGTCGGCCGGGTCATAGCCGTATCGTTGCGCTGCTGCGATTTCCGCGTCAGCTTCCAAAATTAAGGCTTTCAGCTCCGCATTGAGCGGCGAGTAATTAACCAGGCTGTTCTGGCCTCGGGTTTCGCTCGACATGGCGATGCGGGCGAGCGGGCTGAACATCTGGCTGTGAGCGGCCCAGGCGGTTTCTTCCCCCATTGGGCCGAACTGGTTGCGATGTACGGCGTGGCCGAAATAATCGTGTACCGCGCGAAACATCTCGTTGTACGAGAGGCCGGTGTCAGGGTCGGTCGAGCCGAGGAAATCGTGTGGCTCACCGCCCTGGTAAACGAACATATGCCCGCGCTTGTCGATGTCCTCGAACATCTCCTTGCTGGACTTATAGTTGCCTTCGCCGCCGCGGTAGTACGACATGGCGATCGGAAGTGAGTCGAACTGCGACTTCACCTCTTTGGCAAGCTGCAAATACGATTTCTCGAGCAGGTCGTCGTAGCTTTTAACCTTGGCCTTCTGCAATACGTCCGGCATCACCCGGTCATACGACTTCAGCGTTGCGGCTTTGTATTGCGGCGTTTCTTTCGTGGCCTCGAGAAATATGCGCCCGATCGGTGCTTGTTTCTGCAAGCTGCTCGGCGGGTTCTTTCCCAGTTTGTATGGGGTGCCAAACTCCCTCTCGGTGTATTGGCTAGCGACCTGTGCCGGTGTTAAACGTCGTCCAGAAACGACCGATGGCGCATTATCTGGCGCCACCGCCACTCCCGCTCCTCCTCCGACCTTGGTTCGGCTTTGCCGTACTTTTTCTCCAGCCGGGCCAACAGGGCTTTGGCTTTCGTTATATTGGCCTGCACTCGCGCCTGCCTGTCGGATTCGGAGGAATGGCCCTTCTTGTCGTCTTTCATAACTCACCTTGGGTGTTTTGCGGGACGCGCCCATGCCCGCGATCGTGCCTTCGACCGGGGCCAATGCTGACCCGCCGATGCTGCCGCCCGTGATGTTAGCGGCGACGTTAAAGGCTTCCTCGGGGCTGACGCGACCGCCCTGTGCGGTAAAGCCTGGCGCCACGATGGCCTTTGCTGCGTCATACAGCACCTGCGGGGCGACCAGGCCGGTTTCGCGGCTGTAATAGGGCAGGATGTTGCTACGCTCGATGTTCGGTTGCAGGCCCGTCAGGCGTTGCACCTCGCGCTCGAGGGTAGGCTGGGTGTCGGCCATCATGGCTTGCTCGCGGCGGTCAGCAGCGAGGGCCAGCTCCATGCGTTGGCGATCGGTTAGCTGGCCCGTAGCCGCAGCCATACGACGACGCTTTTCGTCCTCATACGCCAGAGCAGCTGCGAGTCGGTTCCGATCAACCGCCATTTACTTAAAGCGATCCAGCTTGTACGAAAGGGATGCAATTTCGCCCACTATCTCGTCGACGATGTTTTGTAAGTCGGTGTCTTTCGGCAGATCACCGCGAATACCCTTCACAAAACTTAACAGGCTATCAGCGTACTTGGCTGCGTTGGTCTGCACCTTGAAGCCGTCGGGGTAGTCCGACAGCGGGATGATGCCGTAATGGCCCTGGTAGGCTTCCGCGTACTTATCAGCCAGGTCTACGATGTTTTCGTAATAGTGGCCGAGCGCCTTATGAGCGGCGTAGCTCGCCGTCTGCAAATGAAGGAAATGAGTTGCGGTGGCTGAATGCAGCAAAACACCTACGAATTCGGCAGCGTCTTTATGACTCATTGCGGCGTCAGCCTCAAGTTGGGCAGGATGATTGCAGTCGTAGCATCTCCCAGCGCAAACCGCTCTGTCAACTGCCGTTCGGGCGGGTAAACCAGGATGCGATGTGTGAGATCAATTTGCATCGCATTCCAGACTCCTTTTTCAATCCCCTCAAAGTCATCGAGTGTGATGATCGTGTTCGGCGTGAACAGGCGCTCAAGGTGCGGCTTGTCGTCCGGCTGTAGTCGCCCGTCTAGGTGAAGCAGGTCAATTTTGCCATCTAATTTGCTAAACATTTCTGTGGAACTCCCGTGGTATTGCGTGATTTTGGTTGCGATCGGGAGTTTGAAATCGTGCGTCATGTCGCAGGTATGCGTTTCCGCACCTAAACGCGACAACACAAAGGTTGACTTGCCGATATAAGTGCCAATTTCGGCTACCACTTCGGGACGGTAATAACGCACCACAGCCCAGAGTGCGATGAGCGAGGCGTGATTGGTGCTGCCGGTTTGGCGGGCAGGGTCGAGCTTTTCTAGCCCCTCGATGATGTGCCAGGGCAGATCTGGCAGGTCAGCGAATAAAGTGTCCCAGATCGCTCGAGAGAGTCGTTTTCGGTTTAGATTGAGCATATATTCTCCTGATGTTTGTCTTTTTTCACGTTGGCGACGACATCGCCATGCCCACCGCGATGGTGTTTTCCATCCGGCGCCATAACCCTGACTCGACCATTATCCAAGTCACCGACGGCTATACCCCTATAGTGCCTGGCGTCTCGCGGGCGTTCGTCACGCAGGGCAATCGTCAGTATTTGATGCAATGGCGCACCAATGCGTTTGCCGAGCTGGGCCTGGTTGAGCCGGCGTTCTACATGGACACCGACATGATCGTGCGCCACCCGCTTAACGCCGAGGCGATCCTCGAGGGGGCAGTTGCCATGACCAGGCGCGAATTCAACCGTGATGCCGTCTTTAACCCGCGGCAACGCGGCCAGGACTTCAGCGAATACACCGGCAAGACGCTCGATGAGATTTATCCTTACGTCGGCTGCTGCACGATTACGGCTGATTGGGGCGTGTGGGCGGATCTGGCCGAAATGTATAACGTCCTGCCGGATAAGTTTCGCGTGTGGTACGGCGACCAGGAAGTGCTGCGGGAGTACGCCAAGCGTGTTCCTGTCCAACACCTCCCGGAATCGTATTATGCCTGCCTGCCGGAGTTTCTCGAGCAACACCCTGACCCTGCCATTGTCCATTACAAAGGCGCCCGTAAGGCTTTAATGCTCAACGGAGCTGCTCCGGCTTAATTGCAGCCAGGTATCGCTCCATAAGCTCGCGCACCGTAGCCTCGGGATCTCGAGCAACGTAAAACTCCCCGCGGGGTTCAAACACTTGCCGGAACCGCTCCTGGCTCGGACGTAACTTTCCTTTTTCGACCTTGATTTCAACCCAGCAAGTCCAAGGCACCCCGTCCGGCAGCAGCCTGACGACGAGCCGATCGGGAACGCCGCCGTTTGAGGCAAAGTCTAGGACGTCGAATCCGGCTAGGGACAGCGCCTGGCCAATAACCCCATCGTTCGCGTCTCTCCTGGCTCGGTATCTCATCTCGAGCCTCGTTGATGCAGCGACCCAGCCAGATAATCCACCATGTCCTATTTCCCCGTTTTAATGCCGGCACGTTCACGCAGTCTCTCCACAGCTCGTTCACCCCACAACTGGCGCACCAGGCCAATCACATCTCGATCCGACAGCACGGCAGCCGGGCCAACCTCACGGATCAGCTCGGCCACTCGGTCTTTATCAACGTCAATGCCTCGAGCAAGTTGGGCGTCGTAGAAGCGTAAACGGTTCAGCGGAGATTGTTGTACGAGTTCATTCCACACCGCGGCATTACGGTGGATGTGATGTTCTAGGTTGTGACTAGGTTTAGGTTCTTCTGATTTAGTTTTAGTCGGAAAATACTGGTGTAAATCACCCATATACATAACCTCTCTATGGTTTAGAACTGATGACTGATGGTGAACTCTGCACGGTTGAGACGGAGTACGCCTAACGTGGATCGTGCAGAGATTAGATGACTGACGGAGCCACCCTGCTGTCGGCTACTTTTCACCGGATTGCTCCGGTTGCCATTTGCGCTTCCCGACGATACGCCGCGCACCCACAGGCTGGCTGCCCCGGTGTGGGTTTAGGGTCATCTTGCGCGTAGTTTCCCCGACCAAGATGCCCGAGTAGTTAGGCGTGGTGGGGTGGTTGACACGACTAGAACAGTCGTTCAAACTTCCATCACGCTCAAACTGCAAATTAAGCGTAAGGCAGCCCCCCTGCCGCGTCAAGCCCCCTCCTCGGGGGCTTTTCGTTTTAAGGCTCATTGCTGGCGATTCAAGAACGCTTCCATCTCGCTGGAAAGCGTTACGCTGCCGAGAGGGTAGGTGTAAACGTCACCCTCTGCCCATACGACAAAGATCTCGTCGCCAACAAGCCGATAACATCCAATCTCACTAATCTTGCCGCCGTCAGCTTGCGTGTACGCCACCCGATTGCCTTGCTTGCACTCGCCCTGAAACGTCGTGAAGGTGATCTTGTTGTTATCCCGGTTCGGCAAATAGCCCATGATGGGCGGCATTTGCTGTGCTACGGCCAGCACCGGGAATAGTGCCAATACTGCTCGTTTCATCGCTTTTTCTCCGTTTTGACTTGACCTGCTTTGTATTGCCACAGCCTGGCCGCAGGGATCGCCCCTGCTTTAACCCATTGGCTGACAGCGCCCTTGGTTACACCGAAAGCCAGGGCCACAGCCTGCTGGCTACCGTATCGTTTGATGAGCTTTTGAATGTCCATGCTCGGCAGTCTATCCGCCTAAACTTTTTTTGCATAGGGTGTTGACAAGATTGTTTAGTGTGCTAAACTGGCCTCGTTGATAGATACAACGCATCCACAGACAGGAGATATAACAATGTTCGACGATTTATATTTTCAAGAGTTGGCCAATCTGCCCGCAAGTGATATTGCTGGTGTAACGATGTTTGAGGCCATGATTCAGGCGCTACGTTTTGCCGAACAATCAAATGACTTGTCCGACCGTAAGCAGTTGACGGTTCTGCGGCAAATTGCCAAACAAGCGCAAAAGATCGCTGTTCGGTACAACCTTGACCACAACATTGATCTTGATGCCTACATTACGGTCAAAGAGGTGGCGGCGTAAGCCGCCCCTTCCCCACAGAGAGGAACATATGAAAGCTCAACAAGCCAAAATGCTGGCCTCACAATCGGCCATGCATATGCACTACAGCCATAGCCACCAGCTCTGGCATCTGTACCACCTCGAGAACCTTAACCGCCCGGCTGAATACATCAGCCCGCGGCAATTGCGCGAGTTCACGATCGCCGAGTTCCAGCGCCTGATCAAGCTGGTGCGAGGTGGCGTATGAACATGGAAGCTGACCTGGCTTATGCCGTTGAGCGCCTAATCCAGATGATCTTGCGCCTCGACCCTCAATGCCACCAGGCCGAGCTATTGGCCGCGGGTCGCTTGCTGATGCAATACGAGCAGGCCCGTCGAAATCAGTCACAAGCTGCTTGACACATCCGTTTAGATTGCTAAACTACAAGCGTTGACATACACAACAGGAGCAACAGATATGCGTAACAACAACCTTTTCCTAGCTTACGGCGTCTTTTACGCCCTCGGTAACAAGTTCGAGGTGCGCGTCGAATACGGCCAGGATCTCGAGGGCTTTGTCAGCCTTGAGGGTGCCGACATTATCGGTATCTATCTTGACGGCGATAAGAAACCCACCACCCTTAATCATGACATCCAGGTTGACCTGGATTGCATCTCCGACGATCAACTTGAAACGTTGCGCGAGATCGCCGAGCAAGACGCCGAGCAAAGCGGCCCGTGGGATGACGGACGATGAGCCGCTCACCCTGGCCGCAATTTATCGGTTTAATCATTTTGTTTGCACTTGCCGCCATCAACGACCCTTGTGGCGACGGCGGCTGCACCCCACAAGAGGAGCGCGCAGCTCATGCACGATGACGATATGACCTGGTGGCATCAACAGGATCTCGAGATGCAACAGCGAGAGGAAGAAGAACGTATTGAAGCCTGTAATAAGGCAATAGACGAGCTAAAGGAGAACAACGATGAAGGTATATGAAAAGATTGCGGCAGTTACCGCCGAGCTGTCCAAAATCGGAATCAGTAAAGAAAGCAAAAATCATTCGCAGGGTTATGCTTTCCGCGGTATTGACCAGGTTTATGGTGCGCTGTCGCCGCTGCTGTCAAAGCACGGCCTTTGCATTCTGCCGCGCGTGAAGGATCGGCAAGTTATCGAGCGTCAGAACCGAGCAGGCACGGCGCTGTTCTACGTCACGCTGACTGTAGAGTTTGACTTCGTATCCGCCGAGGATGCCAGCAAGCACACCGTGGTCACAATCGGTGAGGCGATGGACTCGGGCGACAAAGCCAGTAACAAGGCCATGTCTGCGGCTTACAAGTACGCTGCCTTTCAAGCGTTCTGCATTCCGACCGAGGGCGATAATGACGCCGACGCCCAGACGCATGAAGTGGCTGCCAAACCCGCCTTTACGAATGATCCTCGAGGCGATCTAGGCAAAGAATTTGACCCAGCGCGCCGTGACGAGCTTGTAAAGGAGTTTCGCGCGGCATTTGACCTAGACGCCGAGGAGAAAGACATCGCCCTGGCGGTGCTGGCCGTCCATGAGCGCGTCAATTCTGACCATGACCTGTATATCGCCGTCGCCGACGCCATGACGGCCAAGGAACGGTCTGCCATCAAGAAATACATTCAAATAGCAAAGGAGCAAAACCGTGCCTGATTATGACCCGAACCAAAAAGGTGTCCTGTTCAAAAACAACGCCAAAGGTGACAACCCCAAGCGCCCCGACTACCGCGGCTCATGCGTGATCGACAACGTAGATTTCAACATTTCCGCGTGGATCAAGACGAGCCAGAAAAGCGGTGATCGGTACATGAGCTTGAAGTTTGAGCCAAAGGGCGAGGGCAAGCTCTCCCGCGATGGCGAGCCGCAGCGCCAGGCCACCAAGAAGCCAGAAATCAACGAGGGAAATTGGGATGACTTGGACACCCCTTTCTGACCTGCGGGTGTTTATCGGGTGGGATAGCCGCGAGGACATCGCCTATCAAGTGTGTCGCAAGTCAATCTTGCGTCACGCCTCCATCCCGGTGGACATTCAGCCGATCAAACAGTCAGAGCTTCGGGAACACAACCTTTACTGGCGAGAGTTTGATCCGTTCTCGTCTACCGAGTTTAGTTTCACGCGGTTCCTGACGCCGTACCTCGCCGGATACAACGGGTGGGCCGTTTTCGTTGACTGTGATTTCTTGTTCCGCGGCGACATCGCCGGGGTATTGGATTACGTCGACGGAGCCAAGGCGGCCTTTCTTGTAAAACACGATTACAGGCCGACCGAAACCACGAAGATGGATGGTCAGATACAAACTCTCTACCCCCGTAAAAACTGGTCGTCGTTTATGTTTATCAACTGCGGGCATGAGCAAGTCAAGGCTTTGACGCCCGAGGTGGTGAACCGTCGATCGGGAATGTATCTGCACCGCTTTGAGTGGCTGTCCGACGATGTGATCGGTGAGCTGCCAATTAGCTGGAACTATCTCGAGGGCTGGCATACCCGCGACCAATGCCCGAACCCAATCGCCGTACATTTCACCCGCGGTGGCCCTTGGTTCAAGGATTGGCAAGATGTCGAGTATGGCCGCGAGTGGCTTGAGGCCAGCCGGTGAAGCGGATCTTCCCTAAAGGCACAACCAGGGCCGCCATCGTGAATTCGGTGGCGGTTCTGGCGAAGCAAATAGACGAGTCACGCGCCTGGGTGGTCACGATCGAGGAGTTTCGCAGGCCACGCACTAACCAACAAAACGCATTCCTGTGGGGCGTCGTATATCCCTGCATCATCGAGGCCGGAAACCTGGAAGGGTTCACCGCCCAGGATGTGCATGAGTGGTTCTTGGGTGAATGTTTCGGCTGGCAGACGCTTGAGGGATTGGGGCGTAAAAAGGTAAAGCCGCTCAAGCGATCGTCAAAGCTAAACAAGCAAGAATTCAGCGATTATCTGGAATTTATCAGCATGAAGTGCGGGGAGCTTGGTTTCACGATACCGGAGCCGTCATATGAACAGACATGAAGAAATGCGGCAGCAAGTCGCCGACTTCCACAAGCGTCACCCAGAGGTGTGGGAGATGTTCGTACAGTTTACGTTCCAGATGATTGATCGCGGATATAAAAACTACTCGGTCAACGCCATCTTTGAGCGCATCCGGTGGGAAAAGGATAGCGTTGGTGGTGACGGGGTGACGTCGTTCAAACTCAATAACAACTATCGAGCGTTTTACTCAAGGCGCTTCATGAAAATGTACCCGCAACACGATGGGTTTTTCCGCACCCGCCAGCAAACATCTGAAGATCAGTTTGCGACGCACCGCCCAGAATTAGCGCCGTCGTACTACGCATGAGTTTACGCAAACAAGCCAAAGACCGCGGCTGCACAGTTCGCATTCCTGGGGTGTGCAACTTTAATAGCGCCAGCACCGTGCTTGCCCACATACGTCTTGTGGGAGTTAGCGGTATCGGCGTGAAATCGCCGGATCTCCTTGGAGCCTGGTGCTGTTCTAGCTGCCATGACGAGGTAGACGGCAGGACGCACAAGAGCGGCATGACACGCGATGAGCTGCGCCTGGCCCATTACGACGGAATGGCGCGCACTATCGTACAACTCGAGAAAGAGGGGTTGATATGAGCTTCATGGTGGATACGCCGTATATCACGGCCTACGTCCGAAACGAGTTCTTATATGACCAGGAGCAGGGCCACGGCGACTTCACGCTGGCCACCGTCCTGGGCTTCAGAGCGGAGCCAATGCGCGTCCCCATGTTCAGCGTCATGCTCGAGTGTGGCGCTATGTGGGCCAGGATGCCGATACACGCGATCTGCTCCAAACCCTGCGACCCGTTGCCGCTCGACATCTGCGTGTGGTGGGACAGCTTTAGCCGGTTCTGCGAAGTGCGCGAAATGCAGTTCCTGCGTAACCACCGCGTCAAGGCGATCGGGCGCGATGGCGTTCAGCGCCCTGGCGTGTACCAGTTTTCGGTGTTCTGGGCCAACGGTGGATGGTCAGAGATCCCCGACCAGAGCAAAGACCATCACATCATCGCGTTAGATTCCGGCCAATGGATCGCATACCCAAACAATCGCCTGTTGTGGGTAGATCCGTCGCATATTCGAGGGGAAGTCCCTCGAGGCTGGAAGTCACCCTCGAGCAACTACAGCGTGGAGGCTTTGCCATGAGATGGCTTATTGACCTATGGCGTAAACTCAAGGCTAACCGTGACCGTGAATGGCGCTCTGTGCCATATCCAAATTGGCGCTGTTCACGCGGAGGGCGGGATATATGGTGAAAGACGATATAAGCCCGCCGGGGGCGTGGAAAGAGGAGATGGAGCGCATCCCTTGGGGGTACGGTCAGAAACAGGGCGACAGGCTTGCTAATGCGTTTGTAGCGATGCGGCGCATGGGGCTACACGATGAAGCCACGCTGCTGGAGTTAGAGATTAAAACGCTGCGTAACGAGATTGAATACTTGTTGAGCCGTTGACGGGTCGTCTAATGGCAGGACACAGGGTTTTGATCCCTGTTATCTAGGTTCGAGTCCTAGCCCGTCAGCCATATACAGCGCACGTTCGTCCTGACGCCGCTTTACAAGGCCGGGCAGCACCCGCCCGCCTGCCTTTGTCCACTTCATAAACTCGTCGGCGGCTTCTTCAAACTCACCGCGGTTATGTTTCATGCGAAGCCCAGACCTTTGAAGATTCCCCAGGCCCACGTTGAAAGAGAAGGAAACGAGGCTGTCGAACCGGCCTTGATGATTAACAGCAGAAGGGCAAAGTCGGGCCACGCCGCGCTCAAACCGCGCAAGGTCTTGAGCAAGGATAGCGTCCACCTCGTCCATCGTGAGGCTGCGATCCCAGCCTTCGGGTATCGGTAAATTCCGTCGTTCCTCAAACGGCACCTTGGCGTGGTTAGGGTCTATGACATGGCCCACCGCAATCGTCCAAAGTAACGCAGGACACCTGTAGGGGCGCGTTCTGACGCCCTCATGGTGTTTAATCATGCGGATCGCGGCAGGGCTGACCTTCACTTCTGCGAGAACGCTCTACCACCAAAATGAAACGCGATGATAGACGCCAGTATCATCATCTCGTCGTCGCTAAAGACGTTTTCCATCGCAACCGCAAACGGGATGCCGGTGGTGTAGGCATACCAGACGC
>Ga0315904_10005730_pt1 | contig 17175 bp, 12 predicted proteins | sample LakEriMetagenome_6_FD_203529 | JGI IMG/M metagenome (GOLD analysis project Ga0315904, IMG submission 203529) | Freshwater fungal communities from buoy surface, Lake Erie, Ohio, United States - Buoy 12 MA120 | ecosystem: Environmental > Aquatic > Freshwater > Lake | place: USA: Lake Erie, Ohio...
AAATAAAGATAAGCGTTAGGTGTAAAATAGTGGTAATCTAAATCACCATAACTAAAAGTAGAAAAAGCCGCAAGTATATATGCATCTTTATTAAAATATATGAATGACGCACCAGAAATATCTTCAGATAAATCATATTTGGATGCATTAATCACATTAGAAAAAAATGAATTACTTGTTTTAGACACAAGAGATTGAACACCGTCAATCGTAACATCATTTAAATATGATGAAGGATAACTGTAAGGAGCGTCTAAAGCTCCATAGTACCCCAAACTTGTTGATGTGTAACCCGAATATTCGTTTCCTGGCGTAAAAAAATAAGACGAATAAAACATCTCATTTTGATTAAACTCTTGAACTGACCTATTACTAAAATCTAATTTTTGTACTGGAATATTAACTCTTGTATTTGCAGTTAATACAATATCATCCATATTAAGGCCTAAAAGATTCCCTATTTTGTATTCATTTACATACTTTGGTGAATATGGGTCAACCCCTCTCTGCAATATTAAAATATATTTATCCTCAATATTATCTATTAATTCAAAAGGATTAAACTGATATGGTGAGTCGTTAGTATTTCCATAAAAAAGAATACCTTTTTTCGCCAAATAAATCTCACTGATTTCATTCAAAATATTTGGGAAATGTTGTGTTGTACCTGTGTTCCATAAACTTATAGCATCACTTACAGTTATCGCAGTTACAACTTGGTAGTACTCCCTATCCATAGGATACGATTGGGTCGTAATTGTAGAACCTGCCGGTAAATTATAGGATACAGGTGCAGAATTCTGTAACTGTGAAATGGCATATGAAACATTAATAATTGATGGAGATGAAATTGTTGTTCCGGTTATTCCATTTGTAACCGCACTTGTTACTACTTTAACATTAGGATCACTTGTAGTTAATGGATCAACAGAAGTTAGTAATTGACCTGAATTATAAAATCTATTCGATAATAAGGTAAGAGTATTATCATAATGTATTTTTCCAGGATTATTTTGAACAGAAAATGTAACCCCTATTTTGTTTACACCAGAAAAATAAGATGGTCTAGTATTAAAAATATTTATTCTTTCCCCTAAAGTTAATGAGTCAGAATAAGCAAAATGGTCATCATTATTTTCTGAAAATGTAACAACATTAGATTTTGGCGCTTTGAATAGTTCTTGATCGGCCGATATTGTTGTGTTTCCTGCAATTGCTTGTGAAAAAATTGATGTAGCCGAATCAACATCTTCATCAATTACAATAGATTGATTATAAATTGTATTAGATAATTTGTCCAAATATGTGTCAGGATTTGATACAAAAGTTAGAACTCCATTAGTACCCGCACCAATAGATTCAGTTAATATATCACTATTATCACACTTACAAGATTCACACGATGGATATGAAATCATAGGTAATTTTATACCCTTTATAATTTGAAATTCACAAACTAATCCAAAGGTTAATCCACAAATCACTAACATTATTATTGTTATAACCGCAAAAATTGCATGTAATGAAACAAGTAAAGATAACATTATAGCATAGGTTATGAAAAACCCGAACGAATTTTCTGCCGAAACATAATTTTGGAAACCTTCATTTACAGGGTAGGTATTAATATTTCCCCTACAACTTTGATTTTGTATTTGTTTAATTCCTATAAAACTAGACCGTACATTACCAAAAAGTGATATTGATGAATATTGGTCAATTAAAGAAGTAACAGTATAAACTTTATTATAATAAAACTCATAAAATGTGTCATCACAATTTATAATATCTTGAGTTCTCTGTTGTTTTCTACTACCAAAAAACCCGTTCGTATATCCTGACCAATCCAACCCAAAGTAATAACTACTACCTAATGTATCGTCTGTGTTATTTAATGTGTTTGGGTCTGTTGAAGGATTCACCCATCCGTATTCACGAATATTAGGGACAAGATAATACGCTCTTTTGGTTTGTTGTGATAAGGTGTTTGGTTGTTTCCATTTAATTTTGAATCTATATTTAGATTTGGTTGGAATTCCTATTGTTGGGTCGTAAGAAATTATTTTTTCACCAAACTCATTAGTTATAACATATTCCAAATTCATAGGTAATTCCACAATCCATGTTCCATCTGTATCTATTACATTACCTGAATTATCTAATCTATGTTGTTCTAAAATTGGATTACCCTCATTATCTTGTACAATTGTCTGTCTTATCGCAAGTATTTGACCAGGTCCAGTTGTTAACTGACACAAATTACCTAAATTTGCGTTAACTTTAGCATGAAAAAAAGGTAAATTTAAAATTTGACTACCAGGTTTAACACTAACATTGTCTGGTGATGAATATATAGACCCCATAAATATTGCCGTAGGTTGAATGTCTATATTAGCCTCATTTCTCAAATCAAAATCTAACCTATTAACAGCAATCTCACAAACAGTCGGATCCCCCCAAAATGGAGATATATCAATAGATTTAACTAAATTAATGATTTGTGGTAATGAGTTCAAATCTTCCGATGTTCTAAATCTATCCCCACTAACCTGTGTTTCGGTCGCTAAACCCATTCGTATTAAATCTTGTGGAGTCAAAGAAAATTCTCCTATATCAGACAAATCAACATCCATCACTATTGTCTGATAACCAAGAGGTATTCCCATAATCATATAATCACCACTTTCATTAGTTCTAGCAGTAAATTTGTAATATTTGTCGTAAATTTGTACCGCAGTAGAAGCGGTTAAAGCGTCGATTCTTGATGGAAATGTACCAGTCGCAGCATGTGATTCATATGATTTTTCATATGGAAGAAGATTATATCTATAACCATCTTCATTTTTGTCAGTAGGTGACTTATAAGGATATATACTTTGAATTATCGGATTTGATTCATCAATCGAATCAATAGGTATAAACATAGAAACCCTTGCATTTGGTATCCCAAGTCCATTATTGGCAGTAACTCTACCAACTAAAACACCATAGTCAGAACAATTACGATTGTATATTTCTGACTGTTGAATTTTCAAAGATAAAATCTCTAAAAATTCATAATCTTGGTCAAGTTGTACATTTATAGTTTTATTGATACCAACTTGTGTTCTTATCCTATAAGAATCACCCATGTATTCACTTTAATTTATAAATAGTTTAGGTGGTGTTTTTCAAAATTTCACCAAATAATAATTATAGATTAAAGTATTCATATGTGAATTAAGAAAAAGTTATTGATTGGAAATTTTTAACAGAAACTCTAATATCTTTATTTGGATATCTAACTTGATAAACTTGAGATGGTTGAGCAAATATAGTATCATCAACAGGTTTAATTTGTTTTGTTACAGGATCCGAATATTCCATAGATGTTTCAGATGATGAGTATTGTCCTCCAACATTATTAAACACACTTATACCAGCAACAGTTAGGACACCATTTTGATTTTGTATTATACTTTGTAATTCAGACAAATAAACATTTTGTCCAAGTTGTCTATTTTGAGGATCTAAATATGTTGAAATTCTATCTATTACGGTAGATATTACTTGTCCGGAATTTTGTGCGGAATCTAAAACTATTGAAACATCTATACTCAAATCTATAACTTCAGCAGATATAATAGATATATAATCATTTATCATCCTATAATTTGATAGATATGTAGCAACATTTTGTTTCAAAGTATTTGAAATTATTGGTGTAAGTTTTCCAGATGTATCATAAGATAACATCTGAATAATAATTTTATTATTGTTCTCTGTTATAGAAACTTTTGCAGGTGCACCATATTCTGCCGGCATAGTTCTTAAAATCGCCTCATAATCTTGTACAGTAACTGCTCTTTTTTGTGCGGCAAAATTAAAAGACACATAATTCCTAACTTCTTCCAACGAAGGAACTCCAGCACCTCCAATCGCAGCAGTGACATTATTACATCTTAAAGAATTTATAACAGAGGAGTTAGTTAATTCAGATGGCCCATTTACAAAAAATGATACAGTTCCTATTGAATTAATCACATTAGTGCCAAGATTTGACGCCAATCCCCCACCAACTCTGTATTGTATAAATAAAGTAGAATTAGGTGTTAAGGTTGAACCAAGTGAAAAATTATTTGAATATCTTTGTAGGTCTAAAGTCACCCCTAGTGTGGTAAATTGGTTCAAAGCATCCTGTGCAGTATTTGTTCCCCCACCAAAAGTTATTTTCTTGAAACCTTCAGGTGTAAATTCAGAAATAAACCTATTTTGTGTTTGTATATACCTTCCTACTTTTATTCCTGGTTGGTCTGAAACTTTAGTCGGATCTTCTATGAATATTCTATCCTCCGCCAAAGCGTCTACTTCATACCATCTGTTTTGCACCCCCAAAAATTCGGACACGGTAGGTATATTTGTATAATCAGTACCACTTTTTAATAACACACTAGTAATACCTAAAACATTCTTTTCAGGTAAAAAGAGTTCATAGAATGGTCTAACATCATTTGGTGTAATAACTTGTTTAAAAACTTTTGTAATACCATTAACAACTACTTCTCGTTTTGTGATAGTATAATTAACTAAAACACCATTAGCATTGAAGTTAGGTATTTTCAATCTATTCGGAAATCCTTGTGAATTATATGGAGATGCAAAATCTACATCGGTAACATTTTCAAAAACAATACCAGCTCCAACAACTTGAGATCCTCTTGCTAATACTCCAAGATATCTTTCGTCTTCTTTATCCCCAAAAGCCGGAACGGTAATCGAGAAATCAACTAACGCAACAGATGGTCTTTGTCCTGGTATTTTTAATCCATAGGTTCTCGCAATATTATAGACAGATGATTTTTGTTGTGCATATTGTAACACAGTTTCTTGAATACTTCTATCTATATGATAATGTAGATTATCTGTGACAGCTGCGTTCAAATCCAAAAATACAGAGAATACTGAAGCATCATTAAAATCCTGTATTAATTCAGGATAATAAGTTCTCACATAATTTACCAATTCGGTTCGTATCGCTTGGTAATCTCTTGTTGTATATGATATATTTCTATTTGCCATTTGATTAAATATTTATAATTACAAAATCGCTTTGAGAGAAAGTACTCCTATTATTAGAGTAGTCAATTCTTACTTTTGCGGTATATTCTGATGTCCCCTTACCTGGAAATCTATATATACTGATATCACTAGGCCCGGCAATATTTTCGCCAGTTTGACCATCAACTTCACTTGTTATATCCGCCGGTGATATAGTTACACTATTTAATAACAAATTTGGCATATACTTTTCAACCGCATCACGAATGTCAGATTCTATCGCACTAAATGTAAGTCCATCAAATGGTTCAAATAAAAATTCATACAGTCTAGTTCCAAAGTCAGGTAAATAATATCTTGATCCCTTTCTTGTTAAAAGAAGATGAATTAAATCTGCTTTGATTTCTTCAGCCTCTGTTTCAGTCAGCTGTAAGTAATCACCCCTTGTTGAATCCCTAAATGGGAAATTAATACCGTAGGTTCTTCCTGCTGCCATAAGTTATTTATTATGATAAATACATAAAAAAACAAAATCACGACATTATGTCGTGATTTTTGTCGTTATTTCTATGAACTACACCCAAAACATTCAAAAGGAGAATCCTCCGGCCTCGATGTTGTAGTTTTAAGTACTTCATCAATTTTTGGTTTTGTAGGAGTATTTACCTTCGATATATCAACCGCCAAATGTTTAGCACCTGTGGATACCGCTCTAGTTCTAACATAATAACATAAGGTTTTTAATCCTTTTTGCCAACCGTGAAAATGAGATGAAGTAATTTTAGACAATGTTGGGTTTGCCATATATATGTTCATTGATTGAGATTGATCAATAAATGGTGCTCTTTCAGCTGCCATATCAATTAATTCTCTTTGAGATATTTCCCAAATAGTTTTGTATTTTGGAATGAGATGTTCTATTCGTTTAACTTTTTTCAAATAGTTTTTATCCTCTGAATCAAGATAACTATTAAAGTTAATATTTTGAATTGACCCATCATTCATAATGATTTCATTTTTCAAATCTTCACACCAAATACCTAACTTTTCAAAGTCATTAATCAAATACTTATTTACTATCAGAATTTCACCACCAACCACTCTACGATTGAATAATGCTGAATGTGCCGGTTCTGTCATCTCAAATGATCCAGTAATTTTAGCAGAAGACGCAACTGGCATTTGAGCCGTGAATAAAGAATTACACACTCCGTGTGTCATAACTTCTTCTTTCAGTTTATCCCAATCATACATACCTGATAAATCTGATTTGTCTAAACCCCACATATCAAATTGAAACACACCCTTTGACATTGGAGATCCTTTGAAGTATTGATATGGTTTATATTTTGATGACTTACATAATTCCATACTTTCTGTAATCGCCGCAAAATATATTGTTTCAAAAATATGTTTGTTTAGATTCCTTGCCTCATCAGAAGTAAAAATATAATCGAGAATATAAAACACATCTGCAAGTCCTTGAACACCGATCGCAATTGCTCTTTGTTCTAATCCACCTTTTTCTCCTTTTTTGGTCGAATAACTATTAATATCAATAACTTTGTTTAATGATCTAACAACTTTTCTGGTTTCGTTAAACAACAGCTGGAAATCGAATTTTCCATCAACAATATAATTCTTAAGAACCATAGACGATAATGTACATATTGCAGTAGTTTTCTCATCTGTGTATTGATAAATTTCATTACACAAATTCGATTGTTTTATCACCCCAATATTTTGATGGTTGGTCTTTCTATTGGCGTTATCTTTTGAACAAAGATATGGAACGCCTGTTTCGATTTGTGATTCAACAATTTTATTCCAAACTGTTTGAGCTTTCACTTTCTTACCAATTCCCAATTCAACCGCTTGCTGATAAACAGATTCATATTCTTCACCGTAACAATCTTGTAATGGTTTAAGACCAGCTTTTTTGATATCGTTAGGACAAAATAAATACCATTCTTGGTCATTCTTCACAGCACGCATAAAGTTGTCAGGTATCCAAATAGATGTGAATAAATCTCTAGCTCTCAATTCTTCGGCTCCTGTGTTTTTCTTAATATCCAACAAGTCGAATATATCTTTATGCCAAGGTTCCATATAAATGGCCGCGCTACCAGGTCTTCTACCCTGTTGATTAAAAAATCTTAAAGATTCATTAACAATTTTAAGATATTTCAATACACCACCAGCATAACCTCCTGATGTTTTAATTCTACTTTCTTTACTTCTAATATTGGATACTGACAATCCAATACCTGCCGCATCCGCAGAATAAGTTGAGATATCGTTCAAACTTGCAAGCAGTCCTTCCCTTGAATCTTCATTATTATAATGAAGAACACAAGATGCCAGTTGAGGAATTTTTGTACCAGAATTTATCATAATTGGTGTCGCTTTTGACACCAACTGACTAGATAAGGAATTATAGTAATCCACCGCATCTTCAAACGAGTCGGTTACCCATAATGCCACCCTCATATACATATGTTGTGGTCTTTCTATTACAACTCCATTAGAGTCCCTTAAAAGATACATCTCATATAATGATCTCCACCCAAAATAGTCGAAATTAAAATCATTATCGTGATTTATAACACTATCGATTTCAACTTCACCCCAAGTTTTTATTAATTCAATAACTTTATCATTAACAATACCTTCTTCATTCAATTTAATCATAGTACGACTGAAACTTTCATCAGTTTCTTTATGATGTGATGAGACCGCAACACTAGCCGCAAGTCTAGAGTAGTCGTGATGACTACCCGTATATGACGCAGCAATTTCTGATATAAGCTTATCCAATTCTTTGGTGGTTACCAATCCTTCGGTGGGAACTGATGTAATTACCTTAATGAAAATTTCATCTGAATTTACATTCAATCCTTTAGCCGCCCTCTTTATCCGATTATATATCTTTTGAGGATTAAACGGAACCTCTTCTCCGATTCTTTTCTTAATTTTTAATGACATCATAATTATTGGTTTTTAGAAATCGTCGGTGAAATTTAACTCTTCACCAAGTTTTGCTTTTTGATATTCAATTGTTCTCGATTCAAAGAAATTACCTTTAGTTTCAACCGCAATTTGTTCCATAAACTTGAATGGTTGCTCAACATTAAAGTGCTTACCACATCCAAGTTTTACCAAAAGTTGGTCTGTCACAAATTCCAAATATTGTTTCATCAAATTTGAATTCATACCTATCATCGATACTGGCAATGATTCTGTGATGAATTCCTTTTCAATCTCCAAAGCCGATAACAAGATTTCTTTTATTCTTTTATCACTTGGTTTATTATCAATATGATTATTCAACAAATGAATCGCGAAGTCAGTATGAAGATTTTCATCCTTAAAGATCAAAGCATTTGCGTTACACAAACCTTGCATTAATCCTCTTGATTTCAACCAAAATATTGAACAGAATGAACCCGAAAAGAATATACCCTCAACCGCCGCAAACGCTACAAGCCTTTCTTGGAAAGAACTATTCTTAATCCAATTCAAAGCCCAACTTGCTTTCTTTTGCACTGCCGGTAATCTATCAATCGCATTGAAACATTCATCTTTTTCCTTTGGATCAGATACATAAGTATCAATCAATAATGAATACATCAGAGAATGGATATTCTCCATCATAATCTGAAATCCATAAAAGAATTTGGCCTCCGGATATTGGACTTCTTTAACAAAGTTCTCCGCCAAATTTTCATTCACAATACCATCTGATGCCGCAAAAAACGATAATACATTTTTTATAAAATATCTTTCATTATCAGTGAGTTTTTCCCAATCCCTAATGTCATTACTCAAATCTACTTCTTCTGCCGTCCAAAACGCAGCCTGATGTGTCTTATAAAATTCCCAAATATCATCATACTGAATTGGGAAAATTACAAACCGACCAGGATTTTCCATTAAAATTTTTTCTTCTTCCATCTTAAATTAAATTTTGTTGTTCTTGCCTTTGTTTTCTTTTTTCTAATAATTCTTTAACTCTATCTCTTTTTCTTTCTTCTTGTTGTTCTTCAAATCCCAAGAAAGTTACTGAACTTTCCGTATCTATTTCCAAAAGTTCGTTATTAAATTTACAATTTTCAAATACCACACCATCTTTCCCTAAACGAGATTTTGTAATTGCTATTGTAGCCAAATTCATTTCCTTTTGTTGTAATGTTTTTGCCACGGTAATAATTACGTGCCCAACTTGAGCCTTTTTTATCGATCCTCCCATCTGATCAGTTGTAACAACTTCAGATGAAATACTTGACCTATTACCTTGAGTTGCCGTCCATCCAACCAAATTAAGTTCGTGACACATCGCCTCAAATCCTCTCATTACAGAACCTTCCGCTTTCCACTCATCTTTAGCAGTTGTTTCAGGAAGAATACAGTCAATATAGTCCAATAACACCAAATCAATTTTGATACCATCAGCAATCATTTTACGTATCTGATTCTTTATTTGATTCATAGTCACAGTATCCGATGCCAATTTTTTGAGAATTAATCTATTTGGCATCGATTCTTTTATCTCCGTAATTTTTGACATAACATCATCTTTATGATTTACTAATTCATCTGGAGGAATACCTGTCCAAATAGTGAAATGTTTTCTCTGAACAATCTTTGGATTATCTTCAAAAAATATTTGGAGTACATTATACCCCACATTGAAAGCAGTATTCGCAATCTTGGTAAGCATTGAGGTTTTCCCAACGCCAGTTGGGGCAAGTATAACTCCAATTTCACCTTTAGCCAAACCACCTTTTAACAATCTATCGATACCAGGAATACCCATAGGGACAGGGTGTCTATAATCTTCTTCCAAAACTGTATCAAGTCCAGTAAAAATATCCGTTACATTTTTCTCTATCTCCCCTACTTGTAAAGCATTTCGAACCAATCCCTCAACTTTATCATAAGATTCAAAATCTCCTTCAGAAATTATTTTTTGGGCTTTATCCATAGCCTTTTGTAATTCCTGTTGTTTACAGAATTTCAACGCCTTTTCTTGAACAAAAGAATGTCCTTCGAATGGAGCGTCCTTGATTTGTTTCAAGGTGTCCAAAACGATTTTTAAGACCAACTCTTGAGAAATTTCAGACTTAACGATTTGTTCCAAAACCTCAAAGTTAGGAGTAGAATCATACTTCTTATGATATTCTTTTATCATTTGAATTATGATTTTGAAATACTTGTTATCAAAATAAGAACTTTCGATTACTTCCATAATTGATTGAGAAAAGTCCCTATCAACTATAATTTGGTTCAATAACTGTATTTGAAATGTATTACCGAGGTAATCAAAATTTTTATTCATACTGATGCGATTAAACGAGTGTATTAATTAAATATTCACTTCAAGTCGAAGTTCAAATATTTGTAAGATAATTTTTTTGAGGAAAAAATTTCTGTTAATTCTCTCAACGCTTCTTTAAGATATGGCCTAATATCTACGGTATATCTAACCTTGGGTGGGAATAATTTTCCATCGAAAATTCTATGTGTTAGAATTTGGTCATTAACTTTCAAATAGATATTAAACAATTCAGGACCGTCTGTGAACGATGTTTCCATTATTGATGGGTCAAACATTATTGACTCTTCATTATCCATCATATAGGTCACAGTTTTCATCTTCAAATAATATTGAAGCTGATCCTTAAATCGCTTAATAAATTCATAAAGTTCTAACGAATTTTTTGCGTCTGGATTGTATCCTCTAACATTAAAAAACCTTTGAACCACAATATTGTCATTCAATGTTAAAAGTAACTCCATTTTAGTGCTGTCTTGTTCTTTCATTTTTTTAAGAATTAATTAATAATATTTGTTTTTCTTTTTTCTTTTCTAATAAGTTTTGTGAAAGGTTTCATAAATTCAACCCAAGCGTTATCGTCCTTTGGTAGAAAGTTAAACATTCCATCTTCCATCATCAACCTCATCAGATTCTTATAACCTCTATCTGTTGGGTCAATTGTTTCTTCATAAATTTGTTTTACCAATATTTTGCCTTCATCAGTTATAAGAGGTTCAGACAGGTCGACTATCTTTTTATTCAACTCATACAAATCTTTACCAAAGATACCATTTTTTGTTTTACCAGTCAAAAGGTTATTAAGAACTTTGGATTTTTTCTCTTGTATGAGTATTGACGCATTATCCAATATTTCGTCTATTGTGACTGACATTTCGTGCAATTTTGGAAATAGTTTGACCAAAGTTTTTTCTCCCAAACCTTCAACTCCATCAATATTATCTGATTTATCTCCAACAAAAATCTTACAAATTAAAACATTCTCATGGGGAATATCAACTTTATTGATAGATATTTTATCTCCATATTTATAATATTGCTTTGTAGTCGGTGAATACATTGTAACATTTTTAGAAATAATTTGTGACAAATCTTTGTCCGCCGAAAATATTATAATTTGTTCGTCCGTGGCAATTTTACAATAAAATGCAATCAAATCATCCGCTTCGTTATTTGGCATTTCTACCTGTCTTACAAATATTTCTTCGAGATATTGTTTGATTCTAGATTTCTGATATAGAAATGATTCATACTTGAAATCATTCATATCTCGTTTCCTGTTTTCTTTGTAATTCTGGTACAAGGACTTTCTTATAGATGAATTAGAATCACCATCCCAAAAAACAATTACCTTGTCGTGATTGTGTTCATCCAAGAACTTACGAATAGTATTGATAAAGAAATATATACCACCCAAGTGTTCATTATTACTAAACACATCTCTAACTCCGTGGAATCCAATTTTTAGTAAATTGTTGCCATCAATTAATAAAGTAGTCAAGATTATATCTTTTTCAGAATTGTTAAACCATTTACAAAAAGTATAATTTTTTATATTAAGTAGATAAAAAATCGTCCTTTTCTTCTCTCAAAGTGAAATCTCCATCAGTACCTATAATTTTTTTCCAGTAGTCCGCGTATTCTTTTTTATATTTTTCAATGGATGTTTTTTCTTCTGTCGCGTCTTTACCCGAAAGAAATCCATGCGGAGTTACAATTATTTTACCGTCTTCAAATCCTAAACCATTAATGTGATTTTTGAGTACGGAAACTTTGGTTCTTGACGCAAACTTAACAGTTCTTTTATCTTTAGTTGCGGTTATTTTAGTTGTACCAGCTCCTTTTTGATTTCCAAATAGAAACACTAAAGATGAGTTTAACCAAATTGCCTCACCTCCCTTAGCCTTTATTTTAGCTTGCGAGAAAGGATTCTCAGGAAGCTCAACCCATGGTTGATTTATAATTATCAGGGTATTTTCGTTTTTGGTATCTGATTTTCTAGACCCGGAAATTCTTTGGTTAATCCCCATACCTATTTTATCCGCCAAAACTCCGGCATTATGTTGTCGACCACCCTTACCTTCGTAAGTCATTTTACATGGGACACTTCCCACTGAATCCCAGATGAAACAAATATCATATTCAATTTCACCCTTCTCTTGCGCATCCAATAATTCATTTATAAAATCAGTAATTTGTTCAATATAACTGAAGTTATTACTGAATATGAAAAAACCATCCCAATCTAATTCTCCCGTTTCTTCGTCAACAATTTCTTGACAATCGAAACCCATTAATTTGGCATGTTCAAAACTCCACTTCTGTTCAGTAATTATGAACACAGGAAGAATCCCCATCTTTTGTGCGGACACCGCAGTTTTAATCGCAGCCGTTGTCTTACCAGTATCGGAGTGTCCCAAAAACATATTCAGGTGTCCAATTGCAGGACCTGGAAGTCCAACCGCATCCAAAAATTCAGAACCTAAATCAAAGAACCTCTGTGGTTTATATTTTGCAGAAGTAGAAAACTTCTTCTTTATGTTCGAAAAATCATTCTTTTTAATTGCCATAATATTTTTTTTTGAAAAAAGGGAGGTATAATCCTCCCTTTCAATTTATTTAATCTATTGTCAAATCTGCAAGTGCTGGGTCTAAAACATCTTGATAAAAATCAAAATCTTCATCGTCCTCATCATAGTCGGTATCAAAATCAGTTTCGGCACTTCTATAACCATCCTTATCACAAATGAATATACCTGCAAAACCAGAACCTTCTTCCCAATATCTACCTTCGGAAACAACAGGAAAATCTCCTGACTTTTCTTTAAGGAGATTGGTTGCAGTTTCTACCATATTGGTTGGTGGGTGCCATGCACTCTCATATCTTAATATCAATTTATCATCAACCTCATCACATCCATAAATGTAAACATATCTAGACCCAAGTGTTCTTTGATTTATATCACCCGGACAAGCAAAAAGATTAAATACTTTTATGGTGTGTTCCTCATAATTTTGAGATTCATCTATTATTTTTCGGACTTCATCGTGTAACCATTTTACTGCTTCAGGTGTTGCAGTAAATGTAGTTTCATTAGAACAAAGATTTGCCATTATATTATTTTATGTGGTTTGAAAAATTAAAATGGTAAATCACTATCAGGTTCGAGGTCTGATTGTGGGTCTACATAAGATTTGGAACCTCCGAAAGATTCTTCACTTGTTGTTGTGTCACCATAAACATATCCACCTTTTTCACTGTCCCATCTTGGTGTTTCACCTTTTGCAATTGCCTCCAAATATTCGACAGGTTTTTTAGAATATACATCTGTCCAAGACAACTCATCATTCATCCATGCTTTAGATTGAGCAGCATCTTCATGAATTGGAGTTGGGTCATCGTACATAATGGCCGATACTGTTGTATATTCTTTACCCTTAGGGGTCTTGGACTTCGCCAAATCGATTATTAAATCTCTTCCGGTGTCTGGGTCGGTAATGTCGCCTTTGTTCCTCCAGATTGGAATTATCTTGTCCAAGATACCTTCATTCTTGTAGTTATGTTTGAACCTCCAAAACTTTGGTCCATCCTGAGGGTTATCTCTATCAATTACTTTTACGATATAAAATTTTCTGGCTTTATATTGTTTAGCCAATTCTTTGTCAGATTCTTTTCCCGTTGACATCAATTCTTCGTATACTTCATTCAACGGAGACCTTTCGTTGTCATTCTTTCCTGGGTCATAAAACTTCTGCCATTGACCACCTACCTGAATTTCGTGATACCAAGCCTCCTTAAATGGTGACGAACCATCTGTTGTAGGTAAAATTCTAATTCTTCTTTGTCCCGTCCTTTCTTTATCACTCAAGATAAGTGCGAAATACTTTTTCATTCTTTCGTCTTGCGACATTTTTGATTGGGAACCCCCTAACTGATTTTTTTCATACTGCGCCAATACGGCATCTAATGTGTTCATTACTTAATAATTTTAAATTGTGATTATAATAACTAAATATAGTATTCGAATAAGGAATAGTCAAATAACTTGGGGTCACAAATTGTGACCCCAAGTTTTAAAGTTTGTCGTTCAATCCAGGAAAGAAGGAACCTCGTATATCATTAACATTAATGTCTGTTACTTCGTCTGAAGTCAAAACATAATCGTGTTTTCCGGTTTTTTCCATATCTTCTTTTTTATCTTCAAAAAAATCAGATAATTTTTGATTAAATGGATATGAATCATATGTTCTTAACTCCAACTTTTCTTCAGGAGTTTTTTCTCTATATTTTTCAATTTTATTTTCAAGTGAATTTAATTTACTAACAATTGAATCCATTTCTTTTAACTTCTCTTCAAGATTGGATATTTGAGAAAATAAATTTTGAAAATATTCATCTTGTTTTGTTTCAATATTTTTTTGGCTATCAACCAAATCAGTTATTTCCATTTCTTCAACATCTCCATCTTTTTCTTCGGACTTCCCCTCATCATCTAATTTTTCAACTTCTTCATCCTTTTCAACATCAATAACTTCAGGTTCTGCTGGTGGTGCAGGTTCTGCCGCGGCTTCAGGTGCCGGTCCACCAGGGGGTGGATCCAAAGCCGCCCCTAAATCAAGTTCAGCTGGTGGTGTTGCCGCAATATCTTGTTCAAAAATATAATTGTTTATACTATTATATCTTTTAATTTCTTCTAAAATTTTCTTATCTACTGACATGATTATCCGTTTAATAATTGTTTTATACCTTTTGAGGTTTCAACTCTAACTTTTCTATTTACAGTCATTTGATGTCCCGCTCTTTCAATTAGACCATCTCTTTCTCTGATTGTATAACAATCTCCTGTATCTAAATCGCAAACTTGTTTTGTTCCATCTCCATTATCTTCTGTAGAATATCTACCGGATTTTCCGAGATAACTATCTAAATTAGATTTCAAATTCATATTATATATTTTACTATAAATATACTAAATACAACAAATATCTTATTTTAATTGTGTAAAGTCCTGTATACTTGTTGCAACACCATATTTCCCTCTCACTTTTATCTTACCAGTTTGCGGAAGTGGTTGTGTTGTAACAGGAATGGAGAATCTAATTGTTTCATCGTTATAAATAACAATAGTTTTACTATCCGCAAAAACATCATTATAAGTTATTCCAGTTGTATCCAATAAATTTGTACCATTTATTTGAACAATAGTTCCTGTTATTCCTGTCAATGGACTAATAGATAATATCTGTGGTGGAGGACATACTTGTGCCGGTAATGCACTTGGTGTTGGTGTCACTCCTGGTTTGCTTGGTGGATTATCAAAATTTATTTGTATGTCTAATCCTAATGTTTGTGCTTGAACTTGTGTTATTAAATTTACTTTAACAGCAGAATTAAACGCCTCATATAACTTATCTTTTATGCTAGAATACTGGTCAATATTCGCCAAGAAATATTCAGTAGAAACATCAGTTTTAGGCCAACTACAAATATAATATTGTAATAATCCAACTTGGGTTATCAATTCAATATTTTGTGTTAATCTGGCAATCATAAAATCAACAAACTTATCCAAAGATTCAAAATTGGCTATAGGTTCTGATTTTTTTGTGGAGGTATTAACACAAGAATATGTTCTCAAAAAGTAAGTATCACTCGGACTCAAGTTTTGAGTTAAAGTCAAAGTTACAAAGTTATTATCAAATCCAACAAATTTTCCATTATTATATGTTAACAAATAACAAAGTGAGTATATTGTTGTTCTCAATACCTCATTTTCAGGTATTTTTTGAATAAGAACTTCAGACAATCTTTGCGGTGTTATTTCAGTCAATACCGATTCTTTATTTATATAAGCCCTATCATATTGTTGATTAGCATAATAAGGATTCAGTTTTGCAGTACAACTACTTGGTTCAGATTTTGTATTTACATCTTGTTGAGTTTTTTCATTACTTTTCTGACTATTTGTTGTGTTTTCCGCCGGTATATCATCTTTTCTGGTTTTGACAAGTTCTTGTAATCTCGTTAAAAGATTTTGGTTAAATTGCTGTAAGAAGTTATCAATTGATGGTAAATCAAAGATACCCTGCCGTATTCCACTGAATGTAGTTTGAAAATTACCCGGTGTAATTGCATGCTGTACATCTAATATCATATAAGGCCCATTGAACATAGGTACATGCTGCAAATTAAAATACATTGTTGGTTGTATTAATGCGTTACCTAACGCCGAAACTGTACACTGGTATGACCTATTTTTATATAAGTTATATAAACCAACATTCTGTGTTGCAGTATTTCTTCCTGTTGCTTGATTCACCATATTCAATTGTGTGTTGATTGATTCCGATGTTGCCTTTCCTGAATCTTGTGAAACAGAGAATGTATGAAAAATATTTTGATTTCGTATTCCAATATCAACATTGAACCCAACACATTTGTTTGATAACGACCAATCTTTTTTGTTTTCTTGATTTTCAATTAAAGGATTTTCAGAAAACCTTCTCATTTCAAACCCATCATTTCTATACCTAAAGTTTTGTTTTGGTAATTGCAAATATTGTGATGGTTTTCCAACATAAAAACAAACCATTTTGGGACTTGAATTTCTATAATCTACATTCAAAAATGTTCCCCAAAGATTATTCGCAAATTCTAACGATCCTTGTGGTTGTGTTATTGTGGTTCCATCCGCATCCTGTATGTTATAAAAATTAACATATGCCGGTAAATTCATAACAGTAAAGTTATTCTTCATCAACATACTTGCAATGAATGTATAAACACTCATCGCCTCATTTAA
>Ga0315904_10005733_pt1 | contig 17164 bp, 12 predicted proteins | sample LakEriMetagenome_6_FD_203529 | JGI IMG/M metagenome (GOLD analysis project Ga0315904, IMG submission 203529) | Freshwater fungal communities from buoy surface, Lake Erie, Ohio, United States - Buoy 12 MA120 | ecosystem: Environmental > Aquatic > Freshwater > Lake | place: USA: Lake Erie, Ohio...
TGTTCCCCATGAATGAAAACCTTGCCCCGGTCCTCTCGTGCCTCGTTGTGGACGATGAGCCCCATGCCCGCCAGGCCCTGTGCCGCCACATCGAACGGCATTGCCCGGCCCTGCGCGTGGTCCAAACGGCCTCCTCGGCCGCAGAGGCCGCGCACCTCATTGATTCCCTGTCACCTGACGTGGTGTTTCTCGACGTCCGGATGCCGCATGAGACGGGGCTCGAGTTGCTCGACCGCTTTCCGGACCGCACGTTCGAGGTGGTCTTCTGCACGACCTACCACGAATATGCGGTCGATGCCTTGCGCCGCGAGGCCTTCGACTACCTGCTGAAACCGGTGGATCCGGAAGAACTCAAAGCCTGCGCCCACCGCATGGTGCACCGCTTGAAGGGAGACGTGCGACGGGTGGAATTGCAGACCTCGGGCCACCGCTTTTTTGTGCGCCACACGGACATCTTGTTCGTCGAGGCATCGGGCAGCTACGCGACCTTCCACTTGCTTTCCGGCCGCCGCATCACGGTATCGAAGAACCTCCGCAAGGTGGAAGAGCTTCTGACCGACGACCGCTTCTTCCGGGTGCACAACAGCCACCTCGTGCACATGGCCTGCGTCGAGAGCTTCAACCTCCGCACCGGGACGCTGACGCTGCGCGGCGGGAAGCAGGTGCCGTTCGCGGTGCGCAAGCGCGACGAGGTCCGCAGGCGGCTGACAGCGCTGATGATTGCGCCGGATCCCGAACCGGCTGCCTGGACACAGGCCGCCGAATCCGCCCCTGAGCCCGTGCACTGACCGCGTATCTTCGCGGTATGCGCAAGGACATCCGGACGTTCGGACGGGAGGAGCTCGAGGCGGCCGTGGCCGAACTCGGAGGGCCGAAGTTCCGCGCGCGTCAGCTCGAAGAATGGCTCTGGACGAAGGCTGCAGGCTCGTTCGAGGACATGACGAACCTCCCGCTCGCGTTCCGTGAAGAGCTGGCCGAGCGCTTCGACATCAGCCGCATTCGCCTGGTGGACAAGCAGGTGAGCTCAGACCGTACCATCAAGTGCGCGTTCGAAGTGGGCACAGGGATGGTGGTGGAAGGGGTGTTGATTCCTACCACCGATCGGGTAACGGCGTGCATCAGTTCGCAGGTGGGGTGCAGTTTGGCCTGCGCGTTCTGCGCGACGGGCCGGTTGAAAATGCTGCGCAATCTGTCGGCGGGGGAGATGTACGATCAAGTGGAGAGGCTCCGGGCGCTGGCAGAAAGCCACTACGGCCAAGGGCTGTCGAACATCGTGTACATGGGCATGGGCGAGCCCCTGCTCAATTACCGGAACGTGCTGGAATCCGTCGAACGCATTTGCGGAACGCCCGGTCTCGGCATGTCGCCGCGGCGCATCACGGTGAGCACGGCGGGCATTGCGAAGGCCATCGTGCGGCTCGGAGACGACCGCGTCCGGTTCAACCTCGCGCTCAGCCTGCACGCCGCGAACGATGCGAAGCGGAGCAAGATCATGGCCATCAACGACTCGAACAACCTCGAAGCCCTCGGCGCTGCGTTGCGTCACTTCCATGCGTGCACGGACACCCGGGTCACGTTCGAGTACATCATCTTCGACGGCTTCAACGATGGGCTGGAAGACGCGCGGGAGCTCGCGGCCTTCTGCCGCAATGTGCCGTGCAAGGTGAATATCATCGAGTACAACCCCATCGAGGGCGGTGAGTTCCGCATGGCGCGCGAAGACCGGGTGGCGGATTTCGTCGCGTTGCTGGAGGAGCGGAACCTCGTGGTGAACGTGCGCCGCTCGCGCGGCAAGGACATCGATGCCGCATGCGGGCAGCTCGTGAACAACAATGCCTGGGGAGCGCAAGCGGTCCGCAAGGAGCCTGCCGCGTCCGCCGCGTCCGACGACGTCAGTCCAGCTTGAGCACGGCGAGGAAGGCGCTCTGTGGCACTTCCACGTTTCCCACCTGACGCATCCGCTTCTTGCCCTTCTTCTGTTTCTCAAGCAGCTTGCGTTTCCGCGTGATGTCGCCGCCGTAGCATTTTGCGGTCACGTCTTTGCGCAGCGCGGAGATGGTTTCGCGGGCGATGATCTTCGCGCCGATGGCCGCCTGCAGGGCAATCATGAACTGCTGGCGCGGGATCAACTCCTTGAGCTTCAGGCAGATTTTCTTGCCCAGTTCGTAGGCGTTGTCGCGGTGAATGAGCGCGCTCAAGGCATCGACTTGGTCTCCGTTGAGGAGGATGTCGAGCTTGACGAGGTGGGAGGCTTTGTACTCGTCCGGGAAGTAGTCGAACGAAGCGTACCCGCGGGAAACGCTCTTGAGCTTGTCGTAGAAGTCGAAGACGATTTCCCCGAGCGGCATGCTGAAGCTGAGTTCGACGCGGTCGGAGGTGAGGTAGACCTGGTTTTGGAGGACGCCGCGCTTTTCGATGCACAGGGTCATGATTTGGCCGATGTACTCGGACTTCGTGATGACCTGGGCTTTGATGTAGGGCTCTTCGACGCGCTCGAGGTGGTTCGGGTCGGGCAGGTCGGACGGGTTGTTCACGATTTTCATCGTGTCGTTCTTCAGGTAGGCGTGGTAGCTCACGTTCGGGACCGTCGTGATGACGGTCATGTCGAACTCGCGCTCGAGCCGTTCCTGCACGATTTCCATGTGGAGCATGCCGAGGAAGCCGCAGCGGAAGCCGAAGCCGAGCGCGGCGGACGATTCCGGTTCGAAGACGAGGGAAGCATCGTTCAGCTGCAGCTTCTCCATCGACGTGCGCAGTTCCTCGTATTCGTCGGTGTCGACGGGGTAGATGCCCGCGAAAACCATGGGCTTGACGTCCTCGAAGCCCTTCACTGCCTCAAGGCATGGGTGGTCGCGCAGGGTAACCGTATCGCCGACTTTGACCTCTTTCGCGTTCTTGATGCCGGAGATGATGTAGCCCACATCCCCCGTGCCCACTTGGGCCCGCGGGATGAGGTCCAAACCGAGCACGCCCACCTCATCCGCCACGTACTCCCGCTCCGTCGCGAAGAATTTGACCTTATCGCCCTTTTTCAGCGTGCCGTTGAGGATGCGGTAGTAGGCGATGATGCCGCGGAAGGAGTTGAAGACGCTGTCGAAGACCATCGCTTGCAGCGGGGCACTCGGATCGCCTTTCGGGGGCTTGACCTTGTGCACAATGGCCTCGAGGATTTCGTGGACGCCCAGTCCCGTTTTGCCGCTGGCGGGGATGATGTCTTCTGCCTTGCAGCCGAGGAGGTCGATGATTTGGTCCCCCACCTCTTCCGGACTTGCAGACGGCAGGTCCATTTTGTTGAGCACCGGGATGATTTCCAAATCGTGCTCAAGGGCGAGGTATAGGTTCGAAATGGTCTGTGCCTCAATGCCTTGCGTAGCATCCACGATGAGCAAGGCGCCTTCACACGCGGCGATCGAGCGGGACACTTCGTAGCTGAAATCCACGTGGCCCGGGGTGTCGATCAGGTTGAAGACGTACTTCTTCCCGTCCTGGGCCGCATAGTTCATTTGGATGGCGTGGCTCTTGATGGTGATGCCGCGCTCCCGCTCGAGGTCCATGTCGTCGAGGGTCTGTTCCTGCAACTGGCGTTCGCTGATGGTGCCCGTCACCTGAAGGAGACGATCTGCCAACGTGCTTTTGCCGTGGTCGATGTGCGCGATGATGCAGAAATTCCGGATGTGTTCCATGGTCGGCCGCCCTATCCCGCGAAAGTACGGCGCAACGCGGCGTTCAGGCCGACGGGCATGCAACTTTCGAGGCCGTCGAGCTGTTTCTCGTTTGCCTATATTTACGCCCCTCCATGGCCGTCCGAAACCCCGTGAGCAGTCCCATGCAACGACGCATTCTTCTTCCGCTGGTGGTGATTTTTTGGGCGTTCGCTGCAGGCGCTCAGGCGCAGCAGAACGCCGCGCAAGGCCCGGTGATGCTGAAGCCCGCGCACGGCACCACGCCCGAAGAAATCCTTGACCTGTATGGCTCCTTCGCAGGGGCGGTCATCAACATGTCCCGGGATGAATGGGACATCATGCGCGCGTGGGACGGCTACGACGAGCAGGAAGTGCGGGAAATCGTCCACGCCTACAAGGAGAAGAACAATCAGCGTCGGGAAGAGGCCGGGCTGAATGTCCGCAAGCTCATGCCTCCCGGGGGATGCGACTGCTGGGTGGAGCCGGATGCCAGCTACACCACCATCACGACCTTCACCTGGAACTTCACGGGGGGCGCGGGCGTCAACGTCGATTGCTCCCACGGACCCGTGGACTTGCCGTGGAATTTCAGCATGTACGGTCAGACCTACGGGGATTTTTACATCAACTCGAAAGGAACCGTTTCGTTCGGGGATTACATCATCGACTGGACGCCGGAGGAGTTCCCGAACACGGTGGAGCAAACGGCACAGATTGCCCTGTTCTGGGGCGATACCGACCTTCGGAATAGCGGATCTGTCAAGTACAAGGTCACGCCGGAAGCGGTCTATGTGAACTTCGTGGATGTGGGGTACTACAACAACCACGACGACCTGCTCAACTCCTACCAGCTCATCTTCACGCCGAACCTGAACGGCGGGGTCTTGCCAGCCGGGTACAACGTGCAGATGTGCTACCGGGACGTGGATTGGGCACACGGCGACGTAGGGGGGTCGGGCGGATTCAACGGCAACAACCCGGCGACCGTGGGCGCGGATGCTGCACCGACCACCGGAGCGCACATCCAGTACGGACGGTTCAACTTGTCGGACGCCACCTACAATGGGCCGTATGGCACGGCTGCAAACCAGCAGGACGGAGTGGACTGGCTCGACGGCAAGACGTTCAACATCGATGTGACGACGTCCACGGGCAACACCCCCCCGCTGCCCACAGCTAGCGCAGGGTGTGACACGATTTACCTCTGCCAAGGGGGGGAGTATGAAGTGGACCTTGGGTTCCTCGGTCCGGAATCGAATCAGGTGATTACGATTACGTCTTCTGCTGTACCCGGATGGGCCTACACCGTCACACCGGGAAGCATCCCGTCCTTGCAAGGGCTGTTCACGGCACTGCCTACGAACATCGGGACCCAAACGGTGACCATCACCGCCACCGACAACGGTTCTCCCGCAGCCAGCACGGAAATTGAACTCATCTTCGAAGTCCTGCCTATCGAAATCCCCGACCTCAACGTCACGGGGAACTTTTCAATCTGTACCGGAGGCACGACCACACTGTCCGTTGCGGGTACGGGCTTTGACAGCTTTGAGTGGTCGAACGGCAACACGACCCCGTCGAACACCTACACGTTCGGGGGCAATTTCTTCGTCACCGGGTACGTGGAACAATGCCAGGCCGTGGAGTTTTTCACCATCGACCAAACCCCGTACTTCCTGCCCGACGTCACCATCAATCCCACGTCGGTTTGTCCGGGTCAATACGCCACGGCCACGGTGGATCCCGCAGAGCAAGCGGGGTATTCTGGCTACGAATGGATCGGGAACTGGAACAACCTTGGCGGCACCATTGCCTCGGGTCAAGGGACACCGGTTGCAGAGGTGACCGCGGGAACGTTTGCGCTGATCGTGACGGATCTCGATGGCTGCCAGGGTCAACGGGTGTTCGTCATCGAGCCGAACGGGTCGTACATCCCGGAAGTGGAGTTCGAGGCCTTCTGCGATGTGGTCCCGGATTCGTTGGTGTTTGAGGGGGGGTATGCGAACCCGGCAGAGGGTAACCTCACGCTGTATCTCCAAAGTACCCAGCCCGGTGGTTGGAACGGAAGCTACCTGTTCGTGACCGTCACGGGACTCGACGGCACGACGGAGACCATCGCCACCTCGAACGGAAACTTCAGCCAGTTCAATATCCCCATCACGGCAGGGGACAACATCGAAATCGAGTTTATCCTTTCGAACGTCACGAACCCGGACTTCCTGACGGTGACGATGTACAATTGCGGGAATACAGCAGCCTTCCAAACCGTCTTCAACGACCCGGTTCCTGGGGTCTTGTACAATGGACCGGCGGGCTGCCTCGCGTCTCCGGCCGTCGGTCAGTGGACCGTGTCCTCGGGACCGGCTGGGGGTACCTTCTCGAACACAGACGAATGGGACACGGTCTTCTACCCTCCCGGGTACGGTGTGTATGAAATTTGTTTTGCCGACGCGACGTGCGCTGTGGACTACTGTTACGACGTGGTCATCACCGAGCCGCCGACCATCGAGCTCAGCTCGCCACCCGCTGTGCTGTGCAACGGGACCGCCGCGAACCTGGTGGCTACCGTCGAGGATGCGGGGGGCTCGGCAACCATCAACTGGCCCGCGCCGGGGCTCGATAACGTCACGGCGAACAGCTACAGCTGGGCAAATCCGACGACTACAACGTTGACCGTGACGGTGACAAACGAGTGCGGCACGGCATCGGATGCGGTCAATATTTTGGCCCAAAACACGCCCGTGGCAAACATCGACGACGAAAGCCTGTGTGAAGGCGGCACGGTGGTCCTGGATCCGGTTTCTCCCGATCCGCCGGGCCTTACATACGCGTGGCAGATTGACGGCACGGGGACGGGGGTCATCGCCCCGACCTACACGGCGACGGAGTCGGGCAACTACTGCGTGACGGTGTCGAACCTCTGTGGAAACGATACGGACTGCGCGGTCCTGGTCATTGTGGAGGACATTCCTCTCCCACTCGAGGACATGACCATCGATTGCCAGGGCGACGGCGAAGCGGTGGTGGTGCCGGATGTGCCGCCGGGGTACGTGGTGGTTTGGCCGGACGGGAGCGTGGGGCCGACCTGGACGGTGGCCGACGGCGCGACGTACGACGGGACGGAGATCTGCATGACCTACACGGATCCATCCGGATGCGAGACGAATACCGCCTGCACGTACCTGTACATCGGGGTGCCTCCGACGGTGAACCCCTATCCGGTGCTCGATGCACCGCTGACCTTGTGCCCGGAGGTGGAGTACGATTTCGATCTGAACGCCACCATGGCGGGAGAATTCACGTGGTACCTCGAATGCAACGGCGAGAACATCTACTTCGAAGACCCGGATGAAGCGGTCAGTGTGGTCAGCGCCATCTTCCCGATGGAATGTTGGGGCCAGCAAGTGACCTTGACCGGTCTTGCAATCAACCCGTGTGCCACAGCCGGCATCCCCGGGTCGTGGGACGTGGTGATGGACGCCTGTGCCATTACGATTCCGAACGTCTTCACTCCGGGGAACGGGGACGATCAGAACCCTAGCTTCCAAATCGACGGGCTGAACGTGTACGACGATGTGCTGTTGCAGATCTTCAACCGCTGGGGCCAAATGATTTACGAGAACTACGACTACCGCAGCGGCGACTGGTTGGCGGACGGCGTGGAAGACGGTACGTACTGGTACGTCTTGTTGCTACCGAACGGCATCGATCACAGCGGGCACCTGACGATCATTCGTTAACGAAGGCTGGGGGCTGTGGCGAAGGCAAAGCGGAGGTTCGTCTGCACGGCGTGCGGACATGCGGCGGCGCAGTGGGTCGGAAAATGTCCGGCCTGCAAGGCGTGGAATTCCCTGGAAGAGGAGGTGGTAGCAGCGGATTTGCCAGCGGTGCATGCGCGGAGGACGGCTGGTACCTCGGCGACCCTGATGCCGCTGCGGGAAGTTGACGCTTTGAAAGTCAGGCGTTTGCCCAGTGGCGACGACGAGTTTGACCGGGTCCTCGGGGGCGGTATGGTCCCTGGCGGCGTGGTGCTCCTGGGAGGCGAGCCGGGCATCGGAAAGTCCACCCTCATGCTTCAAGTGGCCATGGCGGTCGGTGCGACCGGGGGCCGCGTGGTCTACGTTGCAGGCGAAGAGAGTCCAGAGCAGGTGAAATTGCGCGCGGAGCGGTTGGGCGAAGTGGCGGCTGAGGTGCTGATCCTCCCCGAGACAGATGCGGCGGCGGTCCTTGACCAATTGCGCATCGCGGAGCCAGCGCTCGTGCTCGTGGACTCGGTCCAGACCCTGTTCCTCGCCGACGTGGAATCCGCTCCCGGCAGTGTGTCCCAGATTCGGGAAACGTCCGCAGCGCTGACGCGCTGGGCCAAACAAACCGCCACCCCCTTGGTCTTCATCGGCCACATCACGAAAGAAGGCTCCATCGCCGGCCCGAAGGTCCTTGAACACCTGGTCGACGTGGTCCTCACCTTCGAGGGCGAGCGCAACCACGCCTACCGGATGCTGCGGGCGGCAAAGAACCGCTTCGGAACCACCTCAGAATTAGGGCTTTACGAAATGCAGGGGACGGGGCTGGTCGCGGTCGACACCCCCTCCGACGTGTTGTTGTCCGATGGAGGGCGCGACGCGGCGAGTGGGACAGCCGTTGCCGTTGCGGTCGAAGGCGCGCGGCCTTTCCTGGTGGAGGTGCAGGCGCTCGTGAGTTCAGCGGTGTACGGTACGCCGCAGCGCTCCTGCACGGGCTTCGATGTGCGCCGCCTCAACATGCTGCTCGCAGTGCTTGAGAAGCGGTGCGGATTCAAGCTCGCCACGCGGGATGTCTTCCTGAACATCGCCGGGGGCCTGCGCATCGCCGATCCTGCGCTCGACCTCGCTGTGGTGGCGGCGGTGCTGAGTTCATCGCTCGATGTGGCGCTGCCTCCGGGACTCGCGTTCGCCGGGGAAGTGGGACTGTCGGGCGAGATCCGGCCGGTAGCGCGCTGGGCGCAGCGGTGGGGCGAGGCCAGCCGCATGGGGCTGGAGCGGCTCATCGTCTCCGGGCACACCCGGGATGCGGCCGATGTAGCGGGCATCGAACGGGTGATGCGGGTGGCTGAGCTGCACCGGCACCTGTTTTGACGGGAATTTTCGTGATTTCGTCGTACTTTCAGGCATGACTTTGTCTGAACGATTTAGCAGGCTGCTTGCGGCGGGTCTGGGAGTGTTTGCCGTGGCGACGGTTTCGGCCCAAACGCTCGCTCCGCGCACGGCCCTCGTGGCTCCACCCGATCTGTGGGTGCGCGCGGACATCGACCGGACTTACGGCGATCCGCTCGTCTTCTCTACGTGCCCCGAGCCCCTCGACGTGGCAGAACAACGCACCACCTTACCGGCGGATGCCGCGGGTGCCGTCACCGTGGTTCGCAGGTTTACAACCGTCTGCCCGTGCACCCACCTCGAAGTGTCCGCAGAGCAATCCATCCGCATTCTCCCGGCTACGCCGCTTCCGGGTGCCCTTGCCCCGACGGGCTGTGCTCCGGTGTTTTCGGTGACGCCGGGGGCGACGACGCTTCCGTTCGGTGCACCGCGCATCCAGGCCTCGGCTGGGGCAGCAACGGTCCGCGAAGAGGTGCACGTGCTGTGGCGCGATGCGTGTGGGCAGGGGAAGGACTGGGTGGTTTGGGAAGCGGTGGGGGCGTGTGGGGACCGGGCGCGGCATGCCTTTGCAGTCGAAACTGTGGTCGCCCCAGTGCCGTCGTCAGCGCTATCTGCTGCGTCTGCACCGCAGGTGACGTCCGTGGATGTGGATGATTTCGATCCGGCCGCGTGGGGTGTCGGTCCGCTGCCCGTGGAGGGGCAGCGGGTTTGGAACGGGCTTCAGCCCGTGCACATCTACCGCACTTGGACGGGAGCCACCGCTTCCGGAGGCACATTCGCCCGGGTAGAAGTCGGCTGCGGCGCGGGCCGCATCCTCGGTTCAGAGGCGGTCGAAGTGACGGGCAACCGGCCCCCGCGGCTGCGGTTCGTCCCCGAAGTCACCGTCGCCTGCGGCACGTCCCCTGAAGATCTGCCCACGGTCCGGGCCCGCGACCGCCGCATGGGCAGCTTCGCGCCCGGCCCCGACATCGTGGACCTCCCGGTCGAGGAAAGCTTCGACACCCTCCCCGGCCCGTGCGCCGGGCGGTTCACCGTCCTGCGGCACCTGCGCGCAGTGGATGACGCCGGCGCGGAAGTGACGGGAACCCAAACCCTGCACGTCGAAGACACCACGCCCCCCACCTTCTACGCCAGCCCCGCGGAGCTCGTCGTGACCGGAACGGCGTGGCCTCCCGACGCGCCGACGGCCTCGGCACAGGATGCCTGTTCCGGTCCGGTGGAACTCGTCCAAGCCGACAGCACGGACTGCGTTTCAGGCCGCATCTACCGCATCACCACGGCCCGGGATGGCTGCGGCAACGCCGCGACCCTGCGCCAAACCCTCATCCCCGCCTCCACCGTCCCTTCGCCGGTTCTCGCGGTCGGATGCGCGGACCCGCTCGCCCTCAACTTCACCGGCGAGGCCTGCTTCGAAACGGCGCATTGCCTGTACGCGGATGCCCCGCATTGCGTCGGCGATCTCGACGGCAACGGCGTCATTTCCACCGGAGACCTGCTCGTCTTGCTGGGCATCTTCGGCACCCTGTGCCCGGCGCCTTAACGCGTTCCCCCGACCACGACCACGATTTCACCCCGCGGCTCGACGGCCTCGAAGTGCGCACACAACGCGCTGAGCGGACCGCGCTGTACTTCTTCGTGCAGCTTTGTCAACTCTCGGCAAACGGCGGCCGGGCGCTCTGGCCCACACGCTTCCGCGAGTTCTGCGAGCAGCTTGCGCAGCCGATGGGGGCTTTCGTACAGCACCGAGGTCCGCTCCTCTTCTGCCACTTCCCGGATGCGCGTGGCACGTCCCTTCTTGTGGGGCAGAAAGCCTTCGAATACGAACCGGTCGCACGGCAGTCCGGAGGCCACCAGGGCCGGCACAAAGGCGGTAGCCCCCGGCAAGCACAGCGCATCGAGCCCCGCATCTAACACCTTTCGCACCAGCAAGTAACCCGGATCTGAAATGCCTGGCGTTCCGGCATCGGAGCACAAGGCCATGCGCTTGCCTGCACGCATTTCCGCGATCAGGGCATCTGCCGCCCGGTGTTCGTTGTGGGCATGGAACGCGCGGAGCGGGGTGTCGATGCCGAGGTGGCGCAGCAGAAAGCCTGTGGTGCGCGTGTCTTCTGCCAAAACCACATCGGCCAGCCGCAGGATCTCTACCGCACGGGCGGTGATGTCGCCGAGGTGCCCGATGGGTGTGGGCACCAGCACGAGGGAACGACCCGCAAAGGCATCCATATCAGCCGCGTACCCGGTCCATCCATTCTATAAAACGCACGGGCAGCCCCTGCGCATCCTCCCAATTCACAGGGCAACTGGATTTCAACCAATTGTGGGCCTCCTGCCGGTCGGCCAAACCGTCCAGCACCGCGCAGGCTTCCCGCAGGGCTTCCACATTTCCTCCGAACAGGGCTCCCGCGTAGCGGATGCGGTCGTTGAGGCCGAGCAGGGGGAAGAGGGGTTGGGGCGCGGCTTCGCCGCGAAGGGTTGAGGATTGAGGGTTGAGGCGCGGCTGCGCCGCGGAGGATTGAGGCGCGGCTTCGCCGCGAAGGGTTGAGGATTGAGGGTTGAGGCGCGGCTGCGCCGCGGCGGAATGAGGCGCGGCTTCGCCGCGAAGGGTTGAGGGCTGAGGTTCGGCAGTAGGGTCCTCCCTTTCGTCCCCAATCTCAACCCCAACCCCAACCCCAACCCCAACCCCAACCCCAACCCCGACCTCGTCCTCAACCTCGTTCACCCCTTCCGTCTGCGAAGCTTGTGCGGCTTCGAAGCGGGCGAGGACGGCCAGTTCTTGGACGGCCCGAGCGGTCTCCACCAGGCGGTCAAAGTCGTCTGGGCCTGGTTCGCTCGTGGTAAAAACGGTCCATACCGCCTCGAGGTCGGCAAGGGCCTTGCTGAGCGCCTCCGGGACGCTGAACTCGGGATCCCAAATCATGGAACGAAGGTAACCGGATGCCCACAAAAAACGCCGACGCGGAGCGTTGACTTCCGGCCGGCGTGGTGGGATTTGGTTAAGTGGTCCCGGTCCGGAGGGAAGGTAAGGCAGGATGCATTCGTTTGCATTATTTGGCTGTTAACTTAATAGATAAGCTGTTTCGTCTAACTTCTTGTGGGCTATTGATTTCTGGTACGGAAGAGGGAGCGGAACTCGGATTTCTCCCGTTCCACGGCGCGCTGCCGGTGGGCCTTGGAAGCTTCCCGGTCCCATCGGTACGAAGGGTTGTCGGACGGTCCGGCCATGCGGATGAACATGCGGTTGCCGAGACCGTCGTCCGCAACGGCTCCGATGGCATCTTCGCGGGTGTTGCGCAAGTCTCTGAGGGTGAATCCGATGGAGTAGTCAACTTGGCCGGACCAGGTGGATGTTCCTGCCACGGTAATGTCCATGGCACTGGTGGCGATGTCGAGTTCGGGGATTGCCAGGGTTCCGCCTCGGAAGGAGAACGGGGTGGAGAGGTCTTCGAATACCACATGTTCCAGCCGGTGCGCCAGGTCGTCGGGATCGATGAGGGGGGCCATGAGGCGTTCTTCGCGCAGGGCTGCGACCATGTCTGCGAAGGCTTCAAGCCGGTGCAGGGCGCCGCCGCGCAGGGACACGTCCGCATCGAACGCGCTGGAGGCGGGGTCGAAGGAGCCGTCGGGATTCCACGCCCACGTACCGGTGGTGGTGCCCGAGACGGAGCCGGAGAGGTGTTCGGCGCGGAGCAGGGTTTGGTCAAAATTGTCGAAGGCCCGGAAAAGCGGCTTCAGCTCGATCCGGTCCCAGCGCGCGCTGCCCTCCGCCTGCAGACCTGTGCCGCGGGGCTGCACCCGCCCGTGCACCACCGTGTGCCCGCCCCACGCATCCCACGTCATGCGCTTGACCTCGGCGGTCTGCTCGGTGATGGTGCATTCGGCGCGGAATCGGTCGCCTGCGAGCGGCCCCCACGTGAACCGGGATCCAGCTACGTCGAGGGAGACGCGGCATCCAGGCGGCAGGAAGCCGCCGCTGCCGGTCGATCCGGCGGCGAACAGGGTGCCGTAGTCGCCGGGGCTGAGGTTGAGTCGCACATCGGCCACCCACGGGGAGTCGGGGGCAAGGCCTTGCACGGTACCTGCTCCTTGGATGCGGAGGTCGCCCAGGGCGATGGAGGCGGTGGCGATGCGGACGGTTTCGCCGGCCACCTCGCCCGTGGCGGTGCAGGAAATGGGCAGATCCGCCGTGGACAGGTCCAGGTCGGTGCAGCTCCAGCTTCCCTCCACGTCCCAGCCGGCCGAGGTTCCGGCAAGGGAACCGCGGAAGGTCGCTTTGCCCGCGGTAGGCAATGCGGCCGGCGCGATCCAGTCCGCGGTGGCTTCGCGGTTCCAGCGGGCAAAGTCGGCCTCGGCCGTGCCGTCGAGCGACCAGGCGGTCCCGTTGCCGGTGGCAGAACCTTCCCACCGCAGGCCTTCGGTTTCGAGGAGGCCTTCGGTGAGCGCCAGTTGAAAGCGGTCGTTCGAGAACGTGCCCCGGAGCTCACCGCCCGCTTCTCCCTGGAGGACCTTGCCCTCGGCGCGCGTCCAGCGCACCTCTGTGGGGGGTATGGAGGCGGTCAGTTCGATGCGGCCATCGGTATGCAGGGTGGCTGTGCCTGCGACGCGCACCTCGGAACTCCAGGCGCGGGATGCCTCGGCGAGCGGCAGATAGGCGCGCACCGCATCGAGCGACACCTCTTCGAAGGTGCACGTGGCCTGCAGCGCGTTGTCCCAGCGGAGCGACCCGGCGAGGACCGCTTTTCCGAGCGCAAGCTCTTCGATGTCAGCGGTTAGGTGACCGTCTGTCCAGCGGTATTGCACGGAGGTTTGGCCTTCAAAATCCTCGGCTTCGGGATCCCACCATGCGGCCACGGGCCGAAACGCGCCGCTTACCTCCGCCACCACACCGGTCTCAGACAAGGCTCCTTCTGCACGGACCTCGCGCAGGTCCACCACGGTCCCGTCCACATCGAGGCGCACGGCCGAGAGCCGCAGGTCCTCCAGCGTCCACGGCGTCGTGGCTGCGGCAGAATCCGTGCGCCAAACGTCCGTGTTCCACCGGCCGTCGGCGTCTTTCCGCAACCGCACCTCTGCCCCTTCTAACGTGAGCTCTTCCAGCACATACCGGCCCTGAAGCAGGCCCCACGCGTCGAAGGCAAGGGCCACTTCCTCGGCCCGGAGGAGGGTGTCACCCGCCGAGCCCGATCCGGCCACGTACACGCCTTCGAGGACGGCAGAAACCCGAGGGAACTCGTCCCACAACCGGATGTGGATGCCTTCGATCTGCCAATCCGTCTGCATGCCACGGGCAAGTTCCTTGCGCACCACACGTTCGATCACATCGGAGTACAGCACCAGCCAAACGCCCGCCCCGATGGCCGCCACCACCACCGCGATGGCCACCCAGCGAAGCAGCCATTTCCGGGAAAACTGCGGGGTGTCAGTGGGTGGGGGCGGATGCATGTGCGAACTTTGGCATATGGACAAACGCACCTTCATCAAGTTGGCGGGAACCGCCGGGGCGGCGCTGGCCGTAGCTCCGGTTTGGGCCTGCAAGGCCACAGAAAGCGGACAACCGGTGGGTTTTGATCCGTTCGTGTTGGAGCCACTCGGCTACGCGTACGACGCCCTTGCGCCGGACATCGACGCGGCGACGGTAGAGATCCACTACACGAAGCACCACGCGGGCTACGTGAAGAACCTCAATGCGGAAGTCGAGAAGCGCCCGGAATTTCATGGCATCGGGATCGATCGAATCTGTGCACTGGTGTCGGCGGCCGCGTCGGATACCGTCTTGCGAAACAACGCAGGGGGGGCGTGGAATCATACGCTGTACTGGAAACTCTTGCGGCCCGGGGGACCTGCGGCGCCTAGCGCGGAGTTGCGTGCGGCCATTGAAACGTCGTTCGGCTCTGTCGAAGCGATGCAAACGGCCTTGACCGGTGCCGCCATGAAGGTCTTCGGAAGTGGCTGGGCCTGGCTTGTGCGCACGTCCGACGGCGCCCTGAAAGTGACCACTACGGCAAACCAAGACAACCCGCTGATGGCCCGCGCACTCGGTGAATCGGCGACCCCGCTGATCGGCATCGATGTGTGGGAGCATGCCTACTACCTCAATTACCAGAACCGCCGTGCCGACTACCTCGCGGCGTTCATGCGCCGTCTCAATTGGGAAGAAGTCGAGCGCCAGTGGACGGCTCAGTCGGCCCGTTGAACCGTGGCTAGGGGCACCGTTCCGCCTTTGAGCACAAGCTTGCGGAACGCCGCGTTGTTCTCCGGGGCGAGGAGGTAGGTTTTCTGTTCGCCGGTGCCGGATTGTCCTGCTACACAGGCTTCTCCGAGCACGTCTTTCCAAACAGAGATGGTGCCGTCGTTTGCTACAAATCCGTTCACGGTGATGCTCGTTCCGGAGCGGCGCAAGAAATACACTTCCCAGCGCCCGCTGTCTTCCTGTTTTGTGTTCATGACGAGCCCGTCCCAAAACCGGCGCAGCTTCAAGTTCTCCCCGATGGTGAAGGTCTCGCCGTCCTCGGTCGAGGTCATTGTCGTTTCGGTGACGATGAAGGTGGCCTTGTCGTCCTTCCAGGTTCCGCGCCACTTCTTCGGGAACGCTGCTAAATCGTTGCGATTGAGCGGCATGGGCTCTGGAAAGGTCACATCCGTGCAGCTGGCAAAAGCTGTGGCGACCAGGAGAAGGAGGAAAATGCGCATGGTCATCTCAACGTTGAAGGTCCAAAATTCCGTACGCCTCAGCCCCAAACAAGCGCCACGGTTCCCAAAATCGCACAATACACCGCGAATCCGATCAATCGGGCCCGGCTCACCAGCCGCACCATCCACGTGCAGGCCAGCAGACCACTGAGGTAGGCGGCCAACGCGCCGACGGCATAGGCGCCGGGGTGGCTGGCGGACGTCAACGGCTCGCTGACCTCCAGCAAGTCCTTTACTTCGAGAAGGGTAGCTCCGCCTATGGGAATCAGGGCCATGAGAAAACTGAACCGCGCCGCTTCTGCCCGAGGAACTCCCACCCAAAGCGATGCGGCAATGGTGGATCCGCTGCGGCTGACGCCGGGCAGGATGGCCACTGCTTGGGCGAGTCCGATGGCAAGGACTTGGCGCAGCCGCCGGCGCATCGGAAGCCCACTCCACGGCTCTGCATTGGCTGGGGGATTCCGGCGGACATGCAGATCGGTCACGGCCAAGAGTGCGGCGGTCACGAACAGCGCTGCACCCACCCGGTCGGGCCTCCCCATGAACTCCGCTTCCAAGACATCTTTAAACCCGAGGCCCACGATGCCCGCCGGAACGGCGCTCAACAGCAGGAGCCCCACCATGCGGCGAGGTTCCGTCTCACCGTCCCATGACCCGCGCAAGAGCCGCAGCACTTCGTACCGAAAAACTGTCAATGTGCTCAGGGCCGTGGCCGCGTGTACCCAAATGCTGAACCCGAGATCCGCTTCCTCGGCCCCGAGCAGCCACTTGCCGATCTCCAGATGCCCCGAACTGCTCACTGGCAGGAACTCGGTCAGCCCTTGAACGAGCCCGAGTACCAGCGCTTCAAATAAGGTCACGGACGCTTCAGGAGGCCATAAAACATCAGGCCGTACCCGGTGAGGACCACGATGGGAGCCACCGTGATGCGCCGTGCGCTGAAGATGTCCTCGCTGAAGACGTTGGGGTCCGTCGAAGCCCCGCCTTGCATGAGCAGGTAACCCACCACCACCAGGACCACGGAAATCAACATCCAGAGGTAGTTCGAACGGCCCAGTGCGAGCGCGGGGACCTTCTGTTCAGGGCGTGGAGGGGAGTACGACATGGTGCGAAAATACAAAGGACGTGGGTCAGTGCAGGTCTTCCGCGCGCTTCCGCAAGTAGCGGTTCACGGCCACCGTGGTCGAAATCAGCCCGATACCGACCCCTGTGACCACGAGCAGGCCCGCGAGCAACGCGACACTCTGCGGAACCAGCGTGGTCCCGAGGTTGCCTGCCTGCGCCCGGAAGACGGCGAGCAAACCCATGACCACCGCGAAGGCGAGCAGGCCGCTGATCGCGCCATAGCCGGCCCCTTGTTGCAGAAAGGGCGCGCGGATGGTGCGCGGATGCGCGCCCACGAGCTGCATGGTCTTGATGGTGAACCGGCGGGCGAAGACCGTCAGCCGAATGGTGTTGTTGATGAGGGCCACGGCGACGAGCAGGAACAGCAACGCGACGGCGCCGAGCGGTACATACAACCGACGCAGCGTGGCTTCGATCGAGCCGAGCAGCTCTTCTTGCCAAACCACATCTGCCACCCCAGGAATGCCCTGCAACCGCTTGACCAGCACGGCCATGGAGTCCGTCGAGGCGTGGTCGTGGTGGACGGTAAGGTCGAAC
>Ga0315904_10005734_pt1 | contig 17158 bp, 16 predicted proteins | sample LakEriMetagenome_6_FD_203529 | JGI IMG/M metagenome (GOLD analysis project Ga0315904, IMG submission 203529) | Freshwater fungal communities from buoy surface, Lake Erie, Ohio, United States - Buoy 12 MA120 | ecosystem: Environmental > Aquatic > Freshwater > Lake | place: USA: Lake Erie, Ohio...
TCATGCTCGACGTTGACGCACTCAACAGGGCCGATTCCTTCAGGGAAATCAAATACCTCAAGTTCACTAAATGGTTCAGTGGTGTACCAACCGCGACCGTCTTCCCATACCAATGGCGGGTTGAGGCACTCTTCGATTGTTGTCCAGATTGAAAACGATGGAGCAAAGTCAGCACCTTCAACAGTGAGATTTGAACCATCGAAGATAGTTACTTCATCAAGTCGGGAGAAGAGTTCGTCGGAGGCATAACGCGCGAAGATGTCACTCATTCCAGGCTCAATACCCATGCCAACAAGGGCATAAATACCGCGCTCACCCCAGTTCCAGTCGCGCGCAAATTGCTCGTCGCCGAGCTTCACGCCAGTTTCAGAGTTTGGATAATGAGGATGTGGGCGAGAAAGTGACATCGCCATATCCATGTAATTAGTATTTTCGATTTCGCATGCTAAAAAGATCGGCATAACAAATCGTGGGTCGACTGCGTTAATAACAATATCTGGCTTCGCCTTACGAATAAGAGCTCGTATGTCCTCAAGTTCTGCAGCATTCACCTCCGCCGCGGAGAATCGAGAATCTTTTACCTTTGTTATTGCGGCTTCGGCTCGTGACAGGTTGCGATCAGCAATGACCATCTGCGTAATAAATGGTCTACGGGATGCGATATTTGCGATTGCACTGCCAACTCCGCCTGCGCCGATAACGAGCGCTTTCATGGGTGGCCTTTCGTATAGTTTGTTTCACGCCCGATAATGAGCGCGTTGGTCGAAGGTTAGCCGTAACGATAACCTTTGCCAAGTACGCACGTTTTTTAGTCCCCGTAGCTCAGTGGATAGAGCAACCGCCTCCTAAGCGGTAGGTCGCAGGTTCAACTCCCGCCGGGGACACCATTGTGAAACAGTTGAATTATTCGGATACAACGGAACTTGTTTCTGTAGCAGTATCCGTTTCAGACTTTTGAGAAAACTCAGGGAGTGAGAATACATACTCTCTCATGTGGTTACAATCGATGGCATAGAGCTTTACTGCTATCCAGTAAGCTGATTTATAATCTGCTTTTAGATCATACTTATCACTCATGAGGCAGTACTTTAGTTTCGGTAGAGATTTCATGGAGATCTCGGTAAATTCATAGGGTGCGTAAGAGTAGTTATTTACACCGGCCGCTACTTGTTCAGCACTGAGAATAGGTTTAACTATCATGCCAGCTTTTCTTGAGGACTCCCAGAGGTATTTGTGCTTAGAGCGAACCGTCGAAGGTTTGTATTTAAGAAGGTAGCTGTCGAAATTCAGGGTGTTAAGTTTATCGGTAAAGGTGATAATGCTTTTGTTGATAGTTTTTCCAGTACGAGGGTCTTTAGGTATTACTTTACTAGCAGCATGAGCAGGAGTAAGAGCAAGAATAGAAAGTACAAAAACAGTTACTATCAACCTTTTTTTCATGTATCCCTTTCTTATTCATTACTGATCTAAAATTGAATATATCACTCCGACACCTAAACGTTGAGTTACAAATTTAGCTGTAGCCCACGCGGGCTGTACTCATCAGTACTTTTTGCAATATCTCATGAATGCAGAACTTCTATTTTCAACCCGATGGCATCTATCGATTTAGAGTAAGAGTTGCTAGCTTTGCCTAATGGTACGCAACCCATTTAGAAGGCCGTACGTATTTAGCAAGAAGTGGGCAGCCTGGATTGGAGTTGGTTTTCCAATCGTTCTCTACATTGTTCTCACGGCGCCGGATGCAAACAAATCTGATGCTGTGAGCACAACTATTACGTCTTTGATTATTTATATTGCGCTTCCCTGGGCGAGCATGCGCATCTTTCGAGCACTGAGAAGGAAAAGCCCACAAGGAAAAATAGTCACTCGCACTGGGGAACCTGCTCATGGTGATGTACTCAGCCTGAAGGTGGGATATCGACCACGATTGCATGTTCAAGCAAAGTTAGTTGATGGATTTGTGGAGATCCCAACGGGCAAAATCGCAGTCGCAGAGATTAAATCAATTAAGGTTAAAGATCCTCGCCCGATTTCAATCAAGCTGTTAATCAATACTTTTGCAATAAGTATGCAAGTTCTTTACTTTTACTTCATATGTCAACCCTTGATCCTGCTCTTTGTACTTGTGTATATACCTATACTTGAAAAACAGCTTGGTAATCCACAGAATATTTCAGTTGACCAAAGGTTTGAGCAGTTACAGAGTATTTCGTTTTTATCTGTTCTGATTCACTCTCAAGCGCTACTACAGCCAACTCTCATCGCATTTTCTATCATAATCTTTATGACAATGATAAAACCATTTATGAGTAAAACTGTTTTAGTTATCGTGAGTAACTCTGGAAACACCCTAGTAATGCCCTTTTCATTCTCTCTCAATCCGTATATTCATGTTTTTGTTGAGAGCAGGCGAGTTAAGCGTTTTGTGAAGAAAGTGAAGAAAGCCAAAAAATGAAATACAAAGTACTAACAGTTTTTCTCTTAACTCTATTCGTTATTGCTACTACGATTGTAAGCACCTCTAACATGAGGCAAACTCCAGTTGCAGCAAAGCCAACTCCAACTGCGGCAAAGCCAACTGCGGCGATAGTTAAGCCAACTCCAACTGCAGCAAAGCCAACTGCGGCGATAGTTAAGCCAACTCCAACTGCAGCAAAGCCAACTGCGGCGATAGTTAAGCCAACTCCAACTGCAGCAAAGCCAACTGCAGCAAAGTCAACTTATCCAATTATGAAAGGTAATGTTGTCCCACAGAATTTTACAAATAGGCGATATACAGCAGGGATTGATATTCCAGTTGGTCTATATCACTCGACAGGTACCGTCTGTGGTTATCGAATTAACACTGCTGAAAATGAAGTATTTTACGTAACTATTTACGAAAAAGGTTCAACAGTAGTTGAATTAAAAAAGGGTGATCAACTGAGTAATTCCGAGTGCTCAATTGTATTTGGCCCCCCAGAGCCACAAAGTGAGATTCTACCGGGGTCACACTTAGTTGGAGTCGATATCGAACCAGGTGTTTATCATGCGCAGAATAATTTAACTTGCCAATTTGCAATTACGACAAAAGAGATCATTACTCGTGGCAATGAGACAATCAAAGTTGGTTTTGGTAATTTGAATGGTGTCAGAGATATGCTTATTCCCGAGGGTGCTGAGGCGGTATTTTTCACTTCCGAATGTGGAGAGATTACAAAAGTAAGCTAAAGAAATTCAATTCCAATTTAACTAAATACCACTGTGCGTTGACCAACGATAAAGATTCGATCTTGTGCGAATAATCTGACAGCCTTAGCAAGAACACGTCGCTCGATATCTCGACCTAGCGCGATTAAATCTTCAGGTGTGGATGTGTGTGAAACGTGTGCAATATCTTGTTCGATGATCGGACCTTCATCAAGATCTGATGTTACAAAGTGTGCGGTTGCGCCGATGATCTTTACGCCACGAGCATGTGCTTGGTGATAAGGCTTGGCACCTTTAAATCCAGGTAAGAATGAGTGGTGAATGTTGATGATCCGTCCAGGAAGTGCTGCACAGAATTCATTCGAGAGAATCTGCATATAACGGGCTAGAACAACGAAATCAATTCCATGCTTTTCAACGAGTGCAAGTAATTCTTTCTCTTGCGCGGCCTTCGTCGAAGCTGTCACTGGAAGATGAACAAATGTGAATCCGTGGGACTCAACCAAGCTTCTGAGATCTTCATGGTTAGAAACTACAACTGGGATTTCGATTGGAAGCTCGCCTAGTTCAAGAAGGTAGAACAAATCGCGAAGGCAGTGACTTTCCTTGGTCACTAGAACTAACGCGCGCGGCTTCTCATCCGTTGGGCGAATATGTAGAGCAGGTGAGAATTTACTTAAGCCCTCATTCAAATTTTTCTGTGCAGCTTCCAAGCCCTGTGTTGTTTCAAAACGGGTGCGCATGACAAAGGTATTTGTTGGTTCATCTGTGAACTGCTGGTTTTCAATGATGTTGCCACCGCATGCCAAGACAGCGCTAGTCATCGCATGAACAATGCCGGGTTGATCAGCGCACTGCAGGCTAGCAATCAGATCCATGGCCTAAGGGTAAGCCCTCTTAGTGAGTGAGAGTAAATCTGCGAAGACTCTTAGGCGCCCACCAGTTGCGTTCACCGAATAAGCGCATCAGGGCAGGGACGAGAAGTGCGCGGACGAGTGTTGCATCGAGAAGAACGGCGAAGGAGACACCAAAGCCAAGCATCTTGATAGATGTGACTCCGCTCGTCATAAAGGCGGCAAAAACGACTGCTAGCAAAAGTGCGGCTGCGGTAATAATGCGAGCAGAGCGCTGCAGGCCTACTGCAACTGCCTCAACATTTGATTTACCGGCGAGATGCTCTTCGCGGATACGTGAGAGTAAGAAGAGTTCGTAATCCATTGATAGACCAAAGACAACAACTGCTACCAAGATCACTGAGCCTGTATCTAGCGTTCCAGTAACCGTGAAATCACCAACGAGCCACTTGAGGTTTCCATCGATAAAGATCCATGTGATGACACCGAGTGTGGCAACGAGAGATAAACCATTGAGAAGAACTGCCTTGATCGGCAAGATGATGGATCCGGTAAAAACAAAGATGAGTATGAAGACTGCAAAACCGATCCAACCAAGTGCCCATGGAAGTGTTCTAGCGATACCACCTTGTGAGTCAGTGAAGTCTGCAGCAACACCACCAATGAGAAGGCCCTCTGGCTTTTCAAGTGCGCGCAACTCTTTGATGAGTCTTTCGGCATCGAGTGATCGTGAACTGGTACCAGGGATTACCTGTACCCGGATATCTTTTCCAGAGTATTCAAGTTCACCTACACGAGTAATTCCTTCGACAGACTTCGCCTGCGTTAAAAATGAGTTAAGCGAGTTCTCCCGACCAGCGCCATCGGGGAGAATTACTTCGATAGGGCTACCTTCAAAACTCGCGAATCGATCTTCAATTACTTGTGAGCTGATTGCTGCACGATCTGATGCTGGAAGTACTCGTGAATCTACTTGTGCGAAGGCGATATTTACTATGGGCAATGACATAACAATCAGCAATGCAAGTGAGCCCACGACAACGGGAACTGGACGTGCCATCACAGTACGTGCAGTTTTTGCCCAGCGTCCATCTTCTTTCGGTGCAAGGCCACTCTTACGGATCACACCTTTATCAACGCGCTTACCTAAGATTGCGAGAAGCGCGGGAAGTGGAATGAGTGCGCCAAAGATTGCAAAGAGTGTGACGACTACACCGGCGTAACCAAATGATTTAAGGAAGTTCAGCGGAAAGAGCAAGAGTGCGCTCAGTGTGACCATCACCGTCAAACCTGAGTAGAAGACGGTCTTACCCGCTGTACCTACAGTGATGATTGCGCTCTCTTCAACGCTCTTTCCATTATGCATCTCTTCTCGGAAGCGATTAACGATGAGAAGCGCGTAATCGATACCGAGCCCTAAGCCCAACCCTGTAATGAGATTGAGGGCGAATACGCTCACATCAGTTACTTGCGTGAGTAGATATGTGAGGAAGAACGAGCCAAGAATTGCGCCAACGCCAACAACAAGTGGCATAGCCGATGCAACGAGCGCGCCAAATACAAAGGCGAGCAAGATAAAGGTTAACGGGATTGCAATTCCTTCAGCTAATAAAAGGTCGGTCTTAATCTTGGAGTTAATCGCATTTGTAACGACTGCTCCACCTCCGGCATAGACCTCGAGTGATTTGTACTTACCATCGAAGTTTTCAGAGATAGTTTTGCCTACAGCCCCATATCCTTCGAAATCAAAATTTTCGATATCGGCATAGATAAAGAGAAAGGCTGCCTTGCTATCAGATGACGCTAGGTTAGGTGCGCCGCCAGTTGACCAATAAGAAAGTGTTCGACTAATTCCTTGCGTGGCAGCAACTTCTTTCTCCAAAGAAGCAGCTTCGCTCATCACAGTAGGGTCATCGACAGAACGTGAACCGGCATCGACGACAAGAATGGCAACCGGATCTTGAACTTTAAAGGTATCGGTGATGTAACCCGCGGCCTTGGCAGATTCCGAATTCAGATCTGAATATCCGCCAGAATCGAGGCGGCTAAATGAAAGTGATCCGATCGCACCTGCAATAAGAATAGAAATGATGTAGGTAATCAAAACACTCTTGCGGCGGCGGACAATAAATGACCCAAGTCGCATAAACATGGGTTAAGTATGTACTATGGCTTTACTATGAGTGATTTATTTCCCGCAACGACCGAGGATGAACGAGATCCTCGTGAGGACGTTGATGTAAAACGTGACGAAGATATCAAAGCGGATAAGCCGCCACATCACGATAACTGAGGAGTTAACTCTTACTCAGTGCTTGTTGATGGAGCGGGCTTTGCTGAATCCGTTTTATAAAAGCCAGAACCTTTAAAGACCACTCCGACACTGGAATAAACTTTTCTAATCTCACCTTTGCATTCAGGGCAAATGGTTAGAGCATCTTCTGAGAATGATTGCACCGCTTCAAAGGCGTGATCACAGGCGGTACAGGCGTATTGATATGTAGGCATGATCACATTCCTTTCACTTAGCTGGGCGCGAGGGTAAAATGAGGTTTACCAAAGGTTAGGTGCATAGTCTAAGGAAGTGAGACTATAGATGCGAATCGATGAAGGAGATCATGTGAAGAGCGTGGCAAGGACAATCGCTGGACTCGCTCTCGCTACGTTTTTTTTCAATATCCCGGCAGCGTATGCCAACACACTTGTTGCAACGAGCCCCATTGCAGGATCAACAATCAAAGCTGGTCCAAGTGCAGTAACGGTGACAACTGAACTTCCGCTCATCGAAGAAGGTAATGACATTATCGTCACCGACCCAAACGGTAAGCGAGTTGATACTGGAATTCTCACAGTGTTAGGTACCGAAGCGGTTGCAGAGATGAAACCACTTGTCACATCAGGAATCTACACAGTGACCTACATGCTTCTTGCCGAAGCAGATCTTCCGTTAGAGGGTTCATTCACATTTAATTACTCTGCCGTGGTTCTCACGACTCCATCAGCATCAGCGGTTCCAGAACCAACAACGTCTGCGCCAGCTCAACAAACCGGAAGTAATCTTGCAACAAATATCTTCGTGATTTTTCTCCTTGGCCTTTCAATTCTTGTCTTAATCGGAATGGGTGCCTACGCACGCAAGATCTTTAAAGAGAGATAAGGATGCAGATCGAACTGCTGCTCTTAGGTAGCAAGTACCTCACCTATCTATCTAGTTTTGCAGTCGTGGGCTTTTTGCTTTCCATGGCTTTTCTACTTATCAACAATGAAGGGTCACTGAAAGAAGTATCTCTCAAGCTTCGGCAGAAGGCATCGCTTATTGCACTTCTCTGGTTTGCCTCCAGCACAGTCTTTTTGATTACAACCTTTGCAAATATCTTGGATACAAGCTTTAGCGATGCTCTAGATATGACCTCACTGCAATCATTCGTATCGCAGGTCAGTCTGGGTCGTTATTTATTTATACAGACGTTGGTAGCTTTTCCTGTCGGCTACTTTCTTCTCAGGGTCCGTAAAGTCATCCCTGTCATTGCCTTGCTTCTCATGTCGATTATTGCCATTGCACTGCCGGCATTTGAAAGCCACTCTGTTTCAGGGGGATCCCACGCACTTGCAACGGGATCGATGCTGCTGCACGTTATTGCCTTATCGCTCTGGGTAGGTGGGCTTTTTGCGATTACCTTTATTCCGATCGACGATAGAAAAATCGCAATCGAGCGATTTAGCGTGATGGCCTTGTGGGCTGCCATAACAGTTGTATTCAGTGGCGTCATCAATGCATGGGCGCGATTAAATTTCGTTGCAGCCTGGGATTCGGCTTATGCCCGAGTGGTTATTGTAAAAATCCTTCTTACCGGCTCACTCATTTTTATTGGCTATCTACATCGTAAAAACCTTGCAACGAAAGAGAAGATTAATTGGTCAATCCTGCTTCGCCTTATCGGTTTTGAAGTAGCGCTAATGGCGGCGATCACCGCAATCGGTGTGTGGCTCTCACTCAATGCCAGCCCCGATCGCGTCGTTGAACTAGTTATTCCGGCGGAGCCAACTCTGCGCCGAATACTCTTTGCTTACGAACCGGACCTCTTCTTTATTGGCCTGCTAGTTGTGGCAGTTGCTCTCTACATCAAGGGCGTCGTTATTTTGAAAAAGCGTGGAGATGCTTGGCCGGTTGGTCGCACAGTTGCATTTGCACTCGGTATCTCTGCCTTGGATTTTGCAACAAGTGGTGGCCTAGGCGTGTATGCCATGTATTCATTTGAATATCACATGGTTGCCCACATGACGATAGGAATGATTGCACCTATTGGTTTGGTGCTTGGCGCACCTATTACCTTAGCTTTGCGCACACTGCCACAAGGACGAACCAAGGAAGAGCGCGGACCACGTGGAATTCTTCTCGCGGTGCTGCATTCACGCTACGGAATGATTATTACTCATCCTGTTGTTGCACTTATTTTATTTGATGGCTCTCTCTTTGTTCTCTACTTCACTGATTTATTTGGAGCGTTGATGGCCTCTCATGCCGGACATCTCTTGATGAATCTTCACTTTGTCGCCGTTGGTTTTCTCTTCTTCATGATTATTGTTGGTATCGATCCCAATCCACGGCGAGTGCACCATCTCGTTCGTATCGTTATTCTCTTTGCAACTATGGCGATTCACGCCTTCTTTTCAATCGCACTTCTCGCTTCAACAACGCTGGTCGATAAGGGGTTCTACGCCTCACAAGGTGCGCCGTGGCTTTTGGGAGATTTCCTCGCTGATCAGCGTGCAGGCGGAAGCGTCAGTTGGGCAATGGGTGAGATTCCAATTATTCTTGCCCTCATTGCGACCTTTATTCAATGGATGCGTGAGGATGCCAAAGAGACGCGTCGCATAGATCGAAATGAAGAACGTATGGCTGCAATGGGTGAAGATGACGAACTTGCTCAATACAACACATACTTGCAATCACTGAACTCGAGAAAAGAGAATTAAATGACATCAGATCTATTTAATCTGCCGACCGAGTATCAGGATCTGCGCGAGAGTGTTCGCGCTCTCGCCGAGAAAGAGATTGCGCCTCACGCACACGCAGTTGATGAGGATCATCGCTATCCGCAAGAGGCAGCAGATGCCTTAATCAAAGCTAATCTCCATGCAGCACATGTCTCCGAAGAATTCGGCGGTCAAGGCGCAGATGCCTTAGCTGTTGCGATCATTATTGAAGAAGTAGCTCGAGTCTGTGCATCCTCTTCACTTATCCCGGCTGTAAATAAGTTAGGTTCACTGCCCCTGATCTTGGGTGGAGATAACGAGCAGAAGAAGCGCTGGTTACCAGCACTTGCTCAAGGAAAAGGATTTTCTTACTGTCTCTCTGAGTCAGAGGCAGGTTCAGATGCGGCTGCACTTAAAACAAAAGCGGAACGTACATCAGCTGGCTGGTTACTCAATGGAAGTAAAAAGTGGATTTCAAATGCTGGCGTCTCTGAGTTTTATACCGTCATCGCACAGACAGATCCAAGTAAAGGCTCAAAAGGAATTACCGCATTTATTGTAGAAAAGTCTGATCCAGGTATTTCATTTGGTGCACCTGAGAAGAAAATGGGATTCCGTGGATCACCGACTCGTGAAGTGTATTTCGACAACATTGAACTCTCTGATGATCGTCGAATCGGTGAAGTAGGTAAGGGTTTTGCAATTGCAATGGATACTCTCGACCACACACGAATTACCATCGCCGCGCAAGCGTTGGGTATCGCCCAAGGTGCACTCGATGCCGCCGAAAAGTATTCCCATGAACGCAAGCAATTCGGTAAAGAGATCTTTGAATTTCAAGCCATTCAATTTATCTTGGCTGACATGGCCATGAATATCGAGGCAGCTCGCCAACTCACCTACGCCGCAGCTGCAAAGAGTGAGCGCAATGATAAAGATTTAAGGTTCTTTTCATCAGCAAGCAAGACATTTGCCAGCGATGTTGCAATGAAGGTGACAACCGATGCGGTGCAAGTTCTTGGTGGATACGGATATGTGTCAGATTATCCAGTAGAGAGAATGATGCGCGATGCCAAACTTACTCAGATCTATGAGGGTACTAATCAGGTACAGCGCATTGTGATGGCGCGAAATATTCCTTAATTAATCCGAACGATCTTTTCATCTGTGGCGTAGGCATTAACCGGAATATCATGTTCTTCTCGCGGGAGAAGTTCTGTCGAGATTTCTTCCGGAAAAATCAAGGCGACTTTCCACGCATTTAATCTGCTCAACGCACGATCGTAATAACCGCCACCTTGACCGAGTCGATAACCTTGCAGATCAATCTGTAGGGCAGGCGTGATCACGACATCGATAGATTCGGTCTGATTATCTGCTTCGCCGATCGGCTCTAGTATTTTGTCTCGGCTAGTGAGTTGAGATGTATCACCGTGCCATAGGACCCAATCTAATGAGGGCGTATCTGTATCTGAGTTAATTCGTGGGAGAAGTAATTTTTTTCCACTTTTAAGAATCGCTTCATTGAGATCAATTGTGTTGGGTTCATCACCATAGGAGATATAGCTAGCGATCACTCGCGCACTTTTAAATTCAGGAGAATCCATCAGATGTGTATATGCAACATCGGTGCGATGAACTTTACGTTTTTGACGATATTGATTTCGAAGATGAGACTTTTGTTCGGCAAAGTTCACGTCAATCCCCGATTTCAGTAGCTCGAACAAGTATGGTGAGATTATGGCAGAGCACGTGAAAGTTGATGAGTTTCTCTCATCCCTCCTTGCTCTCTGTCGCCCCCTTGAACCATTCGATATGCCCCTTCTCGATGCTCACGGGGCAACACTGGCCGCCGATGTCTTTGCCGGTGAACGCTTAGTTCTGAAAGAGGGAAGTCGTATTCGCTCGACTCAGATTGGGCTCGCCGCATCGATTGGTCGCGATCATCTTTTAACGCGCCCACATCCACGAGTTGTAGTGCTCTCTGCCGGCCCAGATTTAGTTGAACCAGGTCAAAGTCTTGGTGCAGATGAAGAGTATGAGACAAATTCCTGGTTACTTACCACCGCTGTTCGTGAGACAGGGGCTGTTGCATATCGAGTGCATACAATTCCAAATAATGAAGAAGAGTTAAAAGATGTCATCGAAGATCAATTAGTGCGAGCAGATCTGATCATTATCAGCGGCGAACGTAACGATGATTCATTTGATCTCATCACAAGAACGCTGACAGGAATCGGAGAGATCACGACCATTGATCTGGCTATCGAATCAAGCGGTCGCCACAATTTTGGAACTATCGGGCCCGATAAGACCCCGGTGGTCACTCTTCCTGGAGATCCCATCGCGGCCTACATATCCTTCGAACTATTTATTCGCCCAATGATCAGGACGATGCTTGGTGCTGCAACGATTCATCGACCATCTGTTAAAGCTAAGCTCGATAAAGCAATTAGCTCTCCAGAAGATTCACGATCATATGTTCGCGGTGTCTTATCCGAAGATGGAAAATCAATCTCACCATTAGGCAAAGGCGACTCATCAGCGCAGGATGAGCAGACCACACTCTCGGATGCAAATGCATTTATTGCAATTCCAGAAGGCACGACCTCTTTGGAATCTGGCGCTGAAGTTACCGTCGTCGTGCTCGAGCGTCGTTATATTTAAAAGCTATGTCATCACAGCACTGGCCCATTCTTCTCAGTGATGGTGAACTGGAGTTACGACCACTGCGTTTTAGAGACCGCATTAAGTGGAATCGTGTACGCAGCCAGAACCGTGACTGGCTAGGCCAATGGGAGGCGACTCTTCCGCGGGTCACAACTGGGCCTTCGGCGACAATTGGTCAGCCCCAACTCCCATCATTTTTCACCATGGTTCACGCATTTAATCGTGAAGCCCGTCATGGCCGCTCGTATTCATTTGTTATTTGGCGAGACGGCGAACTCATTGGCCAGATCACTATGGGTGGCGTGATTTATGGGGCTCTGCGGGGTGCGCATATTGGCTATTGGATTGCGCGAGAGCATGCCAATCATGGATTTACCACTCAAGCGGTGGAGCTAGTGACCCGCTTTGGTTTTAACCAACTAGGTCTGCATCGTATTGAAATTAATGTTCGTCCTGAAAATGCGCCATCACGAAGAGTTGCCGAGAAGGCTGGCTATATCCTCGAAGGCAGCCGCTCCCGTTACCTTCATATCGATGGACAGTGGAGAGATCACGTAACTTTCGTGAAGGAGAATGCAAGTATTGAGTAAGAAGCGCTGTAAAAATAGTGCGGAAGAGTAGGGCGCAAATCCAAAGAAGTCAGGTTACTTCCGCGTAACCTTTACCCACCATGGCTTCCGGAATTATCTATCTAGCGATTATTGGCATGTGGGTTGCCTATTTTCTACCACGTTGGATCGATAGCCGAAACGAATTCACCGGTAAAAGCGCTCAGAGATATCGCAGCGCGCTGGAAGTTGTTGCAGGAAATTTAAGTCCGCTCTCTGAAGTGGACCGATTAAGAGCTCATCAAATGAGAATGATGCGAAGAAGACTTTTCTTCGCATTAATTGTTTTATCTTTCTTACTGACATTGATTGGTGCGATTATGCAAACAGTAACGTGGACTCTTCTACTCTTGCCAGTTGCAGGATTTATCTTCTATCTTGCACATGTCCGACATGAGACCAATACCGAGAAAATTGCAAAACGTCGTCGCGACGAACTTCTTCGTACAAACGCCGGTATTTCATCAACTAACTTTGCAGAAGTAATTACACCGCACACCGTGAACGAACACTGGATTCCATTAGCCGAACGCGAAATCACCGGAGTTACGATTCTGCCAAAAGGTAGCCAACAAGCTGCCAGCGAATGGGATCCACAGAGCATTCCTGTTCCCACATATGTTCATGCTGCAAAGGCAGTTCCGTCTAAGCGCGTAATTGATTTAACGGAACCAGGTAAGTGGAGCGAGGAGCAGGAGAGGCTAGAGCGAGAAGCGCTCGCTGCTGCAGCACCGTCGCGCGATCAAATCTTTGATCAGCAGTTAGCAGAAGAGGCAGTTACTCGACTTCGTGAAAATCGCGCAGCTGGAGAGTAGGAGCTGTTAAATCCAGCTCGGTAGCCACATTCGCGAATACCACGCGTCGTAGGTCATGACATCTCCCACAAATATAGGGAGAAAATAGAGAAAGTTAAAGAAGACCACTAGCGCAAATGCCGTTGCCGCAATATTTCCCCACCTTTGATTCTGCGAAATAAGCCAGCGTGCGCAGTACACAATTGCCAGAATAAGAAACGGTTGAAAAATTATTGAGTAGAAAGAGAAGACTGTTCGCTCATCAAAGGCAAACCACGGCAGATAACCCGCAGCTATTCCCATAACAATAATGGTGGAGGCAGGCTCCATCCGGTGCTTAACAATTGATTTAATCCAAAAACCAATGACAACAAAGATTGCGATGGCACCTGCCCACCAGAGAAATGGTGTGCCCATGGCGAGAACTTCTTGGGAACACGATGTTGCCCCACACGTCTTCGGTGATTCATAGAAGAACGACGTAGGACGCGACTGTATGAGCCACGTCCATGGATGTGCTTGATAAACATGTTTCTCGCTCAGCCCAGTATGAAAGGAGAGCATCTGTTCGTGATATTTAAAGAAAGATGAGAATGCGTTAGAACCAGCATCTCTTCCCCAACCACGATCTGAAAGAAACCACCCTGACCAGGTAACGATGTAAATGCTGATCGGAAGCAGAGAAAATGTAAGGATCCGTTCAACAGTTGGACGAATCAGATTTCGTCCGGTGTGGTGAGTAAATGCGCGATAGAGCGCGACAGCGCCAAAGATTGCGATGAAATAAAGAGCGCTCCACTTTGTACCAAGAGCTAGACCCAGGAAGATTCCGGTTGCCAGATAGTTCTTCCTAATAAAGAAATATGTTGCAGCAAGAATAAGTACCGTGAGGAAGTTATCTAAGAGTGATGTCCGTGAATGAACGAGTGCGAGACCATCTACTGCAGCTAAAAACGTGGCAAGCAGAGTAAGAAAATTTGAACGAAAGAGTCGTTGGGCAATTAAACCAATGAGGATAATCGCAATTGTTCCTGCTACAGCTGTAGAAAATCTCCAGCCAAATTCATTGTCACCAAATATTTGAATTCCAGCAGCAATCAACCATTTTCCAAAAGGTGGATGAACTACAAATTCTGGATCATTTTTTGTTACCTCAACCCCGAAGGCAAGATAATCGCGAGCTGCATCAACGTAATACACCTCATCAAAGACCAGACCTTTGGGCACACTTAAGTTAATGATGCGCAGAAGGAATCCAAGGCCCGCAATCAGATAGATGCCAAGGTAGGTCACAGCGCAAGAGTATGCGCATCCGTAAGTAAAGTGGAGTAATTCCTGAGAAGATAGCCCAATGACCTTAACGTTGGCGGCAACCCCACTTGGTAATCCAGGTGATGCCAGCCCACGTTTAAAAGAAGCGATCGCTAGCGCAGAAGTAATTGCTGCTGAAGATTCGCGGCGCTTTCATCGACTAGCTGCAGATCTTGGAGTCACATTTACAGCCAGAGTAATCTCATTTTTTGATGGAAATGAAACTGCTCGTACAGAAGAAGTTCTGGCACTTCTGCAAAGCGGGAAAAAAGTTCTTGTCGTATCAGATGCCGGAATGCCAACAATTAGTGATCCAGGATTTCGATTAACGCGCGATGCGATCGCACTCGGCATTGACGTTGTTGTTATCCCTGGGCCAAGTGCTCCGACAATGGCGCTAGCACTTTCCGGTCTTGCAACTGATCGCTTCACTTTTGAAGGATTCCTACCTCGTAGCTCTGGTGCGCGACTTGCTCATCTTGAGACGCTTCGATTTGAAGAGAGAACGATGGTTCTCTTTGAAGCTCCACATCGCATTACAGAATCACTTAAAGATGCTGCACAAATTTTCGGTAGCGATCGCCAGGCAGCTATTTGTCGCGAGATGACTAAGACCTATGAAGAGACTGTGCGCGGTTCACTGCAGGAGCTCATTCTCTGGTCGGAATCAAAGGAGATATTGGGGGAGATCACCGTTGTTCTTGCTGGAGTTCCAGTGGGGACTGCCGAGAAGACTTCTGAAGAGATCGTTGCTCGAGTGCGTGAATATGAATCTGCCGGAATGGATCGCAAAGATGCCATCTCAACGGTTGCAAAAGAGTGCGAGCTTCCTAAGAAGGTCGTCTACGCGGCTGTCGTTGATGCGAGTAAGTCGTAATAAGATGGCGCACGTGAAATCCTTCTACCTGACAACACCGATTTACTATGTCAATGATGCCCCTCATATCGGGCATGCATACACAACAGTTGCAGGAGATGTACTCACGAGATGGCATCGCCAACGCGGTGAATCGGTTTGGTTTCTTACCGGTACCGACGAGCACGGGCAGAAAGTTATGCGCACTGCTGAGCAGAATAACGCTGCACCGCAGGATTGGGTTGACCGCCTTGTAGCCGAAGCGTGGAAGCCCAATTGGAGCGCGCTGAATATTGCAAATGATGACTTTATCCGGACAACTGAGCCACGACATACAGAACGAGTGCAGAAGTTTCTGCAATCACTGAAAGATTCGGGACATATTTACGCCGGAAAGTATGAAGGTCCGTACTGCGTCGGCTGCGAAGAATTTAAGTTGCCGGGTGATCTGATCGATGCAGATGGAGAGAAGCTCTGTCCCATCCATAGTAAGCCTGTTGAAATTGTTAATGAAAACAATTGGTTCTTTAAGCTCTCCGCATTTGCTCAACCGCTTATTGATTTATATAAGAATAATCCTGAAGCGTGCCAACCTGAGAGTGCACGCAATGAAGTTCTCTCTTTCCTCGAAGGCGGCGTTTCAGATCTTTCAATCAGTCGCTCTACCTTCGACTGGGGAATTCCTGTTCCGTGGGATACCGATCAAGTCGTCTATGTCTGGTTTGACGCTCTCCTGAATTATGCAACGGCAGTTGGACTCACCGATGATCCAGATTCAGAAGGCGGAAAGAAGTTTGCGCAGACTTGGCCAGCAGATGTGCACCTTGTCGGAAAAGATATCTTGCGCTTTCACGCCGTAATTTGGCCGGCGATGTTAATGGCCGCTGGTCTTGCAACACCTCGTAAAGTCTTTGCTCATGGTTGGCTCTTAGTGGGTGGCGAAAAGATGAGTAAATCAAAACTCACCGGAATTGCTCCATCGGATATCACCGATCATTTTGGTGTCGATGCATTTAGATATTACTTTTTGCGTGCAATTCCCTTTGGTAGCGACGGATCATTCTCGTGGGAGGACATGGGCGCGCGATACACATCAGAGCTTGCAAATGACTTTGGCAACCTGGCTTCACGCCTTGCAGCGATGATTGAAAAGTATTGCGGTGGAGTAATCCCGGCGGTACATCACGATGCTGGCCTCGTAGAAGCGCTCACAACAACTGTGGCAACGGCAGATAAAGCCATGGTTGCCCTTGATTTCCAAACAGGAATTGTTGCCACAATGGATTTCTGCAAGAAAGTTAATGGTTATGTCACTGAAAAGCAGCCGTGGATACTTGCTAAAGATCCTGCCAATAAAGTTGAGCTAGAAGAAGTTCTATATAACACCGCCGAATCACTACGTGCTCTTGCAGTTCTTCTGCATCCAGTAATGCCGGCAACAACTGAAATTCTCTGGGACTCTCTTGGCGCGCACGCAACACTTGGACCAATCGGTGCGCAAAAGGTGAGCGAGATTGCGCAATGGGGGCAATTGCCAGAAGGCGCTGTCGTGACAAAGACACCGGTGCTATTCCCACGACTTGAGATCAAAGAGTAATTTCGAAATGGCAGATCGCCACAATCGCGATATTGATCGCCAACTCGCGCCAGTACCTGAGCCCCTACCTGTTCCTTGTGTAGATGCACACGCACACATTGAGATCGTTACAAATACCGCGGTTGATTCACCAGAAGTACAACAAGTACTCGATGATGCGAAAAAAGCGGGCATTGATCGAATCGTTCAAGTGGGATATTCAGCAGAGCAATCACAGTGGGGCGTTGCTCTGGCAGAGTTACATGAGAACCAAGTTCTGGCAGCGGTAGCTCTTCATCCAAATGAAGCACCGGTAGTTG
>Ga0315904_10005735_pt1 | contig 17157 bp, 49 predicted proteins | sample LakEriMetagenome_6_FD_203529 | JGI IMG/M metagenome (GOLD analysis project Ga0315904, IMG submission 203529) | Freshwater fungal communities from buoy surface, Lake Erie, Ohio, United States - Buoy 12 MA120 | ecosystem: Environmental > Aquatic > Freshwater > Lake | place: USA: Lake Erie, Ohio...
GTAGCTAGATCTGCCATCATTACATCTATTCTGTCTACATTAATTTCGCGTTCTTTTTCTAGCATACCGCGTACATGGCGTACTTCTTCTTCATCATCGCTAGAATATGCTTCTTCTGCTCCAACTGCTTCTAGATCTGTTAGATCTGCTTCTTGCAGAGACTCTTTTATAAGAGCTTTTAAATATTCCTTAGTAATTTTCATGCTTTATTTCTTCTTTAGCAAATCAAGAAGTTTTTCACCAACTTTTTTATTTCTTTCATCACTTGAAGCAGCTAGTTGTCTGGCATATTTCATGACAGCAACCATGCCCTGACCAGAAGACATAGCGACTTTTCGCAAATCATCACGGCTTTTGGCTTTGTGTGCTTCACCGCGTGATGGACCCTTTAGGGCTTCAGCTTCGGTTAAGTTTTCTCTCAAGCTTTCACGAATTAATTCTGTTAGATATTCTTTAGTAATTTTCATAGTTTTTTTCTCATTTAGTCCAAGATGCATTTTTATAACTGGTTCACTATTTATATATTTTTTAAATGATCCATAATCACCCGGATATAGATTATCCCAATTTCTAACTATATCCGCTATTTCTTTATGATTTCCATGAAATATATAATTAGTTAATGCATCTTCCCGTTTTTGTTTGATCCGCAAAGGTGCATATTCATATAGTTTCCACAATCTATATAGTTTGCTAGCTGTGTTCATATAACATAAATAGTGTATATTTTATGAAATGTAAGCTAATTCATGATAAAAACAGCGGATTATCTGCCCATCATGTAAACTTTCTACAATATAATATTGCTCCATACCATCGGCACCAAACAGCATATCTAGAACAATACCATATCCTGCATCGCCGTTATCGATGGTCAAGGTTACCAAATCACCTGCTTCATAGACCCGGAAGTTATTTTTTCTTTTTATTGCCATAAATGCCGTTGTATTTCTGTTTTATAAATTCACTAGCATACTCATATGTTGGATTCACTTTATAAATTTCTAACAATTCTTTTGCATTGGTGACACTCATTTCATCCGTTGGTGAAGTTTTATTTTGTCTATCACTCCACTCGATCATATAATACGGTTGATTATTATATGTGCTAAGACCTCTATCAATAACGGTAGCAATGAGAAAACGTGGTTCTCCCAAGCTATCATCCCAGCTACCAAGGATATCTCCTATGTCGTGTTTATATTTCTTTGTCTTGCCCATAGAAATGAAAAATTCCCAATTTTGGTCCAGAGTTTATTTTTGACCATAGCCTTTTTTATCCCATCACGATAGTTTCATAGAGACTTATATTTCGGTTGCATATCAGAGGGATAGGGAGGGGAGGGGGGACTCCCTCCATGCCTTAGCAAAAAAACTTTTGTAACCGCTTTCAAACTTTCGCTGCTTTGTTTTATGCAACAGCTCAGGCAAGGTAAAGAAAATACTTTGACCAATGTTCCTATACATTCTATCCCATTCATCTGGGATGATCAACCCTTGCTCTGTCAAATGTGTCACAGCTTTTGTCACAGCTGTGTAAGCATAGACAAGATCAAACAGTCTATCCAACTCATGTGCCTTATGCAAGTGCAGATAGTTATCAGCAGCAAAGGAGATACGCTTACCAGTGAAGCTCCATAGATTGTTTAGTCTATGAAGTGTCAAGGCAACCTTGTCTATCTCATGCTGGATGTTCTCATTAACCATATGTCCATCCTATCTCCCTCCGAGGTGGAAGGCAACAACAATCTTTTTATTTGACTCCCCTACGCAGGCATGATATAATAGTGTCAGCCCCCCGCCCGAAAGGGCGGCTATTATAGCTCACCCAATCGGGGAAGTCAACAACTATCTTAATACTCCCCAAGGTAACGGCGCTCCGCAGCGCACTCGCGCTCGTAGTCCGCACGGTCTTCCTCCGCACGGTCGTAGCCCTCACGCTCCGCGTCCGTGAGCGTGTCAAGGTCAGGCACGCGCACCTTGCCCGATGCGTTGCACTCGCGGCACGCAACATCGTGCTTGCCATTGAAATAAGCCTCGCGCTCCTCCTCATCGTCGAAGAGGTCATAGAACTCACTCTCGGTAAAACCGTTGGAAAAAGACTCAGGATCGTGCTTGCCGTTGCCCTCGCAACGCTCGCAAATCTCCCACTTGGTAGACACACTGATCTCCTGAAGCTCGTCGCCCACGCGAATCTCAATCGTCATTTCGTTCTTGGTCATAGCGGTATTATTTCACAGGTCAGGTCCACACACAAGCGTTTATTTATTTTTGCCACGCTGCGCTTTTAGCTTGACTCGCCACTACACATGGGGTATAATACCAGCCGCGCCTCTGGCGCGGGGGGCTAGTATAGCAAACCCCCCAACGCCTGTCAACTAATATTCGTTCATGTACATATCCACCAGATCGTCGTGGATGTCGCCGTCCGTTTCCTCCCGGTCGTCCACCCTGCCGAACTCCTGTTCATCGTTGAACGCTTCCGCGCAGTCCAAGCACATCAGCTTGCCACCGTCAACAATGCACTGCCCGTGCAGCTTCACACCACAGTCGTCGCAGTTCTTGGTCATGGTGATATTATAGCTTTTTTTCTCTGAAGGAATCAACTACTAACGGCACATCTTTTTTCCCTGCTGCCGCTCGCAACGCTTCACCCACCGCTTCAGGTAACGCTTGGCACCCTTCGTGCAGAGCCACATCTCGCTGCGCCGAATCTTCGTGAGCTTGTTCATGGGGATATTATACAGGAAAGCTGGGACGTTTGGAAGCCCTTATCTTTTTTTTTCTTTTCTCTTGCTTTTGTTTCCAGACCTGATATAATGCCAGCCGCGCCAAAGGCGCGGGGGCTAGCTTATCACTAACCCCCGGCCTTGTCAAGCTATTAGTTGTCCAGCGTCCACGTTTCAGTAGTCTCAACCTTTCGCGTGCGGATCATGCGAAAGACGTTGACATTGAGAGTGAAGTGGAGAATCTGATCCTCCACCTTGCAGGCAATCTCGTTGCCAACCACCACCGGGTTTTCCAGCACCACGCCAGCATCCGTGACGTAGAACATACGCTGACCGTTGGACCGCTTGTAGCTGTTGAGCTTCGCCGCGATATCAGAGGAGGTAGCCATGTTTTTTTTCTTCCTTTACAGCGGGTTAACTGCGAGGGATATTATACAGCGGGTTTCTACTGCGTGTCAAACTTCCTTTTCATCGACGGCAGTGTGAACGTTGCCGTCCCCGTCGATATACCAACAATCATCGCACAGGTCCATGTAAAAGACCTTGCCACTGAACCGGCTGACGCGGGACACCGTGAACCCCATGTTAGCAGGGATCTCCGTGTTGCACTCGTAGCACTTGCAGGTTTCGTCGTTCATGGCGGTTATTATCTCACAGGTTGCTAGGCAGGGTCAACATCTTCTTTTTCTTTTCTTTCCGCTTGACACAAAAGGAAATCTGGATCCGCCCGATGGACAGGAAGTAAAGACCGCCAACCCGCTTTGCCTTGATCAACTTGGTCATGTGCCTATTCTACAGGAAGATGGGGACGCACACAAGGGGGGGAACGCTTTTTCTTTTTTTCTTTTTGTTGTTGCTTTTCTTTTTTAGGTATGCTAAAATACCAGCCGCGCCACAGGCGCGGGCGGCTTGCACCAACCGTGCCAATGGCTTTCTATATATCAGAAACCAAAAGCAAAGCCAACCCACAGCAAAGAATAAATAAATGCGAACATGAAAACAACGGTCAGGAAATCCTTGACAACCGCAAGCTGCATCTGGATCTTTTCGTTTTGCATGGACATTATTATCTCACAGACGGACGATGTTTGCAAGGCAACGGGACAGGATTGTTGAAGGGTCATTGACGCATGAAGGGCAAACCTTGGTATCCTTATTGCTAGTCTGCCATTGTGTCAGGCACTTGACGCAGACAACCTTGTGAAGAACAATCTTGATACGCTTTGGCTTGGTCATGGCGGTCATTATAGCATTCCTACTTTCCAAAAGCAATAACGTACCTTGTAAAACGTTCACGCCTAATGTTTTCTTCACAGTTGCCGCAACGATTATAGTTGACAAGGTTAGAGAAATAACCATAGTCGCAAACGTTGCAGTAGCGCCACTTGCTCATGAAATCGAAAGCGGTCTGGGTCATGGCGGTATTATATAGGAAGCCGTGGGTGCGTGCAAGTACCCAACTATTTTTTTTTATTAGTTGCTTTTGTTTTTGACCTATGATATAATGTGCCAGCCGACGCCCGAAGGGCGGCTGCAACCTCTATGCCAAGGCTCCCGCCTATTCTAGCACGGGAGCCAGTGGCCTGTCAACTAGGCTGCAATAATAATCTCGGACGGCGGATCAGGAAGCTGCCCGTTGTCAACCGAAAACGGCAGGGGACGCTGGATCGCGTCACCAACGGTCATGATGTTGCGAACGTGGGAATCAACCGTCCGCATGATGATCCCGCTGCGGATCGTTCCCTCGTTGCCGTTCTCGTCTACGAAAGCATAAACGTGACGGGTCTTTTTTGCATGGGCAATCAATGCCTTGACACTCACCGCGTGACGGTGCCCACCGATCAGGTGGCCTGCCTTGGAACCCTTGGAACGAATCAAGCGACGAAAGATAATCATATCGTTTCCTCTACAGCGGGTTAACTGCCCTGCTATTATACGCTGAAACCTTAGTCGCCGTCAACAATCTCGTCTGCCCAATAGTTCGCGTTAGTGCGAACATCCTTCCGATACTTGGAAAGCTTTTGCTCCGCGCACTTGGCGCAGACCCGTGCAAGCGGGATGCCGCGTGCATCGTTGACCCAATAGGAACCATCGTGCTTCGTGTGGATGCCGTTGCAGTTTTCGTTGGTCATGCGCCTATTATACACCGGGGTTTCTGAAAGAATCAACTACCCGGATGCTTTTTTTTCGTCCTTGACTCTCCCGCGTGGATCGACTAACATGCGCGGGTTTGCCCGTGGGTAGGTGGAATTATTAGTTTTTTTTATTTGCTTTTCTTTTTTGCCTATGATATAATAGCCGCCGGTTTCGGCGGCTTGCAACCCCTGTGCCAACCTGCCCACCTATTCTAGCATGGGCAGGGGCAAGGTGTCAACTAGGACTGATAGATTCCAGCGTCAACAAGAAACTTCTGATACTGCTCAAGAAGCTTGTCAAGGTTACGGGCAGGCTTGACACCGTTATCCGCGAGAATGTCCCGCGCCTGCTGCGCCACGTTGACACGATTAGAAAACTTCATGCCAATCTTTCGACCGTGCGCGTCAAGCTTCAATGCCTTGCCCAAAGCAATCAGGCGGTAGGTCATCACGCTGTCACCAGTGATCATCAGGGAACCGTCAGCGAGCTTTTCGATGGACATTGTTTTTCTTTCTTACCGCGAGTGGACTGCCCGCATATTATAAACCCGTGCGGGCTACGGGTCAAGCATTAAAAGATCTCTGCCTGCACTTCCCGACGACGACCATCCCAAATGCGTGCGATCTCGCCAAACTCATGGATCGCATCTTCCAACGTGGTGACATTGACAAGCTCAAGCTCCTGTGCAATCTCCTCACGGGTCCAACACTCAACAATATAATCCCACCCGCTCACTTCGTAGTTTTCAACCGCGTGCTTCTGCAGCGCCTCTGCAATCTCGTTCGTGGTCATGGGCACATTATTTCATGAAGTGGTGGGTAGGGTCAAGTACCCATTTATTTTTTTTTATTAGTTGCTTTTTGTTTTTGCCTGTGATATAATAGCAGCCGCCGCGCCCTGCGCGGCTGGCACGCTTCTTGCGTTGCCCCCCACCTATTCTAGCATGAGGGGCAAGGCGAGTCAAGTTTTTACTTCACCCATTCCCAACCGGGAGCGGGCATGACCCCCGTAAGATTACTAGACTGTGTGATAATGAAAGGCTTGATCTCACTCATGCACACATCACCACGCTCCACCACACTTCCCATGACAACCGCTTCGCGGATATCAGAATCCACCTTGTTGTCAATGATATAAAACTCCCAAAAGCCACGGGTGCAGATGTGCTTGTGGACTTCAACAATCGAACCAGTTTCATTGTTCTTCATCTTACGGGGCATGGTTTGCTTTCCTAGTTGCGGGGTGATGTGATATTCTACCGCGTCCGGTTCCGCTTTGCAAGCTTTGCCTTACTGATTTCTTCGTCGATAATCTTTTCAACAAGCTTGATTGTTCGCAGATATGCACGGTCAAGCTTTTTGTATTCCTTGTCCAAAGTTTCCTGCGCTGCCTTGAGTGCTTTCTTGTTCATGCGCGTATTATAGACCGGGAATATCCACGGAGTCAACACCTGTATTCTTTTTCCAGTACTCCCGCTCGTTGGCACAGTCCATGCATATGTAGTGATCCTTGACTGTGCCCAAATGTCCTACATGTGGGAGAGTTCCCTCTATGTAGGGCGCTGTCGTTACCGTGCTTACATGGGTGGGTGTCCCGCAATCATCACAATCTATAAACATGGGTCCATCCTAGCAGGTACCTGCCCAACAATCAACCCCTTGACAACTAGCCGCCGTTTCTCGGCGGCTGCAATACCCATGCCAAGCGGTATCTAATATAATGATTAATAGGTATCTTTCCCTTTCCCTATTAATCTGTTCTGTGGTAGATGTTCGCGCCGGAAGCAGTTCGGAGGCGAGAAAAGACCACATTCTTTTATTATACTATTAAATCAAACCCAAGGCAAGCAAAATGCTAGGACAATCATGCTCGCACCTTCCATCAGGTTCCACCTCGCATCCTTCCTTACAAAGCGCGGGACACACACAATCGCTAACAAGATCTTCGATCAAGTTAAGACGATCCTCGATTCCATTATCCTCGCAATACTGAGAGAGAGTAATACGATAAGGATTCTTAACCTTCGCCTCGTTTGCCGTTGCCGTGGTGGTTTGCATGGGGATATTATACCTTAGCTTGCCTGCTACTGTCAACCCATATAGAAGAAAAAAAAAATTGAACGAGGGGGTGGGTGGGTGGAACCCTTTTTTTATTTTTACTGGATAACCCCCATCCCATAGCTATACAAAGCTAGGACGGCAGCGATGATCATAATACTAAGGACACCCATGTTAACCAAAGTATTAAGTTCATCCATGTTAACCTGAAACTTATTCATCCATCCACCTTATAGAAAACACCATTCGAGAGATTAACGTGCCGATACTGATGGGAACCATTCGGCAGATACTCTACCACAAGCGCATGAGTCTCTGCAACGGGAATGTTATCCCGCTGTGGACGGCAACGGGAAGCCTGCCAAGTCTTACCATTAACAGGATCAAGATCCTTTGCAAAGGAAAAGTTAATCGTGCGGATGCTGTTATCAAGCTTCGTGAAATGACCGACATACTTAGGAGCGTTCATGTTTTTTGTTTCCCTTTCGTTGTTAGGTGATTCTACCATTCCCCACGGTCACTGTCAACGGCATCCCGGCATTTCTTTTTATTGCTTTCCCGCTTCCTATCCTTATGCACGTTTGCCTTTGTTGCGCCGTTAATCAACATTAGCTGATACACATCCCGCGAAGTATCAACATATTCCCGCTTATCCTTGTATGTCTTTCCCATGATTATATCCTTACAGCGAGATAGAATCAACCTTGCTAATCATACGCTGAAGCACAAGCGTAAGATCCTGCTGTCCCCAATAATGATCAACAATCTGCCAATCATCAGGGAGATTATACTTTGCTCGCAGAGCAGAAGCAACCGTTTCCACAATCTCCTGACGGGTGACAACAACATCCTTTGCTTCGTAGCTTTCGATTTTCATGGCGCTTATTATACCCTTCCCGCGTGGTGGATGCAAGCACTACTTTTTTTCTTGACTACCGCTTGACATTGTGATACACTTGTGGCGGCTAGTTGGCGGCTGCGCCAGCACACTCCCGCACCACCATATTCTAGCATGGTGCGGATCGTCTGTCAATACCTATCAGCGGAAAAACTTCGACTGTGCATCCGTCAACTTTTTGACGCCGTGGTAAACAAGTCCAATCTTTACATCCCCAAGAATAGCAGGAAGATCGTTAATGTTACCATCGACATATCCCGCATTGATACGATCATCATCCGTTGAAAAGATACGGGAGTGAGGCTTAGTGAGATCTACCTGATCATCATACTTCCCGCCAAGCGATTGCACAAGCTTAAAGTTAACGGGAAGGTTAGAAAAAAGATCAAGGTGCATACTCTTAGTGTATGCATAAAACGTGACATTAGGGAAAACGCTAGCGGCACGCTTCCACGCATCGAGATAAGCTTGCGTGTGAAAGTCCCCGGAATCATGGATCCGCACGGTATTATACTTGCGGGAAACCTTGGCAAGATCGTTCACAAGCATATCAGAATACTCGGGAAGGAAGGAAGCCTGAAGATTAAAGAAACGCGCTTCCCGAACATTCCTGAAAAGATAGGTTCCCTGCTTTGCATAGCACACACCACGGCACGCGCTAGCACCGGGACAGCTATTAACCCCATTGATATCGGTATCAGCGGAGATACCATATCCAACAATCTTGAAAGCTTCACCGCTAGTCTTTTCAAGCTTGCTGTTACCGTAGGTCCACTTGAGGAAGGTGTCGTTGTTGTTGGGCATGGCGGTATTCTACCTCGGAAGGGATGCGACGGTCAACCCACGGGATGCGTTTTTCTTTTTTCGTTCCCCCCGCTTTTTCCCCTTGACAACGGGGGCTGGATTTGATATACTGGGGGTTTGCCTTTTTTCCGTGACCATATGTTGCCATACGTTAACATATGATACAATTTTTTTAGATCTGCAAAGTTAAAACTCTATACATTTGCAGATATATAAACTTTTACATTCCAAAGAACAATGTAGTATATTTCCTACATTCCCAACATCCATAGATTCCTATATATCTATATCCTTATACTTTTATGTCTACCTTTATATTCTTTAGGAAAGCTTTAGTATCCTGCTTTTCCTGTATGATTAGCGGATTCTTATCTTTATATACAACCATTAATCTAGGAATATGGGGATCAAATGTTACCCAGTTATCTTCACTAGGATTAATATATCTATGCAATTCTTCTTCATCTAATTCATATCCGCTATCCCAACGTGTTCCGCAGCATTTGCAATCTATCTCGAAATTAGGATCAAAGTATGTTCCATTAATAGACAGGAATCTAGCTTCTGCTTCTTCCCTATTATCCGCTTCTATGATAATAAGCTTTGCAGGTTCTTTAAATGTTCCCCTGCTATTGTTTTGATGGAATCTATAAAACATACATCACCTTATATATGTATACATCTACGCACAAGTGCGTGGGTGGGGGGTACCCTACTGGGTAACTGGGTTACGGTGCCAGCCCCCACGCCTGCCTTATTACCTATAAGGCAGGCGGCTGGATTCGCTGGGGGGCAATGAAAAAAAAAGTTGCAGACCCCCCTCCCCCTCTGGAAGATTAGTAGGAGGGTATACAGTCCTCCCACCCTTCCCTACCTCTACCGCTCTAGGACTATCAGGTTACTATATGCTATCCAATAAGGGGTGTCAACTACTGGATTGTTATACCAATATACTAAAGCTACTGAACTTTTATTTCTCTTCTCCAACACCATCCCGATGATATCCAACCCTCCATTAGATAACAGTCTATCAAACTTCTTATTTACTGTCAACTGGACTAGACTCCCATGCTGGATATCATCGGGCTTTACCATATAGATTACTTCTTCTTTCTATTGTTGCTCATAGCCTTACGCTTCTTGGACCCGATCTTACGACGACCCTTGCGTGGGCGATTCTTGTGTGGATGCGGCATAGTCTATCACTCCCTTCCCGTGCTGTAAAGCACTTTCTTTAATGATTCCGCTGGCATAGCTCTTGCTAATGCAGGTTCCGTGCCAAGGGGTTTAACCCCTCCCGCTGTAACAATCTTTTTCTTTGCACATATAGCTAGAAGCTAAATAGCTAATATTACATATGTAGGTATATTCTTACAGGGACATTAATCGAATAACTCTAACTGTTCATTTTCCATATCATCATAGGTTACAGGAATATAAACGGGTTCCTTATTATACTTCTGAATATAATCTTCTTTACTATAGAATCCCTCGTTTAGCATTTCGGACTGATATACACCATCAATATAACTTTCACTATCTTCGTCGGTCAATACCATATTATAAACATAGGTAAAGCTTCCATCTTGCAGCTTATCATAGAAAACTTCTTCTATTACCCCCTGTTCTATAATCGTCCCATCATCCTCTGCAAGATAGATAGTTTGTCCAACCTGATACTTGCTCTTGGCTAGGATATCCTTTTCTTGCTTCCGGGTCAAACCATTACAGGTTAGCTCGTTATCATCATTATTTTCTTTGTTTCCCCGGATGATCTTGAAACGGTTTGCCATGATGATTTACCCCTTTCTGCTCTTGGTAAGCTTTGGACGGGCACGATGGGTGATTCCATACTTCTGATGCAACTCATAACGCTCTCTATCATGCCTTGCCATCATTCTATCATATTCCCTACGATACTCCTTATTCTTTACTTCCCACAAATCTCTGGCATTAAGATTGCTTTTGCCTGTTGACATCATTGGCATATTATTAATGCTATTACTGAGATTATTATTGTTGTCCTGCAAAGCCTTAATAGTCTCCTGCAACTTGTTCATCTGCTCCATTAGTGCATTGATTTCGTTGTTCATGTGGTTATCCTCTTTCTTTTTGTTTGTCCCCGCTACTTCTGGTTGCCGCTTATAATACTCCAGATACTCTGCCTCTGTCAAGGCATAAAGTTGATTGGTTGTGTCCGGGTCTGCATCTTCTGGAAACTGCATGATGTAATCAATCTTGTTGTTTTCTGGAACTCCTACATCTACCACAATTCCCGACACAACAACATCACCCTTCTGCATATCTCTTACAAAGTAAAGCTTGTCATTAACTTGATAGGTCATATAGTATTCTTTCTTTTTGTTGCCGCTTAACTTACCTTCATACATAATCTAAGAAAGTCACTCTTTGGTACGTTACCATTTGCGCCAATGTCAATCCTTATAAAGCTGACTGTATCTGGAGTTATATCTGTTATTAGATAATAATAAAGATAATCCGCTCTTGCGTTCCTCCAAAGGTCGCCAACTTGGATATCCATCTTAGCTAACTTTCTTATAGAAGTCTATAAAAGTATTACTGCTATAGCTTAAAACAGCACCGTGCTTATCATTTGGATTGTTATAAAATTCATAATAAATTTCGCAACCCTTTATGTCAACAACTAAAGCTAGACCACCGTATTTATTCTTGTATAGATCGCCTATCTCTATAGAATCCATTAGCTATGCTTTCTATAATCATATTTAAAAATATCTATAAAGCTGTGTAACTTCATCCCATGAGTAGCTTTATAATAGAAATTGCTTGTTATGAACGTATAATAAACTTTATTTTCTTTTACATCTTCGATGAAGGCATAGCAACAAGCAGAATTAGTATTCTTGTATAGCGCACCGATTTCAATATCCATAATTTTATACTGCCGGGGCATAATAATCTTTAAAAGAGTCAACGGAAGTGTTGTGTTGCTCACCATTGAGTCTTGTGTCCCTAGAGTAAATTACATAACTAACTCTGTTTCTGGCTAGATCTAAGACAAGCGCATATTCATCATAGTTTATCCTTTTGTATAACTCACCAATCTCAATCTTGTGATCGTTCGTTTTCATAAGTAAGAAATAGCTTGCGATACAGGGAAATAACTGATTTTGGTATTAATCCTCTGGACTTGCTTTTGTCGAACCATTCAACTGAATAGGTATCAGTTTGCTTATCAAAGTCAAGAACTAGTCCAAGATCAATACTATAATCTTCGTTACGACTTGCAACCAAATCCCCGATATCTATAAGCATTTTATCTTTTGTTACTGCTCAACCTTTTCATACCACATCTGTATTGAACTGCAACTATTTCCTTGAATGAAACCACTAGGATAAAACTCGCAGACAACAGTATTATTGCATATATCTACTTCTAGAACAAGGGCATATTTGGCAATAAGACCTTTGGTTCCTTTTTCTTCATCCCGCCACTTGAGCAAGTCTCCCGGTTCCATTTTCATCAGGACACCTTTTTTGCTACAACATCATAACGTGATCCATTATAGATCGTCATATTCTTATCTGTATCTAATCTTGTTACCCGGATACCAATATCTATATCAACTTCAAGAACAAGAAAGAGGAAATACTGTTTAGTCATGTGATCCTTGATCTTCCATAGATCACCAACCTCGTAATTGTTCTTGCTATGATACATCAAGACACCTTCTTCAACCGTTCGTCAAGAACTTTTCCTCTGTAAAGACTCTTTTCTTCACCGCTTGGTATTAACATTATCCGTAGTCTAGCAGGATTAACCTCAAGGATCAACATTAAAACAGGGTTGCCGTCTGTCCCTGCTAATTGATATAGATCCCCCGGATGATACTCATTCACGATACTTTCCTGAATTCTTTATACAGATAAGATATTGTTACATTGTGTCTGCCGGGTTTGCCTATTCTTTCAAAATATACACTATCTGGACCGCTGCTAGATTTCAAAGCTTTGATAACATCTGTTATGAGAACATAATATGGATGGATAAAGTTATTACCTACTGCCATCCATATGTCTCCCACTTCAACCTGTTGCTCGCTGTTCATTCTTTTGCTTCTTATCAAGCTGAAGAACGCAGGTTAGGATGCGATCCTTGATCTTATAGTGAAGATTTGCGGTATTCTGTGTATTAGCAGAAGCCATAAGTCTCCAAAGATACATAACATTATTATTAGAAAGCAAATCCACATACTTCTTCAACCCATGAATTTGGGTATTATTGAAAGGCAACTTAAAACTTTCCTTGAGATAATCAATAAATTTTGCGTGATCTGTCTCGCTATAATCAATCATAAAAGAGAGATCATCACCGTTATACAACTTGATAGCTGCCTCATACATATCAATCATTTTTTTATCCTTGTTGCTGCGGGGTTGGTCTATTCTACCGCACCTTGCCTGCCACGGTCAAGAGATCTTCTCGTAGTCCGCTAAGAAAGATTGCAACTCCCATTCAAATTCTTCTGATGGATCGTCAATATGATGGAAAAAAACGTGGGTATGGGTATATTCAAAAAAGTCTTTTGAATCTATCTTTACAATATATGTTATAAGCACAATATCATCCGGGGATATAAAAGGATTCCTATCCTGTATTCCTTCTTTACCTCTCCAAAGATCCCCAACTTGTATATTGCTCATATCTGATCATAAAAGCTTGTAAATACATCTTTCATCATCGAACTGGTTTCACCAACATATTCTACATCACCATAGAGTTCGTATACAACTACATAACCTTTGGTTGGTTTATCGTATATGAGATTAGTGATTAGTGCAATAACATTTCTTGAAGCACCATAACCTCTAGTCCTTCGATAAAGATCACCAATCTGCATATCCATTAGAGTTCTACCCAATGCTTATCAAACTGTTCACAATAAGATTCAAGAATCAAACCATTACTCTCACTGGTTGAATCACTGATCTCCATCTTATAATAATGCCTGCCATTAATCTTAGCAACAGTCTTTACAAGAGCAATATCTCCTGTAGAATTATTCTTATAAAGACCGCCAATCCTAGCGGTGATCTTCTCTGGAAGCGTTGTCAAGTCCACCTTTGAACCTTGCATTATAACCTCACTCCGCAACAGATTTCACAAGCTTTAAGAATGATACCGGCAAAGAAAAGAAACATCAAGATATGATAAAGCTGCGGTGCATCAGGATTATGATGTCTAACCACAACCCTGCGGCAACGTGGACAGATTCTATGCCAAGCTTTATCATATCCACAATGATTACACATTAGCCTTCGTTAGACCAATCTTCATCGCTGTCCACAACATAACTATTCTTTGGATACTTGGCACCTTCAAAATGGTCATAGTCAAGGAGATCATCAAGACCCTTATAGAAATTAGTGAATGAATTATCTACGAATCCATCCGTCCAACCAATCTGCTGATCCCTATTCTGCGCCAGTTCGCTACGCTTTGCAAGAGAAATCTTGTTGAACTCCTCTGCATACATCTTGCCAAGCTTATAATACTTATCATAATCCTTCTGCGCTGCCTTCCACTCCTTCATATCAACCTTCATGGGAGTAGGCAACTTACCCATAATATGCTCTGAAAGATCCTTAGTAGAAATATCAGAGATATGCTTGTTCTTCTTCACAACCTTATTAGAAATCTTCTTTGCAACCTTCTTAGCGGGCTTCTTGGTATTCTTCTTGCTTGCCATATGTTTATTTCTCCTTGTAATAATCAACCACAATATCAGTCATTCCTGACCAAGTTTTAGAAATGTTCATCCAAACATCAATGTTTGTTTTACGCCAAATGATTTCAACAGCTTGCGGTGGTGCATCTTTCATGTAAGCAATAATATCATTTAGCTTTTCATCAGTCAACTTGATATTTTGCTGATTAACAAATTCAGATGCAAATCCAATATGCTGCTCAAGTGACATAGAAACCATATTATGCCTTGCCCTTGTTAAGTTTTTCTAGCTTTTTCTTATATCTTTCATCTTGCTTTTTAAGATTTTCTTCTCTTTTTTTATTCTTTTGCTCTAGCGTAATCTCGTCAATAATCATTTCTGTTATATGATTTTGAATAATACCCATGCGATACCAAAGAATTTCACAATCATCACCATTAACAGTTATAACTTTAGCTTTACCCATCCAAGGAGACTCAAACTCCATCCCGGCAACTAATGTAATATTAGTTTTCTTAGTCATGTTCATGCCTTGCCCTTGTGATTAGTATTACCCGTGAAAGTAGCAACAGTTTGAAACTTGATACCGGGAGTAGACTTTGTACCCCAACCTAGCTGACAGCTCTTACCTTTGTGAAGTCCGCTGTTAGCCTGCCAATATGCAAGATAATTCTTGCGATCTTCTGCGGTGCTGAACTTGAGAACCTGCACGGCTCCCTGCTTGCCCTCACCAGCGGCAACGCCAGCATACTTTACCACAGTCTCCTCGCTACAGTCAACACAATGCGAGGCAAGACCACCGGCCTTACGCTTTTCGCGGGAATGAAGATCAAACGACAAATCACAGTTAGCGCAATTAATAATCTTCATGGATATTTTCTTCTCTTAAGCTTTTTGTAAAGTTTAATATATGTTTCTAAAAGTGTTTCTGTGTATTCGTCTTTAACACCGTCAGCCCATTCTACTTCATAATAAAACTTTTCTGGATGTGTTTGGTGTTTATCAATATTAATTATCCAACCAATGATAGGCTTTGGTTCTTCTTCGTCGTTGTCTGCGGCAACTAGGTCGCCCACATTATACCGTGGCTTGCTCATTGGAGTCAACAGGGTGGAAGCCGGAATTTGTCTTTAAACATTCCTCAAGCCGCTTACAGCGAAGAAAATACTTATCCTCATTATCATGGCAAGGGAATGGACGATTGACAACTTCTACAATATAATAAAAGTCTCGCTTTTGGAAATAGAAATCTCCACCCTTTTGGATACCGGAGATAAGAATCAACATCTTACCTTCTCGATAATCCCATTCCTGTTTCTCCTGATTATATTTATTACTGGTAACATCCTGCCAATACATATTTCCAATAAGCTTGCTATACTTTTTCTCTGTGGGAGTCATGGAGAAATGTCACCCCTCATGTATGCGTTGTAATCAAACTTCTTGTTAGCATCATCCGGCAAAGTCTCACCGTCTGTAGGAATAATCTTTGTCCACATTGTATGATTAGTGATGCCGTCAATAAATTCACCGGCAGGATATTTAAAAGTACGCCTCATGCTCTCAACTTCTTCTGCGGTGTATGGATAACCATACTTCAAGATATCATAATGAAATTGATAACGTCCACTTGCACCATAACGACGAGACAAGCCATTGATGATTACAAGATTGTAATAGTTGATATAAGTCTGCTGACTATTATCATAATTACGATCAAGCATCCAATAAAGATTGCCAAGGTGCTTTGCATACTTCTTTTCGGTGGGGGTCATGGCACTATTCTACCTGATGGTCTGGGTTGAGGTCAAGGAAGTTCTTGCGAAATTCAATTACATCTCTATAAAATTGAGTGTTAGTTCCTGATTCATCGTACCATTCTACAATTACCGTTCTATCAGTATAATGCATCAAATCATTTTTATTTGGAATTGGTGCATCAAGAACCATGCCAATTGTAGAATCATCAGTAAACTTACTTTTCCACAAAACAAGATCACCGACTTTAAGAATGATCATATTAGAAGAATCGCTTAAAGAAATCAAGACCAAAGATTAGCCAAAGATAAAAAGCAAGAATTGCAATTGACACGATCCACTCCAATACAAAATCAATTAAATTATCTGGCATCATAAGATAAATGTCAACAGGTATCTTCTCTTTCCCTGTTAACGTGCAGCGAATATAACAGTAAAATCTTCATATAAGATAAATACTGTGGAAGGCTGCATTTGTGGAAGTGGAGAGGATCGAACTCCCTTGTTTGTGAAAACGTGGGCTTTACAGGCCCATGCCTAGTCCATTAAGGCGTCACTTCCATTATGTACCCGTGGCCGGACTTGAACCAGCACGCTTTTGAAAGCATTTGATTTTGAGTCAAACGTGGCTACCATTACACCACACGGGCATTTTTACAATTATCTACTCTATATTCAACCCATTCATAACTATACCATTCATCATTTATATATCCATCAGCCCATTCTACAGCATATTCTACACCATATCCAAAATCTTTTTTATCTTTTATCCAACCAAAAACACCTTCTTCTTGATGCAGCAGCAACTCTCCAATGTCAAATTCATTTTTCATCCTTGACATTTTCTATCTCCGCAGCAAGTTTGGCTATACGTTCCTTGTGAGCCTTCCTTGCCTCCTTGATGATTCTATCATGGCAGCGGTGGCAATAGAAGCGAAATCCGACATGGGCTACAGCGTGCATATTCGGTGCCACGTTCCAACCACAACTATTACATTCTGTTTTTTCGTATGGATTTTGCATTTAGAATATATGTTGCTACCTCTCCACTATTATATTC
>Ga0315904_10005737_pt1 | contig 17154 bp, 13 predicted proteins | sample LakEriMetagenome_6_FD_203529 | JGI IMG/M metagenome (GOLD analysis project Ga0315904, IMG submission 203529) | Freshwater fungal communities from buoy surface, Lake Erie, Ohio, United States - Buoy 12 MA120 | ecosystem: Environmental > Aquatic > Freshwater > Lake | place: USA: Lake Erie, Ohio...
GGCGAAGGGCCTGGGCCGGGCCATCACGAAGCCGGCCCGGCGCGCCTGGCGCGCGGTGGGCGGCTTCGGCGAGCGGGTCGGGGCGATCGCGGGCATGGCCACGGCGCCGCGCGATGCCGACCTCGCCACGCTCTTCGCGCGCGGCGCGCGGGGCGGTCAGGTGGGGCGTGGCCTGGCCCAGTCCGCCACCATCGGCGCTGGCCTGGGCGTGGCGGGCTATGCCGGGGTCGCTGGCGCCAATCGGCTGATCGAGCGCCGCGCGCGCCAGCTTTCCGAGGCGGAGCAGCGCCAGCGCGAGGAGGCGGCGCGCGCCTCGGCCGAGAAGCGCCGCGCCAAGACCGCCTCCGTCATGCGCGAGTTCAAGGACGGCCGTCTCCATTCGAGCTCCGGCCAGCTGGTGACCAACCGCAAGCAGGCGGTCGCCATCGCGCTCTCCGAAGCCCGCCGCGCCGAGCGCGCCGACAGCCTCGGGAAGAACTACTGGGGCGTGATCGGCGCCATGGCCAATCCGCTCGACACGGTCGACGACTGGTCGAAGCGGAAGGCGGCCAGGACGCGGCAACGCAAGGCGTCGCTCGGGACCGGCCGGATGCGGCGGCCCCGGACCCCGCGGACGCCGGCGCTCGCGCCGACCATGGAGTGAGCAGATGAGCCGTCCCGTGGTGACCGCCGACGTCATCGCCGAGCTGCGCACGCGCGTGGCCGGCCACAACGAGCGCCACCCGGCCGCGCGCACGCGCCTGAACGACCTCAAGAAGATCTTCTCGCGCCGCGGCATGGGCGCCGTCGAGGGCCACCTCACCAAGCTCGCCAAGGCCTCGGGGGACTTCGACGAGGGAAAGCACCGGCGGGATGAGAACGGCCGCTTCGCGCCCAAGGGCGGCGGCTCGGGCCGGCAGGGCTGGCAGGAGCGTCTCTACTCCGACGTCGCCACCCCCGAGACCCATCGCCGCCTGCGCGACGAAAGCCGCGGCTACGAGAGCGCCACCACCGCGGTCGTCCCCGAGACGCGCTACACCGAGCTCGGGCAGTGGGCGGGCGGCGCGGCCGGGATCGCCGCCGGCGGCTGGTCCGGGGCATCGGCCATGCGCAACCCGGATGGCGGCTTCATCCGGCGCTGGGCGCGCCGCAAGTCGGCCGACCTTGCCGGCGGTCTCGCTGGCGGCACGGTGAAGACCGTAACCCGGCTCGCCGGCGCGGCGTCGCACGGCCTGACCGGGGTGCCCGGTCCGAACGCCGTCGATGCGGTCGCGATGCGCGCAGGCAATGCCGCGCAGCGCGGCGTCTCGCGCCTGGTGTCCGGGGTCGGGTCGGCGATCAACCGGGCCACCACCTGGCCGGCGCGCAAGGCCGCCGAGGCGGAGATCGCCTCGATGCCCCCTCCGCGCAATGCGCTCGAGCGCACTCGCCGCGCCTACCGCGCCGCCTACGCCGGCACCCGCTACGGCCTGCTCTGGCCGGGCATTCCCTTCGCTATGGCAGGATATTACGGCATGCGCGACTACGTCGGTCCGGCTGCCGATGCGACCTTCCCGCGCCGCGTGGAGAAGGCGCTGACTGGCCCGGCGGATCCCCGCTCGCGCGAGGTCCTGCAGAAGGCCATCGCGGGCGCCGCCTGGCGCGGCGCGAAGAAGAAGGTGGCGCGCCTGTTCGGCCGCACGCCCTCCCAGAAGGCCGCCGCCACCCGCGGCGCGAACGCCGCGGCGGAGACCGCGCGCTCGGCCAAGTACGAGCGCATCGGCCGTCTGGCCGCGCGCACCCGCATGCGCCAGGCCGGCGCCTATGGCCTCGGCGGCCTCGGCCTTACCGCCCTGGGCGGCGCTGCGCTGGGTGGCGGCGCGGGCGCGGCTGCGGGTTACGGCGGCGTCATGGCCAACCGGCGCTACTACCGCGACGAGAACGGCCGCTTCACGTCGAAGGAGCGCGACGTCGGCGATCGCGGTCCGAAGGCGGAAGGGCTCAGCGCGCACGAGCGCGGCGTGATCGCCGGCCTGGCCGGTGCCGGCGTCGTCGGCGGCGCCATCGCCGGCGCCCAGTTCATCCGCGGCCGCAACGCCGCCGTGGCGCGCCGCATCCTCGAAGGCGTCCCGGGCACGCGCGTCATCCGCCCCGACACGACCGGCGAAGTCTCGGTCAGCGTCCCGGCATCGTTCATGGCGTCGCGCGGCCCGGACACCAAGCGCCCGGACCTCAAGCTCGGCACCCAGGCCACCGCGCGCCGCTCCGGCGCTGAGCCCACCATTTCGGCCGAGCAGACCCTGACCGACGGCAGCAAGGCCACCACCACCCGCTCGCCCTTCACCGCCTACCCGCCGAAGCCCGGCACTCCCGACTACCAGGCGCTCCCCGCCGACGAGCGCCTGAAGCTGCTGCGCGACCGCGCGCGCGAGCGCGCCATGGTCAACCTCGAGCGCGCGAAGGGCCCGGCGCTGGAAGCCGCCACGCGGCGCAGCAAGGCGACCACGGACGCCCTCAAGGCGGCCTGGAACTCCTCCGACCCCACCGACTGGGCGAACCTGCAGGTGGACCTCCAGCTGCGCGATCGCCTGCGCGGCCTCGCCGGGGCGAAGGCCGGCTTCTACGAGAAGGGCCAGAAGCCCGAGGACTGGAAGCGCCTCAAGTCCGCCCTGACCAGCAAGGTGCTGGTCGGCAAGGACGGCAAGGTCGCGAAGCCCGACGCGCTCAGCGACCTGATGAACGGGAACTACGACGGCTTCCCGCTCACCGATCGCCAGAAGACCATCATCGACAAGATCCGGAGCGAGGCGTCCGACGCCAAGGCCGCCTACAAGGCGCGGATCGATGCGTTGGCGCAGGCGAACCAGGCCATCCGCAAGGAAGCCGTCGATCTGAAGACCGCCCATGCCCTCAAGCAGAGCGACCTCACGCGGCGCCAGCAGCGCCTCGAGGAGGTCGAGCAGATCGTGAAGGACGGCGGCGAGTCGCCGATCAAGAACCTCCCGAAGTACCGCGACGACATCGCCAAGCTCGAGGCCGAGGTCGCCGACCTCAACACCAGCGCCGAGGCCGCCATGAAGCGGGTGGCTGAGGCGGCTGACGCGCTGAAGCCCGCGAAGGCGCCGCCGATCGAGAACCCGTGGGCGCGCACCACCTTCCTCACCTCGCGCCCGGTCGACGACAAGGAGTTGAACGCCCTCATCTCGGCCGTCTCGACCAACGAGCTCAAGGGCCTTACCGACGAGATCGCCCAGGCGGCGTCCCGCTCGGTGGCCGACCTCGACCGCGCCGCCAACGCGGCCCAGGCGGTCTACCAGCGCGCCCTGCGCGGCGTGCGGGAGAGCGACAACGTGCCCGTGGGCTTCCAGCGGGCGCGCGACCTGATGAACCGCCTCGGCCCGCCGCTGCGCTCCTTCGGGCAGGACGCGGCACGGCTCGGCCGCGAGGTGAAGGACGCGGTGGCGGCGCGCCTGCCGTCGATCGAGACGCTGAAGACGAAGGCGCAAGACGCCGGCACAGGTGTCATGAGCGGCGCGCGCTGGGCCAACCGGAACGCGAAGGAGCTGCTCGTCGCCGGGGCGACCGGCACGGCGATCGCCACCACCCTCGGCCTCGCCGACCAGGCCGACGACGGGGAGGTGAACTTCCGCTTCGACCGCGTGAAAGACATCCCGGCGCACCTCGTCGCCGCGGAGACCCGCCCGCGGCCGGTGAACTTCATCCGCAACCCGGGCCTCGACAGCGAGGTGCGCCTCAGCCTGATCGCCGCCCCGAACCTTTCCGGCGAGCGCATCGTGGTGAGTGGCGTCCGCATCGTGAAGGACAAGGACGGCAAGCAGGTCGTGCAGGACATCCCCGCGGGCTCGCGGGTGAAGGACGTTGTCGCCGACACGAACGAGATGGCCCGCAACCGCCGCCAGGCGCAGCAGCAGAAGCCCGGCCAGGGCGGCGCCAAGCCGCGCGTCGAGGGCAGCCAGGAGCAGCACGAGGCCTGGGCCAAGGCGCTCGGGGTGGCAAACGCCAAGGGCTACGTCGTTCGCGCCGACGAGCTCGGCGACGACGCCTTCTCGTACCGCAAGCAGGATTCCAGCGGCGATGCCGAGGTGCAGCAGCCCGGCCTGCAGGTCCGCGATGCGCTGCTCAAGGAAGTCTCCGACAAGGTCCGGGCGGGCGGCAAGTTCAACACCGGGGCCTGGTATGAGACGGCGGCGCGGGTGTTCGAGGCGGATGAGACCAACCTGCTCAACCCGAACTTCATCCACCAGGTGCTCGCCGGCACCGACAAGCAGGCCGGCCTGCTGCTGCCGGGTGTCCGCGAATCCTATGGCACCGGCACCGAGAAGGCGAAGTTCGCGGGCGCGCTGAGGAACTCGCTCACCGGCCTCGCCCCGCCGCGCGACGACGCGCAGATGCAGGCCGTGCGCCGGATCGTCGGCTTCTACCAGCACATCGTGCCGGCGCAGGGCATGCGGCTGACCTCGGACGAGGCGACGCGGCTGATCGGCGAGATCGAGAGCAAGCGTGCCGCCTCCCCGGCCCCGGCGCCCAAGCCCGCGCCCGTCGCAGGCCCGCCGCCGGCGGCGACCGTGCGCACCTCGCCACAAGGGGCGACGACGGTGGAGTCCTTCGACGACGAGGAAGCCCGGAAGGGCGCCATCGTCGACGGCGTGGGCAAACTCACCCGCCCGGTCTCGGATGGCGGCTACGGCGTCAAGGTGCTCAGCATGGCCGGGCGCGCGCGGGTGGAGCAGATGTTCGATGCCGCGGTTCGCGCGGTGGAGCAGGATCTCGCGAGCAAGCGGACGCCCGAGCGTTCGGCCGAGGATTGGTGGGCGGAGGTCCAGGCCGAGGCCGAGCGGCGCACCATGGGCAGGATCCGCCCCGCCAAGAGGAAGGAGGCCTCCTGGTCGGCCGGCGATCTCCGCAAGGCCTCGCATGCCCTGCTGCGCAAGGCAGCGGAGGAGGGCATCCCCGGCCGTCGGCGTGAGTTCGACGAGCAGAAGATCCGGCGCAACCCGCGTGGCGACGACCGCGGCGGCGAGTTCGCCCCGAAGGCCGGCGGCAGCGGTCCGGCGCGCCCGCGCGCTGAGCGCCAAGCGCCGCCCGCGCCGCCCGAGCGCAGCTTCTTCGAGCCCGTCCGGATGGGCGGCATGCTCGGCGGCGCGCTGGGTGGCGCGGCAGCCTTCGAGGTGGCGAGCCGCTATTTGCCGAAGCCGCTGCGCACCGCCGGCACCGTCGCCCGCCTGGCTTCGCGCCTCGGTGGCGCGATCGGGCCGCGCACCGCGCGCTTCGCCGCCCGTGCGGCCGGCAAGACGGCTGCCATCGGCATCCGCGGGCCCGCCGTGCTCGCTGGCGCCATCGCTGGCGGCCTCGGGGGGCAGATGGGCGGCGAGGAGGTGGGCGCGGCGACCTACCGCATGCGCGGCAAGGAGGCCCCGCCCGGCTGGGATCCGCCGGAGCGCGAAGCGGGCGAGGAGCTGACCCGCGCCGGGGCCGGCATCGGCACCCAGGCGGTGGTGAGCGCCGCGGCCAAGACCGCGATGCGCGGCACGATCTACGGCGCGATCGCCAGCCTGGGCGTCGAGGAAGTGGCGGCGCGTGCCTATGCCGCCGCCGAGAAGCGCTACGGCCCCGAGGTCGCGGCGCGCGTGGCGCGCGGCGCGATGCCGACGCCGACCTACCAATGAGCGCGACCTTCACCCAGCCGACCGGTCCGACGACCGGCCTGGCTCCCTACGGCCTGGTCGGTTCCGACCGCGCCATCCGCAACGCCGCCCGGGGTTCCGTCCGACCCGGCGTGGTGCGCAGCCACCGCCGGCGGCGGCGGTTCCGGGACGATCAGCAGGAGACCACCATGGCGAAGGCCTTTCTGGAGATGGTCGACGCGCTGCGCACCAGCGTGTCCGAGATCATCAATGCGAACCCCGACAACCGGGAGGAGATGCTGAAGAAGTCGTTCGACGCCTTCAGCGACCACCTGGCGAAGAAGCTCGATGCCGAGCTGCCGCTCGGCCCCGGGGAGGCCGACCCGGTCTCCGTCCTCGCGGACAGCCTCGCCGGCATCGAGCGCGCGGTGGACATGATCGAGAACGGCGCGTGCCTCGATCTGCCCGCCGGCGCCGTGAGCGACGAGGCCCTGACGCTGGCCAAGGCCTGGTGCGACATGGGCGAGATCGTCGTCCGCACCGCGGCGACGGACTTCGCCGCGCCGGTCGAGCAGGGCGAGGGGGTCGAGGATGGGCTGTCCCTGGTCAAGGTGGCGTCCAATGCCGCCGGGGGCGAGATCCTGGTGAAGACGGTGCTGCCGGAGGCGTCCGCGCAGCTGCTCGCCGATCCGGCGGACACGGCCGAGGCGCTGGCGCTGCTCGGCTTCGACCTGCTGAGCATGGCTGGGGTGGCGCCGCGCGCCCTGGTGGAGACGGGCTTCGACGCGCTCGGCAAGTCCGCGCGCGTGAACCTGGCGAAGCGCCTGGCGAAGAAGGCGCCCTTCCCGCCCCAGGCGCGGGCCGAGGAAGACGACGAGGAAGACGACGAGGAGCTCGATGCCGAGGGCGCCGAGGGCGAGGAAGACGAGGAGCTCGACGAGGGCGAGGAAGGCGGGGAGTTCGGCGACGAGGAAGGCGGGGAGTTCGAGGAGGGCGAGGGCGCCGAGGCCTCCGACAACCCGCTCGACAACCTCTCGCGCCTCGGCTCGATGATGCTGGTCGAGATCGAGAACATCCGCGCCGGCCTGCCGCCGGAAGCGCTGCAGGGCGGCGACCAGGGCGGCGGCGAGCTCTCGATGCTCGATGCCATGGGCCAGCACGCCGCGCTCCTGACGGCCACCGCCGATGCGCTGCTCGACGCGGCGAACGGCGAGGGCGACGAGGGCTATGCCGAGCCGCAGGTGGGTGAGGGCCCGCCGGTCGAGGGCGGCGAGCCCGAGCCGGTGGGCGCCGACGAGTTCGAGAAGAGCCGCAAGACGACGGACCTCGCCAAGGCGGCCGGCCCCGACCCTGCCACGGTGGCCGAGATCGACGCCCTCAAGAAGCAGCTGGCCGAGGTGACGAGCCAGATGACCGCCCTGGGCAAGGCCGCGGCCCCGCCCAAGGCGATGCTGGCGCCGGCCCTGTCGAAGGCGGCGGAGACCGGCGGCGACCCCGGCGAGATCAACGTCAACGACCTCGCGAAGCAGTACGAGCACGACCCCGAGAAGGCCGCGCTGGTGCTCACCAAGATGGCGCTGAGCAAGCCGATCAGCGCGCTGCCGCCGATCCGCTGAGGCGTTCGGCGCAACGACAGAAGGGCCCGCTGGCAACCGCCGCGGGCCCTTTCTGATTCCAGGTTCGCGGTCCGGCCTCGTGCCGGTTCCGCCTCGCGTCGCCTCGCGCGGCGCCGCTCGCAAATCGCCGGCCTGAGCAACCGGCACCTCTGACAGCACGACGACACGGCCACGCCCGGCGCGCAGCGCGCGGGTGCGGGCGCGGCTGAGCGCTGTCCAGCCCCGTGCACGACGCCGCTGGGGCGCGGCGACGCGCGGCTCCCCGAGGGAGCCGGGAACCCACACCCATGAACTTCGACCAGTACGGAAACCCGGTCGACAGCGCGCGGTCGCTGTCGGTCGTGAAGGAAGCGCTCGCCAAGGCGATGGACCCTGGCCAGCTCGCCAAGGCCACCTTCGCGCAGTCCGGCTCGGCCACCTCCGGGCTGACGGCGTATTCGCTCGAGGCGCCCGCCAAGCTCCTCATGCCCGTCATCACGCCGCTGCGGAACAAGTTGTCCCGCGCGACGGGCGGCGCCGGCATCCAGGCGAACTGGCGTGCGATCACCGGAATCGACACCTCGAACATCGGTGTCGGTGTCGGCGAGGGCCGTCGTGGCGGCGTGCAGGCCGTCACCACCGCGGACTACTTCGCGCAGTTCCGCACGCTGGGCATCGAGGGCGACGTGACCTTCGAGGCGCAGCTGGCGGCGCAGGGCTTCGACGATGCGAAGGCCCGCGCGGTGCAGTCCAACCTGCGCGCGCTCATGATCGGCGAGGAGAAGGTCATCCTCGGCGGCCTGGGCACCTTCGGCCTCGGCAAGGCGCCGACGCCGACGCTCGCCACCGCGGCATCCGGCGGCACCATCGCGCAGGCGACGACGGTCTATGTCCGCGTCGTGGCGCTGACCCTCGAGGGCTACATGCACGGCGCGGCGCAGTCGCTCGCGACCGGCATCCGTGCCGAGGTGTCCCGCACCAACGCGGACGGCACCTCGCAGGCCTTCGGCGGCGGCTCCAGCCAGGCGTCCGACGCCGCCTCGCAGGCGACGGCGGGCTCCGGCGGCTCGGTGCACGTGGTCAGCGCTTCCGTCGCTCCGGTGAAGGGCGCGGTCGCCTACGCCTGGTACGCGGGCTCGACGGACGGCACCGCGGCGAACCTGAAGCTCCACGCGATCACCACGATCAACTCCACGGTCATCACCGCGCTTCCGGCCGGCGGCAACCAGGCGCTTCCGGCGGACCTGGTGTCGAACGACCGGAGCCAGAACGCGCTGGTGCACGATGGCTTCATGTCGATGGTGGCCAAGTCGGGCTCGGGCGCGCTGTGGCACAACCTCGCCACCGGCACGGCCGGCACGGGCACGCCGCTGACCTCGGACAATGCCGGCGGCATCGTCGAGATCGACTACGTGCTGCGCTGGTACTGGGACAACCTGAAGATCTCGCCGTCCGAGATCTGGGTGAACGCGCGCGAGCTCGGCTCGATGCGCGCCAAGGCCACCACGGGCGCCTCCACCTCCATGCAGCGCTTCACCTACATGGCGGCGCAGGATGGCATCCGTGCGGGCGGCATGATCCGCGGGTACATCAACCAGTACTCGATGGATGGGGCGCAGGAGATCCCGATCAAGCTGCACCCGAACGTGCCGCCGGGGACCATCCTCTTCCTGACGCACGAGATCCCGTATCCGCTGTCGGGCGTCGGCGAGGTGAACCGGGTCCTGTGCCGTCAGGACTACTACCAGATGGAGTGGCCGCTCCGGACTCGCAGCTACGAGTACGGCGTCTACACCGACCAGGTCCTGCAGTGCTACTTCCTGCCGGGCCAGGCGGTCATCAGCAACATCGCCGCCGGCTGAGGCCGCGGCGAGCCTGCGGGCGGGGAGGGGTGACCCTCCCCGTTTCGCTCCGCAACTCCTGGCACAGGAAACCCCCCCGATGCCCCGCTTCCAGAGCAGCCCGCCGATCACCGGGCTCACCATGCCGGACGGCACTGCGTTCACGGCCGACGAGAACGGCGTGTTCGAGATCGATCTCAATGCCCTGTATCTCGCCGCGTTCCAGAATCACGGCGTGAAGCTCGAGATGGTCCCCGAGCCCCCGCCCGAGCCCCCGTCCGAGCCCGAGCAGCCGCCCGAGCAGCCGCCCGAGCAGCCGCCGGCGCCCAAGGCCGGTCGCAGCAAGAAGACCGAAGGCTGATCCGCCATGCCCTACGTCACGCTCGATGAGCTCAAGGACTTCCTCGGGGTGACGACGGGCGACCATGACAACCAGCTGCGCGCCGCCATCGCGGCCGCCGAGGCCATGGCCGACGCCTTCATGGGCCGCAGCCTCCTCTCCCAGCAGGTGACGGAATCGGTGCGCCCGACCGACGCGCCGACCATCTACCCGCGCCGCACGCCGATCACCGCCGTCGCCTCCTGCCTGGTCGACGGCACCAGCGTGGACGTCACGCATTCGGACATCTGGGTGCGGCGGTCGAACGGCGCCTACTTCGCGCGGAGCCAGGTCATTACCCTGACCTACACCGGTGGCCTCGCCGCCGCGCCGGCCGACGTGAAGACCGCCATCATGATCACCGCCCAGGCCGTCTTCGACGCCGGCGACCTCGACGCCAACCTGCTCGCCGAGGGCGGCAACTTCGGCGGCTCCTACCAGCCCGGCGGTCCCGGTTCGCTGCCGCGCGCCGCCCAGACCATCCTCGCGCCCTACCGGCGCTCCTGGATGCACCAGTGAGCCGCCGCACCGACCGCCTCCTCGCCCGCGTCGCGCGCCGCGACCAGCGGCGCCAGGGCGGCCGCGTGACCTACCGCCACATCACCCGCCTCGCCGGCCCCGATCCCGCGCCGAACCCCGCGCGCATCGCCGGCCTGGTGGTGAATGGCAACCCGCTCGCCGGCGCGACCACCTTCGGCCTGCGCGGCACCGCCATGGTCGGCCGCTTCATCGCCGGCGACCTGCTGCGCATCGGGGATGCCATCCTGGCCGTCGCCGCCGACGCCGTCGCGGACAACAACGCCGCCACGGTGACCATCACCGCCGGCCTGCCGGTCGGCTTGGCCGACGGCGCCGCGGTGGCGGTCGAATGGCTCAACGTGCGTGCGGACGTCCCGGCCGAGATCCAGGGCCTGGGCGAGCGCATCCCGGACGGTACGCTGGTTGAGATGCGTGACCTCTTCCTCACCATCGCCGCCGGCAACCTTCCCTGGCCGCCGGCATCCGGCGACGAGGTGGCGCTGCCCGGCGGCGACATCCGGTCGGTCGTGGTGGCGCAGCCGATCATGGAGGAGGGCATCGCCGTCACCTGGCGCGTGCAGGTGCGCTGATGGACGACTTCGCCACTCAGGTCGGGCGGTGGTGCGACAAGGCCGAGGGGCGGGCGCGCGAAGCCTTCATCGCCATCGCCTGGGATGCGCTGACCCGCGTGAAGGAGCTCACCCCGGTCCGCACCGGCTGGCTCCGGTCGAACTGGCAGGCGGTCACCGACAGTTCCGACCTCCCGGTGGAGCGCCGCGAGGGCATCAAGAGCACCGCCGAGATCGCCGCCGGCATCGCCGCCGGCTTCGCGGGCGGCGCGGCTGGCGCCGCGGCGGGGACCGCGCTGGGCGGCCCGGTCGGCGGCATCGCGGGCAGCATCGCCGGCGGCATGGCAGCCCAGGAGGCCGCCGAGGGCTTCGTGCGCAGCCTGGAGGATCCGACCCTCGTTCCATTCACGCAGGCGCAGCTCGGCGAGAAGATCCGCATCGTCAATCCGGTGCGGTATGCTAGAAGCATCGAAGCCGGAAGGCAGGTTCAGAGGGCTGACGGATCGATAACTCACGTGCACGGGCGAGGCATGGTCCAGCAGACCGTGGCCGAGATCCCGTCCATTGCGCAGAAGGCGGTTCGCCGCGTCATCGGGCAGGGCTGATGCCGGCCTACGTGGTGCGGCACGACCGCACCGGGCGCAGCTACATCGGCATCACCAAGGGCTCCGTCGAGGAGCGCTGGAAGATGCATCTGCGCAACGCCCAGGCGGGGCGGAAGGGCGCGCTCTACGCGGCGATCCGCAAGCACGGGCCGGAGGCGTTCACGGTCGAGCAGATCGCCAGCGCGCGAACCTGGGATGACCTGTGCGCCTTGGAGCGCATCCTCATCGATCAGTGCGGCACCTATCGCTCCGCCTCCGGCTACAACCTGACCAAGGGCGGTGACGGCGCCTTCGGCAACGTCATGTCGGACGAGGCCAAGGCGCGGATCGGCGCATTCCACCGAGGCAAGCGGCGCCCGGCAGACGTCTGCGCGAAGATCGGGGCAGGCCATCGTGGCCGCTGCCTGCCGCCAGAGCGGCGCGAACAGGCAGTGAAGACCCTGGCGGAGTGGCGGGCCACGAATGGCGGGCCGGCCAACGCCGGGAAGCCGATGAGCGAGGCGCAGAAGGAGAAGCTCCGCGCCGCTTGGGTCCGCCGAAAGGCCATGTGGCCGAACGGCATGTCCCCGGCGATGATCGAAGGCAATCGACGGGGTGCGGAAACGCGCAAGGAGACCATGACGGACGAGGCGCGGGCGGCCAAAGCGGCGCAGCTCCGATCGGTCGCACCGAAGACCCACAGCGCTGAGGCCAAAGCGAAGATGCGGGCGGCGAAGCTGGGCAAGACCCTCTCCCCCGAACACCGCCGAGGGATTGGCGATGCCAGCCGGCGCATGTGGGAAAAGAGGAGGGCCGGCGCATGATCACCGACATCGAGGCCGCCCTCGAGGCGCGGCTGCTCACCCTGTCGGGCGAGACCATCGCCTGGTGGGGGCGGCCCTTCAGCCCCACCAAGGGGCAGGCCTACATCACCGCCCAGATCGCCGCGCGCGCAGCCTCGCCCATGGGCGTCGGTGCGTCCTCACCGGAGCTCTGGCAGGGCACGCTGCAGCTGCTGGTGGCGCACCCGATGAACGAGGGCCCCAAGCCCGCCCGGATCCGCGCCGAGGCAGTCCGCGACCATTTCCCGCGCGGCCTGACGCTGGTGCAGGGCGCGGCGCGCGTGATCATCGAGACCCGCTCGATCCAGCCGGCCTACGCCGCGATCGACTGGAACAACTATCCGGTCCTCATCGGATGGTTCGCCGAGGAGATCCCCGCATGACCTATCGCGTCGTCCACCAGTTCGACATGGCGGGCTGGACCTACCGGCCCGGCGAGACCTTCACCGACGAGGAGCTCGCCGCGCGCGGCGCCACGCCAGAGCATCGCGACTGGGCGCTGCGGCGCAGCCTGCTGGCGCAGGATCAGGCGCCGGCCGCCGAGGACGAGCTTTCCCCCGCCCCCGAGCCCGACGAGGGCTGATCCACCGAGCCGGGCCGCCAGCGGGCAGGCCCATCCATCCACCCACAAGGGCGCCTTCGGGCGCCCTTTTTCGTTGAGGGCCACCCCGCATGTCCGGTTCCTACAAGAAGGGCGTGAACAAGGTCATCGCGATCGCCAAGGAGACGACCTTCGGGACGCTCTCCGCGGCCACGGCGCAGCAGCTCCGCCGCGTCAACTTCGTGATGAACCTGAACAAGGACGCCTACCAGTCCCAGGAGATCCTGCCGAGCCAGCAGGTCCGTGACGGCCGCCATGGCGTGCGCCGCGTCACCGCGAACATGAACGGCCAGTGGAGCCCCGGCTCCTACGTGGCGTTCTTCGAGAACATGCTGCGCAAGCCCTTCGCGGCCGGCGTCAGCGTCAGCTCGCTCTCGATCACGCCGAACGGCACCGCCGGCACCTTCACCCGCGCCTCCGGCTCCTGGCTGACCGACGGGTTCAAGGTCGGCGACGTGGTGCGCTTCTCCGGCTTCATCTCCGGAGGCGTGGACAACAACGCCCGGAACTTCCGCATCAAGGACCTCGATGCGACGGTGATGACCGTCTACAACGTGGCGCCCGAGAACGTGACGACGGTCGCGCAGCAGACCTCGATCACCTGCTCGGTCGTCGGCAAGAAGAGCTTCGTGCCGGTCAGCGGCCACGAATTCATGTCGCACTCGATCGAGGAGTGGATGCCGGACGGTGCAACGGCCACCTCCAACCGCGGGCTCGGCATGACCATGCAGGCGGCGCGCCTGAACCTGCCCGCCACCGGCTTCGCCACCGTCGACTTCCAGATGGTCGGCCAGGACATGGCCTTCACGGCCACCCAGGCCTATCCGGCGGCGACGGCGCCGAACAGCGCCAACAGCCTCGCCGCGGTGAACGGGCGCGTGCGCTTCAACGGCGCCGACGTCGCCTACATCACGGGCGCGCAGATCACCATCGCCGCGCCCGTCGATGCCCCGCCGGTCGTCGGCTCGAACATCGTCCCGGAGGTCTTCGCGGGCGTCATCACCGCCCAGGGCCAGCTCAACGCCCTGCTCAAGGACAACTCCCTCCTGACGCTGTTCGACCAGGAGACCGAGGTGGACCTGCACCTGTGGCTGACCACGGGCAGCACCGCGAACGCCGACTTCGCCACCATCGTCATGAACCGCGTGAAGATGATGTCGAACCAGCGGAACGACGGCGACCGCAGCCTGATGCAGATGCTCTCGTTCCAGGCCTTCGAGCACGTCACGGGCGCCGGCTCCGGCACCAAGTACGACGCCTCGACGATCATCATGCAGGACAGCCTCGCCTGATCCTGGCTTCCCCCCACCCCCACTCCCCCATTCCCCCGGAGGATCCATGCAGTTCGATATCGGCCGCCTCGACGCCCTGACCGCCGCCGAGCAGGGCAGGCCCATGAAGCTGTACCACCCGACCACCGGCCAGCCCTTCCTGCGGGCCGACAAGGAGGCCGTGCACATCGTCCTCCTCGGCCAGGCGAGCGCCGTGCTGCGCGCCTGCCAGCGCAGCATCACCGACGAGCGCAACGCCCTCGAGGCGGACGGCCGGACCCCGACGCCGGAGCAGATGGAGGCCTGGGACGTCCGCTTCCTGGTGGAGGCGACGCGCGGCTGGAACTTCGACCAGCTCGACGGCGGCCCCTTCGACTTCAACGCGGCGAACGCCCAGAAGTTCTGGGCCGACAAGCGGTTCCTCTGGCTGCGCCCGCGGGCCTACGGCTTCATCAACGAGACCGGCAATTTTTTGGCCGGCTGAGGCGGCGCATCGAGGCCTGGGCCAAGGCCGCGTTTCGCCTCGACGTACCGCAGCCTGACGGGTCATCGCTGCGCGACCACCTCGCCAGCGCGAAGCGCCAGGGCATGACGGCGGAGCAGATGGCATCCTTCGGGCTGCCATCCGAGCCGCCGCCCCCGCCGCCGGAACTGCATCGGATTCTCCCGGTGTTCTACCGGCTGTGCGGCACACGCTCCTACCTCGACGGCGGCGTTCCGGCGCCGCTGCGCGACAGCGAGATCCTCGCCTGGTCGCAGCTTCGGGGTGAGCCGCTCAACCAGGTCGAGCTCTTCATGCTCGACCTGCTCGACCAGACCTGGCTGCACGTGATGCGGACGAAGGGAGCACCCGAGGATGGTTGATGTCGCCGCCCTCTCGTTCGCGATCGACAGCTCGGATTCGCGCCGCGCCAAGACCGACCTCGACGCCCTGAAGCTGTCGGCATCCGAGGTCGCGGAGGCGCAGGTCAAGGTCAACCGCGCCATCGCCGAGGGGCGCGACCCCATGCGCGCGCTGCGCGCCGAGCTGGAGCTGTTCCAGCGCGACACGACCAACGCGCAGCGCAGCATCGAGGGCCTCGTCGGCCGCCTCAACGAGCTGACCCAGTCGCTCGCCGCGGGCTCGGGCAACATGCGCGAGCTCCGCCAGATGGTGGGGCAGATCGAGGCCGCGGCGACGGCCTTCAACACGACCGCCGTCGGGATGGAGATGTTCGTCCGGACGAGCCGGAACATCGGCATCTCGTCGGCCGAGACGTCCCAGGGCCTCGCCCGCATCTCGAGCGCGCTGCGCGACGTCTCCGAGGAGGGCGAGCGGGCGCGCCGCATCCTGCGTGACTACGGGGTGTCGACCGAGGGCCGGGGAGGCGACCCCGCGGCGGTCCTGCGCGAGTTCACCGAGCGCCTGCGCGCCCAGCGGATGGATGCGAGGACCGGGTCCGACATCCAGGCGCTCCTGGGCCCGATGACGACGGCCGGCATCGCGGCGCTGCTGGATCCCGAGTACCGCACCATCGGCCAGCGCCAGCGCGACATGACGGCCGACGCCGAGGCCCGGCGCATCGCCGAGCTGCGCAACGGCCTGGTGGCGTCCCGCCGGGAGCGCGAGCTCCGGAACACCGAGGATGCCGACCTCGAGCGGGAATACGGCTGGCACGACCGGGGGCAGGGATGGTTCCAGAGCGACGCTTCGCGGCGCCGGGAACTGGAGCGCTTGCGCGACACCGGGGCGCAAAGCCGCAGCACCTACGAGCGGAGCCCCGGCTACATCGCCGATCCGATGGCCCGTGGCTATGCCACCGGCACCTTGCCCGGCATGATCATGGGCGGCGCCGTTACCAACTACCGCGCCTCCGAGCGCGCGCTGCGTTGGCTGGGATCCGACGAATTCAGCCTCCGTGCGCAGACGATCGAAGAGGACGCGCTCAATGAGGCGCAGCAGACGGGCTTCTGGGGGACCTTCGCTGTCGGCGGCCGGGCGCTCTATCGCCACGCGCTGAACGCGTTCGGCACCGGCGAGGTGACGCCGCGCCAGGACACCCGCCCGGTGAACGAGCGCGTGGGGGGCTTCAACTCGGCCACGGACGCGATGTCGTTCCAGGGCTCGCTGCTGCCGTTCAACCGGCAGCGTCAGCGCATGATGATCGAGGCTGCCAACCAGTTCGGCGTCGAGACGGCGGGCTTCGACCAGCTCATGCCGCAGGACATCATGGCGCGGCTGAGCCCGAACCAGCGCTACGCCATCGAGCGGCGCGAGGAGACGCTATTCGCCAACGATATGTCCGACCTCATCCGGGGCGGCGAGCGGCGGCAGCGGATGGCGGCGATCGGGCGGGGTGGCTCCGGCCAGGTCGGGGATGACTACGGCCTCGAGGCCTTCGCTGGCAATGCCGGGGGCACCGAGGCCGAGGCGGACCGCGCGCAGCGCATCGCCGAGATCATCGTCCGGGCCGAGACCACCATCGGCGACGCCCGCCGTCGCGGCATCCGCATCCGCCAGGAGGTTGCCGAGCTCGACCGCCAGATCGACGAGCGCCGGGCCCGCGCTTCCGACGACCTAGCGCGCCGGATCGCCGACGCCGAGGAGGAGGGCGACATCCTGGGGCGCGGCGGGGCCACGGAAGGCACCGGCGCCGCCCTGCGCGCGCGGCGGGCGCTGCGGGCGAGCCAGCAGCCGGGCGCGGCCGGCCAGGCGCAGATCCTGCAAGGCGACTTCGCGCAGGAGGTCCAGCGCGCCCAGCAGACGCTCTTCGCCGCCCGGCGCCAGGGCGAGCAGCAGGAGTACCTGCTCGGGGCGCTGCGCCGCGGCGACGACCCCGTCGCCACCCGCGACAGCATGCAGGTCAACCAGCAGCTCGCGCCGCTGCGCGAGGCTGCCGCTGCCATGGCCCGGGCAGGCCAGGAGGGCACGGCCGAGTACGGCCGCATGCTCGACAAGATCAAGGAGATCGAGACCTCGATCCGGGCGCAGCTGATCGCCGAGCGGGAGCGCACCCGCGAGATCGGCGCCCAGAACACCATTCTCGCCACGCAGCGTTCCGGCCTCGAGGAGTCCATCCTCCAGCGCGACCGCACCTACGCCCAGCGCTCCGAGCGCGACGCGCGGCGCACCCTGGCGCTGCGCGAGCGCCCGGCCCCGGATGGCGAAGACCCGAACGAGTGGGCCGATCGGCAGCTTCAGAGCGACAGCGAGCTCGCCACCCGCGTCGAGGACGCCTACCGCCAGCGCCAGCGCGAGCAGGCCGAGCGCGAGCGCCTGGCGCGCGAGGAGCGGCTGCGCGCCACCCGGGTCGGCGGGTCGGGCGATCCGGTGGTGCAGCGCCAGAGGGCGCGCGACCTCGAGCTTGAGG